>Ga0214923_10000426_pt1 | contig 64629 bp, 58 predicted proteins | sample LL1510_MetaG_FD_177993 | JGI IMG/M metagenome (GOLD analysis project Ga0214923, IMG submission 177993) | Freshwater microbial communities from Lake Lanier, Atlanta, Georgia, United States - LL-1510 | ecosystem: Environmental > Aquatic > Freshwater > Lake | place: USA: Georgia | collected...
AGTCGAAGTGGTTGACACCGAGGTCGATGGCATGGTGGACGAGGGCGACGGCGGTGTCATCGGCAACGTCGCCGAAGTGGTTGCCGAAGCCCTGGGTGCCGAACGGGATGACGGGAATCGACAGCCCCGTCTTTCCCCAATCTCGGCGGGGGACTTGAGGGATTTTCACGTAACTTTGCTCCTTTAGGCCTCGACCGGAGTGTACGGATGGGGTCGGTCTGCCACGTCAAAGGTGCACGCACCGCCATCATGATCTTCCCACCCCCGGCCCTTTCAGCGAAGGTTCGAATTTCCGTTAGACGCCCGGCGAGGTCAAGGACGCTCTTTGCACTGGCATATTCGGCTCCCACCTCAATGGTCTCGATGGCGTACTGCCCGCACGCGCGCCCGAGGTCTGGAAGTGCATTCTATTCGTATCTTGTAGCGCGAGGCACCTGCTGTTCGTTGCCCCAACAAACGTTGCTTGAAACGCCGTCGAAAGTCCACTGACCTTGCGGTCCTCCATGAACCCGGGGGGCCCAAACAAGGCCGGCAGTCCTTGGGACAGTTGAACCTCCTTGAACCCACCGTCGGCCTTTCCGCGAGTTTGCTGGCTCAGGGAAAGCAATGCCCGGTCATGGCGATCAACTTCGCGAGCTGTCCTTCGCCGTCGTCAAGGGGTCATGTACGAAACCTCGCCGTCATTTACCCAGACGTCCCGTTCAAACCTTGGTGTGAGCCCGCTGAGCGATTTCCCGATAGTCCGACATTCCACGTGTGGGCTTTGGGCGAGTCACTACCTCGCGCACCATGCGGAATGCTTGACCTGATGCCAAATTCTGGAATGCCAGCACAATGGCAGTGGTGGCTCATGGTCACTGATGTCATTCGCGACCTCCTCGGCCCGTCCTCCGGTGGGTGGGCGTTCGTCGGACTGTTTGCGGTCGCGTTTCTGGCGGCGACGCTCTTGCCGCTAAGCAGTGAGGTCGCGGTAATTGCCATGATTGGCGCAGGCCATCCAGATTTCATGGTCCTGGCCGTGGCAACTCTTGGCAATGTACTCGGGTCTTGCCTGAATTATGTTGGAGGCGTGTGGGGCGCAAAGTGGTGGGGCCGGCGCCGTGGCGCATCAGCTGATGTTGATAGAGACTGGGCCGATCAACATCCCCGATCTGTTTCTCTGTTGCAAAGGTGGGGTCCACTTGCCCTCATTTTTTCATGGGTTCCTGTTATCGGCGACCCGCTAACAGTCGTTGCTGGGGCGTTAGGAATTCGTTGGATCCCGTTCGTCGTGTTCGTCACTCTGGGCAAGTTGCTGAGATATGTCGTCGTCGTAGGCGCGATGGATTACGTCTGGCCAGGTTTCGCCCGATGATCCCGGACTTCGCGTTGCAGGAGTGTGCGCTTCGCTGCCCGTAAGTTCCCCGATGGATTGAAGATTGGTTTTGATGACGCCGGACAAATCGGATCTGAACATCAACACGAGTGCATTACACGCATTGATCCTCGTCTTGGCGTGGGTCCCGGTCAGTGTCGTGGTCGGTTGCCTCGCTGGTGCCTCGTCGGCGGTTTTGCTGCTCCTGCTTGAATGGGCGACAGCGACACGAACTGCAATGCCGGCCCTGATTTGGATGCTGCCGGTCGTGGGTGCGGTGACGACTTGGGCGTACACGCGGTATGGAGGTCGCTCTGTCGAGGGAAACCGTGTGCTCTTCGAGGAAATCGATACACCTCGCGAGCGCCTCCCGCTGAGGATGGCACCGATGATTCTCGTTGCGACCACGGTTGCGCACTTGGCGGGCGCTTCGGTTGGTCGCGAAGGGACGGCCGTGCAGATGAGCGTTCCGCTCGCCGACCAACTTTCCCGCTTAGGCAGGTGGAATTCACATTCGCGTCGCGTCCTCCTGACGTCAGCACTGTCCGCAGGGTTCGGCTCGGTCTTCGGGACACCTATCGCCGGGATGTTCTTTGGTCTTGAGGTCCGTCGTGTTGGCCGGGCGAACTATGACGCATTGCTGCCTTGTCTGATTTCGTCGCTCGTCGGTAACGAAGTCGCACTCGCACTTGGAGCCAAGCACGCGGTCTACGACATTGGGTACGTGCCACCAATTGACCTCTGGACGGTTGCGTCGGCCGCGATTGCGGGTATCGCCTTTGGACTGGCCGCGATGACTTTCGTCAGGTCGATGCGATGGTGTGCCAAGTTGATGTCTGACCTGTTCCCGGTCAAGGTGTTTCGGCCGGTTGTTGGGGGCATCGTGGTGGTACTACTCGGGTCCCTCCTTGGCACTGACCGCTTCTTTGGTCTAGGGCTTCCGATGATCACGGAAGCGTTCACCAAACCGGTTGCGATTGGGGACTTTGCACTGAAGGGATTGGTGACCGTGGTCAGCCTGGCAACCGGTTTCCGCGGTGGGGAGGTCACTCCATTGTTCGTGACCGGGGCAACCCTCGGCAATGCGATGGGCATCTGGTTGGCGCTGCCACGCGGGCTCCTGGCTTCAATGGGGTTTGTGGGCGTATTCGCCGGTGCGTCAAACGCTCCAATTGCGTCCTTCATCGCGGGAATCGAATTGTTTGGCAGCGCCCCGCTTGTCTACTTCGCCATCGCATGCGTCGTGAGCTACTACTGTTCAGGGAATGTTGGGATGTACACCGCGCAAGCAGTCGGTGAGCACAAGGTCCCCATCACCTTGCCATTTGCGGTCAAATCGACCAAGTGAGGTCCGTAGTCACGCGGGGATACACTGGATGATGTGAGCGCGAACTGCATTGAGACGGCGCGCATGGTCACCCGGAGGGACAGGTAGCAATGGCGAAAATCCCGGTCGCAGTGCAAATCTATTCGGTCAGAGAGCTTTACAAGAGCGATCTCCATGCGACCCTCAGAGAAGTTGCGGGCATGGGCTATGAGGGTGTCGATTTCTACGGTGACGTGCCGTTACCCGCGCGGGAGTTGCGAGCCGTCCTGGACGACTTGGGCCTGAAGTGTGCAGGATGGCATGTCAGCTACCTCAAGTTTGACCCTTCAGTCATTCAGGAGACTATTGATTATCACTCCGAGTTAGGGAACAAGTATTTGATCGTACCTGGGTTGCCACGGGATCAATTCAAGTCGCATGACGACATGAAGCGATGGGCCCACTGGTTTGATGCAAATGCAGCGACGCTTGCTCCTCACGGAATGGTGACTGGCTATCACAGCCATGACGGGGATCACATAGTCATCGATGGACACACGCTCTGGGACACGCTCTTCGGCGCAACGGGCCAGAACGTGGTGATGCAGATCGACCTCGGAAACTCGGCACACGGAGGCGTCGATGTGGTGTCGGAGCTCCGCAAGTATCCGGGGCGGGCGACCACGGTTCATTTGAAGCCGTACTCACCGTCACTTAAAGCACGAGGGCAAGACCCGTTTGGTCCAGTCATTGGAAAGGATGAGTTGGACTGGAACACCATTCTGAACGTGTGCGAAACCACTGCTGGAACAGCGTGGTACATCGTGGAGTATGAGTGTGATGCCCTTCCGGCGTTGGACGGAATTCGCCTCTGCCTTGAAGGATTGCGTCACTTGGGACGCTAGCGAGGAAATCCAGCGGGAACCGAACGTGGCCGATCAGAAACCCGGCAGCGTTCAGTTCCCGGCCCAAGGATCCTAGTCGACCCACTTGGTTACTGGAGGCAAATCCACCCCGTTTGCCGAGGCGATTTCGGCGAGCGATTCCCATGTCGTACTTGGTAGGGAAATGCCGTTGACTTTTCTACGCTTGGCCGATTGCGACTCGGGATCTCCAGGGATCAGAACTGCCTCCGTGCCCGGTGCTGGGCGCACTCGTCGGGCCGCGCGAGAGACACGCGTGACGTTCTGGCGATAAGCGATTGGATCGCCAAACGCGCCTGGGTCGATCAGAATGAGAAGTGCGCCGGCGGCGCACTCGTCAAATCCGCCCGGCGGGGGCAGCGCCCCCACAAGGTTTGGTTGTGGCTGACCAATCGAGCCGAGCGCGCCCAAAAGCGCAGACGCAAACGCCAGACCGTACCCCTTGTGTCCGGCAGCTGCGCCCCCAAGGGGCAACAATACGCCGCCGTCATAGAAGTCCTGCGCCGTGGTTGTAGGCAACCCGTTCGCGTCCAGGATGCACCCTTCCGGAACAGGCTTGTTGCTGTCACGCGCAACCCTCACTTTGCCCTCGGGAATGACGGTGGTCGCGAAGTCGACAAGGACTGGGTCCCCCTCCCCTGGCCGCACCTCTTCTGCATGCCGATCAGAACCCTGATCAGGCGCCGAAGAAGGAATTCCAACGGCCCAAGGGTTCGTTGACAGAAAAGCCCCGGCACCGCCGAACGGCGAGGCGCCACCAACTCCGGGCCCCGCGGCACCTACGGTGACAATCGCAACATGGCCGTTACGACCCGCGGTGTCAACGTAATCACCAATTCGACCCAGATGGTTTGCGTTTCGGATGGCGACAACGACTGCTCCGAGGCCCTTAACGCGGGATGTCGCGACTTCGAGAGCGTATGCTGCCGCGACCTGACCAAACGTGCACTCGCCGTCCACCACCACCGTCGCACCCATTTCTGAATGGATGTGTGGGTTTCCAGAAGGATTGACAACCTTTTGGCGGATCATCTCCACGTATTGCGGGATGCGCATCACTCCGTGCGAGTCGTGCCCTGCCAGGTTCGAGTGCACCAGATGTCTCGCAACTTCCGCAGCGTTCGCGTGTGGCGTGCCCAGCGCAACAAAGATGTCGCGGGCGAAGGGTTCAAGTGCTTCGGGTCGAGCGACAACATACTGAGTGGTCTCAGGCATGGGACGTTCTTTCTACAACATCCTGTGGGGAGGCCGGCTTCGCGACAGACTTGTATGTTGCCTGAGTGCGAAGCCTCGCTACAACCGATGCAACGGCGTCTGGCACGTGTGAAAGTTCGCGGACGGGGCGGACCGGCACGCCGACCAGCTCTTCTGGGACCGACCGATACCCAACAAGGACCGGGTGCATCCCGATTGCATCGGATGCGCGCGCGTCGCGTTCCGGGTCTGTACCCACGTAAACAGAACCAGTCGGATCCGTCTCCAGTTGCTCAATGGCGTGACGGAACAATCTTGGGTCTGGCTTTCGGTAGCCAAGGTCTCCGGCCACGACTACGACATCGAAGTAGCGTGAAATGCCAAGTTCGCGCAATTCGGCACGAACGAAAGCACCTTGACCATCGGAAACCACTCCCAATCGGTAGTGTTCGGCGAGGGCCTCGAGCGTCTCGATCGCGCCGTTCACAAGTTCGAACTGAACCCGAGACTGCGAGCGTTGGATGGTTGCGAGCGATTGGCTGAACGGCACGAGGCCTTCAGGTCCAAGCGAAGCGACAAGATCTGGAGATGACTCTTCGATCACGTTGCGCCACATCAGTGCGAGATTAAATTGGAAATGGAGTTCTGAAGAACCGTCAATCTGTCGCTGCAGGGCATCGCGTGCGCGCTCACGCAGCTCCGCGCGTCGCAGATGCAACCCGCGGTACCTCAGAAAATACGCGACGCCGCGCATCGCGTCGTCGCCCCAGTCTTCGGTCTTGATGTCGACGAGGGTGTTGTAAAAGTCGAAGAGAACAGCAGTGATCACTTGGCATCCCTCTCGCAGGGATGATAGCTGTCAATTGGTCCGCAGATGCAGTTTCGAGATGGCTGGAAATTGCCAACACTGCTCAACGCTGTCAAGTTCACCGCCAGGCGGATCACCTTTGGTGGTGGGTCGGCTTCAATTGGGGGGCTTGGGATGGCTTCGGAGACCTGACTCGATCACCTTTATCGCGTCATCAGCGAGGGATTGTGCGTCCTGAACAGTGGCTCCATACCGTGTGTCTTCATACGCGGATGTGAGTGACTGGATTGCGTCATTTACGGTCTGAGGTAGGGGGAAACCAGCGTCTCTCTCACTGGGCGCTCCACCCACGGACGGTGCTTGAAGTCTGATTTGGAAGGCACGTGCAGTCTCATTCGAGGGCCTGCCACTTCCGTATTTCTCCATCAAACTCTGGAACTTTCGGTACGCGACCCTGACCGGATCTGAAACCGGTTCATCGGCGCCTTCAGCGGTATGCCTAGCGCGTTTATTGAATAGTGAACGCCAAGAAAATACCGTTGAACGTTCTTCGTCAATGGCCCCATCCAGGTCGTCAACCCGGGAGGGCCTCAGGAGGCGCCACACGATTATCGCGATAATGATCAGTGCGACCACCGCAAGTCCGGTCTCAATAAATGATGGGTCGAGAAGTTGCGGGTCTCCTGGCTGTTCAACCTGGTCCATTGGGTTCGGGCGCCCGAATTTGCCCATCTCTACCGGCGGTCGCTCCATCTTGACCGACCCCATCATCTTCGCCAACCATTCGGCAAGCATCAGGAACGGGATCGCGACGAAAGAAAGTACAAATACGATGACGACTGCAATTGCCTGACCCAGCGATTTGAGGAGCGTAGTCACGACGCTCGTACCGCCGCCGAAGACGGTTGCAAGAAGGATCCCCATCACCACGACCGTTAGGCACATCGCCGCGACCATGCCGATCCAGTTTCGATCTGGAGCGCGGGTGGCGGTCGGTTGACCCGGGCGGGGCAATTGCGCCTCTTCAAGCGATGACAGCGCGATTGCGACAAGCATCGCGGGTACCGCGATGATCGCGACCACTGGAAGGAGGTCGGTGATGAGCCACGGAAGCACCGCGCGCGCCACGCCAGACGAAATGGCGATCAACACGGCCGCCGTTGTTGAACGTCTCCCCGCCTCCCGGTCACCAGGGACTGCGCCACCGAGGATAGTGCCACGCCACCAGATCAAGGCAGAAAATACGATCGCAATGAGAAGCGCGCCCGTCTCATGTCCGCCTGTGAGGGAGCCAATCCAAGTCGTTGGATTCGGTGCCCCCGGGGGAACGGCAAGGAGATTCAAAGACAGTACTGCGACTGAAACAATGGCGCCAAGGGTTACCACCACGGCAAGGCGTCTGAGGGTGGGTTGCTCGTAGATGCTGACAAGCCGTGATTGTTGTCGGCGCACAATTGTGCGTACTGCCCATGCCAGTCCGAGAACTGAGGCGATGAGACCAATCGGGACGAGGGGTGTCGTTGGCCCTTGCGCCATTCCCTTGATGTCGCCGACTCGAGCGCTCGACGAAATCACAATTGCGAGGATGTACGCCCATGGGGTCAGCCAGGCGAGTTCAATCACTCCAAGGAGGAGGATGACTGCTGTTCGCGCAACGGACCAGACCGTCAGTGTGCTGGGCACGCTCGATCCTTTCGGTGACGGAAGTGAGGATACTTCGGGTGGTCGCGTGGCGCACTGGTCCGGAGGGAGTGTCCATCTGTTGGCACCCGGTTGGAGCATGGGAATTGCTTTGTGGAAACCCCTTGGCCCTAACTTGGAACGATTTCCGATTGGCTGTCGGGACTATGCGTCAGATGGAATGAAGTTCGTTGAATGGGATCGCAATTCCTGGGAGCGACCGTGGTAATCTGCCGGCCACACCGACTCCACTCCGGGTGTTCTTCACACCCGATGGCACGATTGTTGCGGATGACTTTTTGTCGACGTGAGCGTGCCTCAGTTTTACTCTGCAAGATTTGACAAGGATTGCCATGCCAGCAATGTCCTCCAACACGATTGCACCATCACACTTGACAGTGGATGAACTCGATACGCCCGCATTGCTTGTCAACCTTGATGCGTTCGAACGCAACGTTGAGCGGATGGCGGGAACATTTCGGCAGGCAGGGGTAGCGTGGCGCCCGCACACCAAGGGCATCAAGGTGCCGGCGCTCGCACAACGCTTGATAGCCGCAGGTGCAATCGGCGTCACGTGCGCGAAAGTCAGTGAAGCCGAGGTCATGGCCAAGGGCGGTATTCGCGACATCCTGATCGCAAATCAGGTCGTTGGGGAGAAAAAGGTCACGCGGCTTGCGGAACTCTGCCGGATTGCGGATGTGATCGTTGCGGTCGACACGGCTGCCGGTGTTGCAGAGCTGGACCGAGCTGCTGGTGTGGCGGGAACGCGGCCGCGGGTGGTTGTGGAGGTTGACACCGGTATGCATCGTTGTGGCGTGGAGCCAGGTGAGGCTGTCGTCGCTCTCGCATCCATCGTCTCGTCGGCTTCCAATCTTCGGTTTGCTGGAGTAATGGCCTGGGAAGGTCATACGGCGGCCATCTCTGATGAGGTCGAGAAACGTGGCGCAGTAACCGCCGCCGTCGCCCTCCTGACCAGTTCGGCTGACGCGTGCCGGGCGGCGGGTATCCCGGTCGCTATCGTGTCCTGCAGCGGCACCGGTACATACAAGTTTGCATCTGGGCTACCAGGTATCACGGAAGTTCAGGCAGGTGGTGGCGTCTTCGGCGATGTCCACTATCGCGATCACTTTGGCGTGGATCACGAATGTTCCTTGACTGTCGTGACGACCGTCGTTAGCCGACCGTCACCAACCTACATCGTCACCGATGGCGGGTTCAAGACTCTCGGGTCGATCAATGCAATGGCGGAACCAATCGGAATCTCGAGTGATGACGTCAAGAGTTTCACCCTCTCAGCCGAACACGGAAACTTGCGCTTGAGCGTTGAGAACCACGCACTACGGCCAGGAGACCGCCTGGAGTGGACCGTCGGCTACTCTGATGCGACGGTATTCATGCACGACGAGATTCACGGAACCCGCAACGGCGTTGTCGAGAATTCGTGGATTATTGAGGGTCGTGGGAAGTTGCAGTAGCTGACCGTTGGTGATCCGACCGCGCGTGAGGATCAGTCGATGGTTCTTGCAATGAACCATCCCGATCCCACGGACGCGGCTGAACTCGCACTCGCTGAAGCCCGATGACATACAGGCTTACGACTACGCTTACGAGTGCCATTACCAAGCCATTTTGGATCACGGACTGGCCGATGATCATCTCTATCACTCCCCTGCTTGACGGGGACACTCCACCTTTGCTCATGTCTCAATCCGAGAGTACGACACAGCCCGCTGTTCTGAGATTAAGGACGAACATGCTGCCGTGACATATCCGAACAACCTCGATTAAAGACTTGACTTCCATCTCATGCGACCAAGAGAGCGAATTGCGGACGGCATCTGCCGACACCAGCCCACTGTGGCCGATGGACATCGTTTCCGCGTCAAGCGCGGGCAGGCGGTCCATGGCTTGTAGGTCCGCGCGGTCGGCAGCGCGAAAGTCGTGGTGTACTGAATAGTTTGGGAGGAGGGTCCCGGCAAGTCACATGCGGACTACCAGGTGAAGTGCGAACGCGGTCCCATCTCGCGCGTAAAGGGCGATCACCTCGTGAGAGGGGCCTGGAACTGGAATGACTGTCCCGCACCGGTCAAACATCGAGAGACCGCAGAGATCAACGTGTCACTATCCGTGGGAGTGAGTGTGTCAACGGTCGCCCGGCTTGCCTCATTAGCCGGACATAGTTTTGACCTGGGATGCGAGGTCGTGAGGACCGAAGAGCGGGATGCCGTCGGTGTCAGTCGATCCGAACGCAATCGCGGACGTCCCATGACACCTCTGGCTGGTCGAGGTTCCATGCCCGCACTGAGCGGATTGACGAGAATTGAGCTGCTGGAGGGGTGATTGGGCCCGGCTCGGGCTCAGTTTCTAGCATTTCCCGACGGGAATTTGGTTTGGGGACCCCAACGGCGCAGTTGACGATAAATGCCGACTGCCCTCGGCAGCATGCTCTTGCGAGGGCCTCTCGCTTGGCTTCTGACGGCATGCACGTCACGAGTATGACTGTGGCATCAGTTGGCCACAGCGGTGACGCGAGGACCATGGCCTCTCGTAGAAGACGGCTTGGCCACGGACGCAGACGGGCAAGACCATCGAGGATCCGGGTCTGGTGCCGAGGATGGGTTCCACACGGGATCGACATGTCCCCGGAACTTCCGGCGGACCTTCCGTTCGCACTTATCCCGACGGCAACCCCGGCATTCATGGCCCATGTTGCCAGGGAAGCGGCGACCATCACGACGGTTTCTTGCGCGTCAGTGTCTCCGGCTGCCCACCATCGGTCCTCGGGCGCGGTCTCTACGTCGACGATCACCCAGAGGCGTCGACCACCCGTGGGTTCGTCGCGTCGGACTTGTAGAGTGCCGGAGCGCGCTGAGGCACCCCAATGCACCCGGCGCAGACTGTCTCCGGGAATGTACTCCCGAACCCCGGCCAAGCGGGATGGATCGGCGAACAGCGACTGGCGCCTCACTCGGTCCCCCAGCACTTGCCGTGTGAGAGGCGCAGAAGCAATCACGGGCACCACGCGCGGATACACCACGAGGTCGTCACGGACGTCGAGATCGGCGTCGCGTGCTGACAGTCCGAATGCATCTCGCCACCGGAAAGCGACTGGACCGAACCCGTAGGCGCCCCTCCGGCCGCACGCAATCAAGAAGCGTCTGCGAACCCGCTCGAACGGTGCGAGGGTCAGACGCTGTTGCAGGATTTCCCGGTCGGTCACGTGCGGTATCCGCACAGTTCCTTCTATCGCTGGTTCAGTGGATACCTCTGGACCACCATCCATCGGGATATCTCGAGAGCGTTGCCACCAATTGGCCCGGCTGGTTTGATGGCGTGCCGTCGCCGGCATCAGTGCCGCCGGCCAATCATCAGAGGTATCAAGCCATGGCATCGGCAGGAGTTTTCGATTGGTTACCTCAATGACGCATTCGAGTGTGTCTCCACACGAAAGGGTCCGACTTGACAGAATGCGTCGATACTCGATTCCCGTCGCACCCCAGCGCCACCACGCTTCGGCTAGGCCGAGTACAAGCAGAGCAATTGTGCTGAAGAGAACCCAGATTGGGTCCGTGATGATGATTCCAATGACCAATGCCACTCCGCATAGAGCGGCTCCCGTGCCCCGCGACTGTCTAGTCACCGGTTCGCGCCGCTCTTTTCAGGCGCGGTTGGTTCAACTGGCGCCTCAATGCCCGTGACGACCCTCTGGATGATGCTTGAAGGTGACACTTGCCTCAGCCGGCTTTCGTCATCCACCACCAGTCGATGAGCGAGGACTGGGCCCGCCAGAGACTGGATGTCATCAGGCAGGACATAAGACCTTCCCGCGAGGAGGGCCCGTGCCCGTGCCGCCCGGACAAGGCCGACGGTCGCTCGCGGACTGGCTCCGAACGCCACGCCCGGGGTGCGCCGGGTAGCCCTGACGATATCCGTGGCATACACCGCGACGACGTCACCGACATGGACCAGGCGCGTTGCTGCCTGCATTTCCAGAACGGTTTCACTATCCATGTGGGCCGAGCGAACTGACGTTCCACGGTGTCCGGACAGGTTTTCCCCGGCAAACCGCCTTACGATTTCCACCTCATCTTCACGGTTCGGGTACCCCATAGACGCCCGGATCAAGAAGCGGTCAAGTTGCGCCTCAGGCAGTGGGAAGGTGCCCTCGAGCTCAATGGGGTTCTGCGTGGCCAGGACAAGGAACGGCTGGGGAAGTTGACGTGTCTCGCCATCCGCACTGACCTGACCCTCCGCCATCGCCTCCAGAAATGCAGCCTGTGTCCGCGGGGTCGCCCGATTGATCTCATCGACGAGGACTACCTGCCCAAAGATCGGTCCGGGGCGAAAGGTGAAGTTGCCGTTGGTTGGGTTATAGACGCTCACGCCGGAAACATCTGTCGGCAAGAGGTCGGGTGTCCCTTGGATGCGGTTGAATGAGCATCCAAGGGCGACGGCCAGGGCCTTCATCATTGTGGTCTTGCCAGTACCCGGCACGTCCTCGACAAGCATGTGGCCACCGGCCAAAAGTGCGATAAGCGCCAAGTCAAGGGTGTCGGTGGCACCGACGATCACCGTTTGAACGTCCGAGCGAACCTTGTCAACGAGTGACGAGAACCGTTTCGCGTCGTCAGCGCTCAAAGCAGTGGAGAGGTCGTGGGAAACCGTCGAAACCCCAACGGAACCGGGGGCAGGTGCAGGTGAACGCTCTTCCCGGTTTGCCATGGTGACGGATCCGATCTTTGGCGTGTGATGGGTAATGATGCCGCGTAGGGCGCTCAGACGCCTTGTCAGTCCTCTGGGCGTGAAGATCGTCACGAATTCGGGTTGAAAGGTTCGATCCGATCCCGGCCCTTCCGCTAAGTTCATTGGATATCCGATCACGGATCAGCATAGTTGAGTTCTGAACGACTCAGTGAAGTTCCGCAATCCGGATGATTAGCGGAAGTGTGCGCCTTGGAGCGCGGTGTGTGCCTGGTCGTGACACCAAAGCAGGTGAAATGAAAAGGCACGAGACTTGATGATGTTGGTGTGAGTTGCAAAACCTGCCGGGATGCTGGGTTTCGCGTACGCGCTTGTGGAGGAACGTCCGGTAGGCGTCTTTCTACCGGTTCGGGAACTGGTCCCCGGCATTGATCCGATCGACGTACAACGAGGTGGACCCACGGTTTGAAGTGCTTTACCACGCTCGGCGCTTTCCGGTGCCGGGCACGCGCTGGCGCCAAAGTTCAGATAGGTACCAGTCTGGCGAAAAGGTCACGATTGATCAACTTCGTGAAGTTCTGACCCTCTCAAGGAGGTGCGTCTCGTGCCTGTCGATCAGCGATTAGATACGGGATGTTGGGGGTAGGAAGACACCCGACCCCCAACATCGACCGCATTAGACTGGGAATTCTTGGACCCACACGACCAACGCCGCATCGACTGCCTCCCGGGGCCGGGCGCGACTAGGATGATGCGATCGCCTCAATCTGTTCGCGGCTCAGGGCACCGGCTGCAATGACAATCCGATGGTGCAACGTGAACGTTTCGCCGGGAAGCAGAACGTGTTCCTGGTCGAAGACGGGAGCGAAAGACGCCACTGGTGTGTAGGTGGTGCGGACAAACCATTTTGTCGGGTACCGGAAGCTATCGGGCTGATTGATGAAGATCATTGTCGAGGCCGCCTCCGTGCCGTCGTGGAGGCCCACGTATGCCAACCAAGGGGCGGCGACACCCATCATTGCCTCACCAGATGCACCATCTGGACCGATGACGGTACCGCCCTTGTCAGCGAAGTCCCGGGGACCTCGCCAGAACAGGCCACCGTAGCCAGCCATTGGCCGCCCGTGGGTCGTCGGTGACCCGAACTCGAGTGGGGCATTGCGAATGTTGGTAAGGGAAGTCCTGAAGCGAAGCGACCACCATCCCGCGGTGGCGTCGATCCCGTCAACATCAATCGTCCGGCGCTCCGAGACCCACGCCTCTCCATGACTGTTGTGCCAGATGAGATCGTGATCAATGCGGGCGAGAACATCTCCGATGCCCGGTTGTCCCGCCACGCCAAGTGCATGCCATGAGTGGTGATCCATGCGCCCTACCTCGGGCAACCTAACGTACCCGGTGCCATGAACGTAGGTGTTGCCTCCCCAGAAGTTTTCACCGGATAGGTGGGCGATTGTCATCTGGATGCCCTTGTGCCACAGGTGATCGTGAGGTCGGTACGTTGTGACGACTTCTCCTGCAAGCGTCCTGACAGGGTGCAGGTAGGGTTTTGGACCCTCGAAGTCGCTACTCACCGGCTTGTATACGTATTCGAATAAATCCACGGTCCCGGAGGATGCGGTCGCAGGGGCCGTGATGATCACACGGTCATCATGGCGGTGGGTCATTTGCAAGTGCGGCCTGTTGGTCATTCAACAACCTCTTGTTTGGTGGAGTGGATCGGCGAGGCGTGAATGCGCGGCACGCGTCGGATCATGTTCACCCAGAATTTGCGGTCAAGCGGTGATCCTGAACCCAGTTTCCGATCCAGATGATCGGTGTCAAAAACAGGCATGGCACCGGAGACGATTGTCACCGATGCCACCTCCTGTCGCCACTGGGCACACCCTAAGGGATCACCGCTTCTTGGCAGACATCCATACATCAATCTGCTTCTGCATCTCGGCACGGACCCGGTCAATTCCGGCTTCCTGAAGCGCCTTGTTAAGCGCCGGGATCTGCGTCATCGGGTCCACGATGCCGAAAGTTAGCGGTTCGCCGAACTCTTTAGCGACTGCGGCGCACGCCGCGCGCTCGGTGTCGACGCCCTTGCCATCGAAGGTGAACCCAAGGAGGGGCGACGGCCGGGCATTTCGATTGAGATCGGCTGTCGCCGGCCAAGCACCGACCTGAGACCTGGCAGTGTAGTACGAATTGAACACGTTCCCAAATTGCCAGTCGGTGTTCGGGTTATAGCCTGTGTCGGCGTAACTTGCCTTGCCAGCTGCAGGACGGATAAGCAGGCTTGCCTTGTCATCCCATTCCCAGTGAACGCCCTCGATGCCTTTGCAAAGGGTGTTGTAGAACTTGACATCGCTGTTGAGGAGTTCAAGGAACTTGACCGCAGCTTCCGGGTTCGGGGAGAGGGAGTTGACGCCAGTCATGGTCGCAGTTGAACCGGCGGTCGTGAGTAGTGGTTCGGCGATGGCGACCGAGATGACGTCATGTCCCCAACGCGCCTTGATCTCGGCATCACCGCCGGGCTTCACGACACCGCTCATCATCATCGTGCTCAGACCCGCTTTCCACGCGTCCTGTTGCTCCGACGAGGTCTTTGGCTCGCTCGGGGTATAGCCGAGTTCGTTCCATTGACGGATCATCAGCGCGGCCCGCGAATATTCCAAGGTGTCTGAGTAAAGGCCGACCCGGCCCGCGGTGTCGGTGCTCTTGACAACAAGGCCACTGTCGACAACGTCGTAGCCAAATGTTTCCGTCGCGTTGATGTTTGGCGCGACGGTCACGTACTGGAAGCCGCCCTTCTTCGAATCGATGTACTTCTTCACCTCGGCCATGATCGGGCCGATGTCGTCGTAGCTTCTCAGCGCTCGGAATGCGTCTTCAACCCCCGCGTCCTTCGCAACGTCGGCACGGATGTACGGTCCGAACGGCTTGACGAAAATCTGCTGGTTGATCGCGCCGTAGATGCTGCCCCCAACCCTGGCGGCATCCCACGTTTCCGGCGTCATGCTTCCCCAAAGGATCGGGGCGAGGTCGGGGAGGAGCTTCTCCAACTTGAGGAGATACTCCTGACGGATATTGGTGTAGTAATTGTTGATCCAGGGAGCAGTGTAGTAGAGGTCATGCTTCTCGCCGGCGGCGTTCGCGAGGGAAATCTTCTGGTCAAAGGTCCCCCAGTCGAAAGTGACGAGTTTGACGGTGGCTGAAATTCGCTCCATCGCCAAGGCGCTGAGGGCCTTCTCGACGTCCGGAAGGGCCTTCTGGTCACTGCTTCCGGCGTAGATGTAGGTCAGCACAGGGCTCGAAGCTGGAGTACGCGACGAGGCCTGGGCGATTGATCCTGTCCCGAGTGATTGCACTCCGGCGAGTACCCCGACCCCAACCTGAGTAGCGGTGCTAAGTAGTGACCGACGTCCTAGACGAGCCATTTGGTTGTTTCCCCTTTGTTCATTCGACCGAGCGATTGTTGCACTTCTAGCTAGTGTTTGAGAGTTATGGCCTCCTGCTGCAAACTGACGGGATCAGGGCCTACTTGAACGCGCCAAGTGTGACCCCGCGGACTAGGTACTTCTGGAAGAACAGGAACAGGACGGAAGCCGGGCCGGTGGCGAGGACAGCCATCGCCATTCGAGCCGTTTCGGTCGGCAGTTTCTGGGTGCCAATCTGGCCCACTTGTTCCTGAAGCGCCATTGCCTGCGCATTGCTCTGGATGATGTAGAGCAAGTATTGCAATGGGTACAGGTCAGGTGACCGAATGAAGTAGAGTGCGGTGGTCCAATCATTCCAGTAGTTGAGCGCGATGAACAGGGCGATGGTGGCGAGTGCAGGCCTCGCGAGGGGCACGGCAATCTGCCAGAAGATCGTCCATTCGCCTGCCCCGTCAACCCGGGCCGCCTCGAACAGCTCGTCAGGCAAACCCGAAAAGTAGGTTCGAAGGATCAGGACGTAATACGCACCGACCAGGTGAGGGAGGAGGAGCGCGAGGATTGTATTCTGGACATTGAGATATTGGGTCATGAGAATGTAATATGGGACCAGACCACCGTTGAAAAGCATGGTAAAAAACACCATGAACGAGATCGGTGTCCGCAAGATGAAGTCTCGACGTGACAACGGATACGCAAGCAGGGCGATCATGGATACGCCGAGAACGGTTCCGACGAGTGTGATTCCAGTGGTCACGGCATAGGCGCGCAGGATGACCGCTGGCTTGTTGAAGATGGCGACGTAAGCCTCGACGCTGAACTTCGACGGGATGATCGAGTAGCCGTTGCGTGCAAGCGCAATCTCGTCAGTGAACGATGAGGCCAGAACAAGAAGCAGCGGGAACAGGCAAAGCATCGCAAGGCCGGCAACGGCGATGTGGACAACGACGGTTGCAGCGTCGAACCTCCGACGGCTTGGCATGCGAAAGCCGGTGAAGGTGTCTGCACGGCTGGCCACGGTCATTTTCCAGTCAACATCAGAACAGGGCGAGCGACTCGTTGCGTGATCGTTCGATCCGCCTCACGACGGCGTTCGCGACGATCACCAGTATGAAGCCCACGAATGACTGATAGAACTGCGCCGCACCCGCCATGGAAATTGTCTTGGTGACGATTAGCGACCGATAGATGTACGTATCCAAAACATCGGTGACCGGATAAAGCAGCTGCTGGTCCCGCGTTACCTGGAAGAAGAGACCGAAGTCTGCGTTCAGGACGTACGCAAGGGCGAGAAGCATGTTGATGATCACGAGCGGTAGAAGGATTGGGAAGGTGATGTACCTGAACTGCTGCCATCGGCTGGCGCCATCGATCCGGGCCGCTTCATACAACTGCGTGTCGATGGCGATCATGCCCGAGAGGTAGATCAGGCTGCTTAGTCCAACCCCGTGCCAAAGGCTGACCGCCAGAAGAATGAACGGCCATGGTTCGGTCGTCCGGTACCAGGACAAGGGCGCGATGCCAACCTGCTTGAGCACGCTATTCACAACGCCAGTGTCGGCTGCCAAAAGCGCGTAGACGAAGTATGAAACGACGACCCACGAGATGAACCGTGGCAACAAGATCAAGGTTTGGTAATAGCGTGTAAATCGGCTTGCGTAGATTTCGAACAGCAACCACGCGACCGAAAGGGACACGACCAACCCGACGCTGATGAACATTGCGTTGAGAAGGATTGTGTTCCTTGTTGCCCTCATGGCGGTGTCAGTAGAGAACAGGAATTCGAAGTTCTTCAGTCCGACGAACTGGCTTGCGAAGAGACCTGTCCTGACCTTGTAGTCAATGAATGCAATCCAGACGCCCGCGAGTGTCAGATACTTGAAGACGATGATCCAGATCAGTGCCGGCAGTGTCATGGTGAACCAGACAAGGTTCCGTCCGATGAGATGGAATTTCATCTGGCGGCGCCAACCGGTCGGAGTGACGTAGGGACGCCTGAAGTTCGGCGCGGTTTGGGCGACTTGCATCAATCAGGAGAACCCACGCGTCGAGAGTGGCACACGTGTTTATACCAGCGGAGTACCGTCACCTGTCGGCGTTCAGCTTCGCCCGATGATCCTGACGATTGCGATGACATCGGGTTTGCGCTTGCGTAGCTAGGTTTACCCGCCCATTGCTGGCAAGTCATAGGTCGGACGGTTGACATAACGTGACATCCGCAAGCGAATGGTAACTCGAGTGGATGGCGGGAGTCTCACGCCGACATGGGTGCCGTTCACCCGATGTGCCGCTTCTGACACGCCAGGCGCAATCGGGGATGACATCGGCGCACCCGGATACGATTCCGACCATTCGGAGTGTGTGGCGTGGGCCGTTTCGAAGCGGTGTTCAGAGAACCCGCCCGCCTGCAGAATCATTTCCCGGGTTTCGACAGGGTTCAAATTGATCAATTCGACCGTGATTTCGTCTTCGTCTGCGCTAGTCACTAGGGCGGCGACGTCTTCTGGGAGACCCGGTCGACGTCGCTTGGCGTCGAAGTGCCGGATAGGTGCGTGTAGGAGGCCTCCGTTGTAAACCGGGGACGGCGCGCCCAGAGTGAGTTGAACAAGCGCCTCGGTGATAACTGGATTGTGCTGTTGCCAATGATGGATGTTGACCTTGGCCAGGTCGGCCCGGTCGTTGCGGATGCGATCGAGGCGCCAGTGCACCATCGCAAGGGATTCACGCAGGATCTGCTCGGGATAGGTCGGGTTCGCACCTGCAAGGAAACGTACCCACGGGGGTTCGTGGCCAGCGTCTTCCTTCGACCGGAAAGGCACGACCAGGTTCCAGTCATAGTTCTCGACGATCCGCAGGCGTTCAATCCGGTCCCAGTCGTGTCTGGCCATTGAAGTCGCCCACAATGCCGTCGGGTACATGGCGGCGAGGGGTTGGTAGTCGAACCATCCGTTGTCGTCGTGACGATGTGGCACCAAGAAAGATTGGGTCTGTCCAGCGGCCTTCAGCCCGACGCGCTGACCGACCCAATGTTCAGGGATGGTCATCGCCGACTCGTCGTAATCGCGGACTGATCCGAGTTCAAAGGTTCGGTCTATCTGGTTGCGTGCCAAGTCGAGGTGGCCCATGTCGCCCGTCAGAAGCGCCGCGCTCGATGAGGCGACGAGTGCAGACATCCCGACGCTGTAGAAACCATGGGGCCACGTCCATCCGTAGAGGCCGCCGTACCAGCGCCCACCAACGTATTCGCCAACCTGGCCCGACAGGCCAACGTTGTCGGGAATGATCCCGTTGTTCGCTGCGGCGCGTGACGCCCACGCCTCGGTGTACTCGATTACCCAGTCGCGGTAGCGGCTGTCGCCCGAAAGAATCGCGGCATTGGCGACAAGGCCCGTCGCGCACATGTTTCCAGCGACATCACCCCGTCCCATTCGCTCCTGCATGGCATCCCCCATGCGTCTCGCGAGGGCCGGGTCCTCAAGGTCGTCGTAGTGGGAGATCCCCGGCACATTGTTGAACGGCAGGCCATAGCGGCGCATCGCCGGCCCCCAGTTATACGTGGGTTCCGGATCATCGGTGAAACCCCACCGCGGACCGAGGCTGCCGTTGTGCGCCGCACGAATAATCCGATGGGTGGCGTCGTAATTCGGGGCGTTTGGGTCGTCATTGAGATAGAGGCCGGCAAATCGTTCGGCACGTTCGCGATGTTCACGGCGTGTCGGGTCGGCCTGGCACAGAAAGTAGAAATAGAGGTTGCTTTCACCCTGGTGGAACCAGTCGTACCCACGCTCATATTCATTGACAACCTGGGGCACTGGCTTGAATTCGCTGACCTGCCGCGTGATGGCTTCCCACTGACGTATTGACAATGGAAGGAGATGGTCTCCCCCACCTAGCAGGTAGAGGAGGGGCCAGTTGTAGGAACTTTCATAGAAGTCGTCGGCACCGTCGCGTCCGGGAAGCGTGTCACCCCAGATCAAGGTGCCATCCGGGTTGACATACCGGTCCAGGAACGGCCGTACCGAGGCGTCAAGGGTGGCGAATAGGTGGCGCTGAAGGACAGCCCACGCGGGTGGGTCAAGCAGTGGCACTGATGCGGTGATGATCGGCAAGTCTTGCGGATAGCTCATGGAGGGAGATCATATCCCGAACTGTTTGAGAGGCCCCGTTCATGGCGCCTGTTTAGCGTCGGATCAGTCCCAGGAGGTTGACGATGATGGTGAGAACCACGCTGATCACGATCATTGATGTGACGGGAGCATAGAGCGATAGGTTCTCACGCTCAACCGCGATGTCACCCGGCAATCGGCCAAAGAACGGAATGCGGGGACCGAACCAGAGGAGCAAGCCCACCAGCGCAATGGCGGTCCCGATCAAGACCAACGTCCGGCCAATTTCCGGTGCCATGCATCGAGTGTAACCCGGTCGTTCCCGTGGTACGGTCCTGTCACATTGGAGAAGGTTTCCGCGAACCGGTTGACCCTGGAAACCCGGTATCATGCGTATGTGGAATGTGCGATTACGCAACATGGTGTTGCGAACGAGTTCTTGATCCCTTCCGCTATCCCGCTTGGCGCGCACCGTGCCCATGACGGGTGGTCTGCCTGTGTCCGACGCCGGACCCTTCTGGCGCGAGTGTGGTCAGTGTCTGGCGAAGGAAACTTTCGCCCTGACTCGCCGAGGGATGACTGTCTCTAGGTTTGCCTCATCGGTCGGCGTTCGGGTTGTGACTGCGGTCCGGTCCGGCAGTGCCGATACGCGGCTCGCCTCGGTCGGTCTATTTTCGGACGACCGGTGGCGCCTCACCGGGACATGAACCCGGATCCTAGAAGTCAATCCTGTGCGGTCGCGTCTACCCATCTTGGATTTGCGCGGCTCGAAAGGCAATCCATGGAAACCGAAACGATCGGAAGCCCAATCCTTTGGGGGGGCTTCATTGCATTTGTCTTGGCGATGCTCGCTGCCGACCTTGGCCTATTCAACAGAGGAGCTCAGACGGTATCTGTAAGGAAGGCAGCCATTTGGAGCGGGGTGTGCCTTGGGTGTGCCATGGCGTTCAACGGGTTGGTCTGGTGGTGGTTCGGAAGCGAACGGGCACTTGAGTTCTCCGCCGGGTATGTCATCGAGGCTGCTCTGGCGGTCGACAACATCTTCGTGTTCGTCGTGATTTTTTCCGGGTTCGGCATCCCCGACCGGTATCAGCATCGGGTGCTGTTCTGGGGGGTCACCGGTGCCCTCGTAATGCGCGCGGTCTTCATTCTCGTCGGAGGCGCGCTTCTCCAGCAGTTCCATTGGATGATGTACGTGTTTGGTGGCATTCTGGCAGTGACCGGCATCCGCCTGATGCGCGCCGGTGGCCACGCCTCATCGCCAGCCGAGAACCCGGTGATCCGACTGATCACCAAGTTCATGCCAGTGACAGACCGTCTGTCAGGCGAGGCATTCACGGTGGTCGAAAATGGACGTCGCGTTGCAACACCCCTGCTTCTTGCTTTGGTCGCTGTTGAGGTGACCGACGTCATCTTCGCCGTCGATTCGATCCCTGCAATCTTCGCCGTGACCGATGATCCGTTCATTGTGTTCACGTCAAACATCTTCGCAATTCTTGGACTGCGTTCCCTCTACTTTCTCCTTGCAGATATCGTCACCAGATTTGTCTATCTCAAGCAGGGACTGGCGCTTGTACTGATCCTCGTCGGTGCCAAGATGCTTTCGATGGACTTCTACAAGGTTCCGATTGTCTGGTCCCTTGGGTTAATCATCACGATCCTGGCCGGGTCGATCGTTGCGTCGCTGTTCTGGGGCACTGCCAAGCGGCCCGAGGTCTCGACGGCAGTGGATGGGGAGTTGACGTCGGCAAGTTCTGCGCGTCAGGCAACGACGGCCTGACCGTTTCCGGCAGGTTCACTCGGCAACCCGCATCGTCCGATAGGAGGCCACGGTTCAATGGCGATCCGTGGCACTCGGTGCAAACCTAGCGAAGAGACCGGCGGGGAACGGCCCATTATGCCCGCTCACGGGAACGCCACTCTGGCTTTATGAAAGGGTGGGGGGTGACCGAGGGGATTTGAACCCCCAACCGCTGGAGCCACAATCCAGTGCTCTGCCATTGAGCTACGGCCACCGCGACGGTCTCGCGAGTGACCATCGTATGGATGGTGACCGGAGATGTTGCGCCCCGATTGTAGCGTCAGCCGCCCATGACCGTCCACCGTTCGTGTATCCGCCAAGGCGAAGTGGCACACTGGTCACTATCAACGTAAGCGAAGATTTCGTGCCTCGCGACGCGTCGCATGCAGGCCGAAGGGATTGCGAATGCGGGTTGTGGTGACAGGTGGTGCCGGGTACATCGGAAGTGTGGTCGTTGCACGCCTTGTCGGTTCCGGACACGCGGTAACGGTGGTTGACGATCTCTCAAAGGGCCATCGGGCTGCAATTGCCCGAGGTGCTGAGCTAGCTGTTTGCGATCTCGGGGACGCGGCCGAACTCGCAAGCATTCTCAAAGCATTCGCGCCCGATGCAGTTGTCCACCTGGCGGCGCGAAGTCTGGTCGGTGAATCAATGGCCATTCCAGGTACCTACTACCGCCAGAACGTGACGAACACGCTCAATGTGCTTGAGGCAATGGACGCAACGGGATGCAAGTCGATCGTGTTTTCGTCGACGGCGGCGGTCTACGGTGAACCGGGCCTCGCGGTTGGCGGACCGGGAATCGTTGAGGAAACGCTGACGGGTCCGACGAATGTGTACGGGGAGACAAAGCTTGCCGCTGAGAGGATGATCAGTTGGTACGGCGCGACCCGAGGCTTTCGGACGATTGTCTTGCGCTACTTCAATGCCTCGGGTGCGGTTGGCGGGCTAGGGGAGGATCACCGGCCGGAAGCGCACCTGATCCCGAATGTCCTCCGTGTGGCCCTTGGGCAGGCGCCAAACCTCGCGATCTTCGGGTGTGACCACCCGACGCCAGATGGCACGCCGATCCGTGACTACGTCCATGTTTCCGATTTGGCGGCTGCACATATTCGCGCCCTTGAAGTTCTCGACGCTGGAACAGTGCGCAACGATACGCTGAACCTCGGTAGCGGCAGCGGATTTTCGGTCGCGCAGATTGTGGAGACAGCGAGGCGTGTCACCGGGCACGCCATCCCGACGGTGTCGGCCGATCGGCGCGCTGGAGACCCACCCATCCTGGTTGCGAGTGGGGCGCGGGCGCGAACGATCCTCGGCTGGAACCCTACGGAAAGCAGCATTGAAGCGATCATTGGTAGTGCCTGGAAATGGCACAAGGAACATCCTCACGGTTATTCCGAGTCACGCGAGGTCTGACCGAGGCGCTGTGCGGGTAGAGTGCTGGTCTAGCGATACGTACACCCAGCATGATTCCGCTCAGTGACGATAATCCCACAAGACGCATGCCCGTGATCAGTGTCACGCTCATCCTCGCGTGCGTCGCGGTGTTTGCCTACCAGTTCCTGCAGTCCGGCGGAAGTGGTCCGTCATTCACCGCCAGTTGTGGCTTCATTCCGTACGAGTTCCTGACAGGCAAGGATCTGCCGCCGTCCTCGTGCTTGACGCCGGTCCAGGCAACCATCCTCACCTCGATGTTCATGCACGGCGGTTTCCTGCACCTCGGCGGGAACATGCTCTATTTGTGGATATTCGGGAACAACATCGAGGACATTCTTGGTCGCCGGCGATTTGCCATCTTCTACGTAGTTTGTGGAGTGGCGGCGGCCCTGACCCAAACGGCTCTGACCTTGTTCACCGCACCCGAGGAGATTGGCATCCCGATGGTTGGGGCCAGTGGTGCGATCGCGGGTGTCCTCGGGGCGTACCTGGTCAGGTACCCCACGGCGCGCGTTCGCACGCTTGTTACCTTCGGGTTCTTCTGGAGAACGATCCAGCTTCCCGCGTTCCTTGTGCTTGGCGGATGGTTCGTGCTGCAATTCTTCCAGGGCGTGGCTTCCCTCGGCGGTAGCAGTACTGGTGGGGTCGCCGTCTGGGCACACATCGGCGGGTTCGTCGCGGGCCTGTTACTTATCACACCCCTCGTGCCCCGCCGGCAACCGGTGTAGGCAGGATGTGGGGGACTTTGACCCGCATAAGGAATTAAGTTAATGTAATATGGTAATAATCTAGCCTGTGTGAGGGGCAAGCACCCCCGCGGTTTCAATCCGGGTTCCCGCCGGCTTGGGTCACAGCAGCGCGGGCGGCATCCTGAGCTTCGGCGAGGACTTCCCTGACGGGACGCTGTTGATGGAGGACCGCCTTCAGGGCAGGGGCTAGCACCCTTGAAATCTCCGGCCAGTACGCCCCCAGGATGCACGGCACCAAGTTGGTCGTTGCGTCGCGAAGCACCTGTCCGATTGGTTGGTCGTGGAACCATGCGATGCGGTCTCCGAGGCGCGGTTCGTCAAAAAGTCGCCGGTTCACGGGCCACGTTTGGCGCTTGTCAAAATCGTGCAAGACCGCCTGCGTCGTGTGGGCCCAGAGCGCGAAGTCGGTGGCAATGTCAACGTCCGGGCTGTGCTTCATCACCCCGACGCCGGTGCCTCCGCTTGTTACCGACGGAGGCGTGTGGGACATGCCGGTCCAACGAGGCAGCGGTTGCACCATCCATTTCCCGAACGTGTCTGGCGCGTCAAATCGCATTTGTCCCGAAAGGCGCGACATTGGTCCGATATCGCCCGCAACGCGCCCACTGTTAAATGACGCTTTGGCAACCGCGCCAATCATGTCACCGCCTTCACGGTTGCCGCCGGGGCGATCATATGGAAGCAATGTTGCGACACCATGCTTGAAGACGAGATCCGATAGGAATTCGAGGGTGCGGACGTTCGCTGGATGGTCGATCTGCAGGCGTCCCCCGGGCGCAACATATCCGCCTCCTGCCTGTGTGGACAGGGTGAGGTGCGTGCCTGCCGGATCGGCGCGGACATAGAAGAGGCCATCGGGAGAGTTCGTGATCACTCGCTTGCCTGCAGCTATGACGTCGTCCCACACTGTGAGCGGTGCACGGATGCCGGTGCTGGTCCAAATGTCATGGCGGTATCCGAACAAGGCGACGTTCAGCTCGTTCCCGAGTGCGTAAAACCTGCCGCCCTTCGACCATGGCTCGGAGAATGCCGGACCAATGAAGTCCCGGGCGGCCCCCTTGAGTCGGTCGTTGAAGGCGACCAACGGGATGTCAGGCAATCGCAAGATCCGTCCAATGAAGGATTGGTCGAGATCGACGATGTCTGGAAAGCCACCGCCCGCGGCAATCGTGATCATCAGTGTCTGAACAAGTCTCGATGGGTCGGCTTGTTGGGTCCACCTGATCCGGAGTTCTGACCCGCGCGAGGCGTTGAAATCGGTCAGGGCGGCGTCAAGCCACTCGTATCGCCCTTCGACGGTGTACCAGGCCTGAATGTCGGAAATCGCCGACTTTGAGGGGGCGGGTCCAAGTGAAACTCCGCCCGGTGCGCAAGCCCCGATGAGTGACGCAAGGGCGCCGACAGAGCCGACTGCGAGGGCGGACCGCCTTGTGGAGAACGATCTCGGGGATTGCACGCCGCAGATGGTGCCACGGGGTCAATTCTCCCCAAGGTGAAAGTCGTGTTTGCGTTGTAAAGATTCCGACGCTATATTGGCCCTCCGGGAGGCGCATGCGATACGCGCGGTCTGAAGTTGCAAGTTGGTTGCGACGCCTACGGGTGATTACGCGTGAAGCAGGCGGGTTCCGTACAGGATAAGGAGAGCAGGATCATGATCAACGGGGAGTTGGAATTCGGTCGGCGCACTCCGTCGCGTCGCGGGTTCCTTGCAATGGCAATGGTTGGGGTGTCAGGTGTGCTCGCTGCTTGTGGCGGCGAGGAAGCGAAGCCTGCAGCTGAGGCGCCGAAGGCGCCAGCCGCCGGAGCCCCTGCACCGACTGCAGCCGCAGCCGCGACAAAGGCGCCAGCTGCCGCGCCGACCACTGCGCCGGCGGCCAAGCAAGTCGAGATCCACACCAACTTCCGTCAGGGTGGCGATGCCGAGTGGCAGGCGCGTCTGATGCCGAAGTTCATGGAAAAGAACCCGAACATCAAGGTGGTTCTCGACACACTTCCGGCGGAGCCAGAGTACTGGGCGAAGGTCGCGGCGCTGTTCGCAACGGGACAGGCGGGCGACTTCATCTGGGCAAGCAATGGAAACTTCCTGGGATATGCGGAGAACGGAGTTCCACGTGAGCTCGATTCGATCATCTCCAAGGACAAGTACGACCTCGGTGACTACACCAAGGTTGGACTGGACAACATGCGGTACCAGGGCAAACTATTTGGCATGCCGTGGGGTTCCCATTGCCAGAACTGCCTGGTCATGTACAACGAGGACCTGCTGAAGGAAGCGGGCGTGACGATCGAGCAGGCAACCGCCAGCTACGATGCCCTCTATGAAGCAGCCAAGAAGGCGACCAAGGGCGCCGCGGGAAGCCGGACTCAATTCGGCTTCTTGCCCGCCGGCGGACAAACTGCCCTGAACTGCAACCTACGTGCATTCGGTGGCGAGACCTACGACGCTGCCGGCAAGAAATTGCTCATGAACGATCCTGCGGCGATCGAAGCGATCAAGTGGACCCAGAAGATGTGGAAGGACACTGCCCCGGTCTTCGGGTCGGGGTTCAACGGTGACGAGCTCTTCGCAACCGGAAAGATCGCAATGGTCCAGGCGGGGTACCCGAACCACTTCGTGCCTGGTGAGAAGGCAATTGCTGGCAAGTTCAAGTGGGGTATCACCCTCATGCCAAAGGGTCCGAAGGGAATCGTTGGCACTCAGTTCACCGTCAATGGCATCACCATCAGTTCGGCGAGCAAGCAGCCTGACGCAACATGGGAATACATGAAGTTCATGATGGACCCAGTCACGCAGGAGGAAATCGTGCTGAACAACGGTGGTCGTCCGGCAGCCCGCAAGGCAGTCCTCGACAATCCCAAGATCATGTCCACTGTCACTTCGCACAAGGCAATGCGTCCGCTGTATGACACGGCGTTGGGTTGGCCATCTCCGGCAAACAGCCGCTGGCCGGAGTTCACTACTGCGCTCGACCAGGTCATGGGCCCGATCTGGACTGGCGCAATTGAACTCGAACCCGGAATGAAGGCTGCGACTGTTAAGTTGCAGGAAATCCTCGATAAGCCGAAGTCCTGACCCTTCCGCTTCGGCGGTTGTTTCATCACTGGCCGGAGGTGCCGTGTACCCAAACCCGGTATGCGGCGCCGTCCCGGTGGGCGCCTCTACGGGGAACCAACCCGGCACGTCCTTGGGGGAAACCTGCACACGACATGGTTGCTGTCGCAAGCACTCCGTCTGATCGAGCCACACCTGCAAAACGGCGTCGGTGGCGCGCAAGGGATTTTCAAGGATGGCTCTGGGCTTCCCCCTGGATCCTTGGGTTCGTGCTTTGGACACTCGGCCCCATGGTGTGGTCGCTGTATTTGGCATTTTCGCGCTACAGCATCATCCGCTCACCGATTTGGGTCGGACTTGATAACTTCGAGCGCGCGCTTCAAGGGGGAGACAGCCTGTTCTGGCCTTCCATGGGGCGTACGTTCACCTGGGCCTTGGTCATGGTGCCCCTTAGCCTCTTGGGGTCCTTGTTGACTGCCCTGATGCTCAATCAGGGGTTGCGAGGCACCGCAATTCTCCGCACATTGTTCTTCATCCCTTCGCTCACGCCTGCGGTTGCATTGGCTGTCCTTTGGAGGTGGATCTACCAACCAGACTTCGGCGCACTGAACTACCTCCTTCGCGAATTGGGTGTCGCCTCTCCTCCCGCTTGGCTAGCCGACGCGCGCTTTGCCATGCCATCGCTAATGGTGATGACGCTTTGGGGTGCGGTGGGCGGCGGGACCATGCTGATCTTCCTGGCAGGCCTTCAGGGGATTTCGCAGGAACTCTACGAGGCGGCTGAGATTGATGGTGCGGGGCGATTCGCGAGATTTCGCAATGTGACGTTGCCATTACTTACGCCGACAATCTTTTTCAATCTCATCATCGGGGTGATCGCGGCACTGCGGACATTCACGACCGCGTTTGTTGCCACCGGGGGTGGCCCGAACTACGCGACATGGTTCTATATCTTGCACTTGTATCAAACTGCGTTCCAGAACTTTGAACTTGGATATGCGTCAGCCTTGGCGTGGATATTCTTCGTGATCGTGGTCGGTCTGACATTGGCCAACCTCAGGTTGTCGAGGCGGTGGGTCTACTACGAGGGCGAGGAGGCGATATGACCGCCATCAGCATAGAGCCCAAAGCGCCCGCGCCATCAGAGGCACGCCAGTCCTCAACGCCCATTGACCAGCGGATCCGCCGATTGTTCCTGTATGCAGGGTCTGTGTTGCTGGCGGTGATGTTTTCATCGCCGTTTGTCTTCTCGGTCGCGAGCAGCCTGAAGACGGTCGCCGAAATCCATGCATTTCCGCCGACGCTGTTGCCGGCGGTTGCCCAATGGGAGAACTACGCCGCCGTCTTTTCACTCAAGGGAGTGCCGTTTGCACAGTTCTACTGGAACTCAGCGTTCATAACATTCACCAGCATGTTCGGGACAATCACGACCGCAGCAGTTTCGGCCTACGGTTTCGCGCGGTTCAAGTGGCCCGGTCGCGATGCGATGTTCATGGTGTTGCTTAGCACTCTGGTCCTCCCGGAAGAGGTCGTCCTCATCCCGAAGTTCCTGATGTTCAATAACGTGCCCAAGGCGCTGATTGGCAAGACGCTGATTGACACGTATTGGCCCTTGATCCTGCCGTCGTGGTTCGGGGGCGGGGCGTTCAATGTGTTCCTCTTGCGCCAATTCTTCATGCAGATACCGCGCGACTTTGACGAAGCGGCCGTTCTTGATGGCGCGTCAAGTTGGCAGATTTTCTGGATGATCATGCTCCCGTTATCGCGACCGGCGCTCGCAACGGTGGCCGTTTTCTCGTTCCTGGGCCAGTGGAACGATTTCATCCATCCGCTTATCTACTTGAATACCAGCGAAAAATTCCCCCTCAGTTTGGGGCTGAGGTATTTCCAACAGCAGCCGACAGACGCCATGGAGCCCCGCGAACACCTGCTCATGGCGGCTTCGCTACTCATGGTTGCCCCGGCGATCACGGTCTACCTGTTCGCGCAACGATATTTCGTGCGTGGGATCGTGATGAGTGGCATCAAGGGGTAGCGCTCGCGCATCCGGTGGATGCCGCCTTCGACGGTACCACCGGCCGCGTACATTGTGAGGAGGTTAGGCGTCAGGTCCGCGTAACTTGGCGCCAACCTGACGTTCAGCTTGCGCGACTATCTTGGCCCGCAACGGTGCGACTTCGTCGCCCGCCAGCGTGTGGTCCGGCGCGCGGAACGTCAGCGTGTAGGCAAGGCTTCTCGTGCCATTTGGGACGCGGTCACCGGTATAGACATCAAACATTTCAACCTTTTCTAGTAAAGGGGCTCCGGTGCGAAGGATGCTCGACGTCAGTCTTTCAGCCGGGATCGCGTCGGGCAGGATGAACGCCAGATCCTCGATCACGGCTTGGAAACGAGGCAGTGGTGATACCGGGACGACGTCACGCGCCTTCGCAATCAGTCGGTCGAGATCGAGCGACGCCAAAAGGACTCTCTCGCTGATCCCATTGTTGCTCGCGACGGTGCGATCAACTTCGCCGATGACTCCAATCACATCCTCGGGCCTTACGGGTTTGCGTCCGGCCGCTTCCGGTCGGTGGTCCAGGACTATTGCGGCGGTGCGATATGGGTGAAATGCAGGGTGCGCAAGCGCGATGAAACCGTGACCACCGACGCCAAGGCGGCCTAGGATCGCCTCAACGGTCGCCTTGAGGTCGTAGAAACTGTTTTCGTGGCGTTCACCGATCGTGTCCCCGGACCGATGCGCGCCCATGCCAATGGTCACAATCCGCCGCTCTTCCGGCAGGTCGTCCGGTCTCGGGACGAAGATTCGCCCGACGTCGAACAGATGAACATCCCGGTCTTCATGTTTGAGACCCGCGCGAACCGCGTCGAGCATTGACTGAAGGGATGAGGTACGCATCACTTCCTGATCTGCCGAGGCAGGGTTCGAGATCCGAACTGGACTGACATGTGGATGGACCCTGGCATCGACGAGTTGAGCCAGATCAGCGGATGAGGCGTGCGGGACCCGTGAAAGGCGTGTCACGCTTGTCCACGTATAGGGGACGATTTCCGCGTGTCCGGACGCTGCCAGCACGTCACGGACCGCGTCTTCCCAGAAGATTGAAGGCGCCTGTGGCAGTTGGGGCAGCGCTCCCTCCATGATGGTTGACGGAACTTTCTCGTATCCGTCGATCCGAGCAACCTCCTCAACGAGGTCTGCTGCCTGCTCGATGTCCAGACGCCAGACGGGTGCCTCGACGGTGAAGACGGTGTCCGATCCGTCTCCATCCACAGAAAACGAAAACCCGAGGCGTGTGAACACGCTTGCAACCGCATCGGGCGCATAGGTGATACCGAGGAGACGGGTGCATTCTGAGAGTGGCATCTTGATTGGACTGCGCGTCGCGTGACCAGGCCATGCGTCAATCGCATCGCCCACCATCGTCGCCCCCGCGAGATCAACCATGAGGCGGGCAGCGCGCAACGCCGCGGGAAGCGCGTGATCCTGAGGCACGCCGCGTTCAAACCTGCGCGAGGCGTCGGTCGGGCGGGGAAGCAACGCGCGTGCAGTTCGCCGCACATTGGACTGCTTCCAGTTTGCTGCCTCAAGCAGGATGGAAGTGGAGGTGTCGCTGATCTCCGTTGACGCGCCGCCAATGATGCCTGCAAGGCTGTACGGATGGCCTCCGTGGTCCGGGTGACCCGCGACGACCACCATGTCAGGATTGAGTGTCACCGCCTCGCGTTCGGCGGCGAGGGTTTGCAGCACCTCGCCCGGTTTCGCCGCCCTCGCAACCAAATGACCTGCGGGAACGTGGTCGTAGTCAAACGCATGCAGGGGCTGACCCCATTCGATCATCACGAAGTTCGTGATATCGACAACATTGTTGATGGCCCGAATGCCGGCTGCTTGGAGACGCTCTTGCATCCAAGCTGGCGACGGGCCGATCTTGACATCCTTCAGAAGGACCGACACGAACCTCGGGCACAGAGTAGGGTCGTCGACTGTCACGCCCAGTGGCTCGTCTGACCTCCGCCCGCGCGACGGAGTGATATCCCCGACGGGAAAACGGATTGTCTGGTTCGTCAGGGCTGCAACCTCGCGAGCCACACCGATCATCGATAGCCCGTCTGGCCGCCCCTTCAGGTCAAGTTCAATGACAGTGTCGCCAAGCGCTTCTGAAAGTGGAATTCCCACTCTGGTTTCGCGTGGGAGGATCAGGATGCCCGAGTGATCATCATTCAAGCCGAGTTCAAACCCGGACATCACCATCGCTTCCGAAGGAATGCCACGCATCACGGTTGGTTGAAGGATTCGTTCGGCCGGTGGCGTCACGTGGGAGTCCCGATATCGCGTACCCACCAGTCCGACCGGAACAATGTCGCCGACCGAGATATTAGTCGCGCCCGTGACCACTTGAATACGTCGGTCACCACCGTAAAAGGCGTCGACCAACTGCAGTCTGTCTGCGTTCGGATGCCTGGATAGGCCGTCGATGCGGGCCGTCCAGACGTGGTTCCATGCCTCGCCCACCGGATGGATTGCATCAACCTCGATGCCTGCCATTGTCAGGAGACGTCCGAGTTCTTCGGCGGAAACCGTCACATCGACGTAATCCTGCAGCCACTTCAATGAGACGCGCATCGTGATCTCCTATGGTGGGGCCAATTGGTCCACCGTGAACGAAAGCCAAGTGCGAAAAACGAACTATTCTCAGACATCGACGGACGCCCGATCAGGCCCGCGGGTCCCGTCTGATGGTTCATGCAAACTGTCGAAGGAACCTGAGGTCGTTGTCATAGAAGAGGCGGATGTCATCGATTCCGTATCGCAGCATCGCAAACCGCTCAAGACCGCAACCAAATGCCCACCCGGAATACACGTCTGGATCGATTCCCACATTGGCAAGCACCTTGGGATGCACCATTCCCGCGCCGCCTAGTTCGATCCACCCGGTGCGCTTGCAGACCCGGCACCCACTGCCATTGCAGACATGACAGGTCATATCCACCTCAGCGCCCGGTTCGACAAATGGAAAGTATCCGCATCGAAACCTGATTTCCCGGTCTGGGCCGAACAGGGCGCGGGTAACCGCCGTCAATGTTCCGCGCAAATCGGCCATAGTCACATTCCGGTCAACGCAGAGGCCCTCCACCTGGGTGAACATGGCCTCGTGCGATGCGTCTGTCGCTTCGTTCCGGTAGGTTCGCCCCGGGGCAATGATGCGGATCGGTGGCTTGTGCGCCAGCATCGTGCGAATCTGCACCGGTGAGGTTTGCGTGCGAAGAAGCATTTCGCCCCCGGATCCCGATCCACCTTCGATATAGAAGCTGTCCTGGATATCACGTGCCGGATGGTCCGGAGGAATGTTGAGCATAGTGAAGTTGTACTGATCCCATTCAACTTCGGGACCCTCGACCGAAGTAAAGCCGAGACGTGCAAACGCCTCTTCGATCTCACGCCGGATCTTTGTCACTGGGTGAAGTGATCCGCGTGGCCGTGGGCTCGCGGGTAGCGTCACATCAAGGCGCTCGGCGCCGAGTTCTACGCGACGAACTTCCTGCTGGATGGCTTCCAATCGGGCAGCAAATGTTGCCTCGAGTGAAGCTTTGACCCGATTGGCCACTTGACCAGCATGCGGGCGCTGGTCGGCCGTGAGAGTTCCAAGCCCCTTCAAGGTCTCAGCGAGCGAGCCCCGTCTCCCAAGTACCTCAAGGCGCCATTTTTCGAGACCCTCGACATCCGAGGCACCAACCAGACTCCCGAGGGCGGATTCTTCCAACGTTTCGAGGGCCTTGATGAGATCGCTCATGCTCGTGTTCCTTGCACTACCCGCCTCTCCGAGGCACCCGAATTCCGGTCCGCGGTGCCAGGCTTGCTGTCTGCGGTTGTCCTTTGGCGCAGGACCTCGTAGAGAACCAAGCTGCCGGCAACCGCCGCGTTCAACGATTCTCCCGCAAGAAGTGGAATCCTTACGGCGTCAGTTGCAGAGCGCCGAGCCTCGGTCGACGGCCCCCGTGCTTCATTCGAGACGATGATTGCGACTGGTCCGTCAAGATTTGCGTCCCAAAACGTCCCGGTGGCGTGCGCATCCGTCAGGCAGATTCGTGATCCCGAGGGCAGCAGGGCCGGAATCTCTTTCCATGGCACGTGACTCCGGATCGGAACAAGGAAATGCGCCCCCGCACCTGCCCGCACGACTTTTGGGCCCCAGAGGTCGGCGGTATCCCCTGTGGCAATGACCCCCGCACCAACGCCCGCGGCTACCCGAATAAGCGTTCCAGCATTCCCTGGATCGGATATGCCATCCAGGATGACCGTGATCGGCAGCTCGGTGCCTTTTCCCCCGAGGAGTGTGCCCGGTTCGGGCAGGGGCATGACCGCGACGATCCCCTGAGGCTGGACCGTGTCGGTCAGGAAGTTGACGATGGGTTCGGTGACCAAGCGCACGGGTACTCCAGCGGTTGCGAGGCGCCGCAGCAGAGCGCGTGGCGCGGCCGAATTCCGTCCGAACCCTTCCGTGTGGAAAATTGCCAATGGTGTGACAAGTGCACAAGCGCCCTCAACGTGCCGCCATCCTTCAACAAGGAATGCTGCGTTCTTCTTGCGTCCGGATGACTCGAGGAGCGAGTGTGCGAGCCGGACGTGAGGGTTCTCGCGACTGGCGATAGGCAGGTCGCGATCACGGACGGACGGCATTTTGGGTCTCTTTTCTTGCGACAAACGGTTCTGTGTTCCCGCCTGAAACGACAGAAACGGAGCCTCACGGCTCCGCTTCGTCACGATCCGATGCTGTCAGCCAGTCTCAGGCCGCTGCGCGGGCGAGGTGGACAATCTGGGTGAATGCTGCCGCGTCCCGCACCGCGAGGTCGGCGAGCATCTTGCGATCAATGGCGATTTCGGCCACCGTCAAATGATGGATCAACTGGCTATAGGACAGGCCGTTCAACCGGGCCGCCGCATTGATACGCATGATCCAGAGCCGACGCATGTCACGCTTGCGGTGACGCCGATCACGGTATGCGTACGCCAAGGCATGCATGACTGCTTCATGTGCTGCCTTGTAAAGCTTGCTCCGACCAAGGAAGTAGCCCTTGGCAAGCTTCAGTATCTTCTTGTGTCGACGTCGCTTGGTGACGCCCCGCTTGATCCGTGCCATCGCGCGTTTCCTACCTGGTGCAGGTCGTGAAGACGAGGCTAAGCAAATTGCTGCCTTCGACGCTCACCCTGATTTGCCCTAACTGAGGCCGTATGGAAGCATGGTCTTCACGGCCTTGGCTACAGAAGCAGGCACCTCGAAGAAATCGGCATACGAACGCTTCGTACGCGAACTCTTTGCGAGACGCTTCTTGTTGCCCCAACCCTTGGGACGCATGACCTTGCCGGTACCGGTGATCTTGAACCGTTTCGCCGCGCTCTTGCGCGTCTTTAACTTGGGCACAGTTTGCTCCACGCTCTCCCGAGACAGTGAAGTGTAGCAACGATGCTCCATGTAGGGCGAACTCGCGTTGGCGTGCCGGTCGAATGCGGCAGCGATGACGGCGATTGCAGAGGGTTTCGGCGCGCCGTACGCTGATCGTGAGCCCTTCATGAGTGATGAGTGGCTGGTTGGAGGATGGGTATGGCGTCATTGTTTGGCGGATCGGTGGTCGTTGTGGGTTCGTGCAACATTGACATGGTCACGAGGGCCACACGGTTCCCGTCTGCGGGCGAACACCTGATAGCCAGTGACTTTGGAACCTACCTTGGTGGAAAGGGTGCTAACCAAGCGTTTGCAGCGGCGCGTGCCGGCGCCAGTGTCTCAATGGTCGGAAGGGTTGGCTCCGACGCATTCGGAACGCAGATGATCGAGGCCCTGGCTGAAGCGGGTATCGCGATCGACGCGGTTGCCGTAGACCATGATGCTCCGACCGGAAACGCATCCATCTGGCTCGATGCCTTAGGTGAAAACCGGATCCTGATCTTTCCTGGAGCAAACGCGAGGGTCTCGACGTCGGATATCAGGAAGCAAATCGGGACGATCGGGGCAGCATCGGTGCTTCTCGTCCAATTGGAGGTTCCGGTGGACACGATTGCCGAGGCCTGCCGGGCAGCAAGAGATGCAGGTGTCCGCGTTGTCCTGAATGCAGCGCCCGCTTCTCACTTACCTGCAGACCTTTGGACACTGATCGACGTACTCGTTGTCAACCAGACCGAGGCCCTGGCACTTGGAGGGGACACGGATCCGGTCCGGTCGTCCCGAGTGCTTATCTCCAAGGGGGTAGGCACGGTGGTCATTACCCTAGGTGGGGCAGGGTGCATTGTGATGTCGGATGTCAATCCTGAGCCGATAGCGATCCAGTCATTCCCGGTGAGGTCGGTTGTGGACACCACTGGCGCCGGAGACGCCTTTTGCGGCGCGCTCGCGGCAAGTCTCGCATCGGGCGCCAGTGTCGAAGAGGCCGCAAGGGTCGGGAACGCGGCGGGATCGCTTGCGGTCGAGGTGCTTGGAGCCATCCCGTCTATGCCTACATATGAACAGATACAACGGCGCCTCCAAGGTCACTGAGTCTGGCTGAGCCCCAATGAACATCAATGGCTGCCAGGTCTTGAGTGCGGGCCATTCTGCCAATCGAATTATCCGAGCGGTGTTTCATTCAGGTCCGGGCAGGACCCATCCGTTAGTCCCATCCACAGTGACAATCTGGCCCTCATGAAGATGCGTGGTGGCGTGCCGTGTCTGAATCACGCCTGGTACCCGGAATTCCCGGCACGTAAGCATGGCGTGTTGGAAGAGGGCTCCCTCATCCAGAATAACCGCCGTAGCCAGTGGAAAGATCGGTGCCCACAGGGCCCCGGCATTCCGCGCTACCAGGATGTCGCCCGGCTCAACCATGGGAACGGTTGCGTCGGGTGGCACCAGACGCACGCGTCCTGTTGCCATTCCCCTGGATCCTGGTTGGCCCGTCACAAGCGCGTTCGGGGGCGCAGGCAGGCTGCCGGGCGTACTGGCAGCGTTCGGAGGAGCGGGTGCTGTCTTCACCGGAGGGGTACCGAGCCAATCGGGCACCTCCAGGCCTGACGCCCAGCTGTGAATGGCCTTCCTGCCTGCGACCAGTTCAGTCGCCCGGTGCTGATCTCGTCCAGCTTGGCAAAGAAGCGCCTCGGCTTCGTGTCGGTACAGCCAGACCACGTCGTCAGCGGACGCGATAACTCCTAACGAGGCTAGCCTTGAACCGCAGACCGTCCGGGCACGCCAAAGCAGGGCACTTGCAGCCGCATCAACGTGATAGTTGTGGTTTTCGTAGGCTTGCACTTCACGCCGGGCAGCGTCCACCAGGGAGTCGAACCGGGACGCCGCCTCCGGGTCCGGGATCGATGCACGAACCGTCTCAGTAAGGGAGTCCCGAACTTCGATAGCTTGCTTTTTCCGCACCGGGATCGACTGGAGATCCTGGGAAACGTACCTGCGAACGATCTCGAGCACCAGCTCCGGACGGTCGCGCCAACCCGGCTGACAAAAGTCTCCGACCGTGAACGCACCGGCATCCGCCCTGAGACTATGAGTCGTCAGGAGCTCCTCAAGGCGGGAATTGAAGCGGTCGAGGATGGGTTGGTTGTCCTCCGGCACGTTCCTGCCCGCATCATCGAGTGTCGCTAGGACGAGGTCGGCAACCCCGGAGTCCTCTTGGAGAATTGCCGCGAGTTCGGTGATCGCGTCAATCGCCTGAGTGGTCTTGGTGGGCACATGCGAAAGCATGACCTCAATATGCTCAGACTGATCGGCCGTCGCGTGGGCAACCAGATGCCTCCTCAGTTGATCCCGGAAGGTGTTTGGCTGGAACCTGACAGATAGGAGCACAAAAGAATGGAGTGTCCATAGCCGTTCATGCCACTTGAAGACTGATTTCAGGTACTCCGACAACTCCTCGTTTGTGAGGTTTGCGGGTCTGATTGCATCAATGCGACGGTTACCTGCATCAATCTCCGGGAACAGGACTGTTTCCCAGTATGTTCGTCCCGTTTCCTGAATGGCTTCCAACGCGCGATCGAAAGTTGCCCTGTGACTATTGCGAACTGATTCCGGCCCACTTTGCTCAATGGCCGTCGAAAAGCGGTAGCCATTCAGATTGATCATTCGCCGAGGTGGCGCGCTTCCGAGAACGCTCGCAGAATTGCGGGCTGCTCGAAGAAACGATTCCCGTTCGCTGAGTTCCATCGGGCGCAGAGGTGGGTCGCCTGTCCGTCCCTCTCTTCGCCAGTGCAATGCGGATGAAGCCTCGTCGGGCCATTCAAACGGAAACGTTGCGATTGAGTGCCGAGGAGATTCGTTCGTGGCCAAACCCGTCTCGACGGACCGGACGTTGTGAACCGGTTCTTGCGATGGGAGCGCGGTTATGGGTCTAGCCTGGAGCAACCAGCTGACGCCTTCGCTGATCGCCCACTCAACATCGGCGAGGTGCCCGATCGCGGTTTCGGCTTCTACCGCCAACCGTGAAATGTTCACGATTTCGGAAGGTGCAATTGAGTACCCGGCCGGCGTGGTCTGTCCCGGTTCGTGGCGGACGACGCGGAAGGACGCTCGATCAACCCACCACCGGTCGCAGTCTGATGTGCCATCGACTACCGCAGTCCCGACACCCGGAGCGCTATTGAGCACCACTGCGGACGTATCACCGGAAATCGGGTCGGCGGTGAATGCGACACCTGCGACGTCCGAAACCACCATGGCCTGCACGAGAACCGCCATGCGAGGTTCGTCGTTTTCATCCGGTCGCCGCGGTGTCACGCGATCACGGTAGGAACCGACGCCCTCGTTCGACAGGGACCGAATGCACTCCTCGACCTTTCTGAGAACGTCGGTGATTCCGCGCACATTCAAGAACGTCGAGTATTGCCCAGCAAAGGACGCCGCTGTGCCGTCCTCAAGCGATCCAGATGACCGAACTGCCACGAGCGGGTCGGCCTGACCCGCTCGTCGTCCAAGTTCAACATACGCATCTTCGATGGTCCGACGAACTTGTGGTGAGATCTCGGCCGAACCCGACCATCCGCTCGGCGCGAAAATGGCAGGAGGGATGACAAAGCCATCCGGAACGGGCAACGCGTTTGCCACTAGCTTGGCGAGCCCGTGGACTTTTCCTCCTACCTCGCGTGGCGGTAGGTCGAGGGCGGAAGGGTCGTCGAGAAAGAAGACGCGCAGGTCAGCGGGGTTACGAGTGTCGATATTCGCGGCCTCCCGGTCAGCTTGCAAGAAACTGACCGGAATGTAACCTAAACATTAACAACGGGCCAACCTACGGGCGGCTCGGGAATTTGGCCAGGAACGGGTTTGGCGGTCACGACTCTCTTTAAGAACCGCGAGCCGTGTCAGGATCGCACTTACTGTGCGTGGGATTTTGAGATCTCTTGCTGGACCTTTGTACCCGCAGCATGGCTAATCGGGCAGGTGCCCAACTCCGAGGCGCGTCACATGGTCATTGTGGCACCTCGGCGTTGGGTCTGAAATTCGGCTAGGTCACGCCTTGGCGTCGATCTCGCCTGCAATGCGCGAGACGACGTCTGTCAGCGCAATCGCACCAAGGTTGTCGCCGCTCCTAAGCCGAACGGATGCCGTGCCTGCCTCGGCTTCACGATCGCCGACAACGAGCATGTACGGGATCTTTCGCAACTGGGCATCCCGGATCTTCGAGTTCACGCGCTCGGAACGCACGTCGCTCGATGCCCGTACTCCGCGGTCGGTGAGAGCACGCTCGACACTCTCCGCATACTCGTTGTGACGGTCAGCAACGGGCAGGACAATCGCCTGAGTTGGCGCCAGCCACGTCGGGAATGCTCCGCCGTAGTTCTCGATAAGGACCCCGATGAAGCGTTCGAGCGAGCCCAGAAGTGCACGGTGGACCATGAATGGACGGTGCTGCGCCCCATCCTCACCGATGTAGGACAGATCGAACCGCTCCGGCAAGTTGAAATCAACCTGAATGGTCGTGCATTGCCACTGCCGACCAAGTGCGTCAACCAGCTTCAGGTCAATCTTCGGGCCATAGAAAACGGCCTCACCTTCGGCGCGAACGTATTCCAGGTTGTGCGATTTCAGGGCGCGTTCGAGAACGGCTTCAGCCTGAATCCAGCGCTCGTCGTCGCCGAGGTACTTGCTGGTATTTGCAGGGTCGCGAACGGCGAGTTCAATATGATAATCGTGAAAACCGAACGTCTTCCAGAGTTTCAAGCCCAGATCGAGGACACCATTCACTTCGGCATCCAACTGGTCAGGTCGGCAGAAGATGTGTGAGTCGTCCTGGGTGAACCCTCGTGTCCTGAGGAGACCGTGGAGGGTTCCGGCCGGCTCGTACCGGTAGACCGTACCGAGTTCGTTATACCTGATGGGCAATTCACGATAGGACCGGGTACGCCGATTGAATACCTGCAAATGGAAAGGACAATTCATTGGTTTGAGCATGAATTGCTGTTCATCCATCACGATTGGTGCATACATGTTTTCACGATAAAATGATAGGTGTCCAGAGGTATTCCACAAGTCCGTGAGACCGATCGCCGGTGAATACACATACTGGTATCCGGCCGCTCGATGCTCAACTTTCCAGAAATCCTCGACAACTGACCGGAGCAATGCGCCGTCCTCACCCCAGATCGGGAGACCGGCACCGATCTGATCACTGAATTGGAACAGGCCGAGGTCAATCCCCAAGCGCCGATGGTCGCGCTTCTTGGCTTCTTCCTGTCGCCAGAGGTATGCATCGAGGTCTGCCTGGGTTGGCCACGCGGTACCGTAAATGCGTTGCAGCTGGGGTCGGTGTTCGTCTCCGCGCCAATAGGCGCCAGCGACTCGTAGCAACTTGATCACGCCGATATCACCGGTCTTGGCGACATGCGGACCCGCACAGAGGTCTTCGAACCCTCCCTGCCGAAACAAGCTGACCTCCGAACCGGCTAATGCGGCGGCGTCGGAACTTTCCCCTAGGGTGTCACGCGAGCCCCTGACGACGTCCGAGGTGAGCGCCTCGATGAGTTCCACTTTGAAGGACTGGCCCTGGTCTCGGAAGTGACCGAGGGCCTCTTCCCTGCCGAGCGTCCGGCGACTAAACGGCTCATTCCGCGCGATGATTTCCACCATCCGCGCCTCGATGGCGACGAGGTCATCGGGCGTCAAGGTCCGCTGTAGATCGAAGTCGTAATAGAAGCCGTCTTCGATTGCCGGACCAATGCCCAAGCGTGCTCCGGGAAACAGTTCCAGGACCGCTTCGGCCATCACGTGCGCAGCTGAGTGACGCCGGGTCGAGATCTCGACCGCAGCCGTGTCGTGGGTTTGGTGCATCGTTGCCATTGCTTGCTCCGACCACGCCGGACTCGGCGTGGCGCTTTCAACTTGATGCCGGAGCACTGAGGTACACGTCGCCTCGGGTGGCCGGCAGTGTCACTGCCCCAGGACGCATTCGAAAGAGTGAGTGTCACTGCATCTTGCAGGTCACGACACTATCGGCGAACGCGTGGTTCCACCCGGGTTTGATAGCACGAGCCATAATCCGGCGAACCCGGGGCCAACTCGACTGGGGCGCGGAATGGCGTTACTACCCTCGTTCGCCAAGTAACCGTGGCGTTGCGGTTCGCGCTTCAGCGGGCGGAGTAACTCGCCCGGTTCTTGCGACAGCTCTGGGGTGGTATCCACGTTTCGGTGTCGGGCGCTTGCACCGCGTGTGCCCGTCTCTGAAATCGCCGAGAAAACGTGGATCTGTTCCCATCAAGGCATCGTTTTTCAGTTGTCCTCACAGGTTACCAGTGCAGGTGGGTGCTACTCGGTCGTGGGGGCAGCGCGCCCTGAAGCCCAGGCGGCGAGAACCTCTTGGATTGACCCTCTCACTGTGCTCCGCGATTTGCGCTTGTCACGGTTTGCGTCGATCACGGTGTCGTAATTCGTGTGGAGATGCCGGACGTGCGCGATGACTGCCAAGCGAACCGCTTCGTCCTCGAGGGCTTTTGCTTCGGCGGTGCGCCCAACGCGCCCGCTGTGCTTCTCGCAAGCATGGGAGGCGATATCGGTAGCTTCCGCTCTTGGACATCCAGGGTAGAGCCGGAGGACGGCAGCACGGAACAGCGCGCGGTATTCACGGTCCTCAATAACTCGCCGTTCAGACGCGCGTTGCCTCGCAACGTTTCGCTTTTCACTGTCAGCTTCGCACTGCGCCTTGGCTGAAACAAGTGCCCATGGTTCGACGAGCGTGCCCCGGCGCTCCCAGCGCTTGGACCGTGGCGACCAGCCGATCAGAATGGCCACCCTCCCAGATTGCCACTGTGCGCGTCGTGTGAGTGCGACATCGCCAGACGGAACCACGGTGAGGTTGGCAAGACCCGCGCATGGCAGGCAAATCGGATTGCCCTTGCCGTCTCGCGTTACGAGGATATCCCCGGCAAGTTTCGTTTCGCATCTGACGCAGGATCCGGACGCTCCGACTTTTGCAACCGCCGGAATGCCAGGCTGGTGTTCTGCTGGTGGTGCGGGCGACGTCGGGGAACCGCTGCCTACGACCCGTCTCCGTGCTGCTTGCCTAGGTTGAGGAGCGGCGCTCCGAGGAATCGTTCGTTGCGTACTCATGTCGTCCAAGCTGGAACGGAATTAACGTACGAATGATCCCAAGAAAAGATCGTGTCGGTCCCTCGTTCAGATCTCAATAGCCGGTCATTCGAGATGAGGCGAGTTGCTTTTGCAACCTTATGGTTGACTACTTTGCGTTGGGCAGCCAACCATCCCGGTCGTACTTGATTCGCCGGAACGTTTGATCCAGGACTTCGAGCTCTTCGGACCCGATAGCCGAAGCCGGGTTCGGCAACTCACGGACCTGTCTCGCAAGATCGGCGAGAACAGCTGATACGTCTTCAAGCCCTTTCGCGATGTTATCCCGGTTCGTAACGCAGATATCCCTATGCATTGTTGCGTCGCCGCTTGCAAGTCTCGTGATGTCGCGCAAGCCTGTTGCCGCGACTGGAGCCCACTCGCCAAACCTGCGGTTTCCAATGACTGCGTCGGAGAGCGCGGTTGAGATCATGAACGGCACATGACTTACTTGGGCGACCGCTACGTCGTGATCTGCTGCGGTCATCGTAATGACCTTCGAGCCGGCATCAGTGGCCAGGCGAACGACGCGACCAACGGAGACGTCACTGGCATTGCTTGACGGAACCACGACCCAGACGCGGTTGTTGAACAGTGTGGGATCGGCGTGGTCGATGCCGGCCGTTTCGCGTCCGGCCATGGGGTGACCACCGACCCACTCCACGTTTGCGGGCAGGACGCCAAGCGCCCACTCCTCAACTGAAGCTTTGGTGGACGCGACGTCTGTGACCACTGTTCCCGCCGCCAAGTGGGGAGCGATATCAGTGAGCAGTTGACGTATGGCAAGAACCGGTGCTGCTAGGACGACAACGTCGGAATTGGCAACAGTCTCGGCAAGGGATTCGGGCGCTGCATCGACGAAACCTCTGGCGAGAGCAGTGTCACGGGTCACGAGGCGTGGCCCCCACCCGGTCACCAAGTGGCCAGCCTGTCTCCAAGCCGCCGCCGCCGATGCGCCAATTAGTCCCAAGCCAACGACTGATATCCGCAGAAAAGTCGGTTGCGAAGACATCAGAGAATTTTCTGGGCCATGAGCCCGGTCACGCGCCACGGCCCGGTTGTTGATCTAGTACCCAACTTGAGTTAGGCGTAGTCGACGTGGTTGCCAGCCTTGCGCCACACGTCAACGCCGCCCTCAAGGTTGTAGAGGGTCTTCATTCCGATCGCAGCAGCCATTTCGCACGCAATCGCGCTTCTGACGCCTGCCTTGCAATAGAAGAGGATGTTGTCGCCCTCAAGGTGGCTTGTCGGATTCGCGAGGAAGGTGTTCAATGGCACAAGGCGGGATCCGGAGATCTTGCCATCCTGGGCGATTTCACGTGCCTCACGGACGTCGATGATGTGCACGCCCTCGGCGATCAGTTCCTTCGCGCGAGCAACATCTACACGAACAAACGGTTCACTTCCGCCACTTGGCATGGCCCGTCTCCCTAGCTCACTCGTTCAATACTGGTGGGCCCGGGGGATCAAACCTACCCCGAGCACGGAGTGAGTGTACGCAATGCAGGCAACTATCGGCGGCGAACCGCGCCTCGGCGCGCACCTGAACGGCGGCATAAGCGGTGCAATTGACAGTGCTCGCCGTGTTGGACTTGGGGTCGACGGAACCCCCGGGGGCCCAATCCAAGTGTGGTCACATAATCCGACTTCCTGGCGCGCAAGTCGACCGAAAGATGCGGTCATCACGAAATTTCGGCAGGGGTGCATCGATCTCGATCTGGCTCCAGTCGTAACTCACGGCATTTACCTGATGAACTTTGCTTCCCCAGATGACACCCTTCACGAGAAATCCATTAATGCGCTCGTCGACCATCTAGAAGTCGGGGCACTCATCGGAGCGACGGCCGTGGTTATCCATCCTGGGTCCGGCGTGACCCTTGGCGTGGATGAGGCTGTCTCTCGGTGCGCGCTGGCATTGCGGGTCGTGTTGGGTCGGACGGAAGCACTGGAAAATCGGCCCCTCATTGCACTTGAGACCTGCGCCGGTGCAGGCAAGACGATCGGCCGGACGTTCGCTGAACTTTCCGCGATCATTGCTCAGGCCGGTAACCAAGCATCACTCGCCATATGTCTCGACACCGCTCACCTGTTTGGCAGCGGGTACGACCTCGCGTCCGAGGATGGGCTCGCCGCGACGATTGCCGATCTCGATCTCCACCTGCCAACGACTAGGATCGTCGCAATACACGCCAACGATTCCAAGGTTCCGCTAGGGTCCCAGAAGGACCGCCACGAGAACATTGGAATGGGGGAGATTGGCGAGGATGCTTTTGCGCGCATGCTTGCCCATCCCCGGCTCAGAGACATTCCCTGGATCATGGAAGTACCGGGAATGAATGGCGAAGGCCCGGACGCTGAGAACTTGGCGGTCCTGCGCCGGTTGGCAACGATTGGCTAGCGAACCAACTAGGCGTTGTCGGTCATTCTGTGGCGAGGCGATGCGTCGCGCGGTAAAAATAAATGAGTGGGTGCGGAGAGGACGCTTGCTCGGTGCCACACTCCACGACTTCTCCGATCAGGATGACGTGGGTTGTCCCGCCCGGGTGCTTCGCCACCACACGGCAATCAAGCCATGCGAGGCTGCTTTTCAGTATTGGCGACCCTGTTTTGCCGGGTTCAACATGCTCGCCCGAGGCGGTGAACTTGTCCTCTATCGTGCCCTCCATGCCAGCAAAGACCCTGAAGGCGCGTTGCTGATCCAGCGTGAGGACGTTTACGCTGAAAGCTCCGGAGGCCTCAATGGCGCCGAGTGACTTTGACCGCTGATCCACGCAGACCAGGATAGTTGGCGGGTCTGCCGAAACTGACGTTAAAGAACTCGCAACGAGGCCCACAAATCGGCCGTCGTGTGCTGCGCCAACGACAGTCACACCAGTGGCCCACCGGCTCATCACCTCGCGGTATTCCTGCTTCAAGTCAGACATCTGGTGTCTTCTCTACTGATGTATTTCCCGGTCTCGGGGCAACCGCGTGTGCGCACGATACCGCAATTGGCTTGGTTCGGTCATGCGGGCGTCCGGCATTGATACATCGGGACCGGGCGACTGATAACATATAGGATACAGCACCTTGTGAAAAGTTTCACAAGCAACGTCGTATTTTGCAAAGGACGCCTACCCGAATGACAGCGGACCCCGTCACCGTCGCCGTCCCGACAGAGGTGCTCGATGCCGGCCCACAGATTCAGGGGTCAAGTTCTATTGTCCCCGCCGGCGACGAAGCGTGCGGATATGAATACAGCTATGCCGACCTGTTCACCGAGCGTCTGAGAGCAGCGGGTCAGGCAATTTCAACGGTGCAGACGCCACTTCCGCCTGAATACATCCACATGTCTCCGGAAGAACTTGACGCACGCATCTACTCGGCCAAGGCTACCCTGGGTGATCGCCTGTTCATACTCGGGCATCACTACCAACGCGATGAAATCATCAAGTTTGCCGACGCACGGGGTGACAGTTTCAAGTTGTCCCAGCTGGCCGCGGCGAGGCCTACGGCGTCACATCTGGTGTTCTGCGGCGTCCATTTCATGGCCGAGAGTGCCGACATTCTCTCGGGTGCGAACCAGCAAGTGATCTTGCCTAACCTGTCAGCGGGTTGTTCTATGGCAGACATGGCGTCAACGGATGACGTGTTGGCGTGTTGGGACCAACTCACGTCGGAACTTGGCGACGACCACGGAATTATTCCCGTGACGTACATGAACTCGGCCGCTGCCCTCAAGGCATTCTGCGGCCACCACGGTGGGATTGTGTGCACGAGCTCCAACGCCCGTTCGGTGCTGAACTGGGCTTTTGAGCGTGGTCGTCGAGTGCTCTTTTTCCCTGACCAGCATCTTGGCCGGAATACTGCCCTTGCTATGGGTATCCCCATGGAAGAAATGGCTTTGTGGACGCCAGGCGCGTACCTCGGTGGCCAAACACTTGGGGCTCTTGAGCGCTCAAGGGTCATCCTTTGGCGAGGCCACTGCTCGGTGCATGGCCGTTTCCGTCCCGAACAGATTGGTTCCGCTAGGGCATCCGACCCCGACGTCAAGATCATTGTTCATCCCGAATGTCCTCGGGAGGTCGTAGATCTCGCTGATTACGTCGGCTCGACGGAATACATCATCAAGGTGGTTACTGAGGCGCCGGATGGGACATCCTGGGCTGTCGGCACCGAAATTCATCTTGTGAACCGACTACAAACCGAACTGCCGGGCAAGCGGGTTGTCTGTCTTGACCCAGTGGTGTGCCCGTGCAGCACGATGTACCGCGTCCACCCAGCCTATCTCGCTTGGGCGCTCGACAACCTTGTCGAAGGCACTGTGGTGAATCGGGTTCAAGTCGATGAGACGGTTGCCCAATGGGCAAGGATCGCACTAGACCGAATGCTCGCTGTGCCCTGAAGGTGCCGGTTCAATTTGACTCGTGCTCGGATGGGCACAGGCGACCGTTAGGCACGGGGCCTGTGCTTGTCAACGATGTCAAGCTGATTTTTCGGTAAATACGGGGGGGACTTCCGCACGGAACTCCAACTCAGGCTCCTGAGTTCCAGCAATTGTGTCTGCTGTGACGGTAATGCGCTTGATGTCTCCCCGTGAGGGCACCTCGTACATCACGTCAAGTAGCACTTCCTCGATTATGGTGCGAAGGCCCCGCGCCCCGGTCCGCTGCTTGAGTGCCAGATCGGCGGCACCTTCAAGCGCTTCAGGAGTGAAGATGAGGTCTACTTTGTCGATTGAGAAGAACTTCTGATACTGCTTGATGATGGCGTTCTTTGGTTCCGTCAGAATGCGGATCAAGTCAGCATGTTCGAGTGACTTGAGAGAGACGGACACAGGCAGCCGACCGACGAATTCTGGGATCAACCCGAACTTCAGGAGGTCATCAGTCATGATGTGACGGAACAGTGATCCGTCGCCGGTATCAGCATTTTCGGCTCGGGAGGACCTGAAACCAATCGCTCGAGACGAGCCGACCCGTGACCCGATTATCCGTTCCAAGCCTTCAAATGCTCCACCGCAGATGAACAGTATATTCTGGGTGTTTATCTGGATGAAGTCCTGATGAGGGTGCTTCCGTCCCCCTTGGGGAGGAACATTCGCCACCGTTCCTTCGATGATCTTGAGAAGCGCCTGTTGGACACCCTCGCCTGATACATCTCGGGTGATCGAAGGATTGTCTGACTTGCGGGCAATCTTATCGATTTCGTCGATGTAGACAATCCCTCGCTCGGCACGCGCGACATCGAAGTCGGCCGCCTGGATAAGCCTGAGCAGGATGTTTTCAACGTCTTCGCCGACGTAGCCGGCTTCCGTTAGGGCGGTCGCGTCGGCAATGCAGAACGGAACGTCAAGGATGCGCGCAAGTGTCTGGGCCATCAACGTCTTGCCAGACCCGGTGGGTCCAACAAGCAGGATGTTGCTCTTCTGCAACTCAACATCGTCAAGTTGCACGTTCGCGCCAATGCGCTTGTAGTGGTTGTAAACGGCTACCGAGAGGACCTTTTTGGCCCGGTCCTGCCCGATCACATATTGGTTGAGGAGTTCATATATCCGCTTGGGAGTGGGAACCCTTGACGCCGGAGCTCCCGCCTTTGCCTCCGGATGGGCTGATTCTTCCTCGATGATTTCGCGACAGAGTTCAATACACTCATCACAAATATAGACACCACCGGGTCCGGCAATGAGGCGGCGAACCTGCTCCTGGGTCTTGCCGCAGAATGAGCAACGGTATTGCAGTCGACCGTTCCGTTGGCTCGCCATTCCCGATCCTTACGTTCCTGTTTGTTGCCGAACCCGACAAGAAGTCCTACGGTCGATTCTGTAGTTCAACCAGCCTGGATTGCGTATCGGATATGAAGTCTGAAAATGTGATTCGGGTGAAGAATAAATGACCCCCAGAAAACTCCGGGGGTCACGTACCTGTTGCCGACCCGTCCGTCAGGCGGCCGAAGTTTCGTCAGTCGCCTTTGGAAGTTCGACTGCATTGCTGGCAATCACGCCGTCGATGATCCCGTACTGCACAGCCTGATCTGCAGTCATGAAGTAGTCACGGTCGGTGTCACGCTGGATCCGCTCGAGGGGCTGGCCCGTATGACCAGACAGGATGTCATTGAGACGGCTTCGAAGCCGCAAGATCTCCCGTGCCTCAATCTCGATGTCACTGGCCTGACCGCCGCGGCTGCCCTGGGCCCAAGGCTGATGCATGTGAATGGTGGAGTTGGGAAGCGCATAACGCATACCCTTTGTCCCACCGGCAAGAAGGACAGTGCCAAAGCTCATCGCCATTCCGTAGCAAATCGTTGAGATCTTGCACTTCCCGGAACTTGTGATGTATTGCATGGTGTCGTAAATCGCCATGCCAGCGTAGATGCTGCCTCCGGGAGAATTGACGTAAATCTGAATGTCCTTGTCAGCGTCTTCAGACTTCAGAAGGAGCAGCTGAGCGACCAGCAGGTTGGCGATCTGCTCATCGATTGCCGATCCGACGAAGATGATGCGATCCCGGAGCAACCGTGAGTAGATGTCCATTCCGCGCTCTCCGCGCGGTGTGGTCTCGATCACGTAAGGAATGATGGCCATGAACACTTGTCTCCTACACACCCGTTGCTCGCATGCCTAACGCCACGTTCAAGTCGTGGCGCTGAAGCACACGTGGAAACCGGTGATCTATTCCGAGGGTGTCTCTTCAACTTCCGAATGGCTTTGACCGTCCGACAACTCGGATCTCGTCACCGTCGTCGGTTCGGGATACCCACCTACATAACCTACCAGTTTCTCTATCGCCTTGTGTCGCAGGATGCTCGTACTGATCCGTCGCCGCGAATCGGCACTGTTCAGCTCCTTGCGGACACGCGCGGCGTCAGTCGGGTAGCTCGCGGCGGTTTCAGCAACTTCCCGGTCCACTTCGCTCGTGTCGACCACTAGGCCTTCACGTTCGACGATCGCATCAAGCAAGGTGCGTGCCTTGATCTGCCGTTCGGCTGCCTCGTGAAGTTGGGCATGCCAGCTTTCCTGGGTCTGTCCAGTCAACTGCAGATACCGTTCGATGGTCATGCGCCGTCTGGCAAACGACTCACGTTCTTCGTCCTCAAGGTAGTGCGCCTCGAGCTCGATAAGGCGTGCTGGAATCTCGAAAGTTGCGCCAGCTATAGCGGCGTCAACGACCTTGTTTTCGGTCCGGCTCCGCGCGTTCCGGAGCGATTCAACCGTGAGACGCGCACGGATATCCGCCAGGAGGTCATCACGGGTCTCGAACTGACCTTCACTGACGGATTTCACGAACTCGTCATCGACTACAGGGAGGGACTGGTACCGCAACTCATGCACCGTGACCGTGAAGAGCGCCTCACGGGGAGCAACTTCGGTCTCGCCATTTTCTGCAGTACGAGGTACCGCCGGCCAGATGACCGCGAACTTCCGCGTGTCACCGACAGACATTCCATCAACACCGGAGTCGAATCCGGGCGGGAACCCATTCTTCCCAATAATGATCTCGCTACCGTTGCGCTCGGTGCGACGGTTTCCTGACTCGGGGTCGGACTCAAGGTCCATCACGATGTCCGCAATGATCATGTCATCCGCGCCGACGGTGCCATCCTTTGGCTCCCACGTCGCGCGGCTCTCGCGCAACTGGGCGATGACCCGGTCAACGGCTTCGTCGGAAACGTCTATGACCTCTGGCTCGATCTCGACACTCGAGTACTCACCAAGGGTGACTTCCGGCCGAAGGGCAACAGTCGCGGTGAAAATCAACGGCTCGCCTGGGTCTGCCTGAACGAGCGAAAGCTTGGGTCGTTCTATGGGTGACAGCCCAAGTTCTTGAACCGCCTTGTCGTAGCTCTCGGGTACGAGGTGGTTTATGGCCTCCTCGTTTACGGCAGCCTCTCCGACTTGACGCCGAACAAGGTTCCTGGGCGCCTTGCCCCGACGAAAGCCGGGAACAGATGTGCGTCCGGCAATCCTCGTCAAGGCCTTGTCCACCGCCGTGGTGAAATCTTCCGGGGGCAACTCGACGGTGAGCGTTGCGACTCCGGGTTCGGGCTTCTCAGTCGTGACTTTCACAAGACTCTCTAACCCCGTTCATGCGTCATGGGGCAATGCCGAGTCTAGCACAGGGTGGCCCGCCAATCTGAAGCACAGTGCGGGCTACTGGACTGCACGTTTCTCCGTGGTATGTTGGTCGAAAGGGAGAGGGAGCAAGGTCCACGAAGGCTTTTCGCGATCCCTCAGCTTCTGCCTTACAAGAGAGGAAGGTGGTCATTCATGGCATTTCTAAGACCGGCTGATGCCGCGCGCGTCAGACAACGCTTCGATGATGAACTCGTTGGCGACGTTCGCCTCCTAGCCTTCATCCAACCTTCGACGGGCCTGTTTGTGCCCGGTCGTTCGGAAACTGATACCGGACGCCAGACCGAGGCTCTTTTGCGCGAGGTTGCGGGCCTTTCTGACCACGTGCATGTTGAGGTCGTCAATCCTCGTGAAGACCCCGTCCGTGCCTCGTTGCACGGTGTCGAACGTTTTCCGGCAATCGTCGTTCAGGCTCTCGAGGCTGATACTGAGACGGGTTCGGACGTAGCCGAGGAACCCGGACGCGTCAGGTTTTTTGGGCTTCCTTCCGGATACGAGTTCATGACCTTGCTTGATACCGTCGTGAACGCGTCGCAGCCAGATACCCGCCTATCCCCATCTTCAGTAGGTCTGCTTGACGCGATCACGGAACCTGTTCATCTACAGGTGTTCGTTACCCCAACTTGACCCCATTGTCCCGGGGTGGCCAGTTTGGCTCACCAGATGGCGATGGCGAACCCGAACGTGCGTGCCGACGTTGTCAGCGCCAATGAGTTTCCGTCGTTCTCAGCCCAATTCGCGGTCCAGGCAGTCCCGAAGACGGTTGTGAACAAGCGTGGCGAAATCCTCGGAGCACGACCGGAAGGTCGGTTCGTTTCCGAGGTGCTGCTCTCACTCGGTATCGATCCCAGCGCCCCACAAGTCGAGGGTTGATAGGACCGCACGTTTGCAATGAGTGTCGTGGAGACACATATTGGCCAGGCTGGCGGAGACGGCAACGCGTCGCCTCCGCCAACGCACCATTAATCTTTAGAAACGCGGGTCAGCCCAAACTCGAGCGAATCTGCCAGAGCAAACCAGCTCGCCTCGATGATGTTGGTGGACGAGCCAACGGTCGTCCAGGTGGCGCCATCGTCAGCGGAATCAATGGTCACCCTAGTCTGGGCGGCCGTACCTGATCCTTCGTCAATTACTCGGACCTTGTAGTCGGTAAGCCGTATTGACTCGACCTGCGGATACCGTCCGATGAGCGCCTTTCGCATCGCTTGGTCGAGGGCGTTGACTGGCCCGTTACCTTCCCCGGCAGTATGAATCACCACACCGTCGACCCGGAGTTTCACCATCGCCTCCGAAAGCATGTCTCGTCCATCCCTGGACTCAACCATCGCGAGAAAGTCCACAAGGTCAAAGGGCGCGCGGTAGTCCTCATGGGTGCGCCTGACCATAAGTTCGAACGACGCTTCCGCACCCTCGAACTGAAAGCCCTTACGCTCGAGTTCCTTCACTTGCGCGACAACCTTGCGCGCGCGGTCGGGTGACGCGATGTCTACACCGAGTGCCTCGGCGCGTGTGACCACCGAGGCCTTTCCGGAAAGTTCGGAAATGAGTATCCGACTCACATTACCCACCGAATCTGGTGCGATGTGTTGGTAACTCATCGGGTCCTTGCGCATGGCATCCGCGTGATACCCAGCCTTGTGGGCAAAGGCGCTTGCACCTACAAACGCTGCGTGAGGATCCGGGTTCAGGTTGCACACGGCAGCCACGAACCGCGCGGTATCGGTCAGGCTCGCAAGTTGCTCATCGGAAACGCAATCAACACCGAGTTTCAGCTTGAGGATCGGGATGATCGCGCAAAGATTGGCGTTACCGCACCTCTCGCCATATCCGTTGATCGTCCCCTGTACGTGCGTTGCTCCCGCGCCTATCGCAGCGATTGCGCCGGCAACGGCGAGTTCGCAGTCGTTATGGGTGTGGATCCCGATCGTTATCTCTCTTGCGAACGAACCTCGGACTTGCCGGACGATACGCTCGACGTCAGTCGGCAGGGTCCCGCCATTGGTGTCGCATAGCACGAGTGCCTCGGCACCGGCCGACGCAGCCGCCTCAAGGCACGCCCTTGCGTACGTTTCGTCGTGCTTCCATCCATCGAAGAAGTGTTCAGCGTCATAGAACACCCGTTTCCCATTGTCACGCAGGAAACCGACCGAATCCCTGATCATTGCGAGGTTTTCATCGAGAGAAACCCCGAGGACATCGCGCACCTGCACCGCATTGTTCTTGCATACGATCGTCACCACTGAGGTGCCTGCATCGGCAAGAATGCGAAGGTTAGGGTCGTCCTCGGCCCGGTTGCCCTTGTAACGGCTCGACCCGAACGCAACTATTGTCGCGTGCCTCCACGACAGCTCCTTCGCTCGGGCAAAGAACTCCGCGTCGCGCGGGTTTGACCCGGGGTATCCGCCCTCGATGTACGCGACGCCAAGGCGGTCGAGCCGCTGAGCGATCTTTAGCTTGTCCTCGAGCGAAAGGTTCAGGCCTTCGCGTTGGACACCGTCGCGCAGTGTCGTGTCATAGATATCTAGTGGATTACCTGGTTCGGACATTGTGAGCCCTCGACCTTTCGGGTTTTTCACCCGTCATGGTCCGGGCAATTCCCCACGAGGCGGCGAATTCAGACCCGGATGTCAACGTCTACAGCGACTGTGCACAGGGTTCCGTTGGAACGGGTGACAGCGGTGCACAATCCAGATTGCCGACGCGTGGCGGGAACGGGTTTCGTGCAACCTACGCCACGGTCGGCGCAGTAATTCGAGGATCCTGTAAGGAGGAGGCCAGCCGGGTGATTTCGGCCGCGATTAGCTCACCCATCCGGTCAGTGACAACCACCTCAGTGCCTGGGCCAGCGATGTCGGAGGTGCGGTACCCGGCGTCGAGGATTGACTCGACGGCCTGTTCGATTGCGTCAGCGACCACTGGCAGGGCGAGCGAATATCGAAGCATCAGAGCCGCCGACAGGATCGCCGCGATTGGATTTGCGCGACCCGTACCGACTACCTCGGGGGTATACAACGCTGTCCCGTGGATTGGTTCGTACAGACCCTGAACGCCACCCAAGGAATTGCTGTGAGATCCAAGTGAGGCTGAGGGAAGCATTCCCATCGAGCCGGCTAGAACCGACGCCTCGTCTGTCAGGATGTCACCGAACATGTTTTCGGTCACCATCACATCGAATGATGCCGGCCTCCGAATGAGATACATCGCTGCAGAATCTACGAGGATGTGCTCAAGTGTGACATCTGGATAATCGACCGCAACGCGGTTCGCAATCTCCCGCCAAAACCGACCAGTGGTAAGGACGTTCGCCTTGTCCACCGATGTCAGCTTCTTGCGTCTCAGGCGGGCGAGGTCGAAACTCGTGCGTAGCACCCGCTCGATTTCCTGTTCGCTATAAGCAAGCGTGTCAACTGCGCGCCAACCAGTCGGGCTTTGCCAACGGCGGCTCGGCTTCCCGAAGTAAAGCCCGCCAGTCAACTCACGCACGACGATCATGTCGGTTCCGCGGACGATATCTTCCTTCAGGACCGAGTGGCTGAGCAGCGAGGGGGACAGCTTGACGGGTCGGAGGTTCGCGTACAGGTCCAGGGCCTTCCGCAAGCCGAGGATCCCTTGCTCAGGCCTGACCTTGGCAAGTGGGTTATCCCACTTAGGACCCCCGACCGCACCGAAGTACACGGCATCCGCGCGCGATGCCAGGGCAAGCGTCTCATCTGGAAGTGCAGACCCGGTCGCATCGATGGCCGCACCACCGATCAACGCATGGTCTGCCGAAAAGCTCCAGCCGTACGCGTCGGCTGCCGCCTGAAGTACCCGGAGGCCGACTTCAACCACTTCCGTGCCGATGCCATCTCCAGCGAGGACCGCAATGTGAGGGGCGTGGCCGGAGACCGGGGTTGATGCAGTCATGGTCAAAGAACTCCTCGCCGAATGGTTACAGGTAGCCAAGGTCAGGCCAGAACGGAGGTGGTGGGAAAACTGGTGTTCCGGCTACTCTCGAACTTGGTGATATCTGGCTCGTGTTGCATCGTCAAGCCGATATCGTCGAGGCCCCTGACCAGGCAATCCTTCCGGAACGGGTCGACATCGAACGATGCGACCACCCCTTCCTGATCAGAAACAACTTGGTTTTCCAAGTCAATTGTCAAGGCGTAACCCGGCCGTTCCTTCGCACGGGCAAGCAGATCCTCAATCACGCTTTCGGGAAGGACGACTGGCAACATCCCGTTCTTGAAACAATTGTTGAAGAAAATGTCAGCAAAGCTTGGTGCGAGAACGACGCGGAAACCCATGTCCTCAAGCGCCCACGGTGCATGTTCCCGGGAAGATCCACATCCGAAATTTCGCCCAGCGATAAGAATCGACGCACCCTGAAACTCGGGTTGGTTGAGTTCGAAATCCGGGTTGAGGGACCCATCGTCGTTATACCGCCAGTCAAAAAAGCAGAAGGGGCCAAAACCGGTGCGCTCGATGCGCTTCAGGAACTGCTTGGGGATTATCTGGTCTGTGTCGACATTTACCCGGTCGAGTGGCGCTGCGACCCCGGACAAAGTGGTGAAAGGCTGCATGGGGGGTGTTCCTTGTGTTCTCGGAGTGGCGTTTGGTCAGGTGGCCGGCGCCCAGGTGCGTATGTCCACAAAGTGTCCGGCGATTGCCGCCGCGGCTGCCATTTGCGGGCTCACAAGGTGGGTACGGCCACCCTTGCCCTGTCTTCCTTCAAAATTGCGATTGCTGGTGGACGCACAGCGCTCACCCGGCTTCAGGATGTCTGGGTTCATCCCAAGGCACATGCTGCATCCGGCGGTTCTCCAATCGAACCCAGCTGCGATGAATATTTCATGGAGGCCCTCCGCCTCGGCTTGAACCTTCACTGGCATGGACCCAGGCACGACCATGGCGTAGACACGTGGGTTGACTTTCCTGCCCTTGATAACCGCAGCCGCGTCGCGGAGATCCTCGATACGTCCGTTTGTGCATGAACCGAGGAAAACCCGGTCAATCGGAATCTCTTCAATCAGGGTCCCGGGGGTTAATCCCATGTACTCAAGCGCGCGTTCGGTTGCTCGGCGCTCACCCTCATCGTGGGCGGAACTGGGATCCGGGACGCGCCCGGAGATGGGTGCGACCATTCCCGGGTTGGTGCCCCAGGTCACGAACGGTGTCAGGTCAGCGCCGTTGAAGACCTCCGTACGGTCGTAGGTTGCGCCTTCGTCAGTTGGCAGCCGCCTCCACTCTGCAACGGCCCGCTCGAGATCATTGCCGCTCGGAGCGTGTGGCCGTCCCGCCACGTAATCGAATGTCTTCTGGTCGGGTGCGATCATCCCGGCACGCGCACCGGCTTCAATCGACATGTTACATACCGTCATCCGACCCTCCATCGAGAGGTCTCGGATAGCTTGGCCGGTGTACTCGATGACGTAGCCAGTCCCACCTGCAGTTCCGATGCGCCCGATCACGCCAAGAATGATGTCCTTTGCGGTCACCCCAGCAGGCAGGTGCCCGTCAATCCGGACTTCCATCGTCTTGGGGCGCGCTTGCTGAAGGGTCTGCGTCGCGAGCACATGTTCTACTTCAGATGTGCCAATCCCAAATGCAAGGGCGCCAAACGCCCCGTGGGTGGAGGTATGACTATCCCCACACACTATTGTCATGCCGGGTTGGGTCAGCCCGAGTTCCGGGCCGATAACGTGAACGATGCCTTGCTTGTCAGAATCAAGGTCGTAGAGAGGCACGCCAAACTCTTTGCAGTTTGATGCAAGCGCGTCCATCTGCTGCTTGGAAATCTCATCGGTTACCGGCAAATTTCGCGCCCACGTGGGGACGTTGTGATCCATCGTGGCAACGGTGAGATCGGGTCGGCGTACCTTGCGCCCGGTCAACCTCAGACCTTCAAATGCCTGGGGTGAGGTGACCTCATGAACCAGATGAAGGTCTATGTAGAGGAGCGCCGGCTCACCCGCTGCCTCACGGACCAAGTGGGTTTCCCAGATTTTCTCAAACAGGGTCTTTGGGGTCGTCATGATCGTCGCATCTTCTCGCTTATCGCTAGAGGCGTAGGTAAGGCGTGCGCCGGTGCTGCCTCTGGTTCATTCATGCTGATTGGAGTGGATGGCGAGGCACGCCGCCCGCGGCCAGCTGCACGGTCATGCTGCGCCGCAGCAACCTTGTTTATGGCGTTCACGTATGCCCGGGCGGACGCGACGATGATATCCGTGCTCGCACCGCGCCCGACAAAGGTGCCTTCATCGGGCGACTCAACCTTGATTGAAACCTCGCCAACCGCGTCCGTCCCCGCGGTAGCGGAGTGCACGGTGAACTCAACCAGTTTCACCGGCAGCTTGACGAGACGTTCGATTGCGTTACAAGCGGCCTCAACAGGTCCGCTTCCCGTCGCTGCATCCTGCACGAGCTCTCCGCTAGGAAGCATGAGGGAGATGGTGGCCGTTGGGATTGACGGTTCGCCGCAACTTACCTGAACGCGCTCGAGCCGGTACGTTTCCGGCGCCACCAGAACCTGATCGGCAACGACAGCCTCAACGTCTCCGTCCGTGACGTCCTTCTTCTTGTCGGCGATCTCCTTGAATGCCTTGAACGCACGCATGAACTCGTCGTCACTCAGGGTGTACCCGAGCGCCTTAAGTCGGTCACGGAATGCGTTTCGCCCGGAATGCTTGGAGATCACGATCCGAGAGTCCGTGCGACCGATACTGTCCGGAGTCATGATCTCGTAGGTGATGCGATCCTTCAGCATGCCATCCTGATGCAGTCCGGATGCGTGGGCGAAAGCGTTTCCGCCGACGACAGACTTGTTCAGCTGCACCGGGAAGCCCATGTATGAGGCAACCATGCGGCTTGTCCGCCAGATCTGGTCCGTCTTGACACCCGTCTCGCAGTCGAAGAAGTCGGCGCGGGTCTTCAAACCCATCACGATTTCCTCAAGCGCTGCGTTCCCAGCGCGCTCACCAACACCGTTAATGGTGCATTCGACCCACTCCGCACCCTCCTTGACGGCGGCAAGCGAAAGGGCGGTTGCGAGACCGAGGTCGTTATGGCAGTGAACGGACACCGCGGCGTTGCCAATGTTCGGGACCCGGTTCATGACATAGCGAACGAGGTCGGCGAACTCCGCCGGTTGCATGTACCCGACACTGTCCGGAATGTTGATCACTGTCGCGCCGGCTGAGATCGTCGCTTCGAAAACACGGCAAAGATAGTCGCGGTCGGACCGGGCCGCATCCATCGCAGAGAACTCGACTTCAGGAAGGAACGACCGCCCCAACTTGACCGCAGCCACAGCCATTTCAAGAGCTTGGTCCCTCGAAATCCTGAGTTGGTAGTTCAGATGAATGTCACTCGTCGACAGAACGGTGTGAAGCCGGGGTGCCACAGCCTTCATGAGCGCGCGCGCAGTTGTCTCGATGTTCGGGAGCTTCGCATCAGAAAGCGCCGCGACTTGACAGTCGCGCACGATCTCACACACGGTTTCGACGGCGCGGAAGTCGCCGGGCGATGTGGCCGGGAACCCTGCCTCAATGCAGTCGACACCGAGGCGTTCTAGCTGTCTGGCAATCTCAATCTTCTCGTCGAAGGTAAGTGCGCCGCCGGCAGCTTGTTCGCCGTCGCGGAGGGTTGTGTCAAAAATGCGAATGCGGCGCATGATGTAGCTCCATGGATGAAGTCCTGACCTGTCCGCCCGGCGGCGACTGAGATTTCCGAATTGGATCGCTCAGTTCCGCCTGGCGAACGGTCTCGCGTCAAGTGTTATTTGGCGTTCAACCAGCTCATCTTGGAGCGGAGTTCGCGACCGACCGTCTCGATCGGGTGCTCTGCCTCATGACGTCGCGTGGCAAGGAATGATGGCCGCCCGGCCTGGTTTTCAAGGATCCAGTTGCGAGCAAATGTCCCGTCCTGAATTTCCTCAAGGATCTTCTTCATCTCGGCACGTACCGCCGGGGTAACGATGCGTGGACCGGTGACGTAATCGCCGTACTCCGCCGTGTCGGACACGGAATAGCGCATGTACGTCAGGCCGCCTTGGTAGAAGAGGTCAACAATCAGCTTCAACTCGTGCATCGTCTCGAAATACGCCAACTCGGGCTGGTAGCCGGCCTCGACCAGCGTTTCGAAAGATGCCTTTACCAAGGCGCTCACACCACCGCACAACACGGTCTGCTCGCCAAAGAGGTCAGTCTCAGTTTCCTCAAGGAACGTGGTCTCCAGCACACCGGCTCGCGTCCCACCAATTCCCTTCGCGTACGCGAGAGCATTTTCACGGGCATGCCCGGAAGCGTCCTGGTGCACGGCAAAGAGACACGGCACCCCGGAACCTTCCACGAAAACCTCACGGACACGATGCCCCGGGCTCTTGGGAGCCACCATGATCACGTCGACGTCCTTCGGTGCCACAATCTGGTTGAAGTGGACGTTGAAGCCGTGCGCAAACATCAGTGTCTGACCGGCGCGGAGGTGCGGTTGCACATCGTGGAGGTACACATCACGCTGAATCTGGTCCGGGACGGTGAACATGATGAAATCGGAAGCGGTTGTTGCATCTGCAACTGACTTCACAGCGAGGCCGGCAGCGGCTGCCTTGGCGCGCGACGGAGACCCCTCATAGAGGCCGACAATGACCGAGACGCCGCTTTCGTGGAGGTTGAGTGCGTGGGCGTGGCCCTGGCTCCCGAACCCGAGGACAGCAACGGTCTTGCCTCTCAACCGACCGAGGTCGGCATCTGCGTCGTAGTACATGGTTGCCATTTAATTTCCCTTCCTTTTCAATGGACCCTTGGGAAGCCCGGTGTGTTCCGCGGTCCGAAGTGTGCCCGTTGGCGACTTGCTGTGGGGCCCACGGGCTAGCCGGCGGCTTCCAGCATTCGTGCTTCGGAGCCCCGCGCGGTGATTTGCGCGCCCCGGACCATGCTGATCATTCCCGTACGGACCATCTCCTTGATCCCGTATGGGCGCAGCATGCCAAGGATGCTGTCAATCTTGTCGTCAGTCCCAGTGACCTCGACGATGACTGCGTCGGTTGCGACGTCAACCACCCGTCCCCGGAAGACGTCCGCAAGGTTGCTGATTTCCAATCGATTTGACGCTGATGCGCAGTGGATCTTGATGAGCGCAAGTTCACGGTCAACCGTTCGGTCCTCCGAGACATCGCTGACCCTGATCACGTCAATCAGTTTGTAAAGCTGCTTGATCACCTGTTCAACCTGGGTCGTTGCCCCGTCGACGACAATGGTCATCCGACTGATCTTGTCCGTCTCGGTATGGCCGACCGTAAGGCTCTCGATGTTGAACCCACGCCGTGAAAACAGGTTTGCGACCCGTTGCAGGACACCTGGTTGGTTCTCCACGAGTGCGACAAGGGTGTGCTTCATGGCATTCGTTCCGTTCTTCTCAATCTCTGATCCCGGAATTGGCTAGACCCCACCCTTGTCGCTTCCAGCCGCCACCGCAACCTGCTGCATCTTTGGGGCGACATCGTCCGCACTTTCAATCGTCTCCTGCAACGACGCGCCAGGTGGCACCATCGGAAAGACATTTTCCTCCGCATCAACGACAAACTCGATCATCGCCGGACCCTCGATCGCACGTGCCCATTCGAATGCGGCGCGCACTCCGTCCACTTGCGAGACCCGAATCGTCGGGATGCTGTAGGCCTCACCAAGTTTCACGAAGTCCGGGTTCCACATCTTCACGCCCGAATAGCGACGGTCGTAAAAGAGTTGCTGCCATTGGCGAACCATCCCCAAGTAACTGTTATTGAACAGGGCGATCTTGACGGGGAGCTTCTCCTCGGCGAGCACCGAGAGTTCCTCTAGGGTCATCTGGAACCCGCCGTCGCCAGTGACGCACCAGACTTCCTCTTCTGGCTTGCCTAACTGGACGCCGATTGCAGCGGGTAACGCGTACCCCATTGGGCCGAGACCGCCGCTCGTGATGTGCGTGTTTGGCCGCTCAAAGAAGTAATGCTGCGCCGCCCACATTTGTGCTTGTCCAACGTCTGTGACAAGCACGGCCTTGCCCTCAGTCGCGTGGTAAAGCTCCCGCACGATCCATGGGGACGACATCGTTTCCGCCTTCTCGGGCAGAGCTAACGATGGATGCTCTATCCGCCACTGGGAGAGCGTTTGCATCCACTCGGGATGATGCCCAGGCTTGACCTCCTCAAGCAGCGCTTCAAGGACGTTCTTGGCGTCACCCACGATTGGAACCGCGGTCCGGACATTTTTGCCAAGCTCGGCAGGATCGATGTCGATGTGAATGATCTGAGCGTGCGGTGCGAAGGCATTCAGGCGCCCTGTGACCCTGTCATCCATTCGCATGCCAACGGCGATCAAACAATCGGTATGGGAAATGGCCATGTTGGCGTAGTACATGCCGTGCATGCCGGGCCAGCCGAGATAGAGGGGATGTGTTTCCGGGAAACCAGAAATACCGAGCAGGGTAGTAAGGACAGGAACCTGAGTTTTCTCGGCGAATGCTCTCAACTCCGAGTACGCGCCGGACAGGATGATCCCGTGTCCGGCGATGATCAGGGGCTTCTTCGCCTGCTCAATCATCCTCGCCGCTTGGCGTATCTGCTTGGAATGGCCCTGCATTTTCGGCTTGAATCCGGGCAGGTTGACTTTAGTCGGGTACTCGTAAATGGCGGTGTTGGTGGTCACGTCCTTCGGAATGTCAATCAGGACGGGACCTGGGCGTCCGGTCCGGGCGATATGAAACGCCTCCTTGATGACCCGCGCCAAGTCCTTGACGTCCATTACAAGGTAATTGTGTTTGGTGATGGGCATTGTGATCCCGGTCGTATCGGTCTCCTGGAAAGCGTCCTTGCCGATCATGTAGGTTGGAACCTGACCGGTAATCGCAACCATCGGAACGGAATCCATCATCGCTGTAGCGATGCCCGTGACCAAGTTCGTCGCGCCGGGCCCGGAAGTCCCGAGGCAGACACCGACATTGCCAGTGATGCGGGCATATCCGTCGGCCATATGGGATGCGCCCTGTTCATGACGGCACAAGATATGTCGGAACGGGTACTGAAATAGCGTGTCATAAAGAGGGATGATCGCACCACCGGGCATTCCGAAAATGGTGTCCACGCCCTCCTTGATGAGGCTTTCGCAAAGGATCTGCGCTCCGGTGAGACGCTGCATGATGGCCTCCATGGCGTGAGATCGGTCGCATCCGTCGCTGAACGGCATCTTGACGGACACAAAAAAACGGCTTCGTCCTGAGGACGAGAGCCGATCCCGTGGTACCACCTCAATTGATATGCGTACTCCCTCAAGTTCATCACCGATGCGCGGTGCGCACATGAAACCTTGGTCGGGAAACACCAAAAGATCTGCGTAGGCACTCATGCCACGCGGAACCAATGATAAGCATATCCACTTGATCCCACTTTATCGGTTGGGATCCGGTGACGACTAGGCAGGCACGCTGCGTTGATCGTCACAGCTCAGGGGCGAGTTCGCCTTGTTCTGGTCTACCGACTTACACCATCCGTCGGCTCTCTGAGCGACCTTGAAAAGGCTACTACTCCCCGTCTCAGCGACGGTATTCGGTTCTGAAGTGCTTGCAGCGCTGCATGAAATAGCAGACTCATCTGCCTGTGTAGTGACGATATCAAGGACCCGGGGAGGCGTCAAGGTGTTGACGTCAACGCAAGGGTTGCAGCTGGGTCACCTGAACTCGACCCGATACAGGTGAACCGTCGAATCCTCATCGGACGCGTTCAGCTGGTTGATTTCCAGGCGCACGCGCGAGACATCCTGTATTGGTGCATCCAGGTTGATCTCGACAATTGAGTTGCCACCATCGGGCACACCTTCGCCGGATTTCTTTACCTCGACCGATCCGTCTTTGACGTGTACCTGCGCCGTTACCCGCCACAGGCTCGCGCCGACTGTCACCCGAATTGTCCGAACCGGTCGCGGATTTCCGAAGGCAACATCCAGTACTGCTGGATTAGGACCCGCAAGCCTGGCCAATGCACCTGTGGTCCTGCCAAAGACCGGCGGTATCGCGCCATCATCAAGGTTTGTATATCCCACTACGGCACGGTCGCCGTCAATTGCGACGGTGACAAAGCTTAGTCTTCTCCTTGACTCCCGTTCGGCGGTGAGGATCGCTCGTACGTCGGGGGCCTCGAGGAGACGGACCAAAAGAAAACCCGGGGTTCCATCTGGGTGAAGCACCGTCTCGGTTACCTGGTCTGCGATGATTCGAGGTCGTCCAGTGGCCCCTCCGGGGTTGGCAATGTACTCGTCAATGGCTTCCAATTGTGCCGGCGACATCACTGCCCAAAGTTCTGGCCCCCAAGGTTCCTGCCCGTGGATCAGGGTGTCGATGCTTCCGAGGAAGACACGTCCGGCGGCGCGGTCCTCTCTGCTAACAAAAAAATTGATGAAGTGATGCCCGCCCCAATTCCAGTCTGTGGTCACCATGACGCGGGATCCAGGGGTTGCCTTCAGGCGGGCATTCACCATGTTGAATACGTACTGACTGCCCCACTGAATCCCGTAGCCACCGTAGTCCTGTCGTCTTGTGGACTGTGTGGTAAGCGCGTCATTAAGCACCATGAATGAGCCGGTTGTAGCGACTGCAGCAAAGATCAAGGCTCCGACGAGTCGGGTGTGTCGAAACGCCCGGGGAACAAGGTCGATACCAACGACCGCAAGGATCGTCACCGGGATTACGACCGCTAAGGACCGGGTCGGTGCGAAGCGTGCAACAAGGGCGGGCGAAATGCTTACCGCGAGTACGGCGAAGATTTGCCACCGGTAGGCGCGAAACCGAGGCATGGCAAGGCATGCAATTCCGGCAAGGATGAACGGTGCAAGCCACAGGGGGAGAAGGGGCATCGTCCCCGGGTAGTAGTTGTGGTACCCGGTGACATCTACGAACTTCGTTCTTTCAATTCCGGAAAACCAGACCCTGGGATCGAGAGCGAACAGGAAGGATTTCCCCATCTGAACCCCTGTTTCGAGGAATGAAGGCCCGCCCGACGCCCAATACGGATGTGCTGAGTTGGTCCGTGTTGCAAAGTACCCTGGGTTCTTATTCAGGAAGATCAAAAGAGGCACGATCGCGACTATCGCGCCGATCGAAGGATTTCTCCAACGGCTCAGATAGCGCCGATGATAGCTGGAATCAATGATAATAAATGCAAAGATACTCGCACCAATTATGAGATGAGCAATAGAATTAGAGTAAAATGTCAACGCGCCAAACACGACAACAAGCCAGGCGTGCCGAGGGTGTTGGTATCGGTAGGCGAAGTAGGCGCCGACGAAGCAGGCGTAAAACGCCACCCACGTCGCGCTGTCGTAAGCCGAACGAGACAGGTGAAACCACATCGGCAGTGCGGCAACGACAAGCGGCGCCAGCCACCACGAACGGTTTCCTAGCGCGACTTTGAGCGTGAAGGCAATTGCGATCGGTGTCGGGCTCGACAGCAGCACTGCAGTTGCTCTTGCAACCACGACTGATACACCAAATAGTGATGATGTTATGAGGTGCACATAGACGCCCACATCCGGGTTCCAGTTCGGATAGGGAAAGAAGATTGGGAACAGAATTCCGAAGCCGTCTCGGAAGCGACCCTCAAGGAGACCCTGCGCTAAAGCGACAATCCCCGCTTCATCTCCGTCAAAGGCAATCGGGTACGCTTCGACGCGCCAAAGCCTAGTGACGGCATAGACGACCATTCCGAACCAGAAGCCGGTCCAGGAAAGGCGGCTCCTACCGACCGGTGAACTCTGGATCATGGCATCGACACGTGCTATCGCCGCCGCAAATGGCCTCAAGAACGGAAAAGCCGAGCCTAAACCCGGGGCAGAAACTTGTGCGTCTTCCGCGTCGTCCAGAGTGAAGACATCAACACCCTGATGCCGATCTTTGGTCGCCCGATCAGTCCAGGACGTTGAACCCGCCGATCCTGAAACGTCAGTCGCAGCCTCACTCTCAAGCTTGGTTTCCCCTCCTGACGCGTTTATGAAGGACGGTCGTTCGTCGAGATACGAAGCGATTGACGTTGCACCGATGCCGGATGCCTGTCTGGGTCCGGCATACACGTGGACCCGGATGATCGCGATGGCCTTCCATGGGCATGCTTCAGCGGCTCCCGATTGCTCGCTAATGCGGGAAAAAACGGACAGGGTCCAGACGTTGTCTTCGCCGTCACGGTCACGAGACACGATCCACCCAGTGTCGTGAATTACTGCGACGTGATGAAGATGCGAAGCATTGGACCTTCGATCAGGTATGGCCCCCGACCGCCCTTGCGCGACCCCCGCCGCACTTTGCACGAATGCGACCGGCGTCGGGTCCAACGCATCGACAGTCGTCGTTAATGTCAATGCCTTGGCGTGATCAACGGCACCTGATCGCCAATCGCGGGTGAGTTGAAGCGCCTCGTCAGCGCTCCCCTCAATAGACCAGATGGTCTGTTCGGCGGGTAATGGATCAAGACTCACCTGAAAATTGAACCGGTTGCCACCTGTGTCCCCCACCCGGGCCCGGTTGATTAATGGAGGCTGGATAATCGAATTGACGTTCCCGCCTACCCTGACTCTTGGGCCAGACCCGAAGCCAAGATCGGGAGAATTAGTGTCCCGGCCATTGGTTTCGCGATCACGGGAAACTTCCCACAAGCCGAACGGGACTTCTACAAGAACTGTGTTCCAATCTTCGGTTAACTGGTCTAGCGCTGGACCGCTTGCATCAGAAGACGTGACGACGTCAAGGCGGCACGCAGCACCTTCCCACACGTGCATGACTTGAGACGTGTTACCAACCCGGGGCTGGTTCGCTTGGGAAGGTTCAGCGTCGGAGAAGCTCATGAGACGATGATGTCACGCAAGTGGACAATGGATTCCTGGCCGGCACCCCGCTGAAGAATCTCAATGTGGAATGCGGAGATCTTGCCGGGATTGAGGTCGAACTCAATCGTAGGGTCGACCCGGCTCTCCACTGTTTTCCGATAAATCGTTTCGGCGCCGCCGTCAGAATACGTCTTGACGTTTAAATCCCAGTTACCCGCGGACAAAACAATGGTCAGTCGGCTCGCTTCCCTTGGTTGCGGATATGCGAACTCGAGAATTGCGGGATTACCCCCGTTGAATCGGCCGAGCGTTCTCGAGTCACCATCAAAGATATCCCCAAGCGAACCCGCGTCAATGAGCGTGTGACGGACCTCAAGTCTCTGACCCTTCACCACCACTTGCCCATTGCGCAATGCGATTCGGGCGGCCCGGTCTTCTGCAACGATCTGATCAAAGTTCGCGGAATAGCCGAGACGAACAAATGAGAAGGCGTCACTGCCGTCCGGATACCGCATTGTGGTGTCGATCAGGACTTGTCCAAATCGTCGTGATGCACGCGCCATCTGG
>Ga0214923_10000427_pt1 | contig 64370 bp, 36 predicted proteins | sample LL1510_MetaG_FD_177993 | JGI IMG/M metagenome (GOLD analysis project Ga0214923, IMG submission 177993) | Freshwater microbial communities from Lake Lanier, Atlanta, Georgia, United States - LL-1510 | ecosystem: Environmental > Aquatic > Freshwater > Lake | place: USA: Georgia | collected...
ATAAACTATAATCAGATACATTTAAAAAAGATCTAATAGTAGATCCATTTAATATACTATAACTAGATACATTTAAAAAAGATTTAATAGTAGATCCATTTAATATACTATAACTAGATACATTTAACGAAGAATTAATAGATGTTATACCATTTAATATACTATAATCAGATACATTTAATGAAGAATTAATAGATGTTATACCATTTAATATACTATTGCTAGATACATTTAACGAAGAATTAATAGATGTTATACCATTTAATAAACTATAATCAGATACATTTAAAAAAGATCTAATAGTAGATCCATTTAATATACTATAACTAGATACATTTAATGAAGAATTAATAGATGTTATACCATTTAATAAACTATAACTAGATACATTAAACGAAGAATTAATGGAAATTATACTGTTAAATATACTATAACTTGATATATTTAATGAAGAATTAATAGATGTTATACCATTTAATAAAATATCATTAGTTATTTCACGTATAGTAATACCACAATTATTATCATATGTATTAGCTTGTAATAATAAATTACCATTATTATTTTTTAATATTAATAAATTATGACTATAATTATAATATTGTTTATTAGTATCAGTTATAATTAGTGAACCTGATTTATTATAATTATTTGTTAAATTAAAAATAGAAATACCTGTATTAGTATATTCTTTAATATTTACAACATTATTTATTGTATTATTAACATATAAATTATTATTTATAGTTGCAGTATTATCAATAGTTAAATTTTTAATAATAGCAGTATTATTTATATTTAAATTATTTTGTATAAGAACATCACCTTTTATATCTAATTTACACGATGGATTATTTGTTCCAATACCTACATTTAGGGATTTATCTATATATATAGCATTATGGCCTTTATAAACACCGATAAAAAATCCTCTGCCTGTTTTAGTTGCTCCTAAATTCCAATTATTATTATTAATGGTTAATAATAAAACATCCAAACGTAAATTATTACTATTAATAAATACAGAAGGAGAACCAGACGAATTAGATGAATTATATGAATTAATTTGACTAATTTGATTTTGTAAATTATCAATTTCGTTATCAAGTCCTCCTGACATATTTTTATTCATTAATAATATAAATAAAAAAATGATTTAAAATATTTATAGATATAATTATTTTATAATTTATTAATGGATTCTACTAATATTTTATATGATGATTTATATGATAGACAAATTAGAACTTATGGGCATAATGTAATTAATAAAATACATAATAGTTCAATATTAATATTAGGCTTAGAAAATAAATATATATATGAAATCAGTCGTTTGTTAATATTAAGTAATATAAATAAGATATATTTATATAATCCTATAAATAAACCATTTAATAAAAATAATTTAGAAGATTTATTAGAATTAAATATAAATATTAAAATAGTAACAAATTATAAACAAGATCAACATATAACAATAATAATTAATCAATTATCGGATTATATTATTGAAATTAATAATTATACACGTATAATAAATAGTAAATTAATAGTATTATTTTCTTATAATATTGGAGGACATATTTTTGTTGATGCAGGTTCTGAACATATAATCAATGATATAAATGGAGAAATAATTGATAATGTACAATTAAAATCTATAAGTATTAATGGATTAGTTACATCTATAGAAAATCATAATTTTCAAACAAATGATAAAATTATATTAGAAAATATAGAAGGTGAAAATATAGACTTCTTACAAAATAGTATATGGATTATAGAAGTTTTAACTAAAAATATTTTTAAATTAAATAATTTTAATATTAAAGAATTTAAATTTATTAATGGAACAGCAGTATATATAAAACAATCTATAACTATAAATCATAGTCCATTTAATAATAAGTTATTAAATATTATAGAAATAAATAATTTAGAAATAATGCCTGTTGTATCTATATTATCTGGTATAATAGTATCAGAAGTTATAAAATTAATTACTAATAAATATTATCCAATAAATCAATGGTTTAATTGGGAAGATAAAAATATACCTAATATAGTATTACAGAATGAAATAAAATTATTAATAATAGGAATGGGAGCTATAGGATGTGAACATTTAAAAAATTTAATATCATTAGGTATTAATAATATTATAATTACTGATTCAGATACTATTGAAAAATCTAATTTAAGTAGACAGTATTTATTTAGAGAAAAAGATATTGGTAAAATGAAAAGTATAACTGCCGCTAACTTTATGAAAAATAAATATAGTAATATAAATATTGAACCATTAACATTAAAAGCAGGATATGATAATATTAATTTTAAAGAAATGAATTTAACAGGTATATTAACAGCAGTAGATAATAATGAGGCTAGACGATTTATGGATGATATATGTTTAGAATTACAAATACCTATGTTTGATAGTGGAACCGAAGGAATGAAAGGAAGCTCTCAACCTATTATACCTTTTATTACGGAAACATGGTCTAATACAAAAGATAGTGAAGATAAGACTTATCCAATATGTACTATTAAAGCTTTTCCATATAATAATATTCATACAATATATTGGGCATTAGATAAATTGCATGAATTATTTACAGAAAAAAAAATAACTGCATTAGAGTTTTTTAATGAAAATTATAATATAAATATCAAAAATTTATTAATTGATCATCCCGAACATGATATAGAATTTTGGTCTAGTGGTAAAAAATGTCCTAAACCTATAGAATTTGATATAAATAATAAATTACATAATAATTTTTTAAATATTTATAATGAGTTAATTGTATATGATCTTATCATATTTGATAAAGAAAATAAAAAACATGTTGAATGGATAATGTACATAGCAAATATTAGAGAATTAAATTATAATATTAAATTATCTGATTTTTATATTACTAAAGGAATAGCTGGTAAAATTATTCCTGCTATCCCAACAACTACAGCTATTGTGTCAGGATTAATTATTATTGAAGTACTTAAATATTTACATAATATTAAAATTACTAATATAAATACACCTAAAAATATATTATATGAATACAAATCAAATTTTATTAATCTAGCAATGCCTATTATAATTGATTCAATACCTATAAATTCTCAAATAATTAAAATAAATAATATGGAAATTAATATTTGGCATAAATTTATATTTAATAAAGATGTATTTTTGAATGAATTTAAAAAATATTATGATGATCTATTTAATATACATATTATGATAATATTATTTGATAATGAACCAATATTTATAGAATCTATAGAAGAAGATAATATAATGAAAAAAATTAGTCAAATTACTAATAATAAAAATATTAAAGTTAATATGAATTCAATAGAAATAATTGAATTACCTATTATTAATATTATTTTATAAACAACACTATTAATTTATTTTTATAGATAAATAATAAAGTATTAAAATTTATATATAATTAGTCTAATAAATAATTATCTTTATTCAATTTATTATAAAATAATAATCTTATTTAATTGATGAAAATAAAATATTTATTTATAACATAGGTCACGTTTATTATCATCTGTTTCTATTACTGTTTATTATCAGTTTATTTAAAAATTTAAAACTAATAATTTAAATAATTGAGATTAACAAAGTTCCTTATTATTTTATTTAAAGGAAACTTTGTTTATTAGTTTTAATAATAATTTTAATAATTAAAATTAATATCAAAATCAATAATTTTTGTAATAAACAAATTTAACGAAGTTCCCTTATAATAATAAACAAAAATAATTTAATAATTAAGGTGGCAATAATTAAAAATATGATAATAAACATGTCCAATAATTTAAATAATTAAAATTATTATTAAAACTAATAAGGTGTGTAATAAACGAATTTCCCGTAAATTAATAATAAACAAAAACAAATTTTATAATTATAATGGCACTAATTATAATAATAAACATATATGGGATCATAATTTATTTATAGTTTTTTTTTCAATAAGGTTATAATAAATACTAATCATAACTAACAATAATAAACATGTCCATAATAAAATAAAAAAATTGATAAATCAATCAATTTTTTTATTTATTATTATTATTTTTTTAACTTGGAATAAAAAGTATATTTAAAAATAGAAATGTTTAGTATCATATATTCGGATTAATGTTTAGTATTAACCTTATTGAAAAATACTAATAATAATTGATAAACGAAGTTAATGAAGTTCCCAATATAAAAATAATTATAAAACGTGTTTCCGTTTAAGGAAGCAAGCTTTATTTATTTTATTTTATTATAATTATTTTATATTGGGAACTTCGTTAACTTTGTTTATTATTAATTATTATTATTATTATTTTTATTTTTCAATAAGGTTAATACTAAACATTAATCCAAACAGATAATACTAAACATGCCAATGGAAAAATAAAAAATTGATAAATCAATTTTTTATTTTTTATTTTTAAATATACTTTTTACCGTAGCCATTTTGGCTCAAGATAAATATTTTTTTCATATTGTCAGTTGTCAATCATTGTTTTTATTTAAAAAATAAAAAGATAATTAAAAATAAATGAGTAATATAACAATTTATAATTTTACTGATGAATTAAATATACATTTAACTAAAATACAATATCAATATGATATAACATTAACTATATTTAAAGATATTACAAACATGATTAATAATAATTTTTCAAATAATAAAAAATATAATTATTTATTGAATAAATTAAAAATAAAATGTCATAATTTAACAAATATATATTCAAATTTATTAAATAATTTATTAAATATAATAAACAATACAGATGAAGATAATATAATAGATAAAAATATTAATGATTTCAATAATTATATAATACAGTATACACTACATATAGTTGAATTTGATAAAATAAAGAAAACATTAAGTAAATTAATAGACTATTCTATTAATAATATAATTGAATATAATACATATAGTACTAGTTGTTCTAGTATTTGTGATGGTAATTGTTGTAATTTTATTAATTAAAATGTTTATTTTATGTGTTGATATTATTAATTTATTTAAAAATATATAAATCTATTTATCATTATTATTGCTATTTTCAGAGAAATTATAATATTTTCACAAAAATTATTTTATAATTTTTAAACAGTAAATTAAAATATTTTTATAATTTATTTGAAAACTAGAATAATTATTTAAAATGCTAATATATTATATTTAAAAATATTATAGATTTATAAACACTAGTTTATAAAATAATAAAATAATTTTTAAATCTTAAATTATTGCATCTTCAGATAAATCATAAAAAATCCAAAATATTTTTAATTTAAGATTTAAAAATAATTTTATAATTTCTCTAAAATTAACAATATATATTTTTATTATTAGTATATAACAAATAATTATATTTATTAATAATATTATTCTAAATTAAAATTCAATAATTTATAAATTTTATCATAATGATTAATAATCAAATTAGAAATATTATTATTCAAAATTATTTTTTGATATGGAAATATCCGCCTATATATTTTAGAAATCGTAACTAATGATATATTTTTAGGGAATATTTCGGATATTTGATTTTTTGTAAAAGGTAATTTATAATATTGAATAACAAAATAAATACTACCCGCAGCTATTGATGGTGGTTCATGTGAGGAAACAATATTTAAGTTATGTATATTAATAGATACATCATAAATAGTACTCATAATATTTTTAGATAAATTTAAAATATTAGCATATCTAATAAAATCTGAAGGTTGAGAACTATTTATTTGATTAAATAGAGTATTTATATCTATTAAATCACAAAATTTACGACATCCACGATTAATATATTTGATTGGTAATTCATAAATATCTGCTATTTCTTTAGGGCTTCTTGTTTCATTTTGTAATTTACATGCATAAAATAAACATGCTGCTATAATAGATCTTCTATTAGTACACCGCATAATAATAATTTTACCCTGTCGTTTACCTTTAAAATTAACTGTTTCAGTAATTTTTTTATATAAAATTTTAGCACTATCAATAATTGTTTGTGTTATTCCATAATTTTTACATTTATATTGTATCTTTTCTAATACTTCCATTAAACTTTTTTCTTTATATGGCATTTGTCCTTGTCTTTGTAATATACTTAATTTACTATTACCTAATATTTTAGTTCCTAAAGATGATTGAGGAAAGAAAAAACTTGATGGAGTACTATAACGCGCAGAAGTATCATTTTCATTCATTGAAATATCAGGATTTTCATCAAATGATTCAGCATTAACAACACCACAATTAGAACATATTATTTGATTTTTAATATTATTATTAATTAATTCTTTACTTTTGCAATTTATACAGTTCATTATATTATTATTATTTTTAGTAGGTTTTAATTTGATTCCCATTAATAAATTATCTAAATCATTATCTGTCAACTCAAAATACTTATTAATATTCATAACTAATTTAATTAATTAAAATTATCTTTAAATCTAAATATCATTTTTTATATTCTATAAAAAATAATTAAGAAAAATTTTCTAATATTAAATATAATAATGGCAAATACTACAAATAATAATACTATGCTATTGGTTTTATTAGTAGTCGTTGGATTTATAATTTATTATATATGTAATTCTTCTGTTGATCCTATGAAACCTGTAAGTACTAGTATAAATAATACAAGCACACGCATTATAGATACTAATGATACATTTATTAATGATAATAACAATAATGATACTATTGATTTAATTGATGTTCCTAAAGTATTAAAAAATATTTCTGAAGACTTATTATCTAATAATGATAATCCTTTATATAATATAAGTGGTAATACTGATGGTAGTAATGGTGCCAGTTTAACAGATGCATTTGCACCACCATTAGATAATTGTAAGTGTCCTGATGAGTTTGATTTTAATAAAAATAATATAGATAAATATAATATTAAAGATTATTTACCGGATGTAAATAATGTTAATAAAGAATGGTTTGATACAGATTTTGCACAAGCTAGACATGAATTAGATGATGGAACATTAATTAATCCTGATAGATATGTAATAGGAATTAATACAGTTGGTCAATCCTTAAAAAATGCTTCATATGATATTCGTGGCACAGTACCTAATCCTAAATATTCTATTAGTCCATGGAATAATTCTACTATTGAACCAGATTATAATATCAAATCATTAGCCTAATAAATTATAAAAAAAAAAAATATAATCATAGTATAATTTATTTATAAAATATCAATAATAAATTATATAAAATATTACTAACTATTTTATATAATTCAATTATTGATATTATTTTTGTTTTCAGAAAAATTATAAAATATGTTAATTTATAGTTTAAAAAATTATATAATAATTTATCTAATAATAACAATAAAAATATAATAATATTAATATATTATGCAACATAAAATATTAACATCTACATTAGTTAATATAGATAGTTCATTTAGAAATATAAATCCAAAAAATATTTATATTAGTAATAATAAAACTAAATTACCTTTAAATCCATTAATAATTAATAAGAATATAGTAACTATTAATTATCCTAATCATAATTTACAAGTAGGGGATAATATTATGATTCAAAATGTTATAGGATTTAATAAAATAATATCAAATGAAATATATTTACTTAATAATTTTAATTATGCTATAATAAATTTACTTGAAGATAATATGATTGATAATTCTGCATCTACAGAAAATTTATATATAAATATACATATATATGGTAATTTAATTGAATCATCTATAATAAATAATATACCAATAAATAATTTAATAGGAATAAAAAATAGTTTAATATTTAAAAATATTCCTTTTAAATATACTGCTATATTAACTAAAGTAGCATCTATATTAAACTTAAATTATAAAAATTGTATATTTATACAATTATATACTGAATATACGAATAATAATATTGATTATTATTGTATAAATCAAACATTTATAATTGAATATCTTCATATTAATGGAGTTCCATTAGGTTATTTAAATGCAGATTATCCAATTAATAATATTAATTTTCAAAGTAGTTATGATGTATATAAAATTATTGATAATGATACTTTTATGATACATTTAAAAGTAGATGCATATAATAATAATTTAATAGGTGCTGGAGGAGATAATATTAAAATTAATAAAATTATAAATTCTATAAATGGATATCCCGATGCAAATAATTATACAATAAATATCAAAAAAACTTTTACGAATGTTATTGATATTAAACTTGTAAGTAGTGAATTTCCTTATACAGATTTATTAATCAAAAGTAATATTAATGATAAATTATATTGGAAAACAATTGAAGGAGGAGATATTATAAATATTATAACAATTGATGAGGGTAGTTATACAACAACACAATTATTAAATAAATTACAAAAGTTAATGCCATCTTTTATAATTACTATAGAAAATAATATTAATTTAATATCTTTTTCATATTATAATAATATTAATTTACCTAATTGTATTTCTGTTGTTTTAAATGATCCTATCAATTATATTTTAAATATTTATCATCCAAAAAATATTTTAAATGTGAATGATATAATAACTATTAGTAAATCAACACTTATTACTTTTAAAATTGTGAGTTCTAACAATACTCAAATTTATGCTATTGATGGCAGTTATATAAATAATTCATTTACTATTACAGAAATTATTAAAGAAACTAATTCTTATAATGTTATTTTAGGTGCTAGAAATAATATAACAACATCATTAATTAATTATGAAAGTAATGGTGGTGAAGCTATAAATATACGAGTACCTTCTAAATTTAGTTTTTTATTTAATAAAAATGATACAATTGGAACAGAATTAGGATTTTTAAATGTTGGATATATGTATTCAATTACTGATTTTAAACATACTATTACAAATTCTGATAAGTATATTAATGATATACAGTTAAATTCAATTGGAAATTCTATTATATATAATAATGGATTTTTAAATATGGTTGGTAAATATAATTATTTTTTAATGTATTTAAATAATATAGAATATATTTATAGTAATAATAATATAAATAAACCTGCTTTTGCTAAAATATTATTAAGTGGTAATCCTGGAGATATATTATTCAATACTTTTGTAGAACAACCAAATAATTTATATGATAAAAGTTTTCCTATTCCTTCATTATCCAGTTTTGATATTAGTTTTTTATATCCAGATGGTAATACTGTTTTATTTAGAAATATAAACCATAGTTTTACATTAAAAATAATTGAAGAAAAAATACAAAATAACAATACTTATTTAAATTCTACTAAATTATTATATAAAAATGATTCTAATAAATAAAATTATAATAAAAATAAAGATTTATATATTTTATTATTACAAAATTTAAGTTTATAATTCTGTTATAGATAAAATTAGCAATATTATATAATTTAAAGTACTATTATTATTTTATATATTATAATTAATAATATATAAAATAATTTTAAATATAAATATCTTATATATTATATATTATGGATAATAGATATTTTAGTTATAATTGTCCGCCATTAATGCAAGATAAACGTTATTTAACTGATTATGTTAAAAATAGCACTTATGAACAATATATTAGAAATAAAAATAATATATATAATTCATGGGATTATAAAAGATTTTTACAAAATACCGCTTTAGAGACTATTAATGAATCCTATAAAACTGCTATTAAACAAAATACTTGTAAAGTAAATTGTGTAAGTAAATTAAGTAAATTATATTAAAAAAATATATATTGATATTTAAATTTTATAAATAATAATTTAATATTTTAGAACGTTATTATCTTAATTTATTATAAGTTATAATAATTTTTTCTAAAATTATAATTTATTTAAAAATTATAAATAGATATATTTATTATTATATATTTCATTTACTGCTTATTATTAGTGTATTTAAAAATTAAAAACTAATAATTGAGGTTACCAAAGTTTCCTATTATTTTAGTTAAAGGAAACTTCATTTATTGGTTTTAATAATAATTTAAATAATTAGGATAATAAACAAAATTAACAAAGTTCCCGTAAATTAATAATTAAGATGGTGCTAATTATAATAATAACCATATATAGAAAGCCAATTCATTTATAGGAACTATATTTATTATTTTTAAATAAGGTTATAATAATACTAAACATAATAAACACTAATCCAAACATATGATAATAAACATGTCTAATAAAAAAAAGTTTTATTACTTTAATTTAAAAACTATATAAATTTTAATATTATTACTTTATTAATAGTATTATATTTAATAATAATTTCACTAATAAGATTTTTATTAAATGGGTATGTTTAGTATCATCTGTTAGGATTACTGTTTAGTATTAACCTTATTGAAAAATAATAATAATAATTAATATAATGGGCATGTTTAGTATCATCTGTTTAAATTACTGTTTAGTATTAATCTTATTGAAAAATAATAATAATAATTAATATAATGGGCATGTTTAGTATCATCTGTTTAAATTACTGTTTAGTATTAATCTTATTGAAAAATAATAATAACTAAAGCTTGCTTTGTTAACTTCGTTTATTAATTATTATTATGTTTCAATAAGATTAATACTAAACAGTAATCCGAACAGATGATACTAAACATGCCCATAAAAAAAATATTTAAAAAATTAAAAAATATTTTTTTTAATTTTTTAAATAAAGTGATACTAAATAACAAATGAAACAGATGATACTAAACATACCCAATATAATAATTTGTATAATATTAAAATTAATTAAAAGAATACATTATTTATTTTTTAATAAATAAATAATTTAAAAATTATATAGAAAGACTATACATATATAATAAGCAAGACTTATTTAATGTATAAAGCGATAATACATATATTTTTAAAAATTTGTATTTTTATATATTTAATACAAATTTATTAAATTAGTTATAATAAAATAAAATATATATATATTTAGAAATAAATTATTAATAGTAGCGATTATTTTATTTATTTACGATGGTGTAGATGTTTATTTACTGTAGGTATAATGGTGGGGTGTTTATTATTTTTTTTATAGGGTTCTACTAAATTCACTATATCATGTGTAGTAGTATATATTTGTTGTTTAATTGGTTCAACTGAATTCAATATATTATTTGCATCATTATATATTTGTTTTTTAACTGGTTCTACTAAATTCACTATATCGTGTGTAGTAGTATATATTTGTTTTTTGACTGGTTCTACTAACTTTAATATGTGATTTTTATTAGTATAATGAACTATAAATAAAAATGTAATTGTTAAAAGAGTTGATAATAAAAGATTATCATTGGCACGCCATAAAATATAAGATATACATATTAGACGAAATAAAGTATATTTAAATAATGTTTCAATAAATTTAGGTAATTTTGGTTGTATAGATACAACATAAGAAATTAGAAACAAATAAATAATCATATGAATAATATGATTATGTTGTAAATTAACTAAATTATGACTATTAAAAAACGTTGATATTTTATCTTGAATATTCATACTATATATATTAAACTAGATATTTTTTAAATTTAATTTACTTAAATAAGTAATCAACATAAATAACATATTATAATTATTTTTAAATACTTATAAATAAAACTAATAAATTTTAATTATTAAAATTTATTTATAAAATATTATTTATTTTAATATTTTTTTTATATCATTAATTAATTCTTTTTTATTTTTATTTTTAGATTGTTGTTGTCCATTTGTATTTTGTGTATTAATTATTTTTTTTGTTAAACTAATATTATTATTAGTTGCAATTATTTTTAATTCATCTATTTTAAGTTTTAATAAATTAAATTTATTAAATTCTAAATTATTATTATTATCATTATCATTATTATTAATTAATTCAGGTAATATATTATGTTGATCAATATAATTATCATTTTCAGTAATTTCTTTATTATTAGGTTCATTTAATTCATTATCTGAATCTATATTAGTAATTTCTGTTAATTCATTATCTGATTCTATTTTATTATTATTATTTAATTGGGTGTCTGATTCTATATTAGTATTTTCATTTAGTTCTTTTTCTGAGTCTATATTATCACTTTCTGTTAATTCGTTATCTGATTCTGTTTTAGTAGTTTTATTTAGTTCATTAAATTTATTACATATATAAGTTTTACTATTTTGATTACTTATATTACTTCCATTATTTATATTTATTAATGGGTTTGATTCTTCTTCAGTATTTATTTCATTAGTAAGAGTATTTATATTTAAACACTTATTAAAATTATCTTCAATTATAATATTATCATAATTTTTAAATTTATTGAATAATTTATTATGAAATTCATTAATTCTAGTTTTAAATTCTAAAGGGTCTTTATCATCTTCCGATGATACTTCTTCAGTATGAATATGTATGGAGCGCAAAGGAGAAGATACATGAGATATTAAATTTAATTCATTATTATTATTATTATTATTATTATTATTATTATTATTATTATTATTATTATTAATATTATTATTATTAATATTATTATTATTATTATTTATAAAATTATTTAAAATATTATAATTTTTATTAATTAAAATTTCCATTTTAATAATTTTATTATGAAGATAATAAATGTATACAAATATAGATATTAAAATTATTATAAATAATATTAATTTCATATATTTAATAATTAGATTAAATATAATATAAAAACACACTTAAAAAAGTGTATAAAGTATAATTAAAATTATATAATAATTAATGACATCATCAGGAGGACTATTACAAATGGTAACAGTTGGTAAACAAGATATTTATTTAACTAAAGACCCTGAAATTACATTTTTTAAGAAAGTATATAAGAGACATACAAATTTTTCTTTAGAATTTAAAGAAATATTACCAGATCAACCAACCGCATATAATAATATTATATCATTTACCTTAAATAATGGTGATTTAATACATAGGTGTTATCTTGAGATTAATTTACCATTATATGAGTTAAAAGATGATTTTATTACAAATTTAGATTATATTAATACAAAAACTAATACTATACAGAAATTAAATAATACATTACAAATATGGCAAAATAAATATAATAATTTAAATAATTATGTACAAATAATATTAAAATTATATAGAAAATTACAAAATGCATTATTTACAAGTAATATTACATTAAATATATTAAAAAATATAACTGATCAATTTAATTTTTCATATAAATATGATAATTATGTTAATAATATAGAACCAGCTATATTTAATTTAATTAATATACCAGGTTATATTAATAGTATTACTACTGCAATAACACCAACTAATAAATATATTTATATTGATAATTTAAATAATAAATATACAACAATGTTATATTATTTAAAATATTATTATTATCAGATAAATAAATATACCTCTAATATTAAAGAATTAACTAAACCAAATCAAATAAATTTTAGTTTTGCAGAATATTTAGGTCATAATTTTTTTAAAAATTATTCAATAACTATAGGAGGATTAGAAATTTCATCTTATGAAAATGATTTTTTACATATTAATCAATTACATAATATAACAGATCAAGGATTAACAAATTATTTAGAATTAATAGGTCATAACCCAAATTTATATAAATATAATAATGAATCTAAAGGAAATACTAAAGTTATAGTTCCATTAATATTTTGGTTTAATAAAAATGCTGGTTCAAGTTTACCTTTAGTTGCTTTACAATTTTCAAGTGTTATAATAAATGTTAAATTAAATTCATTAACTAATATTATAACATTTGAAAATTATGATGATATGTATAATAATTTATTAATAATTAAAATAGATATATTACCAAATAATTTTATTAAAAATATTAAATTAATGTATAAAAATTATAAATTTAATAATTTTTATGTTGAATACAATTGTTTATTTATTAATTATGAATTATTAACATTACAATTTCCTTGCTTAACAACTGAAGATAAAATAGATATATTACATCGTTATGGTTCTTGTTATAATAATAATGAATTAATATTACAATATCCATATATGAATATTAATGAAATACAAAATATAGACTTATATTATATTGATGTTTACCAGTGGACCAATTTTATGAAAAATATATCATCTTGTTCTTATAAAGAAAAATTTTGTTTTTATTATCCTTATATAGATTATAATATGTATTACGGGTTAATAAATAACCCTCCTATAATTAAATTGATAACTGAAGTAGTATATTTAGATGATATAGAAAGAGAGAAATTTGCTGATACTAAATTAGAATATATTATAGAAACTACTACTTCAGATATTAATAATTTTAATTATACAGATATTTATTTTAATACAAATTTATCATTTAGTAAATTAACTAAAGAATTATTATGGTATATTCAACCATATATTTATTATAATGGATTTAATATTAATGGTAAAAATAAAAATTTATTATTTGATATTTCATTATTATCTAATAATAATATATTAAAATATCAACATTTATATTTTAATAATTTAGATGTATTAGTATTAACTAATGATAATATTTCTAATAATTATTATACTTATCTATTATCATATAAATATTTAAATAATATTTTATGTGAAGGTGTATATTATCATTCGTTCTGTTTATATCCTGAAGAAACACAACCTTCCGGAACAGTTAATTTAAAATATATTAAAGGTGCTAATTATATATTAGAATTAAATCAAAATTTTAATAATGAATATACCAAAATTTTAAATAAATTACATATAAATAAATTACAATTTCAATTAAAAATGATATCTAAAAATTATGAAGTACTTATTATTCATAATGGTCAATGTTTATTTTTATTTGTATGAAAAATATCAATTATTATATCCTCTATGTGTTAAATTATTTATATTTAGTTCATTAATACATACACACCCACTTCCATTTCCTAAATTACATGAATAATTAGTAGGAATACTATTATTTACTTTTTGTATATGTGGTATTGGCCATTCTGTAAAATTACAACAATCTTTAGAACATTTATTTAAATCTATTTTATTTAATTCATAATATATATTATTTATATTATCTAATCCTTCTAAATTATTAATTGTTTTATTATAACATGAATTTAAATAAGGCAGCCCAACACAATAAAATAATAGTATGATTAATATAATTATTATAAATATATTAGGAGGCATATTATATATAATATAATATATATTAATTATAATATAATTATAATTAATATATTATATTATAATATAGAATGAATAAAACTATAAATTATAATAAACAAATAAAAAAATATAATAAAAATAAAAAAAAACAAATAGAACAACTAATAAATTTAAATAATCTTTATAATATAAATTTAAATAAAAATTTAATGGAATTATATAATAACAATAAATTAATTATAAAAGGAGAATATAATTTACATGGAATTTATCAATTTAAAACAAATTTATGGATATGGGGAACTTCTATACCAGATATTAATAAAAAATTTATTAAAAATATTAATGCTATCAGAAGTTTAAATTATATATTTGAAAAAAATATTGATAATTATTTATATAATTTTTATTATCAATTTTTAACTGAAGATATTTTATTAATTACTGATAATAAATTATTAAAATTAATTAATGAATTATTATTATATTTATCAAATGATTTATATTATTTTAATCCAATTAATAAAAAATCATATATGCAATTTATTACACTTAAAAATATTAAAGAACAATATATTTAAAAAAAAAAATAATTATTCTTTTTTTTAGTGATTTTTATAATTATATTTATATAATTATTATTTTTTATTGAACTTTATTATTTGTTCTTACTAAGTTTAAATTAATATTTATTAATTATCTTAAATATATCCATAATAAATTATTAATTGAAAATTATATAAAAAAACAGTTCCGAATTAATAAATTAACTGATAATAATCTAAGTTTCTAGTTTATAATAAATAAATTTTTTTAGAACTTTGTTTATTTTTGAACATATTTATTATGTCAGTTATGATTAGTGTTTATTATAATCTTATTGAAAATTAAACTATAAATAAATGGTTCTTCTATATATGTTTATTATTATAATTAGCACAATAATGAAAATATTTATTTAAAATATTTTCATTGGAGATAACCGCCGTCTTAATTATTAAATTAATTTTTGTTTATTAGTTTTAATAATAACTTTAATAATAATTTATATTATTATTAAAACCTACTATTTAAAATAAAATAATAGGAAACTGTGTATTTAATCACAATTATTTAAATTATTATTTTATAATTTTTAAATAAATTAATAATAAACAGTATATGAAACAACATATAATAAACACATCCTATGTTAAAATAAAAATAACATAATTATAAAAAACATAGATATTTTTTTATAAAATTATATTACTTTGAGTTTTATATTTATTTTTATCTTAATTTATTATTTTTAGTAATTAAATATTTACTTTTGTATTTAATATATTTTGTTAGCAATGTAGAATTTTGTTTTATTGATGGATTAGAAATATGAATTATTCCATCTATACAGCCACGTTGATTAATTTGATGTTCACATAAAAAATAATATTTTATTATTATAGGTGAATTAAGTTGTTTTTCTATAGGGACTTTTATGTTTTCATCAAAATGTTTACTTATAACACTTTTATATTTATTATAATCACCTATTACATATATATTTTTATAGGTTAATATTTTGGTTTTAATTTCTTCAGTAAGCTTACTTAATACATAATCATTATAGCGTATATTGTCCATTTGTGTTATTTGCATATGACAATTTATTAATAATACTTCATTATCTAAAGAATATATATGTATTCTTTTAATATCATACTTATCATATTCTGTGTCATATATTTGTTTAAATATTTTTTTAGATTCTGTAGTCATAAATTCCGTATCAAGAAAAGCACAAACGTCTTTTTTTTTAGTGTGACATATACTTTTTATATACTCTATATTTCTGTTTTTAGATAATATTATAATTGTATATGTTGGTACATTTCTAATATCTAATAATGGTTGTAACTGTGGAAATGTTAATAAAATAAAATAATGAATCACACTAATCTCTATAAACTTACCAAATCCAGGATATACTGGTCTCATATTGCATAAAAATATATAATTATCGTTAGAATTAAAATATATATTTAATATTATAAATAAAAAAATAGATACTTCTTGTAAACAACATATAATATTTTCTTCTAACATTTTTATTAAAAAAATTAATATTTTAAAATTTTTTACATGTATATATGACATATAATTATTTATTATTTTAGATAACATTTTAACCATACAATTATTAAGAGTTGTGTTATTTAAAATATGCTTTTCTATTTCTTTCAAGTTATCAGATGCATTATTTGATTTTGGTATTTTTCTTAGATCTAATACATCATTTAATCCACGTTCATATCCTTTACCTTCTCCGGTATTTAATCCGTCTGTGTATCCTTTATTTAATCCGTCTGTGTATCCTTTATTTAATCCTGTATGGTATCCTTTGCCGAGTCCTTCTTTATTTCCTTTGTCGTATCCGACGATGTATCCTTCATCGTATCCGACGATGTATCCTTCATCGTATTCTGTGATGTATTCTGGTTTGTGTCCTTTATTAGGTTTATATTTGTCTTTTCTGCCTCCTCCTTTGGAGTACGCATGTTGGTCTTCGTATGTCCATTGTTTAGCCAATTTATCATCTTTTTTATCTGCATAATTCTTACTAAAACAATCACTAATTAGTTGTTGTAGCCGTATAATATCATCTTCGCAATTTAATGTAAATATTTTTAGATCCATCGCTATTATAGGAATATGATCAGAAATTATAATAGAATCAATATTTTCTACTATAGCATCATAAATACTTTTATCCGCATAACTGTCAAAGTTATCAGTATCTTTTCTTTTGATAATATTAAAGAAGATTTCTTTTATGCTATTCATGTCAAGCTCTGCGATTATTATTTGATTTGACCACTCTTTTAATGGATCAACGATTAATGATCCATCCATTAATGAATCATCCACTAATGAATCATCCACTAATGAACCATCCACTAATGAACTATCCACTAATTGTTCAACTACTAATGAATGATCCACTAATGGTTTAATCACTAATGAATCATCCACTGATTGGTCAACTACTAATGGTTTAACCTCTGACGGTGTGAGTTTATTATTTATAATTATGTTAGAAATATATTTAGTATTTTTCTGAATTTGTTGTATTAATTTACAGTAATTCGTTATTTCAGTTGTATATGGTTCTTCATTTATTAAAAATGTTTGTGATAATTTTACTGTATGAACTGTTTCGGTCATATATATATATATATATATATTTATATATATTTATATATATGTGTATGTTTAGTATCATCTGTTTCATTTGTTGTTTAGTATCACTTTATTTAAAAAATTAAAAAAAAATATTTTTTTAATTTTTTAAATATTTTTTTATGGGCATGTTTAGTATCATCTGTTCGGATTACTGTTTAGTATTAATCTTATTGAAACATAATAATAATTAATAAACGAAGTTAACAAAGCCAGCTTTATTTATTCTATTATAATTATTTTATATTGGAAACCTCGTTAACTTCATTATTATTTTTTATTGGAAACTTTGTTTATTAATTATTATTATTATTATTATTATTATTATTTTTCAATAAGATTAATACTAAACAGTAATCCAAACAGATGATACTAAACATACCCATATATATAAAGACTGAGGAAAAATTAGAACTACGTTTATTCATGTTATATTTATTTTTGATTCTTATTTAATTTATTAATATAATTGTTATTATATTATATCTACTTATTTATTTAATAGCTTATTATATTCAAAAATAATAATAAATATTTTTAAATAATATTTTAATTTAAAAAAATCTATTATAAGGAAAGTATTGCATTTTTTCATAATTTATGAAAAAATATATATAAAAATATTTAAAATTAAAAATATTTTTATAGATAATTTTTTATAAACTAAGATTTAATAATATAGATGCCGTCGCTATATGAGTAAAACTATAATAATTTTTTATTGTTTTATTATTAATAATAATTATAACGCTTGCTTCCGTTTAAAACGTTTTTTAATTTATTAAAAAAATATTCAACTTTATAACGGCTTGCCCTTTGGGTTTTCATTCGGATTTTTACTAAAAATTCATCTATATTATTTATGTCTTGTTTATTATTTTTAATATTACGTATTTAGGTGTTATTAATTTTATTGGGAACTTCGTTAACTTCATTTATTTCATTATAAATTTTATTCCTGTAATCATCCTCTTTAATATAACCTTTATCACCTATTAAATTAATAAGTTTTTTATTATACGGACATGTTTATTATCATATGTATGATTAATATTTATTATAACCTTATTGAAAATAATAATCGTGTTTCTATAAATAAAATGGCTTTTTATATATGTGTAGTATTATATTTATAAATAACACCGTATAATTATTTTTTGTTTATTATTATGGCATTTTGTTAACCTCATTTATTATCCAAAATATTTAAATTATTATTAAATCCAATACTGTATATAAAATATAGTAACCGCAATTATTTAAATTATTAGTTTTTAATTTTTAAATAAACTGATTATAAACAGTAAAAGAAACATATAATACTAAATATGTCTATATTAAAAAATATTTTATTGCTATTTTCAAAAAAAATAATAATAAATTTATTGATTATTATATATTTGTTTATATATTGTGAGTTTTTATATTATTATTAATTTATAACAAAATGCATTACTTCTCTAATATTAATTAATTTTATAATTATTTATGTCTTAATACCAATAATATATTATACAAATATAAATAAAAGAATTTTATAAAATATAAATTATATATATATATATTAGTAGTCTTCATTATTTAAAATTAATGTATGAACATTAGGAATATATTTTAATCCATTATTAGTAATAAATTTATTATTATATAAATTTAATATATGAACATTAGGAATATATTTTAATCCTTCATCAGTAATTAAATTATTACTATATAAATTTAATATATTAATATTAGGAATATATTTTAATCCTTCATCAGTAATTAAATTATTATTATATAAATTTAATATATGAACATTATGAATATATTTTAATCCTTCATCTGTAATTAATTTATTTTTATTTAAATTTAATGTATGAATATTAGGAATATATTTTAATCCGGCATCTGTAATTAAATTATTATTATATAAATTTAATATATGAATATTAGGAATAAATTTTAATCCTTTGTCAGTAATTAAATTATTTCTATTTAAATTTAATGTATGAATATTAGGAATATATTTTAATCCGGTATCAGTAATTAAATTATTCCACGATAACTTTAATGTATGAATATTAGGAATATATTTTAACCCGTTATCAGTAATTAAATTATTCCAATATAATTCTAATGTATGAATATTAGAAATATATGTTAATCCATTATCGGTAATAACTTGTGTATTATCTAAATCTAAAGTATAGATATTAGGAATATATTTTAATCCTTTATCAGTAATTAAATTATTGTTATTTAAAATTAATGTATGAACATTAGAAATATATTTTAATCCGTTATTAGTAATTAAATTATTTTTATTTAAAATTAATGTATGAACATTATAAATATATTTTAATCCGTTATCAGTAATAATATTATTATTATTTAAAATTAATGTATGAATATTAGAAATATATTTTAGTTCATTGTCACCAATTAAATTATCATTATTTAAAATTAATGTATGAATATTAGAAAAATATATTAATTTATTATTATATATTTTATTATTATTTTTAAAAAATAATATTTTAATATTTTTTAATAAATTATTTTTAAATCTATAAATTTGTTTATTTATACATAAAAAAGAGTATAATATAGTAGAATCATAATCAATAATGTTTGATATCAAAAATAAATTGTCCATTACTTTAAGTAATAAATATATATTATAATATTATTAATTATCATTTTTATTTTAAATTTTAAAAATTATTTTTTTTTTTATTATTAGATATGTTTATTACTGGCTGTTATGATTAGTATTTATAGTATATTATTGTTATTTTAAGAGAAAATAAAAATAAAATTAATACGTTAAATAAATATATTATTAATTTTGAATTTAAATAAAATGATAATAAACATGTCTATAATTAAATTATTTATTAGAACATAATTTTAATTATATTATAATTTCAAATGTGTTTATTTTTAAAACTAACATTTTTTTTATAAAATAATATTAATTTCTTTCAAATAATAATATATATTATCTAAATATATTATATGGCTATAAATATTAATACTACATATACAGAAATATTAACAATGATATATTTATCAAAATTAATATATTATTATCATAAAAAACAAATTCTTATAAATATTAATGAAACATTAGAAGAGTATTTTAAAAAATATGAATTAATACCTGTAAATGAATGTACTAGTGAAAATAGTGAATATATGATAAATTGTGATAATAATACTAATAAAGAAGAGGAAGAAGAATATACTAATTTTACAAAAGACTCATTATTATTTTTATATACAAATTTTCCTAAAAGTAAAATTTATAATTTTATAAGTAATGATTATTATGATATACAAGCGGGAATTATAATTTCAGATAATACTATAGTTATTGTATTTAAAGGGACAGATTCATTAACTGATTGTTTTTATGATTTAACATTTGTAAAAAGAAATATAGATTTAACAGATTCACGAATACATAAGGGTTTTTATGATCAATTAATGAGTATTTATGATGAACTTATAAGTGTATTAAATGAATTATTAATAATATTTCCTAATCATAATATTAAAATTACGGGTCATAGTGCTGGTGGTGCTCACGGAACCATATTTACTTATTTATTAGCAAACTTATTGCCATATAAACAAATAAAATTAATTACTTTTGGATCTCCAAAGATTGGTAATATACAATGGGCAGAATCATTTAATAATATGAAAAATATATTATATTATAGAATTACAAATCATAATGATATTATAACTATTATACCACGAATATATTATACACATGTAGGACTTAATATTCATTTAGATTCAACCACTATTTATTTTAATTTAAATACTACATGTAATGACGAATGCTATTGTAATGAATGTAAAAATAAATCTAGTTTTTGTTATTGTTATTATCATCCATTATATTTATATAATCTAATATGTGATGATAATACAACACATAAACGGTATAATTGTATTTTCAATAATTTATTACCATATTTAAATTTTTCAAATATACATAATCATAGTATAGAACAATATTATCATAATTTTATTTCATCATATTCACAATGGGAGATTACTTAATTATCTCTAAAATATCACGGAGAGTTATAGTGTTTATTGAATATATATTTGGTATAGTTTTATTTATTTTTTTTCCATTAGATATAATTTGAATATAATAATATCCTTTGTCATTTTTTATAATATTAATTGTTTTTGTTTTATGTTTGAAAGTTTTAAAAATATTATTTTGTTTTTCTAATATTAGTTTTTTAATATAATCTAATGTTATAATATCTTCTGATATATTTTTCATTGATATAGTTGATTCTTGTTTATTATCACCATATTTAATATATAATCCATGTGGTCCCATATTTAAAGTAATTTTCATATTATCTAGAGTTCCTATAAATTTAGGATATTTTAATAATTCGATAGATTTTTCTAATGTAATATTATTAATATCTTCTATGGAAGCATATTTCCATTTATTATTTTCATAAATTTTTACATAAGAACCGTATTTTCCTATACCTTTATATATTCCATCTCCAATTAATATATCATTATTATTTTTATTATGAGTTGTTAATTTTTCTACTATAGGATTTAATAATGAATAATAATTAAACAATATATTTAAATAATTAATATTTTCAGAAACTATTTTATCTAATAATATTTCTAATTCTGCCGTAAAAGATATATTTATTATAGAATCAAAATTATTTATTAAAAATGTATTTATTTTATCTCCTATTTCTGTTAATATCATCTTTTCTTTTTCATTACCAATATATATTTCTTTAGTTGTTTTTATAATTTCAAAATTTGAATTTAATTCTAATATATTACATACCTTTTTAATTCCTACTATATTTTTAATTTCAATATAATTTTTATCAATTATTTTAGAAATTATAGATACATATGTAGAAGGACGCCCTATACCTTTTTCATCTAAAAATTTTATTAGGTCTGGTTCATTATATCTAGAAGGTAAATTATGAAATGCTTCTTGTATAATTAATTTATTAAATATTAATTGTTGATTAATATATAGGTTATCATATAATAAATTATTATTTTGTGATGAATTTATATCAGTATTATTATTAACTATTAAATAACCTTTGAATTCCATATTTTCTTTTGTTGTTATAAAATAATTATTTTTTTTTGTAAATATACTTTTAGAATTTTTTTCAATATCTATTTTTATTGTTTTAATGTTTATCTGAATATCACTCATTTGACTAGCAATAGTTCTTTTCCATATTAAATTATATAATTTTATATATTCATCAGGATAATTATTTAAATTTGATATCTCTATATTTGTAGGACGAATACACTCATGAGCATGGGATTCATAATTATATAATTTATAATATTCATTACCATAATTATTTATAATATATTGTTTTATTGTTTCTAATATATTTGGATTTATATAATAACAATCTGTTCTCATATATGTTATTAATCCTGATTCATATAATTTTTGAGCTATATCCATTGTTTTTTTAATATTAAATTTTAATTGTTTACTTGCTTCTTGTTGTAATGTAGATGTAATAAATGGTGGATATGTTTGACGACATATTTTATTATTTTGAATATCTATTATTTTAATTATAATATTATTATTAAAATTATCTAAAAATATATCTTTTTCTTCTTCAGATATTATTTCATAATTTAAATTAGAATGAATATTACTAAATATTCCTTCTATTTTAAAATATGATTGTATAGGTTTATTTATTATTTCATTTTCTTTATCTTTAATAATTCTAAGTATAACAGATTGAACTCTTCCGGCAGATTGTATTTTTTCATTATTAGTATCTGAATAATGTGACCATAATAAAGGACTAATTTTATAACCTACTAAACGATCTAATATTCGTCGTGTTCTTTGAGCATAAACCATTGGATAATTTATTGGTTTGGGTGTTTCTATTGCTTTTAAAATTACTTCTTTTGTTATTTCATTAAATATTATTCTTTTAGGATTATCTAAATTTAATATAACAGCTAAAGAATACGCAATAAACTCCCCTTCTCTATCTCCATCAGTAGCTAATATTACGTCTTTACATTGTTTTACTAATTTTTTTAATTCATTTACTAATTTAATTTTATCTGATGGTATAATATATAATGGCGTAAAGTTATTTTCAATATCTATACTTAATGTTTTCTTATCTAAATCTTGAATATGTCCACATGATGCTTTAACAATATAAGAAGGTCCTAAATATGAACTAATTTTATTAATTTTTCCTGGTGATTCAACAATAACTAATATTTTGTTTTTCATTAATATATATATATATTATATTTTTATTATACATTTAAAATATTATTATTATTAGATGTGTTTATTATCTGTTTATTTGAAAATTAATAATTACAAAATAAACATATTTATTATCATTTTATTAAAATTTTAAATAAAAAAAAGTTTAATATTTTCATTATTTTATTATTGTTTTTAATAATTAAAGTTATTATTAAAACTAATAATTTGTATAATAAATAAAGATCTCAAATATTTATAATTAACAATACCAAATAATTTAATACCAAATAATTTAATACCAAATAATTTAATACCAAATAATTTAATACCAAATAATTTAATACCAAATAATTTAATACCAAATAATTTAATGATTAAATAAAAAGACAACTAATATAAATTATAATAATAAACCAATATATAAAATATAATTTATTAATAATTCAATTTTTAATAAGGTTATAATAAACACTAATCATAATAAATAATAATAGAAGCTTTATTTATTTTAATAATTTTAGATATTATTATTATTTTCAGAAAAATTATAAAATATTTTAATTTAAGATTTAAATTAATTTCATATTTTTTCCAAAAATTTTATAATTTCTCTGAAAATAACAATAAATAATAAATAATATTCTAATTATTAGTTAGCCAAAAATATTTTTTTAATTTAACGTTTAGTATGTTTATTTAAAAATTAATAATTAAAAAATGAACATATTTATTATAACTTTATTAAAAATTAATAATAATTTAAATAACAAAGATTTCTATTATTTTATTTAATTTATTAATTTTAATAATAATTTAAATAATTAAAGTTATTATTAAACTATAATTTGGATAATATGTAAATTAATAATTAAATAAGAAGATAATAAATATATATAGGAACATACAAGTTATTTATAACTTTGTTTATTATTTTTAATAAAATTATAATAAACACTAATTAAAATAGATGATAATAATCATATCTATATATATCCATAATGTAATAATTAATTAACTATAATTTAGATAAATGTAGATTTTTATATTTGTATGTCTTATAATATTTTATTTTTTTGTTATTTATTGCTATTTTTAGAGAAATTATAAAAATTTCAGAAAAATTAATCTACGTTTCAAAATAATTTTTTAAACCATAAATTAAAATATTTTGGAAAGTTCGTTAACTTATTTTATTTTTTTGAATTGTTATAGTTTCTATGGGGATGCAATAATTAAAGATTTATAAATTTTTTATAATTTTTTTGAAAATAACAATAAATAATAATTTATTATATTCTGTTATAGGTAGTGTTTATTATATTTTTATTGAAAATAAATATACACCCTATTAATAAATTGTGTATTTATATATGTTTAATATAATAAATATAATTATTGGATACTTATTGAATTATTAAATTATATTGTATTTATTATTAGTTTATCAATAACTTTAATTATTTAAATTATTAGTAAACTTAATAATTCAACTAAAATAATAGTAACCCATATATTTAAATTATTAGTTTTTAATTTTTAATAAATAATAATTATAAATTTTTAAATAAACTAATAATAAACAGTAAATGAAACATGTTCATTTATAAATTAAAAATGTTTTTTCCAATTAACTAAATAATAATTATTATTTATAAATATTATAAACTTTATTTATCTTATATAATTAAAAAAAAATAAATTAACTTTTTAAAGAACAAAAATCCTTTACAAATTATTATTTATAAATTAGGATGTAATCATGATTTTGTTTTTATATATTTATAAAAATGTTTAATCTTATTTAATTTAAAAAAAGTTAATTAACTTTTTTGTAAAGGAAAATCCTTTACATTTTTTATGATTTTTAATTGAGATATAATCATTATTTTTTTTATAAATTTATAAAAATGTATAATCTTATAGAATTTTAAAAAGTTAATGAAAAATGTTAATTTGCGTGTTAATCAGGATTTCTATAAAAATGTAAAGGATTAACGGAGGGCGACAGGTGGGACAAATTATAAAAACTCTGTGTAAAAAAATTATTTTTAATTTTGGAAAATATTTTATTTTTTTTTATAAATGGGTGTGTTTATTATTAGTTTATTTAAAAATTACATATTAAAAATTAAAAAATAATAATTTAAATAATTGTGATTAACGAAGTTTTCTATTATTTTATTTAATAGGAACTTTGTTAACATTATTTATTGGTTTTAATAATAATTTAAATAATTATTAAAACTAATGATATGTGTAATAAATGAAGTTCCCATAAATTAATAATAAACAAAAACTAATTTTATAATTAAGATAGTGCTAATTATAATAATAAATATATATGGAAGAATAATTTATATATAGTTGAAACAAATTAATTTATAATTTTTTTAAAACAGAAAATAAATATATTATTTAATTATTTATCTGAATAAATATAATCAATAATAAGTTTGATAATTTTATTATTATACTTTATAGTATTATAATAAAATAAAATAAATAAAAACTTGATTCTTTAATGAAAGTAACCCATATTATTATTTTATATTGGGAACTTTGTTAACTTTGTTTATTATTTTTTATTGGGAATGTTAACTTTGTTTATTAATTATTATTATATTCAATAAGGTTATAATAAACACTAATCTGAACAGATGATACTAAACATATAAAATAATTATTGCTATTTTCAGAGAAATTATAAAATATTTTTGATTACACTATACACATGTATACATATGTAGTATCTTATAGAATATATAATAATATTAATTATTTATTTTAAAAATTATAGATACTTCATAAAAAATAATTAATAACTGTACATTAATTTAACAAAATACTAATTTTTTTAAAAATAAAATTTATACATTTTTAAACATCCTAAATGTAAAATATTTTATTTTTTTCCCAAACGCACTATATTTGTATATATGCTATTGGATATAATTATTAATACAATTTAATGAATAATTCACATAGCTAATAAAATTATTAGGAAGCATAGCTTTATTTATATTATTTATTGTATAATTTATATCTTCTATAATATTGGGAACTTCATTTATGTTTTAATTTTCTAAATAGTGTTTTCATTTCAGAAAAAACTAACTCAATGAGATTAAATTGAGGCGTATATGGAGGTAAATATTTTAATATGATTATTCTTTAAAAAGTTTTGAATGATGGATCCTTGCATTATCATGTAATATAGTTTTATATTTAAATATTTCTAAGTTCTCTTCAAAAAATAATAAATAAATATCACGATTAACGGAACTATTAATAATTTTATTTGAAATAAAATTATCTTTATTTATGGCAGATAATAATGTTTTTATTTCACGTAAATATTTATGTTTATAATTTTTTGTTATAATTTCACCTTTTTTTGAATAATTATAACGCACGTAATCATTAACACAAAAAGAAGAATCAATAAATATGTAATTTATTGTTATTTTCAGAGAAATTATAAAATTTTTAGAAAAAATATGAAATTAATTTAAATCTTAAATTAAAATATTTTATAATTTTTCTGAAAATAGCAATAAATAATTAATATCAATATTGTTCTTTCTTCATTTATAATATTATAATCACTGGAAAAATTTTATTATTAATTTGTTTATGTGTTATATTGGGAACTTCGTTTATATTTTTAAAATTCTACAAATAGATGATTTGGAAATAGTTATATTATTATTATTGATAATTTCATTTAATGGGCAACCTTTATTATTATTTACATAATTACAAATAGAATTTTCAAAAATATGTAATTTAGATAACTTATGAGGAGTTTTTTTAGTAATTTCATTATATGTAGTTGTAGTTAACTGTATTTTATTTTCGAAATAATAATTATATTTATTTATCCATTTATAAATTATTGGTTTTTGGGAACTTTGTTTATATTTTTTATAGGCATTTTATTAGAATAATGGAATATGCACAGATTTATAATATCTATAGGAACTACGTTTATATGTCATTAATAATATAATATATTTATTTATTTATTTATAAAAAACACATTTATAAGATTTTTTCATAACTAAATATTTTATAATTTTTCTGAAATTTTTATAATTTCTTTGAAAATAACATTAATTTATGGTTTAAAAATTATTTTATAATTTTTCTAAAATTTTTATAATTTATCTGAAAATAGCAATAATATATTAGATTTTTGGCTAAATAATAATTAGAATTTTATTATTTATTGCTATTTTTAGAAAAATTATAAAAAAAATAAATAGTTTCATTTATTTTTACTTTATTAAAAATTAAAAATAATTTAAATTATTGATTTTAATAATTAAAGTTATTATTAAAACTAATAATTTTTGTAATAAACTATGTTCCCTTAAATTAATAATTAAATAAGAAGGTAATAATAAACATATATAAGAAACACCATCTATTTATAATCTTATTTTTAATAAGATTATAATAAACACTAATTATACCAGACGATAATAAACATTAAATGAAACATATGATAATAAACATGTTCATTATCATAATATTAGTATGTGTAAAAAACTATTATAATAATACACAAATTTATGTATTAAATAATTAATTATTTATTATTATCAAAAATAATAGATTTGTAAATAAAATATTAGTTTAATAATAAAATTTTATTTTAGATTTATAAATAATTAATTATTTGTAGTTTACCTTTTATAAATAAAAATATTTATTATCATTATATTTAATTAATATATAATTATTATATGTAGATTTTAAAGTACTAATAAATATGTTTATTTTTATTGATTAAATAATTATTTTTTATATATTTAACTTATAATTCTTAATAATATATTACTATTTAAGAAATTTTTAATTTTATTAAACTAAATAATATTATTAAGTTTAATATAATTATTGATTTTCAATATCAATTAATTTAGAATGTTTTATTATAAGTCTATTTAATTTTATATTTAAATGGTCTATAATAAATAAATTTCTATTTAATTCATTATTATACCATACAAAATCAGTTATATTATTATAGTTATGTGATTTAAGATTTTCATTTTGTTTTTCATAATATGTAATAATATTTTCTATTTTATTAATTTTTGCTTCAATATCTTGGATATGTATTATTGTAATATCATTATTATTATTATAATTATCATTATTATTATGTGTTATTGTAGAAGATAAAATATATGTTTGTATCATATCAACTATTATAGGAATAAAACTAACTAGAATAATCTGAATAATATCGGGTAATTTATGAACGTTGGTCATTAAATCAATAAAATGACTTTTATAAATTATCATCATACGAAAACAAAAAAATAATAATGTTATCATTATTATAGTTATTATGAAAAATATCTGTTCAGGTTTATTTCCTTTTTCATAAAATGTATTTTGTATTTTTGATGCTAAATAATATGTTGGATAAAATGAAAATAATGAACCTAAATATACACTTAAAGCCATTTCAGATATACAATATTTTATTGGTATAAAATATATAGTTAAATTATCAACACTAGCTGTAGTAGCAAAATATAATGCAATACATATACCTTCAGATGTTAAAAATAATATAACTGATTTACTAAATAATATTATAAAATTAATATATCCATTATCAATTAACAATTTAAAATTAAATAAGTTATGGGATGTGTTATGGGATGTGTTATAATATTCAGTGTTAGAATCATTTAAATTCTCATATAAATTATTATTATTTATAATATATTGTTTATTTTTTAACATTTTTATTAAAACTTTATAAGTAATAATACTAGAAATACCTAAATAACGTAAGCATGTTATTTTTTTAACATAATTTTCCACGTTTGCATTACACATAGACATAATATTATATTTCTTTAAGTTTTTATAAATTAATTTATCATTTTTTTTAATAATATATTTATTATGTTTTCAAAAAAATTATTATAATAAAATAAGTAATTAGACCCAAATAGTTGTTAGAATATTTACACATTAATATATCTATTATTAATAATGTAAGTCGTATTTTGGTTAGAATGATAATGAATATACCCAATTAAAATTACTATGTTTTACTAGTTCTTTTTGTAATTCTTTGAAAGCATATTTTAATGCTATATCTTCCTGAGTGGCAGCTGCTAATACTATTTTTTTATTATTTATCAATTCTTCTAAAACATATTCTAATGTACGATCATGAGTACTAACTTATGCTAATACTATTTATGTATATCTTACTTTTTAGAGCATATAATAATGATTTGTAATATGTACTAATAGCAAATAATATTATTTTTATATCTTCAGTTAAATTTTTGGAAGCATATGTAATGCATGACCTATATTATTAACTATAGCTAATACTATTTCTTTACAATATTTATGGTTTAAAAAATTATATTATAATTTTTCTGAAAATAGCAATAATTATGGTAAAAATTTATATTTTAATTATTATAAACATTTTGTATATACAAATAATATTCATTCTAAATTAAAAAAAATAAAAAATAAATATTATTTATTTTTTAAATAAAGTGATAATAAACAACACAAATACATAGATAATAATTTATATTTAAATGCATTGTTATATTGATTAACCGCTACAATTACTATTTCTATATCTTTTTTTTATTCTTCAGAAGCATTTTGTAAAGATCTACTATTTTTTATTAACAACTAATAATATGTCTCTATCGTTTTTTAATTCTTCAGAAACATACTGGTATGCTGTATAATCTTGCTTAATTGCTTCTAATACTATTTCTTTATTTTTTTTTAATTCTTCAGAAACCCATTTTAATGCATTACCATAATTTTTAACTGCAGCTAATACTATTTCATAATCTTCTATACATTCGTCAGAAGCATAATATAATGTTTTACCATTTTTAGTAACAGCAGCTAATACTATTTCTTTATTATTTCTTAATTCTTCTGAAGCATCTTCTAATGCTAATGGATAATTTTTAACTGCAGCTAATACTATTTCATAATCTCCTATACATTCTTCAGAAGCATAATATATTGCTTCTCCATTTTTAGTAACTGCTGCTAATACTATTTCTTTATCATTTTTTAATTCTTCCGAAGCATCTTCTAATGCTAATGGATAATTTGTAACTGCAATTAATACTAATTTTTTATCTTTTTTTATTTCTTCATTTAAGAATTTTAACATACTTCCATATTTGGTAAGAATCTTAATTAGTAAATGTTTATTACGTATGGACAAATCGGTTTGTCTTGCAAGTATTATACATTCATAATAGTTTAAACTTTTTAAATAATTTTGATATTCTTGAAGTGATCTATTTTTATCGTCAAAATATTCTTCTATTATAATATATAATGTATGGTTAATTGTAGAACTATTATATATATTAGTTATATAATTTACTAATTCTGTTGTATTATCATCTATCAAAAATTCAAGTAAAAGTTTATTTTCTTCTGATAAAATAGAAAATGTACTATATGGATCTAGGTTAGATATTATTATATCTAATATTTTATATATATTAAATAGATTATTTATTTTAATATTACAGTGCTCAGCACCAGATAATCTACGTATTGATAAGATCATATTATGTAATTAATAATGTTTAATGCAAACCAATACTTGAGCCAAAATGGCTACGGTGGTTTAGTAAAATAATAATAAAAAAATAAAAAATTGATTTATCAATTTTTTTATATTGGGCATGTTTAGTATCATTTATTTGGATTACTGTTTAATATTAACCTTATTAAAAAATAATAATAATAATAATAATTGATAAACGAAGTTCCCAATATAAAATAATTATAAAACTTTTTCTATTAAAGAAGCAAGATTTATTTATTTTATTATATTATAATTATTTTATAGTAGGAACTTTATTAACTTTGTTTATTATTTTTTATTGAGAACTTTGTTAACTTTGTTTATTATTATCATTTTTCAATAAGGTTAATACTAAACAGTAATCCAAACATATGATACTAAACATGCCCAAATTAAAAAATAAACAAAGTTCCCATTTTTTAAATAAAGCAATACTAAACAACAAATGAAATAGATAATACTAATCATACCCAATAATTTGAATTATTAAAATTATTAAAATTATTATTAAATCTAAAATTTATGTAATTAATAAAGTTCTCGTAAATTAATAATTTAAATAATAAAGATTTTTATAATTTTATTTAAAAGTGGTAGTTTTAATAATAATTTATATAAATAAATTAAGAATTCAAATTATATATAAAATAAATAAAGCGGTTTTATATATTTTTACATCAGTTTTTTTATAATTTTATTAAAATTTTGGAACGCTGTTTAATTTCTTTAAAAATAAGAATAAACGAAGTTCCAAAAATAAATATTATTTAATTTTTAAATAAAATTATAATAATAACAAATACTAATAAATATATGTCATTAATAATTTTAAATATTTATATTATCACTAGAAATACTATATTTTTATATAATTATTAAGAACATATTATAAAACCTAACCTTTTCTATTAATAATACTTTATTTAGATATTTTGTCTAGCACTTGCAATATTTCGGTATCTGTTCGTAATTCTTTAGAAGCATACCTTAATGCATAGCTATTCTGATTAATTGCTGCTAATACTATTTCTTTATCTCCTTTTAATTTTTTAGAAGCATAACGTAATGCCGTTCCACAATCATTAACTGCAGTTAATATTATTTGTCTATCATTTTTTAATTCATCCGATGCATATCTTAATGATTTACCATCTCGCATAACTGCTTGCAATACTATTTCTCTATCACTTCTAAATTCGTTAGAAAGATCTTCCAAATCAAAGAAATACCACTTATTAACTACGGCTAATACTATTTGTCTATTTATTATAAATTCATTTATAAATTCTATAGAAGGAACACCAGGATTCTGAATATGTTTAATAGCTTCTGATAATATATTTTTATCTCTTTTTAAATTTTCAGATGCATATATTAATGCAAAACAATTTTCAGTAATAGCGGCGGTTACTACATATCTATCTCTCTTTAATTTTTCAGAAACATATTTTAATAAAAGACCACTATTCCTAACAGCGGCTAATGCTATTTTTTTATTATTTTTTAAATTTTCAGAAAGATCTTTAAATGAGAGACCATCATTTCTAACAGCGGCTAATGCTATTTCTTTATCGTTTTTTAAATTTTCAGAAAGATCTTTAAATAAGAGACCATTATTTCTAACAGCGGCTAATGCTATTTCTTTATCGTTTTTTAAATTTTCAGAAGCAAATTCTAATAATGTCCATTTATACTTATTATTATTAATAGCAGCTAATACTATTTCTTTATCATTTTGTAATTCTTTAGAAGCATATTTTAACGCAAAACTATCATGAGTAACTGTTGCTAATACTAGTTCTTTATCATTTTTTAATTCAGGGGAAGCATAATATAATACAGATGGATTTATAATAGCAACTGTGAATATGAATTCTCTATCTCTTGTTAAAATTTCAGAAGCATATTTTACTGCATCAATATTATTTTTAACTGCAGCTAATACTACTTCATTATCTTCTTTCAATTCGTCTGAAGCATACTTTAATGCTTCACCATTATTTTTAACTGCAGTTAATACTACTTCTTTATCTTCTTTCAATTCTTTAGAAGCATACCTTAATGCGTTACCATTCTTATTAATCGCAGCTAATACTATTTCTTTATTTTTTTTAAATTCTTTGTTTAATACTAATAAAAAATTTCCATCCTTGTTAAGAATATTAATTATTAAATATTTATGACGCATAGATAATCTTGTTTGTCTTACAATTTTATCACATTCAAAATAATCTAAATTTTTTAAATAATTATTATACTCTACAAGAGATCTATCGACATCATCAGAATACTCTTCTTTTATAATATATAATGTATGATTAGTTGTAGAACTATTATATATTTTATTTATATAATTTTCAAATTTTTTTGTATCTTTATCTTTTAAAAAATTAAGTATGACTTCGCGTGCTTCTGTTATAATAGAAAATGTGGTATATGGTTCTTCTAAATTAGATATTATTTTACCTAATATTATTTCATATATATTTAATAGTGTGTCTATTTCAATAATACAATACAATAAGCCTGATAATGTATATATTGATAAATTCATATTATGTAGTATTTTATGCTACACAATTCTTGAGCCAAAATGGCTACGGTGGTTTAGTAAAATAATAATAAAAAAATAATAAATTGATTTATCAATTTTTTATTTTCAGAGAAATTATAAAAATTTCAGAAAAATTATAAAAACATTTTTAAATCTTAAATTATTCATTCACAGAAAAATTATAAAAATTAAAAAAAAATAAAATAAACTACGTTCCATTTCAAACTATTTTATTTTATAATTTCTCTGAAGATGTAATAATTTTTTTGAAATTTTTATAATTTCTCTGAAAATAACAATAATTTAATCTAAAAATAATATTTATATAAATGTAATATTATATTTATTTAGTTTTTTTAAATTTTTATATAATTTATTAAATCTAATATTAAATTCTTTTTTTATAAGAATATTTTTATTATTATTTATACACCATATTTTATATTTATTATAAATATAAGTTATTGTATGTGAGTTTGTATATTCTGAATTACTACAATTTGAGTTAAAAAATAATATTATATCTTTATATAATTCAGATTCATTTAATGCTGATAAAGGTACTGATATATTTAAATTTAATAAAGATTTTTCAGGTTGTTTATCTTTTTTATATAATAATAACCAATCATCTAGAGTTTTAATATATGCAACATTTACATTTTTAACTGTATTTTGATATTCTTCTTTAATAGTTGAATATATTATAATATTATTATCTATTTCTTTATATGGTATTGATTTAATATAATCATATGTAGGGGGTGGTAATATTTTCATATAATATATAATAATAAAATAAAAATTATTATTATCATATTTTGTTGTAAATGAAAAATGATTTTTTTTTCCTTTTCTTAAATCTTCAGATTTGTTAATTCTTTTTTCTATCCATTCATAATCATTATCATTAAATAAATCTATAGGTTGAGGAAATATATAATCTAAATTAGTTTTTTTTATAAAATTATTAATAATATTAATAATGTCATTATAGTTTTTATTAATTATATGCTCATCATCAATTATTTGTAATAATTCTTGTTTTCCTTCAATACCATATATATTTATAAAGTCTGTTTTAGTTATAGATTTAATATCATTGATTAATCCTCCAAAAGGTGGTAAATTATTATATTCACAAAAATTTTTAATATATAGATTTTCATTAATACTAGTATCAATTAAAGTTAATTTATATCCATTATATTCTTCTACATATATTTTTGTGCATGTTATATTTTTTCTTTTTTTATATATATCAATATATTTAATATGTTCTTTAAATTGTAAATCTCCAATATCAATAATATTTTCTATTAATATTTTAATTTCTTCCCAATTATTACAATCCATTATTTTATTTTCTATTCTTTTTATAAAATTAATATAAAACTCTTCCATAATATTTTTTAATTTAGTTGTAGTCCATAAATATAATTTCATTGTTCCATTTTGTAATTCTATATCATTATATTTTCCTTGTAATCTTAATTTCTGAGATATATTAGTACAATTAAAAGAAGCATGAGAAATATAATATTGATCTGTTAAATGAAATGAATATTTTTCATAATCATCACTTGTAAATGAGTATCCACGTTCACCATATCGTCCTGTAATAGTTATTACAGTTTTATATTTAATATTAGTACTATTTTCAAATAATATTCTTAATAATTTATATATTAATTTTATATTTAATATTTTTGTATTAATTTTAAAATAACAATAATTATTAGGTAATAATTCAAGATTATTAGAATTATTAAAATAAATAATATTTTCAGAAGTATTATAAATTCCGCCTTCTTGATATAATCTAGGTGAATGTATGGATTCTTGTCCATCTTGTTTACTCCAATATATAATTTCATTTTCATAATTTTTTGATAAATATAATCTTAAACAATTACCATGATATATTATAACAAATAAATCTGAAAAATCTTTTAAAATTTTATTTATTAATAAAAATTGTTGTTGTTTTATTTTTTCTTCAGATATTAATAATGAATTATATTTTGTATCTGTTCTATTTATAATTATATTTATTATATTTTTTATATTAAAATCATAATCATCTAAAATATTATATGTATTTTTATCTTCAGTATCAATATTACCCCACCATTCATTTATATCTGTTTTAAAATGTATTGAATTATTAAATAATCCATAATAATCATTTGATCTTATCATTTTATGAACTTTTGATACTTTCATTTGTATATTTGTATTTGAATTTAATTTAGTTGTTATATTATATAATAATGAATGAGCTGTTCCAGTAATATGTAATACATATTTAACCTTTTTATATATTTTTACTAATAATTGTTCACATAATGTTGAATGATTTAAATCATTATTGCAAGTATTATCATTTGAAGATGTAGGGGACATTAAATCACTTTCATCAACTAATATAGTCATATTTACTAGTTCTTTATTAAAATATATATAATTATTAAATATTTTATTTATTTTTTCCAATTGTTTATAATTCATTAAACAACAATAAATATCAGTTATATTTATAAAATCTTTGTTACTTAATTTATAAATATTCTCATTATTATTTATATCTTTTAAATCTGGTAATTTATATTCTTTCCAATATTCATTTACATCTTCATTAAAATATTTTTGAATTTCTAAATTAAATTCATCAAATATAGTTTTTATAAATTGAATATTAAAATTATATTTATCTGTTCCTACTATATCATCATTTAATTGTTTTTGATCAATAATTAAATTTCTAAAAATATATAATACAGGACGATTTAAAATATATATTGATATCCACATTATTATACATGCTTGTATCCTTTTACCTAATTGAATGTCACCCCATAATAATTCTATTATTGAATAATCATTTTGATCAGACCTTTCTAATGCATATAATAAATCATATTCAAAAGTATCAGAATTTATATTTTCAGGAATTAATTTTAATTTTAATGGAGTATTTCCCCAATTATGTCTTTCTAAACTTTCATTATTTATATATTTACATTTATTTAACATATTATTTATAATTTTTTCTAATGGTTTTCTAAAAATATCATTTTTTTTTTTATAAAAAATATTAATTTTATTTTCTAATATATTAGTCATTTTATATATGGATAATATAAATTAAACTTTATATTAAATTATATTATTATCAATTTAAAATATGAAATTAATTTTATTTATTATTTAATAAATTAATAATATAACTCATATTTTGTATATCTATATCTCTTGTTTTGTTTCTATTTCTATAAAATATAATTTCATTAGTATCAATATTATTTTTAATATTAATATCATCAACAAATATAAATTTATCATAAAAATCATATAGAATTATATCTGGTAATATTTTTTTTATAAGAAATCCAATAGATACATCATCAATAACATTATAATTAATATATTGTTTATTTGTTAATATATGTGTAAATATCTTTTTTGATAATATAATAGATGTGCCTGATGGATAATAAGTATTTGTATAACGATCATCTATAATTCCATTATTTATATCTCTATAAGAATCATTAATATATAATTTAATTCCACCTGCATAATCTATATTATTATTTAAGTTATTAATTAATAATTCAAAATTAATAATAGTACTTATATTACTTCTAACAATATAATCAAACTCATAATTTTTAATATAATCAAAGGCTTTTATTGTTTTATCTAAAATACCCGGAATATATGATTAATAACCTTCAATAGTTAATATATCATCATTAAGTTCTGTTTTATTAGAAAATTTATAATAAATTGTTTTAACATTTGTAAACTTTTTATAATATTTAGAAGTTATATTATACATTTGATTATAATATTTATCATCAGAATATAAGACTAAATAAATTATTTTTAGTTTATTAAATAATAAATTATTTTTATAACATTCTAAATTATAATTATAAAATATATAAATATAATATATTATTAATATAATTAAAATTAATAATATTATCATTAAAATAGATTTGAATAATTTTTAATTTATTTTTATTAAATTAAAAATTATTATAACCTTATTAAAAATAAAAATATAAATTGAGTATCCATATTTATTGTCTTATTTTATAAATATACAAAATATAAATTAAAAAATATTAATTTAAAAAACTTATAATAATTTATATATGATTATTTATAGCGTATGCCATTTCTTTTAGTTTAAGAATTTGGAATTTTTCAAATGTTTTTAATATATTTATTTGATAATCTATATTATAATTATTAAATATTAATTTATTTTGATATAATGTAATATCTAATTTATTTTTATAATTATTATAAGATTCAAAATAAAAAATATAATTTTTTAGTTTTTCTAAATCATTATTTATATCACGATCTATTAAAAATGAATATATATGATTAAATATTATATTATTAGTTTGTTTCATATATATATATAATAATGCAATTATATTACATCTTATTAGTCTATAATAAGATAAACCAAAATTAATAATATTTATATTATTAATTTGATTATTATATAATTCTATTATTTTTAATGGATCTAAAATATTAATATTAATTAGTTTATGTGTTAATTTATTTAATGATAATAATGGTTGCGAATATAAAGTTTGTTCAGTATTTAATGGATTTTTCATATTTACTATACATATATGGTGTGTTTTTGTTTTTTTATTTATATCTACTACTGTTTTAATTGAATTATTTTCTATAGCTTTATTAAGTTCAATTAATAAATTATTAATTTTAATATATTCATTATATTGTGTATTAAACTTTTTTTTTTTATGTAATATTATTTTCATAAATATAATTATATATAATATATAATAAAATTATTAATCATTTTTTTTATTTATATGAACTAATATATTGCCAATTTAAATGTTTGCATATTTTATACCATATTAAATCATTTTCCATTATTTTATCTGGATCTTTTAATAATGTAAAACAATCTAATAAATGATCTAATTCTAATAACTCACATAATTTATAAAGAACATATGAATAAGATAAAAAGTTTTTTCTTCCTATTGGTTTATATAAATCCCATGGTTCTTGTATTTGTATAAACATTGATATAAATATTTTTTCCATATCTCTAGTAATTTTTGGGGCGGGTAAATTATTTAATTTATTAATAATGTATGCGATATGTTCATAATAAATATTATATTGTAATTTTTTTAATATAATTTTCATATTTTTTCTATTTAATATAGATAAATCAGTTATTCTATTTTTATTTAGTTCTTTAACTATATCAATAAAAACACATTCAGGAATATCTGGAGTTTGTTTTGCTTGAAATTGATTTAACCATTCTCGGAAATGATTTAATCTTTTATATGGTGAGTATTCTTTAATTTGCCTATCTTCATCTATTATAATAGATTCTGAATGTCCACAACATGGACATATATAAGCACTTTCAGAAATATCTAAAACTGTTTCAATAGAACATTTATCACATATATTAACACGGTTAAATCCTTCATCATGTACTAATCTAATACCTTCAATTCTATTACAATATTTTTCCAATAATAAATATTTATTATCAGATTTATTATTACTATCACTTTCATTTAATGCCATAAAATCTAAAATATTTTTTTTTTCTTTATTATAATTAGTAGTATTATTTCTAATATCATAATATAATAATATTAAATCTCCAGTATTATTATAATAGTCTAATTTATTATAATCAGTTTTTAATAATTCATATTCTTTTTTTAAAATATATAGTTTATCTAATAATTCAGCTTTATAAGTTATTTTATTTAAATCATATGTTTGTGTAGTATTGTCTAAATCAATATTTTCTATATTTGTATTTATTGTGTTTATTTGATCCAATACATCATTAATACATTTTTTTTTATTATTTAATGTTTCCATCATTAATTTATATTTATTATCTAATGAAGTAATTTCATATTGTTGTTTAATAAAATATTTTTTCATAGATATATATAATATATATATTATATATATGTTTAAATTACAATTTTATAATAATTATATTAAATATCTATAATATATATATGGTAGTTATTAATTTATATTCTGATGAAAAGCCTAATATAAATATTAATATTAAATCCAATAAAGATTTATATAATAAATGTTTAAATAATAATAATCAAATTGATGATGTTTTACATGTTATAACATTTATTTCTAATATATGTAATTTTAAACGGAGATGGCAATTAATGAATGAGTTTAATGAAAGAATGAATAAAGTTAAAAATATAAAGTTTTATATTGTAGAATTAGCATATGAAGACCAAGAATTTAAAATTACAAATTCGACCAATCCAAATCATTTACAATTAAGAACTAAATATGCATTATGGCATAAAGAAAATCTAATAAATATAGGTATATCTAAATTACTTCCTTCAGATTGGAAAGCTGTAGCATGGATTGATGGAGATATAGAATTTGAAGATAATAATTGGGTTAATAATACTTTAAAATTATTAACAAAATTTGATATAGTTCAATTGTTTACAGTTTGTTTAGATTTAAATGAAAATAACATTCCAATGAACATATGGCAATCATATGGTTATAAATATTGTAATGGTTATACATTTAAGTATGACCGCGGAATTAATTATTGGCATACAGGATATGCTTGGGCATGTAATAGAAAATTCTATAATAAAATAGGTTATATTTATGATAAAGGAGTTATTGGATCAGGTGATTATATATTAACTCAAGGATTCTTAGATAGGATAGCTTGTGTTAGTGGAAATCTAAAAGGATTTAATGAAGATATTATAAAATTTATTAAAAAACTTAAAAAAATTAAAATAGGATATGTTCCATCTATTATTAAACATTATTTCCATGGATCAAAAATAAATAGAAAATATATTGAACGAAACCAAATTTTAATAAAATATAATTATAATCCTTCTAAACATTTAACTTATGACGAAAATAATATTTTAATTCCAACTAATGAAATGTCTCAAGAGTTTTTATTAGATATTAAAAAATACTTTTTTCAAAGAAATGATGATGAATATTATGAATTAATAAAAAAATAATTTTTATTATAGATATATTATTTTTTAAATAAAGTTATCATAAATAATATAATTAATGAGAGTAAGTATAAATCAATATTTATTATCTAATATTGTGTAATCTTTCATCAATAATATAAATATGTTAAAATATTTTTTTATTTTAATTATAATTCATTAAATATCAAGTTAATTCAGATTCTGACGAATATATTGAACTAGTTGTATTAGTTGATATAATAGGAACAGTTTTCTTAAAGTTTGGATCTTCTATAGCATACTTAGAATTAGAAAATTTGATAAATTCATTTTTCCAATTTTCTAACTCAAATAATATTTGTATTTTATTATTATTATTAATAATAAATTTATATATTAGTTGCTTAATACATTCATATTCATATATTTCATTATGTTTTTTTAATTCTAGCCATGCTTTTTTATATTCTAATTCATAATCTATCATTGTATTTTTTAATTCAGGAACTTTATTTACTGAAGATTCTATTATTCTATGTATTTTTCTTAAGTTATTATCATTTTCGTCAAGTTCTAAATTTAGTTGTTCAAGTTGTAAATTATAATGCGTAAGTTTATCTTCTAACAGTTCACTTTTTTTGTGATAAATAGATTGTATATTTTTTTTAATATTTATTTTGATTATATTTAATATAATTATTTCTTTTTTATTATTTAAAATTTCTTGATTATTTATAAAAATATTTTCTTGGTGTATAGCTTTATTTAAATTTATATTTTCTATATAATATTTATTTTCTTTTTTTTCATATGATTTTATTGTTCTTTTCATGTATTTTAAAGCATAATAAGCGTCTTCCCTAACTTTAAATAATTCTAGTGATGAACAATTCATTTAGTATGTAAATAAATCTTGTTCAAAATATTTATAGAAATATATGATAATAAGAGTAAATTACTAACTAAGCAAACTTGAGCCAAAATGGCTACGGTAAAATTTATATTTAAAAATAAAAAATAAAAAATTGATTTATCAATTTTTTATTTTTTAAACCATAAATTAAAATATTTTGGAATGGAACATAGTTTATTTTATTTTTTTTTAAATTTTTGGAACATAGTTTATTCTCATTTTCAGATAAATTATAAAAATTTCATAAAAATTATAAAATATTTTAATTTATGATTTAAAAATAATTTATAATTTTTATGAAATTTTTATAATTTATCTGAAAATAACAATAAAAAAAATTTCATTAAGAATGTATTAAAATAATAATAAAAATTATATTTTAAATATAATTTTTAGATAAATTATAAACATTTCAGAAAAATTAAACTACGTTCCAAAAAAATTTTTAAATCTTAAATTATTTATCATCAGATAAATTATTGTTATTTTTAGAAAAATTATAAAAATTTCAGAAAAATTAAACTACGTTCCAAAAAATTTATAAATCTTTAATTATTGGAACTTTGTTTATCCTCATATAAATTATAAAAAATAAAAAAAAAATAAAATAAACTACGTTCCATTCCAAAATATTTTAATTTATGGTTTAAAAAATTATTTTAATTATGGTTTAAAAAATTATTTTGGAACGTAGTTTAATTTTTCTGAAATTGTTATAATTTTTCTGAAAATAGCAATAAATTATTAGTTTTTAATTTTTAAATAAACTGATAATAAACAGTAAATGAAACATAAGATAATAAATATGTCCAATAATAAACAAAAAATTGATTTATAAATTTTTTATTTTGTTATTATTATTTTATTATCATTATTAATATAATAGTAATTTAAAATATTAGTTATTTAATAAATTCATATATTAAATATTTATTTTTAAGTTATATGTGTACTCTTTCTACAAATATTAATAACATAAATATGTTAAAATATTTTTATTTTAGTCATCATTTATTAAATATCAAGTTCATACTCAGAATCTGACAAAAATATTGTTGTTGTTTCTGTATTAGATAAACATCCTACAGGTCTTCTGAAGTATGGATCTTCTATGGCATATACAGAATTAGAAATTTTACTAAATTTATTTTTCCAATTTTCTAACTCAAATAATATTTTTGTTTTATTATTATTATTAATAATAAATTCAAATGTTAGACGCTTAATACATTCATATTCATATATTTCATTATGTTTTTTTAATTCTAGCCACCCAACTAGCCATCTGCCTTTATAATACGGTGTATCCGTTCTTATTGTATTACTTATATTACTAAGTGTATTGTATAAAGCATCTATTATTTTATTTATATCTATATATTGACTAATTAAATTTTGAAATTGTAAATTTAATTGTTCAAGTTCTAAATCATAATTTTCAAGTTTGATTTCTAATTGTTTTCTTTTTTCATGAGAAATAGAAAGTGTATTCATTTTACTTTGTATATTTTTTATATCTAATTTAACTATTTTTTCTTTATTATTTATATTATTTTTATTATTTATAATGATCTTTTTTTGTAATTCGGCTTTATCTAATCTATTATTCATTATATTAAATTTATTTTTTAATTTTTCATATGCTCTTATTGTGCGGTTCATACATTTTAACGCATAATAAGCATCCAATTTAGCTTTTGATAGTTCTAGTGATGAACAATTCATTTATAATATATAAATGAATTTTATTCAAATATCAACAGAAAGCTCCCAAGAATCACTAAACCCGCACACTCTTGAGCCAAAATGGCTACGGTGGTTTAGTAAAATAATAATAATAAAATAAAAAATTGATTTATCAATTTTTTATTTTATTATTATTATTTTACTAAACCATCCCTAATGAAAATATTTTAAATAAATAAAAAAATAAATAACAAAGTTATTTATTTTTTTATTTATTTAAAATATTTTCATTACGGTAAAATTTATATTTAAAAATAAAAAATAAAAAATAGATTTATCAATTTTTTATTTTTTATTATTTTATTAAACCATCCCTAATGAAAATATTTTATTTGTTATTTTCAGAAAAATATGAAATTATTTTAAATCTTAAATTAATATATTTTATAATTTTTCTGAAAATAACAATAAAATATAGACATTTAGTATTATCTATAATGATTAATGTTTAATATTATTATAAATAAATGAAGTTCTAATTATTAATAAAGTTTGTTTCCTTTTTATATTTATTATAATAAGTTATAATTATTATTTTATTAATTATTGTTATATTCAGAAAAATTATAACATTTTCAGATAAATTATAAAAAATTTTAAAAAAATAAACTATGTATCAAAATATTTTAATTTAAGATTTAAAAATTATTTTGGAACGTAGTTTAATTTTTCTGAAAGTTTTATAATTTCTCTGAAAATAACAATAATTAGTAAATTATTTTTATTTATTATTAATTTACTGGAGCTTTGTTAACGTTTATTATATAAATATTAGTTTTAACAATAACTTAATTATTTTTAATTATTATTTTTTAAAAGTTATAATAACTTAAGAATAAACGTATTTTATGTTAAAATTAATTCTTTTATATAAATTAATAAATGGAACTTCATTTATTTTATATAGTTATTATTTATTAAACTTCGTATTCTTATTCATATGATAATTTAGAATCAGAAACTAAAAAATATATTGTTATCTAGTTTGTCGTGATAATAAATAATTAGATATTATTTAGACTTTTGGAACCTATAAAATATATCAAATTAGAAATTTTGTTAAATTTATTTTTTTATTTTTCTAACTCAAATAATACTGTTGTTTATTATTATTATTAATATTTATATATTTAATCTTTATTTGGTTAGTTCTGAAGTTCTATATATATTTGTTTAATTATTTTAATTTTTTTTAAATTTATAGATTTTATTTTTCAAATTGAAAATCATACTTTTAAAGTTAATTAATTTATTTTTTTGCAATAAATATAAAGTATATTTTTTTTAACTTTATGGTTTTAACTTCAATAGTATAATAAAATAATAAAAATAAATGAAATTTTGTTTATTTTTATTTTAGTTATCATTTATTAACCTTTCAAATAATATTCATAATCTAATTCAAAATTTGATTTTATCAAAACATTTTATATTGATTCTACAATAATTTTTCTAACTCAATTAATAATTTTGTTTTTTCATTATTAAGTTTGCTAAATTCATTTTTCCAATTTTCTAACTCAAATAATATTTTTGTTTTGTTATCATTATTAATAATAAAATCAACTGTTAATTGTTTAATACATTCATAATTATATATTTCATCTTTATTTTTTAAATTTAGCCAAGTCTGTTCATACTGTTTTCTAAAATATATTGATTTAGTACTTAGAAAAGTACTACGCCTATTTAATGAAGCACTAATAATTCTATATATTTTTATTAAATCATTTGTATATTTTTTAATTTGTAAATCTAATTTTTCAAGTTGTAATTCATACTGTTTAAGTTTAACATCTAGTTGTTTTATTTTTTTGTGATAAATAGATAATTTTTTATTAATATATTTTGAAGGAAGTTTACGTAATTCTTCATCATTATTAATAGTTTTATAAATAATGTTAATAATAGATAATATATTGTCTTTAATATATGTTATTTCCATAATTGAAGCATAAATTTGTCGTTTTTCTCCAAATAAAATAGTTTTATAATTAATAATATTATTTTTTTTTTGTTTAGCATTATTTATTTTTATTTTTTTTATAATATATATATTTATATTTTTTTTATATGTTTTTATTACTTTTTTATGTTCTTCAAGAGCATAATAAGCTTCGGATCTGGCCTTTTCCTTTTTTAATATAAAATAACTCATAGTATATAAATATTTATGGAATCTATTATATCAAGATTAAATATTAAATTTTGTAGACTTGAGCCAAAATGGCTACGGTAAAATTTATATTTAAAAATAAAAAATAAAAAATTGATTTATCAATTTTTTATTTTTTATTTTTAAATATAAATTTTATCCGAAGTTAAAAAAAATAAAAATAAATAAAAAATATATAGCAAAGCTATATATTTTTTATTTATTTTTATTTTTTTTAACTTCGGTGGTTTAGTAAAATAATAATAATAAAATAAAAAATTGATTTATCAATTTTTTATTTTTTTATTTTTAGAAAAATTATAAAATGTTTTCTAAAAATGCAATAATTTAAGATAAATTATTTTGGAACATAATTTAATTTTTTTAAAATTTTTGGAACGCAGTTTAATTTCTCTAAATATAACAATAAATAAATATGTAATTTGAAAAAATTTAATCTATTATGAGATAAGAAGCTTTATTACATTTTTCATAAAATTTTATAAAAAAATATCTATGAAAATATTTAAAATTACACGAACTTAACAAACATTTTAAATATTTTTATAGATAATTTATTATAAATTAAGATTTAATAATATAAAAGTTGCCACATTTATTTAAATAAAAATTATATTTAAATTTATTAGGGGATTTTTTGATTTTATATATAGATCATAAACTGTTTATTATTTAATAAACATAGTTTTAGACATACAATTTTATTATAAATATTATTTATTTTTGATTTCATAATTATAATAATAAATAAAGTTCCATAAATTAAATAATAATATTTTGTAATAAAATAAATAAGACTAATTTTTTCTCAGTCTAAAAATATTTTTATTATTTTATAGAAAGTTATAATAAATAAATCATTGAATAATTATAAACCAATATTTGTTATCAAATATTGTGTAATCTTTCTATAAATATTAATAAAATAAATATGTTAAAATATTTTTTTATTTTAGTTATTATTCATTCAGAGTCTGACGACGAATATATTGATATTGATGGATTGGTTGAATCGCATCCAAAATCAAATATTCTTACAAAGTTTGGATCTTCTATAGCATACACAGAATTAGAAATTTTAATAAATTCATTTTTCCAATTATCTAACTCAACTAATATTTGTATTTTAGTATCATTATTAATAATAAATTTATCTATTAGTTGTTTAATACATTCATATTCATATATTTCATTATATTTTTTCAATGTTAGCCAAGCCTGTTGATACTCTTTTTTTAAATCTATCAATGTATTTGTTAATATTAAAATATTTTCTTGTAAATCATATCTTTTTCTATTTATTTTTCCTAAATTATTACTAATTCTTTCACATTCTAAAATTAATTGTTCATATTGTAAATTATAATGTATAAGGTTATCTTCTAATATGTTGCATTTTTTGTGATAAATAGATGGTATATTTTTTTTAATATTTATTTTATCTATCTTTAAATTAATTATACTTATTTGATTATTTAAAATTTCCCATTTACTGTTAATAATTTTTTCTCGGTGTTTAAGTTCACATAAATTTTTATCTTTTATATTATATTGATTTTGTCTTTTTTCATATATTCTTATTTTCATTTTCATGAATTTTAAAGCATAATAAGCATCTTCACGAGCTTTAACTAGTTCTAGTGTTGAACAATTCATTTAGTATATAAATAAATCTTGTTCAAGAGATCTATAGAAATTTATAATGCAACGGTTGATTTTAACGCATGCATTCTTGAGCCAAAATGGCTACGGTATTCGTTTATTTAAAAAATAAAAAATAAAAAATTGATTTATCAATTTTTTATTTTTTACTAAACTATTTCTAATAAAAATTATATTTTAAATTTTAAAATAAAATATTACTAAATATTTTATTATAACCTTATTAAAAATAATAAATGAAGTTCCTATAAATAGTGCTTCTTATTATATGTTTATTATTATAATTTATAATTAATGTTATCTTAATTATGAAATTATTTTTTATTTAATATTAATTTACATATTATTTAAATTATTAGTTTTAATAATAATTATTTATTATTTTTGAGGAATTATAAAAATTTTATTATCAAATAAATAAGATACACAATATTTATTTTTATTATATATATTTATAATATCATTAATTTGTTCAATATTATTATGAATAATAATGATATCTTTATGTTTTCGTAAACTAAATAATTCTATATCTTTTATATCATTATTAGAATTTATAATCCACATTACAGGTTCATTAATTTTATTATAATCAATATTATAGTATAAATAACAATAATTTATTTTAATATTATTTTTAAAAATATTATTAAATAATGTATTATTTATGTGTATTTCTCTAAAATCATAACTAAATATATTTTCATATTCATTAGTTATTAATACATTTGGTATTTGTAAATCTAATTTATATAATACATTAGAATATATATTATTTGGACTTTTATTTATAGAATTATATTTTATTTTTAATATTTTATCAAATAATAAATTTCTATGAGATATTAAATCGTACAACTCATTATAACAAGAATCTAATATAATATCTTTTTTTAATAATAATTTTGTTTGTCCATTTTGTTGTAAAAAATTATCATTATATTCAATAATAGATTTTAAATTATAATGTTTTTGCCATAATGAAGGAATAATTAAATTACACCCATAACTGAAAGCTATTTGAATAGCAGCCGACATACTATTATTACGTGGTTCTGGATTAGTAGGATGTTCACAACATAAAATATAATGTGATTTTTTTATTATTTCAAACATTATATTAGTATCACAATTAACATATGTATGAACATTATTATATCCTTCATATAATTGTAAATCTATATATCTTGCAATAATATGAAATGTTATATCATTAAAATTTACAAATAACTCTTGTAAAAATGAAATAGATACTGGTCTATTTTGAACTCCTACACAAGTAATATTAATATTACTAATATTTTCTAAATATTTATATTTTTCATCAATAGTTAAACCATTATAACAGGGAATAGCCCATTCATGATTTGGTTTTCCACTATAAAATCTAGTTCCAAATCTATAAAAACCATTTTCACGTCTCATAGTATATGTATGATCAATTATTATAATTTTATTAATATCTAACCATTCATTTTTAAATGTTATATCGTCATCTGTTAATAAAAATATTAAATCATAATTATTTGGATCAAATTGAATCGGATTATTCCAAATCATATTTATTTCAAAAAACTTTTCATAATATTCTTTCCAATCTGATATATGAGCATAAATAGTTATTTTTATTTTTGATATTAAAAAATATTCTATTAAATATCCTAACATTTCATAATGAATTATAGGAAGACCATGATATATTGCAATATTCATATATTATATTATCATAATATAATTTTAAATATATTAGGTTTCATAAAAAAATTTATTTATTTTATAATAATATATTATTGCTATTTTTGGAGAAATTATTAATATTTTTAATTATGTTATAATAAATATGTCCATTATATTATTCTTATTTTTAGAAAAAATATAACTATGTATTTTAAATAAAATAATTTTATTTATGGAATAGTTCTAATAACTTTCCATGATAATTTATTTGTAGGTAATCCAATCATCATAGTTTTATTATTATCTATAAATTCCCATAATTGAAACATTGGTTCTATATGTATAAAAGTATTTTTAACATATACACCCATTAATATTTTTATATTATTATCATAAATAAAATAATAATCTAATAATTTAATTGTTTTAACTATATATTTTTTTTTATATGATATATAATAAAATTTTTCATTATATTTATCATAACCAATATATATATTATTATCAAAATAAGACATAATATATATAATAATTATTATTTTAAAAAAAAAATATCAATTTTTTTTTTTAAAATATTTAAAGATTTTTTATTTATAAAAAATAATGAAAGTTTCTATAATAACTATTACACAGTTATCTCGCCATGCTAGTTTAAAATTATTATTAAATTCTATTCTTGAACAAACTTATACGGATATTATTGAATGGATATTAATTGAAGGAACACCTAATAATAATGATGCAATAGTTAATAAACAATTAATTGATAATATTTTATCTAATATTAAATTACATTATGTATATAAAACCGATTTAGATATAGATAAACAAAAAATAATTAAAAATATTGATTTTAAAGGAGACATATTAATGTTTATGGATGATGATGATTATTATTCTATGTTATATGTTGAACATTGTATTAATAAAATAAATCAATCAAATAAAAAAGTATTAGGGATGTCTACAATATATTTACATGATATAATATTACAAAAAAGCTTTAAAATGAATGGTGATATATTTCCGATTGCATATACTAAAGAAAGTGTATTAACAAATATTAATAATGTAGATATTGAAGATGGTGTTATAGAATCTTTAGTAGTTAAAATAATTCATAATAATAATAATTATTTTAATAATATTATTACATATAGTGCATCAATATTAAAATTAGATAAAATACAACCTTTAGAAGATCAAATAATTAATTATATTATTCCTGAAAAATATTATAATACATATAAAAATATTTTTAGAATTGAAGACGATTTACATTATGATATAGTATATTTATTAGGGGGATTTGGTATATCATGGATGCCATCAGATACAAATTTAGGTGGATCAGAACAAGCCGTTGTTCAATTAACTGAACGGTGGGTTAATGAAGGTAAAACTGTGGCAGTTTATGGAAACTTTCCAAATAAACAAACTATTAAAGGTGTAGATTATATATCATGGAATAAATTTCCATTTGAAAAGAATATAAAAACATTAATTATTTGGCGTAAATCTGGTTTATTAATGTTATTAAATAATAATTTTAAAGCAAAAACAACAATATTAGATTTTCATGATAATATGTTTATTTATAAAGATATTGATAAAAATATTTTATTAAATTTCTTTAATAAAATTACATATTTCCATTTAAAATCAGAATATCATAAATCATCATTTAATGAATATTTTGGTAATAATTTTAATGATAAAATAATTATTATTCCTAATGGTTTGCGTATAAAAGAGTTTTCAATAAATGCAGAGAATGTTATACGTAATCCATATAGATTTTGTTTTTGTAGTAGTTATGATAGATCACTAGATCAAATTTTAAAATATATTTGGCCACATATATATGAAGCAGAAAAACGTGCGGAATTACATATATATTATGGAATGGATTATATATTTGATGATGAATTTAAAAAAAATATGTATCAATTAATAGGATCTACTAAAGGTGTTATGGATCATGGAAGGCAACCTATGGATATAATTATAAGAGAAAAATATTTATCTACATTTCATTTATATTTAAGTTCTGCTATTAGTGAAATTGATTGTATAAATATACGTGAATCATTAATATGTAAATGTATTCCTATTATATCTAATTTTGGTGTTTTTAAAGAACGTCATGGTTTGCAATATCAAATTAATTATGATGAAGTTAATGAAGATATATTTAAAATTATAGCAAATGATATAATAAGTAAAATGAATGATAATGAATATATAGAAAATTCTAGAAATTCATTATTATCATCAAATACAATTATAAGTTGGGATGATATTGCTAAATTATGGTTAAATATATTATAATTTATCTATTTTAGTTATAATTTCTTTACATATTGGGCATTTTAATTGTTTTTGATAGTTATAAATTTGTTTAGAACATATTAAACATACTTTATCATGACCACATGAATATTTAATGTTCCATTGAATATTATAACATATAATACATTGTAAATCTGTATTAGTTTCATCTATTTCAATATTAATAATATCTGTAGGAAATATTAATTCTGATGAAGAAGAAGAAGATAATGATATAAACTCTATAGGTCCTGATATTCTTATACAATATCCTAAATAATTATTTCGATATCCTTCATGATCACTAATACGTACTGTTGTTCTTTCTATATTATCTTTTTCATATATAATAGTATTATTTGGGTTTCGTTTAATTATATAACATATATCACTTGGTAAATTATCAAATGGTAATTCAATAGAATGTTGCATAGGACTACGTGAATATTTACTATGAAAAGATAATTCATTTTGTTGTTTTTGTAAATATGTAAAATATGACCATATTTGATAATCACGTGCATTATACCAATTCATATTTGAATCTATCACTAAAAACACTTTAACATTATTAAAATCACCTATAAGATATATATTATCAATATATGTTCCAGTATTACAATTTTCACGTGATATAATACAATTTTTATTTAAAATATCATCATAATATTCATATGTTAAATTAGTATTATAATGTTGATTTGTTAAATGTATGAAAGCTTCTTTTTGATGTATGTTTGCTTCTTGCCACATATTATTATTATAAATTTGGATATTCATGATTAATAATATAGCTATCAGAGTTATAACGGCTTAAACTTGAGCCAAAATGGCTACGGTAAAAATTATATTAAAAAATAAAAAAATAAAAAATTGATTTATCAATTTTTTATTTTTTCATTTTTTAATATAATTTTTAACTTCGGTAGTTTAGTAAAATAATAATAAAAAAATAAAAAATTGATTTATCAATTTTTTATTTTTTTATTATTAAATAAACGAAGTTCCAAATTTTATCTCAAGTTATTGTTATTTTCAGAAAAATTATAAAAATTTCAGAAAAATTATAAAATAATTTTTTAAACCATAAATTAAAATATTTTGGAATGGAACGTAGTTTATTTTATTTTTTTTAAATTTGTATAATTTCTTTGATGATGCAATCATTTAAGATTTACAAATTATTTTATAATTTTTCTGAAATTTTTATAATTTCTCTGAAAATAACAATAAAAAAATAATAATAAATATATCTTTTATTAAAGTTTAAATCTAATGTTGAGAGTTTTATTTAAAAAAACTAATTTTAAATATTATTATGTATACTTAATTTAAATAAACAAAAAATGCATCTAATATAATATTATTAATATGAACATTAATTATTTAAATATTTATTAACTTTAATATTAATTATATATATTTAAAATTATAATATTTATGTATTAATATTATGCATAATGAAAATAATATAAATGAATTAATATGTATTCCATGTTATAGATTAGGTCCTAGATCTAATAATTATTTTAATATATTGCATAAGATCTTATTATCTTTATTAGCTAATACGGAATTAGTAAAATTAATTATTTCATTTTGTTTTATTAATAATGTATTTAAGGAATATATTATTAATAATAATAAATCAAAATCAAATTTACATTATTATGTATCAAATGAATTCTGTTTTATGCGTTTAATTAGTATAAATGAAAATAATGATATATTAAAAGATTCAACTAAAAAAACACCTTTAATTGTTAATAAAGTAAATTATAATAATTTATGTAATAATAGAAACTTATGTTTAAGTATTTGTAATGGTATTAATTCTATAAAAATATATTCTAATCGTGTAAAACATTTACATGAACATATTTATATCTGTGCGCCTTGTAGTAGACGTGGTCCAAATATAAATAAAGATACTAATAAATTATATGATTTATTAGATGACCGCATATCATATAGTTCTCATGATGATTATTTTACAATATGTAGTTGTTTTAAAATATTAAATTATTATTGTGGTAATTATTCATTATGTCATTCTAAGGATGATTTTTTAGGAAATCCTAAACGATTATTTATTCCTAATAATCCAATATTATGTTCAAAAAATTGTATTCAATTAAAAATATAATATAATTATATATAAAAAATTATTAATTGTTTAATGTTAATAATATATAATATTAATTATATAATAATAAATGGAACTTCATTTATTTATTATTATATAATTAGTAATAATGAAAAAATTTAAATATTTACATTTCATCAGCATAAATAGATTTTTCTGTTCTAATTCTTAGTAAAATATTAATAGACATTAATTCTTGAATTAATAATTTACAGGCATAAGGAATTACAACAGCAGATATACGAGATGTATTTTTACATCCTTTACATTTATAATAATCTTTATCAATAACTTTATAAGCAAACATACCGCAATCATCACAAATATAAACTTTAGTAATATCTGAATTTTCCATTAATTTTTCTTTTAAAAATTGACCCATTCCATGAGATAAAATAGCATCTTTTTCCATTTCTCCTATTTTTAATCCTCCATCTCTAGATCTTCCTTCTAGGGGTTGTCGTGTTAAAGCTTGGTTAGGTCCTCGTGCTCTTCCATGAACTCTATCCATAACCATATGTTTTAATCTTAACATATAAGAAGGTCCAACAAATATTTCTGTATTCATCTGTTTACCTGTTAATCCACAATACATTTTTTCAGTTCCCCATGGAGAATAACCTAATTTAATTAATGCTTCAGGTAATTTACTTACATCATAATCATTAAAAGGAGTACCATCAATAAATTTACCAGATAAAACTCCTTGTTTTGCAGCTAAACATTCAATAAGATAACCTACAGACATACGTGAAGGAAATGCATGAGGATTAAGTATAAAATCGGGAACCATGCCTGATTCTGTAAAAGGCATATCTTTTTGAGGTAATGTGATACCAATAGTTCCTTTTCCACCATGAAAATTAGTAAATTTATCTCCTATAATAGGTTCTCTTTCCATTCTTACACGAACATTATACATTTCATATCTATCAGAATTATATATATTTGTATGAACTCTATCAATAACTCCTTGAACATGTGATTTATACATTTCAGAATTATCTTTATAAGTTTTATTAGTGTTAGTAGGTTGAATTGGTGATACTTTACCAATAATAATATCTTCAAATTCTATAATTGTTTCTTCTGGTATATAACCTTTTTCATTTAATTTATTATAATTTCCATGTTTCATATCAATAACTTTATTACTATCTGGTTTAATAAATAAATCATCTTCAGAAGTTGAAGGATTTTTTTTAATTTCACTATGATATTTTCTGAATGTATCAGCTCTAAATAATCCTCTATCAATTGAAGATTGATTTACAATAATAGAATCATCTTGATTATAACCTGTATAAGAACATATAGCAACAATACAATTTTCTCCAAATGGTAAATCTAATATATTATTATATTTCATTGTTTCTGTTTGAACTATAGGAATTTGTGGATAATATAATATTTGTGACGACATATCCATTCTATCTTTATAGGAAGTTAAATATAAACCAATAGCCTGTTTAGCTTGTGCAAAATGGATAGTATTTCTTAATGCGGCATTATGATTTGAAAATGGAATATTACCAGAAATAAGACCAAATAATGTCCATCCAGCAAACTCACAATGTGTATATTTTAACCATCTATAATCACCATATCTATTTATTTTAATATCATTTAATATAACTTTTGATTGTGATGATTCTACAGATTCTTTTAATTTATTTTCATTTACAGCAATTAATATATAACTTATAGATTCAACATCTTCATATTCAATCAAATTATTATATTTATCTAATAATAATTTCCATGATGAAGGTAAATATATATTTTTATTATTATATATATATTTAATTACTTCATCAGTAAAATTTAATTTATTATTTTCTACTATTAATAATGGACGTATTAACCTTCCACCATCATAATAAATTCTTATTTCTTTATTTATTATATCTAATATAATAGATGTCATATAATCTATTATACATTGTCGTCGTAATAATTTTAATTTAATATAAATATTATGTGCATATTCTAGATGACACATAGCATATAAATCACCATTTAAAAATATTTTAAAATATGAATCCATTGATAAAGGAGATATATCAAATGGATGTTTAATTGGAAATTCTATTTCTTGGTTTGAATGCATCGCATTATTAAATTTTAATATATTTGTTAATATATTATATTGAGATATATTTTGTAAAGTTATAGTCGCCATCATTGATAAACTTTTAACAACCCCAACTTTGGGACCTTCGGGTGTTTCTGTAATACATAAAAAATGTACTTGTCTAGGATCTACATGTCTTATAGATGTAACTTTACTAGTTGCATCTTCTAATGTTGGAGATATTACTCTTCTGAAACATGAAATACTATAAAGCCAACTTACTCTTTGTAATGCTTGTGCAACTCCTTTTTTAGTTTTATTAATTCCCCATATTCCTGTAGCTAAGGCTGTTTTTAATCCATGTTCTATTATTGTAGGTCTTATTTGATTAATAATATTTATTGGTGTTATATCTGATTGATTCTTTTTTTTAAAATGTTTACCTATATCATTTAACATTTTACGCCAATATTGCCGAAATAATTGACCTAATAATATTCCAGGTGTTTCTATTCGTTTATTTTGTAATGAATCACGATCACTTAAATCGCGTCTACCTAACATAACATTTAATAATTGATTAATCATATAACTAATAAAAATAATTTTTTTAGGGATATCTTCATTTAAGTGTGGTAATAAATCTTGTTTAAAAATTTTATTTAATAACATTTTTTTTTGAATTATAGCTAATTCTTCATTAGTATTAGATATACGTTTATTTTTTTTTAATCGTGATATTAAATAATTAATAGCTTCTTCTTTTGTTTTTATTAAATTATTATTTTCATCAATAGAATTTAACATAGAAGGTCTTAATAAATTTATCATTGGACTATCATTTAAATTATTTGTAATATAACTTATAATTTGCATATCCGATTCTATTCCTAAAGCTCTCATTAATATAAATATTGGTATATCAATTAAATGTGATGAAGTAGTAATATTAAAAGCATTATCTTTTTTATTTTTAATTGTTAGGATTTGTAAATTATCTGTTAAATCTTGTTTTCTTGAATTAATTTGTGCAGTATATAATAAACCACATGCATAAGAAGAATCTTTTTTTCCATAAATTAATACTTTATTATCTACCATTTTTTCAATAGACATTATAACTTTTTCAGCACCATTTACAATAAAATAACCGCCAGGATCATATTTACATTCTCCGTGTAAGTCTTTTTTAATATTAGTTGAACAATATTTAGATTTTATCATTATAGGTACATTAGCTACGGCTATGTTTTTATTTATTTCATCTATTTGTTTTAATGTTTTTTCATTAGTTGTTAAATCTATTATTTCAACAAATTGATATATATCTGCTATTATTGTTCCAAAATAGTTTAGCTGGTTTTTTCTTGCATCACTAGGAAATTTAAGTTCATTATTATTTTCAAATATAGAAGGTTTAATACGAATATTTGAACATTTTAAACCATGTAAATATATATGTTCATCTGAAATATTTTCATAAAAATAATGACTTTCTATTGCATAAGGTATAGTTTCTTCTATAAATTGATTATATGAGTCAAATAAATGTTGATATAATATTTGTGGTTGAGAAAAATAAAATTTATCTAATATTTGTTTTATGTCAGCTTTATGCGTCATTATAATAATAAACTATATCTTTTTAAATATTTTTATATCATTTTTTATTTAAAAATTAATTATCAACTATTATAATGAATAATAATTTTGATAATAAATGGGTTTTATGGTTTCATAATAAAAATAATGATTGGACTATTAAAGGATTTACTAAAGCCTATGAAATAAATACAATAGCTGATTTTTGGAAATTGTATAATACATGGGAAAATACTAATCAATTAACAAATAAACATTACTTTCTTATGAAAAATGATTATTTACCACTATGGGAATATACTGAGAATGGTGGGTGTTGGTCATTTAAAATCAGTGAAACTAATGCATACCATTTATGGAAAGACTTATCAACTTATTTAGTATGTGAAATATTATGTCCAACTATTCATAATGAAATTGTAGGATTATCTATTTGCCTAAAAAAAAATAATTATGTTATTATCAAAATTTGGAATACAAATTCTAAAAATAATAGTCTTAAATTACTTAATGAAAAAATATTAAAACAATGGGGAATTGATATAATTTATATTGCTCATATGGTAGATAAATAATAATTAAGTTATACTAATTTTATCAATTTAAGAAAAAATATATAAAAGTATTTTCAATGTATTTAAAATATTAGTGACTTATTTATAATGTTATGTAAATTATGAATAATTTATTCCTATATATTTTTTTAAAAATATTATTTAAAATATTTAATTATATAATATCTCATTATAATATAATGGCTTTTAGTAGATTACCTTATGATAAAACAGCGTATGAATTACAAATTAAACGTAGCACAAATGAAGGTACATATAGATTATTCCCTTCCTTTGGTGAAAATAAATTTCCCTGTTTTGCGTCTGATGGTATTATTGGTTCTAAATCAGATGTTTCTTTGACAAGATGTCAAACAAATTTAAATAATGAAAATATGATAGATGCAGAAAATAAATTATCTTGGAGACATAAATTATTATCTAAAGATAATATTGATATTAATCCTATTGAACACGTAGATGTAATCCACAAACAACAATGTATTAATAAATTATCTCCTGAAGATACACGTTTTACTTATCCATTAGATGATTATAGATGTATGAGCTTATGGGATTATGAATATATTCCATATCTTCATGTAAATCCACAATGTTATATTCAAGAAATAGATGATAAAATAGGGCTAAATACACGTTTATATGCTAAAGATATTTATAAAACTCCTAAACATAATTTTTGGGATACTGGTTCAAGTTTACCTACAGAGAATATATATTATGATGATAATATTAATTGTTATTCATATTGTTTAAAAAATTAGTTTCTGTATAATGTATTTCATTAAAATAACCAATTTATGAAATAAAAAATAATTAGTATTTAAGTTATTTTTAGACAGGAAAAATTAGGCTAAATCATTTTATTATAAATTAGTATTCTTATTCAATTGATAATTAGAAGTTCCTAAATAAACGAAGTTCCATAAATTATTATAATTATGAAATCAAAAATAATATTTATAATAAAATTGTTATATCTGAATATATAAAATTAAAAGGATGCCCTAATAAATATAAATATGATTTTTATTTAAACCACATATATAACATTACACTTACATATTTATCATGGACCCGCTTAATTAAACTAGTAAATATTAATTTGGATTTAGTAAGAAAAAAATAATGGAATTAAATAAATGAATAGTATTAGGTGTTTTTGAAAAAGCATATAACATTGGAAGCAAAGCTTTACTAAATAATATAAACGTAAATAATTGAAGATCCAAATCTAATAATTTGTTTAGACTCTACTAATATAGTCTTAAAATATTTATTAATATATTTATTAATAAATATTTTAAGGCATTTCATAGTTTATTTTTTTGAAATTTTTATAATTTATCTGAAGATGTAATAATTTAAGATTTGAAAATTAGTTTATAATTTAATTTTTATAATTTTTATGAAAATAACAATAAAATAAGTGTTATTATAAATAAAAACGGCACGCCGCATTATATAAATGTTTATAAAGGGTCGGTAAAAAATAATAATCATGCCTTTAGATATAACTATTATTTTAATGTCTATTCATGATGCAAAAATTATGGAAACTCAATAAATTATAATTTTAAAAATAATAAAAAATCTATTAATTTAATAGGTGATAAAGGTTATATTAAAGAGGATCATTACAGGAATAACATTTATAATGAATATAAATAAAGTTCTAATAAAATTAATAACACCTAAAAACATAATAAGAAAAATAATAAACAAAACAGAAATAATATAGATAAAATTTTATTAAAAAATCCAAAGGAAAACCAGAAAGGCAGTCTGTTATAAGGTTGAACATTTTTTAATAAATTAAAAAAAAGTTTTAAACGGAAGAAAGCTTTATAATTATTATTAATAATAAAATAATAAAAATTATTATAGTTTTACTCATATAGCGGCGGCTTCTATATTATTAATTATTAGTTTATATAAAATTATTATGAAAAAATGCAATAAAGCTCTGCTTCCTTCCCCTATAATAGATTTTTTTAAAATAAAATAACCAAAGTTAATAGAGTTCCCATTTAAAAATATTTATTATTATTTTTAAATATAATAAGCTAAATTAGTAGAGATAATATAATAAAAATTATATTAATAAATTAAATAAAAATCCAAATTAAATATATAATGAATAAATGGTTCCATATAATTTTTATTCAGTCTTTATACGATTTTCTTGAAAATTGTAGTATGAGGGAAAATTTTCCTTATTTATTTGGTGGGAACTAATAAACTTTAATTTTGTTCATTAATATATTTTTATGAATTAAATAAGATTCATATTTTATAATAAATTAAATAAGGATAATATTTATTGAACTAATAAAATATAAAAAATTTATTTATTCAACAAAAACGTCTTTAAGTTTATTTATTTTATAAATATGTTTTTATAAATTATTGCTATTTTCAAATAAATTATAAAAATTTTAGAAAAAAATATAAGATTATTTTTTAAACCATAAATTAACATATTTAGGAACATTGTTTACTGCCTCTAATTTTTTATGATTTTTCTGAAAATAAGATTATAATTCATTTTATAATAGGATGTGTTTATTATAACTGTATTAGAAAAAAATTATAAATAAATTATACTTCTATATATGTTTATTATTATAATTAACACCATTTTAATTATTAAATTAGTTTTTGTTTATTACACATATTATTAGTGTTAATAATAATTTTTAATTATTTAAATTATTATTAAAACCAATAGTTTAAATAAAATAATAGGGAACTTCGTTAATCACATTTATTTAAATTATTATTTTGTAATTTTTAATTTGAATTTTTTAAATAAACTGATAATGAACAGTAAATTAACCTGATGATAATAAACACGTCCATAACAAAATAAGGATATTGTTTATTAGAATACATAATAAATTAAATAAGAATCCATATTAAATATTAAATGTATAAATGTAGTTCTATATAATTTTTAATATCTTAATATGTTTTCATGAATAAAATAAAATTATAATTATATAATAAATTGTATAAGAATAATGTTTTATTATATTTATAATAATTTAAATTTAAATTATTATAAATATATATATATATATATATATATATAAGTATGAATATTGATTTAAGGAATTCTGTTATACAAAAAATTAATCATAAAAAAGATAAAATAAATATATTAAATGATTCATTATTAAATTATGATTATAATATATTTAAAAATAATATAAATAAAATTCAAAATATTATGTATAAACAAATAAAAGGTAGAATGATTGAAAAAACGAATGGAATGATTAGAAAAACTGGAGGGATGATGGCGGCAGATTCCACCCATACGAAAACGGGTGATATAAATACCATTCTATTAGAATTAATAAATACAAATCAATTCATGACTGTTGTACCTAAAGAAACACAGTCTAAGCTATTAAACCTATTAAATAAATCTTCATCAACTCATGGAGATATAGTAGGCACTAACAGTTTAATAATTCTACATTATAATCTGTATATATGTATGATTAGAACGCTAATATTCCAACATTTGAAAGATTCATCTGATATAAATAATTATAATGATATAGAGGAACAATATAAAATAAATATATTTTTACCATTTAACATGAAGGAACCAGTTGTTGATCGTCTTGATATGTTGAATTATTATAATGATAATAGTAATGATAAACTGCTAATACTAATTATTAAATATATTATTAATCATGAAAACGAATCTACGCATGAGAATGTTGTAAAAGTTATAATAGACCATTTAATATTAATATACCATTTATATATAGAATTCTATAAAATTATAATAGATGATAAACATAATAATTTGATTATACTCTATTCATTAATATATACAGAATACAAATTCTTATTTACAAAAATATATGAACTACAAATAAATGAAGAAGTAAGTAATATTATACGTAATATTTTTTTAAGTATACCGCATATTACAAGTAGTAAACTGCAACTACCACCTAATCTATTATTATATATGCAAGATATTTGTCTAAAGTTGAATTTAGAGGATACTGAATTAGAACCAAAATTATTAAATATATTATTTGAAAATGAGATATTTATAAAGCTTACAAATAAATTACCTACTTATGATTCATTATCAGATTATAAAAAAGAAAAATTTAATTATAACCTAATACAAAATACAATAAAAAATTATGGATATATATTGTTAACGCTACATTATACAACGGATGACGATAATATACTAATTAACTATTCACAAACATTCAAACGTGACCATATGAACCATGTCCGCTACTTGCTTAAAGATGTATTGTCTGCATCAGACAAGAAAACATTTTATAGTAAGGGTGGAAATTTACTGTATAAACCACCAATGTTAGGGGGTGGTATTATTGCTAACATTGACACGGTTATGTCTAAAGTTACTAATTCAACTACCTTAGAAGCAGTTAAATCAAACATACGTATGATTGGGGAAGTGGCGGCTGCTGCGGCGGGGGTGTGCATGACTAGTTATTATAAATATGTTGAGTTTCAAGAGCAGACGAAACGAAATGATCCGAAATCTATACCAGAGCCTATTATTTCCTTTCAAATAATAGCCGAGACTGCAGCTATAACTGCAGCTTCAGGTTATGTAGCTGCTCCTGATACTGATAAAAATAAATATGCTATAAATGCAGCTGTATTAACAGCGTGGTCTTTATTTAATAATAATGATGGAAAATCTCGGTTTAACACAATTTTAAGAGCGATTAGTCAAATGACAAAAACAAAACACATGACAGATATAAGTGATACCAATATAAACGCAACCATTGAGTATGTGAATCATATGAGAGCCAGTTTAAATACGGCTACACAATCGGAATATGCTATTTGTGCGGTTGCGGCTGCTAGTGCAACTGTGTTTATTATATGTAATGAACATTTAAAGAATAATTCCCTATTAAATGAAACAACACTTCCTATAGCTGCGGCTCTCGGTGCTGAGGCGGCTCATAATGCGGCTACCCGTGATGTTAGTATAATAAATCCGGATAATGCTGCGGACGCGACTATAGCTGCGTATGAAGCTGCATATAGAACTTTGCAGGTAAAGGATACTATATTATCGTTTAATACTTCTATTATGGAAATAGCGGCTGCACATAAAGTACAGGGTACGAATGATACTCAGATTATGAATGTAACTAAAGCTGTGACTATGGCTATATTAATGCCTAAGCCTGATTCTTCAAAAGAACTCAAAAAAAAAGCATTTGATTATGCAAATGATGCCTCCTCATACGTAATGAGCACAGGAGATGATTTAATGGTTACTACTGCGGCTATTACTGCGGCCATGGGTGCAGTTAAGGGTGATGAGATGGTGGCTAGCGTAAATAAGGGTACATCGGTGGCTGGGGTTTTGGCTGCGGTTATGGCTGCGCCTCTGGGTGCGGATCTGGGTGCGGTTGTGGCTGCGCCTCTGGGTGCGGCTCCGGGTGCGTCTCCGGGTGTGGATCTGGGTGCGGCTCCGGGTG
>Ga0214923_10000428_pt1 | contig 64355 bp, 49 predicted proteins | sample LL1510_MetaG_FD_177993 | JGI IMG/M metagenome (GOLD analysis project Ga0214923, IMG submission 177993) | Freshwater microbial communities from Lake Lanier, Atlanta, Georgia, United States - LL-1510 | ecosystem: Environmental > Aquatic > Freshwater > Lake | place: USA: Georgia | collected...
CGCCCACCTACGGCAACACGCTGATGGGCCTGGCGGCGAGCCGGCCCGTCGTGCCGGCCGACGGCTACACGATCGCCTACTACGCCCCGCAGCCCCGCGCCGTGATCGAGGTCGTCGACTTCGACAAACCCGACGAACTGGTCCCCTACGGCGGGACCGGCCGCGTGCGTCTCACCACGCTCACCAAGGAAACCTTCATCCCCGGGTTCCTGGAGCGCGACGAAGGCGAGCGCGAGCTGCCCTACGTCAGATATCCCTGGGACGGCATCAGCGGCGTCCGCCCCTTCCGCGCGTTGGCGGCGACGACGACCGTGGGCGTTTACTGAGAAACGTCAGTTGGAGACGCGCCGGCTCGGGGTTGCCCCGTACCGTCTCGCCGGACGTTCGCTGCGCCCTCCGGGCTGCGCTCACTCCTAGCGACTGGCGCTGCGCCATCCATGGCTTCGCTGGTCGCTAAAGCCGGCTCAACGGTAGGGGCAACCCCGAGCCTCCCCTTTTCCAGTTGAGGAGGCTTCGGGCTCCCTGTGTCCCGCTCGCCGGCGTATTTGACCAGCGGAGCCATGGATGGCGCAGCGCAGGCAAATCCGAGTGAGCCGAAGCCTGGAGGGCGGAGGCGAACGTCCGGCGACGGGATATGGGGAGCCCGAAGCCGGCGCAGATAAGTCCAGGCATGACCGGCTCAAGCCCGTGCTCCACAGAGGCTAGAATGCCACCACACAAATCCCCGGAGGATCTTCCCCATGCATCTCCCCGCCTGGCGGTTCGGTAAGCCCTACGAGTCGCTCGAACGCACGACGCTCGTCCACTTCCTCACCGGCGAGCCCGTCGCCGAGGTGAGCCAGGTCGGCGGGGCGATCGTGGGCCGCGACCTGCAGAAGGCGCAGCAGGCGCGGGCGGCGCTGCTCGCGCTCGATCCCGAGGACGTTGTCGAGCGCCTGCAGACGGCGGGAAATCTCTACGCCCACGGCACGCTCCAGGTGGGCGACGCGCGGCAGTCGCCCGACGACTTCGTGAGGCAGCAGTCGGCCACGACCGGGCTGCCCGAGAGCCTCTGCCGGGCGAACATGCAGAAAAACCTGTTCGTGCTCTCGAACATGGACCGCATGCTCGACGCGCTCTCGCGCGGGCTGCCGCCCGACATCCTCTGGCGGGGCTACGGCACCGAGCACCGCGGCGTGGTCGTGAGCTACCAGGCACAGTCGCCGGCGCTCGGCCTGGTGCTCCCGTCCAACTCGCCCGGCGTGCACACGCTCTGGCTTCCGGTGATCGCGCTCGGCGTGGGCCTCGTGCTCAAGCCGGGCGGCCAGGAGCCGTGGACGCCGTATCGGATGGCGGCGGCGATGGTGGAGGCGGGGGTTCCCGCGGAGGCGATCAGCCTCTATCCGGGCGCCACCGACGTGGGCGGGGCGATCCTCGCCGGCTGCCGGCGGAGCATGATCTTCGGGAGTGCCAAGACGGTCGAGCAGTATCGGGGCAATCCGGGCGTGCAGGTGCACGGTCCGGGATTTTCAAAAATCATCTTCGGCGACGACTGCGTCGACGACTGGGAGCGGCACCTCGACGTGATCGTCGAGAGCGTGGCGGCCAACAGCGGCCGCGGCTGCATCAACGCGTCGGCGGTCTACGCCAGCCGCCACACGAAGGCGATCGCGGCGGCGCTCGCCGAGCGGATCGGGCCCGTCGAGGTGAAGCCGCCCGACGACCCCGAGGCGAAGCTCGCCGCGTTCACGATACCCGGCGCGGCCAAGGCCATCTGGGAGCAGATCGAGGCGGGCCTGAAGGCGCCCGGCGTGACGCACGCCACGGCTGCCCACGGCCCGCGGTTCGTCGAGGGGGAGCGGTGCGGCTGGCTGCGACCCACGGTCGTGCACTGTGCGAGCCCGGAGCCCGAGATCGCGAAGGCGGAATACATGTTTCCGTTCGTGAGCGTCGTCGAGTGCCCGCAGGACCGGATGCTCGACGCGATCGGCCCCACGCTCGTGGCCACGGCCCTCACCGACGACGAGGCGTTTCAGGGGCAGCTCGTCGGCTGCACGCAGATCGACCGGCTCAACCTCGGGCCCATCCCCACGACGAAGCTCGACTGGCTCCAGCCGCACGAGGGCAACATCATCGACTTCCTGTACCGCTCGCGGGCGCTGCAGGTGCCGGCGGCGAGCCCCGTGGGCGCCGCCTGATGCACGCCTTTCCGCCGAGCGATTTCGAGGTCCGCCCCGGCCCGCGGCTCGTGGTCGGGCCCGGCACGCTCGGGCGGCTGGGCAGCCTCGCCCGCGGCCTCGGCGCCGTGCGGGCGCTGGTCGTGAGCGATCCGGGGATCGTGGCCGCCGGGCACACCGCGGGGGCGCTCGAGTCGCTCGCGGCGGCGGGCGTCGCGACGGCCGTCTTCGACGCGTTCGGCGAGAATCCCACGACCGACCACGTCGCGGCCGGCGCGGCCGCCGCCCGCGGGTTCCGCCCCGACCTGCTCGTGGGCCTCGGGGGCGGGTCGTCGATGGACTGTGCGAAGGGGATCAATTTTCTCGTCTCTTGTGGCGGGCGGATGCAGGACTACCGCGGCCGCGACTCGACGCCCGCGCCGATGCTCCCCTCGATCGCCGTGCCCACCACCGCCGGCACCGGCAGCGAGACGCAGTCGTTCGCACTCGTCACCGACCCCGCGACGGGGCTCAAGATGGCCTGCGGGGCCGCCGGGGCCGCCTTCCGGATCGCGATCCTCGACGTCAACCTCACGCTCACGCAGCCGCTCTCGCTCGCGGCGCTCACCGGGATCGACGCCCTCTCGCACGCGATCGAGAGCCACGTCAGCCGGGCGGCGACCCCCGCCTCGCGGCTCTCTTCCCGCGAAGCCTTCCGGCTGCTCGCCTCGAACCTGCCGCAGGTGTTCGCCGACGGCGGCTCGATCGCGAATCGTGCCGCGGTGCAGTTCGCCGCGGCGCTCGCGGGCCTGGCGATCGAAAATTCGATGCTCGGCGCCGCCCACGCGCTGGCCAACCCGCTCACGGCGGCGCACGGCGTGGCCCACGGGCAGGCGGTGGGCGTGATGCTGCCGCACGTGGTGCGGTTCAACGGCCCCGCCTGCGGTGCGGCCTACGCCGAACTCCTCCGTGAACTCGGAATCGAGTGCCCGGCCGGCACGGCGGCGGAGCGGCTGGCGACGCTCGTCACCGAGCTCTTGTCGGCATCCCGGCTCGCCCCGACGCTCGCGGCGGCGCGGGTGCCGGCCCCGGATGCGGCATCCCTCGCCGCGCAGGCGGCGGGCCAGTGGACGGCTGGGTTCAATCCGCGGCCCGTCACGGCGGCCGACCTCGCGGAGCTGTACGAGGCCGCGCGATGACTCCGCGGCGATCCCTCCCGGCGATCGCCATGGCGGTGACGCTGATCGCGGCCGTGGCCGCCGCGGCCGACGTGGAGCAGGCGCCGGCCGATGCCTGGCCGCTCGCCCGGGGGTGCCCTGCGGCCACGGGTCGGTCGGCCATGCCGCTCGCGCTGCCGCTCGCGGAGCACTGGCACCGCTCGTTCGAGAAGACGGCCTTCGGCGCGGTGCCCGTGATCGCCGGCGACACGATCTACCTCGGCGACCTCGACGGCACGTTCCACGCGCTCGACCTCGAGACGGGCGCGACCCGCTGGACGTTCAAGGCCGAGGCGGCCGGCTTTCCCTCGGCGGCCGCCGTGTCGCTCGATCCCGCCGTACCGCTCGTCGTCGTGGGCGACGACACCGGCGTGGTGCGGGCCTTCGACACCGCGACGGGCGGGATCGTCTGGGAGTTCGAGACCGACGGCGAGATTTCGGGCGGGCCGACGATCGTCGCCGCCCCGGCGGCGGCCGGCCAGCGGGTGCTCGTGGGCTCGCAGGACGCGTCGCTCTCGTGTCTCGACCTCGCCACCGGCGAACCGCTCTGGAAGCACTCCATCGCCGACCAGATCCGCTGCTCGCCGACGGTGGCCGACGGGCGGGTGTTCATCGCCGGCTGCGACGGCAAACTGCACGTCATCGACGCGGCGACGGGCATGGAGACGGCGGCCGTGCCGATCGACGGCCCGACCGGTACGACGCCGGCGGCCGCCGGGCAGCGGGTGTTCTTCGGCACCGAAGGGGGGGCGTTTTTCGCGATCGACTTCGCGGCGGCCGCCGTCGCCTGGAAGGCGGCGCCCGCGGCGGGCCCGCAGGCGTTTCGCTCGAGTGCGGCGGTGGCCGAAGGACTGGCCGTCGTGGGCACGCGGGGCAAGGCCGTCGAGGCGTTCGCGCTCGCCGACGGCGGCCGGCGCTGGCGCAGGCCGATGCGCGGCCGGGTCGACGCCGCGCCGCTGGTGCTGCCGGAGGCCGGCGGGAACCGCCGCCTGGCGGTCGTCGCCGACGCGGCCGGCCGGATCTCGGCCCTCGACGTCGCCACCGGGGAGCCGGCCTGGGAGTTCGACGCCGGCGGCGGGTTTTCCGCCGGGGCCGCCGCGGCCTCCGGCCGCCTGGTGCTGGCCTCCGACGACGGCACCGTGTGGTGCTTCCGTGCCCCACGACCCTGATCGCAGGCCGGAGAACGGCTCCCCCGCCCGCGGCAGGCGAGGTCCTTTGGGAAATCTGTCTGGCCCCGGCCAACTGTCATGATCCGTGCCGATCGTGGGTTCGATAGAGAAATGGGGAAATTTCGGCAGGCGAACCAAACCCGCCGAGGCCCGTACTATTGGATGCGGCCCACGGCGGGAGAACCCTCTCCGGGACCCGGCGCCGGGCCAGGAGCAGCAACCATGGCTCGAAAAGACGCGCTCTTGAACCTGCGGGCGATCCTCGTCCGCCGCCGTGACGCCCTCCGCAGCGCCCTGGCGGGGGATCTGTCGCTGCTCAGGGAGTTGAGGAGCGAATCGCCCGGCGACCTCGTCGACGCCGCCCTCGACTCCTCGCACGACGAAATCAGCTCGCAACTGGCCGAGGTCGAGAGCCGGGAACTGGCCTCGATCGAAAACGCCCTCGAGCGGATGCGGTCGGGGCAGTACGGAGTCTGCGAATACTGCGGCGGCAAGATTCCGATGGCGCGGCTCAACGCCCTGCCGTATGCCACGATGTGCATCGGCTGCCAGCGCGACGCCGAGCGGTCGGGGGCCGGGCCGGCTGCCCGCGAGGAGTCCCGCGAGGGGACGGTCTCGGGCGACATGGAAATCGACGTGTCCTGACTGCTCGGGACGGGCGGGCGTCCGGTATGCTTCCCCGGTGCCGTCAGCCCCTCGCCGTGAGCATGTCATGATCCGGATCGGTCGGCCCGTCGCGTCCGCTGCACTCCTGCTCCCCGCACTCCTGTTCCCCGCCGTGCGACTCGCCGCCGAGGAGCCGCCGCTGTCGCGGATCGCGCCGCCGACGGCCGCGCCGGTCGACCCGCTGCGGTCCGGGCGGCTCACGGCCGCGGAGCGCGAGCAGCTCTACCGGCAGGTGGAGCGCGACGCCGACGTTCTCGACCGCCAGGCGGCGCAGCTGCGGCGGCTCACGCAGCTCGTGCGGCCGACGGTGGTGCACATCGATACGCGGAAGCCCGCCCTGCGGCCCCGAAACGGCAAGGCCAGCGAGCAGGAGGCCGGCTCGGGCGTGATCGCCGAGATCGCCGGACGCAAGGTCGTGATCACCAACCGCCACGTGATCAACCGGGCCGATCTCGACAACATCACGATCCGCCTCGACGACGCCCGTGAACTCAGGCCGCTGCGGACCTGGTCCGACGCCGCCGCCGACATCGCCGTGCTCGAGATCGAGGGGGAGGGCCTGGAGGCGGCCCGGCTGGCCGAACAGGATCCCGTCCAGATCGGCGACACCGTGCTCGCCGTGGGCAGCCCTTTCGGCCTCTCCCACTCCGTGACGCTCGGCATCGTCTCGGCACTCGGCCGCCGCGACCTCGACCTCGGTGAGGAGGGGGTGCGGTTCCAGGACTTCATCCAGACCGACGCGGCGATCAATCCCGGCAACAGCGGCGGGCCGCTCGTCAACCTCCGCGGCGAGGTGGTGGGGCTCAACACCTGCATCGCCAGCAACTCGGGAGGCTTCGAGGGGATCGGGTTCGCGATCCCGATCCGGATGGTGATGTTCGCCGCCCGGCAGCTGGTGGAGACGGGCGTCGTGACCCGGGCCTATCTGGGCGTGAAGCTCGACCCCACCTTCACGCAAAAGTCCGCGCAGCGGCTGGGACTGGTGCGGGCCGTCGGGGCGCATGTGAAGGAGGTGACGAAGGGCTCGCCGGCCGACGCCGCCGGAATCCGCGTCGACGACGTGATCGTGGAGTTCGACGGCACCGGCGTCGAGGACGACGACCACCTCGTGAGCCTCGTCAGCATGACGCCGACCGACAACACCGTGACGCTCGTCGTGTTCCGCGACCAGGCGCGGGTCACGCTGCGGATGCCCGTCGCCAGCCGGGCCCAGTTCGAGTGAAACCGCCGTCACGTGCCGGCGCCGGCGAGGCTCCGACGACATGTGACTGCAGCACTGCTGCCGGATCCTTGCCCGCGTTGAGCATCGCAGCAGCATCTGGCAGCGTGGCAACGACCTCCTCGGGACGGTGCTTCTTCCGTCGTCTCGTCGTCATCGAAAGTCTCCTTGCCCTCGGGGCGGTAGACCTTCATTGCCGCTGGATCAAGATTTCCAAACCAGGCGAGTTGTCCGCGACCAGGCCAGTTGTCCGCGGCTTACCGAAAGAGACTCACTGGATCGACCAGGATCCGGCAATCCTCGCACAGCTCCACGGCCGCGGGTGCGTCGGCCTCCGTCAGCACCGACTCCGTGTAGTCACCGTCCGGCCCCAGCCAAAGCACACTCGCCGAACGCCTGTCGGGATCGGCAAGGACGTACGTCCGAACTCCCTGGCTCCGATAGAGCTGACGCTTGAAGAGCGTGTCGCGCTCGCGAGTCGAATCGGAAAGCACCTCCACGACGAGCGCCGGTGGCCGTTCCACATGCCCCGACGGCTCATGCCCGCACACGACCGTGACATCGGGGCGCACGACCGTGTCGCTGGCGACGATCCAGTCGATCTCCACGAGCACGGTCGCCCGGCATCCCGCAGCGTCGATTGCGTTGCCGAGCGCCATCACGAGCCGGGCCAACAGCTTGGCATGAGGGCCGAGCGGACTCGGCGACATGGCGACCGCCACACCGCTCCACAACTCCCATCGCCCCTCCCACTGGCGATAGTCGGAGACGGTGTAGTGCGGCTGATATCGCAGGACCGTGCTCATGCCCCTCGATCATACCGCGCCGCATCAGAAAAGGTGACAGCCACCAAATCTGGGTAAGCTTCCACATTCGCCAATTTTGGTGGCTGGCACCTTTCTCTCAGTTCGAGTGAAACCGCCGTCACGTGCCGGCGCCGGCGGTGGCGACACCGCGGAGAATGCAATCCTTCACCGCCTCGACGTCGCAGCCGGTGAGCAGATCGAGGTTGGGGCGCAACTGCCGCACCGTGCGCCGGTCGACCACGAGCATGCCCGCCGTGAGCTCGCCGCCGGTCTCGACGTCGGCGGCGACGGTCGCCCGATCGAAGAGCTCGGGGTTCGTGACCGCGACGAGCGCCACCGCGTCGTGCAGGCAGATCCCCTCGGTGCCGAGCAGCTGACGGTAGGCCCGGAAGGCGTGCGGCAGCATCCGGCGCACCAGCGCCCCCGCCCGCGACGACTCCGCCGGCAGCTGGTCGAGCAGGTCGAATCCGAACGTCACCTGCCCCGTCGTCTCAAGCGGCACGAGCGTCTTTGCGAGCGGCTCGCGGACGACGTGCCGCGCCGCCCGTGGATCGCAGTAGAAGTTGAAGTCGACCACGGGCGTGGCGTTGCCGTGGCCGTGCGCGGTGCCGCCGGCCGCCACGACCTCGCCGATCAGCTCCACGATCGCGGGATCGCGGGCCAGCACCCGCGAGAGGTTGGTGAGCGGCCCCAGGGCCAGGAACGTCACCTCCCGCGGATGGGCGTGGAAGGTTTCCCAGATCACCTTCTCCGACGCCGTTCCGCCGTGGAGCCGGGCCTGCGGCAGGTCGATGCCGCCGAGCCCGTCGGAGCCGTGCATGTTGAACGGCTTCTCGGGGCGGATCGTGTCGGTGGGGGCCGCGCCGAGCCGGGGGAGCCGGGGCGGATCGAGGAACCCGACGAGCGCCTGCAGGTTCGCCGTGGCCTGCTCCGGCGGGACGTTGCCGCCGCTGGCCGTGACCGCGAGCACCTCCAGTCGGGGGTCGAACAGCGCCATGGCGAGCGCGACGGCGTCGTCGATGCCGGGATCGACGTCGAGGATCACCTTCCGCGGCACGTGGATCTCGGCTCCCGGGTAGGCTGGAATGGTAGCCGAAAGCGCCGCCCACCCGCACGCCACGCCCGCAGCAGGCAGGAATCCTTGGCCGCCACCCCGGACACGCCGGCTCTCCTCGGAGCGAGCACCGCGCGGCTCGCCGCGGGCGGGCACGCGTCGCGCGCGGAAACGGCCGCCCTCGTCGCCGGCGTGCTCGACGGCACCGTCGACCTCGCCGCGTTCGGCCGCTGGCTCGTGGCGCTCGCCGACCTGGGCGAATCGGCCGCGGAGATCGCCGGCGTGGCGGCCGCCCTGCGCGGGCGGATGACCCGGGTGGAGCACGACCTACCGCTCGTCGCCGACACCTGCGGCACCGGCGGAGACGGCTCCGGCACGTTCAACATCTCGACGGCGGCGGCGATCGTGGCCGCGGCCGCGGAGCTGCCGGTCGCCAAGCACGGCAACCGCGCCGTCTCCAGCCGCACCGGCTCCGGCGACGTGCTCGAGGCGCTCGGCGTGCGCATCGACGCTCCGACGGCCGTGTCGGCCGCGTGCCTCCGCGAGATCGGCCTGTGCTTCTGCCTGGCGCCCGTCCACCACCCGGCGCTGGCGACGGTCGGGCCGCTGCGCCGCTCGCTCGGCCGGCCGACCGTGTTCAACCTCGTCGGCCCGCTGTGCAATCCCGCCGGCGCCACGGTGCAGGTGATCGGCGTGGGGCGGCCGACGGCCCGCGAGCCGGTGGCCGAGGCGGCCTTCGCGCTCGGCGCCACCCGCGTGCTCGTCGTATCGGGCACGATCGCTGGTGATGCTGGAAAAGCGTTCGACGAGGTGAGCCTCTTCGGACCGACCGACGTCGTCGACGTCTCGGCCTCGGGCACCCTGCGGTTCCGGTGGACGCCCGAGGAGTTCGGCATCGCCACGCGGCCGGCCGCCGACGTGGCGGCGCTCACGGTGGCCGGCCCCGCCGAGAGCGCGGCCGCGATCCGGGCGGTGCTGTGGGGCGAACACGGCCCACGCCGCGACGTCGTGGTGCTCAACGCCGCGGCCGTGCTCTGGGCGGCGGGACGGGCCCCGGATCCGGCCGCCGCCGCCCGGCTCGCCGCCGCGGCGATCGAGTCCGGCGGCGCTGCCGCGAAACTCGACCGCCTGGTCGCGCTTTCCAGCCCCGGTCCGTAGGATTGCCGCGTGCTCGACCTCGACGTGATCCAGCCCGAGCCGGAACCAGCCTCGACGGCGGCCGGCCCCGCCGTGCCGCCGTGCTGCGCGGCGGAATCGCGGCCGAGCGGCGAGGGGATGCGGCTCGCGGTCTGCCTGGCGTTGGCCGTGATCCTCCTCGTGGTTGCCATGGTGCCGATGGCGGCCCACGGGCTGCCGGAACAGGCGGGCGGCCACATGCTCGCCGCCTGGTTCGACCGCCTCGGCCTCACCGGCATCGCGGGCAATTGGCTGCAGCTCGCGCTCGCGACGCCGATCGTGTTCTGGGGCGGCTGGCCGATCCTGACAGGCGGCCTGGCGGGGTTTCGCCGCGGGCGGCCCACGATGTTCTCGCTGATCGGCCTCGGCGTGATGGTCGCCTGGGGCGCGAGCGTTCTGGCGACCGTCGCCCCGGGCCTCGTCCCGGCGGCGTTCCGCCGGGCCGACGGCAGCGTGGAGGTGTTTTTCGAGTCGGCCGGAACGATCGTCGTGCTCGTGCTCGTCGGGCAGCTGCTCGAGACCCGGGCGCGGCGGGCGACGACGACGGCGATCCGCGCGCTCATGGACCTCGCGCCGCCGACGGCCGAGCGGTTTCCGGAGGGCACGCTCGTTCCGCTGGCCACGGTGCACCAGGGCGACCTGCTCCGCGTGCGGCCCGGCGGCCGGATTCCCGTCGACGGCACGATCCGCGAGGGGGCGACGACGTGCGACGAAGCGCTTCTCACCGGCGAGCCGCTACCAGTCGAGCGGGCCGCGGGCGACCGCGTGCTCGGCGGCGCGATCAACGGCGCGGGGGCGATCGTGATCGAGGCCGTGGCGACGGCGGGCGATTCGCTCGTGGCCCGGATCGCCCGGCTCGTGCGCGAGGCCCACGAGAAGCGGGCCCCGATCGAGCAGCTGGCCGACCGGATCGCGGCCGTGTTCGTGCCGGTGGTGCTCGCGGTGGCCCTCCTCACGTTCCTCGGCTGGGCCGCGTTCGGCCCGGAGCCCCGGCTGGCCCTGGGGCTGCTCTCCGCCGTGAGCGTGCTCGTGATCGCCTGCCCGTGCGCCCTCGGGCTGGCCACGCCGCTCTCGATGACGGTGGCCATCGGCCGGGGAGCCCGCGAGGGAATTCTGGTGCGGTCGGCGGAGGCGATGGAACACCTGGCCTCCGCCGGCACGATCCTGTTCGACAAGACGGGCACGCTCACGCAGGGCCGGCCGCGGATCGTGGCCGTCGCCGTGGCGTTGCCCGACGGAAGCCCCGCGTCGACGGCCGACCTGACGGCGGCGGCGACCGCACTCGCGCGCGACCCCTTCCGCCCGCTGCTCGCCGCCGCCGCGAGCCTCGAGGCGGCGAGCGAGCATCCGCTCGCGCGGGCGTTCGCGGAGGCCGCGGCCGAGGCGGGGATCGATCCGGCGACGGCCCGCGACGTGCGGGCCGTCGTGGGCCGGGGGCTCACCGGTTTCGTCGCCGGCAGCCGCGTGATCGTGGGCACGCCGGCCCTGCTCGCGGCGGAGGGGGTGGCCGGTTCCGCGGCCCTCGGGCCCGAACCCCCGGGCACCGCCGGCACGTCGGTCGCGGTGGCCATCGACGGCCGTACGGCGGGCTCGTTCAGGATCGCCGATCCGCCTCGTCCGGAGGCCGCGGAGGTGATGGCGACGCTGCACGCGCGCGGTCTCGCGACGGGGCTGTTGTCGGGCGACACGCAGGCCGCCGCGACCGACCTCGCGCGCTCGATCGGCATCGAGGAGGCCCACGGCGGCCTCGCGCCGGCCGACAAGGCCCGACACCTCGAACGGCTGCGCGCCGCCGCCGGCCCCGGCGGCCGGTCGCACGGCCGCATCGTGTTCGTCGGCGACGGCATCAACGACGCGCCGGCCCTCGCGGCGGCCGACGTCGGCATCGCCATGGGCACGGGGGCCGACGTGGCCCTCGAGACGGCGGACGTCTCGCTCCTCTCCGGCGGCCTGGCCGCGGTGCCGCGGGCCCTCGACCTCGCGGCGGCCACGATGCGCAACGTGCGGCAGAATCTCTGCCTCGCGTTCCTCTACAACGTGCTCGCGATCCCCGTGGCCTCGGGCGCGCTCTATCCCTGGCTCGGCCACGTCACGAGCCCGATGCTCGCCGCCGCCGCGATGAGCCTGAGCTCGCTCTCCGTGATCGCCAACGCCCTGCGCCTGCGGCCGAGGCCCGTCACGTCAGCGGGATCGTGAGGCCGTCGAAGGCGAGTTCCACGCCGGCTGGCAGCCGGGCCGAGAACGCGGCGTGGCCGAGGTCGTGCGACATGTGCACGAAGAGCGTGCGGCGGGCGGCCACGCGGGCGGCCACGGCGAGCGCCTCGTCGAGCGAGAGGTGCGTGGGATGCCGCTCGGGCCGGAGGCAGTCGAGAATCAGCGTGTCGAGGCCCGCGAGCAGGGGCCACGTCTCGTCGGGGATGTGGTTGGTGTCGGTGCAGTAGGCGAGGTTGCCGAACCGGAAGCCGAGCACGTCGAACACGCCATGCCGCAGGCGCAGCGGGGTCACGCGGGCCCCGAGAACGTCGAACGGGGCGGTCCCGATCCGCTCGAAGGCGACCTTCGGCACGCCACCGCCGGGCGCCGGCACCGGTTCGAAGGCGTAGTCGAACGCCCGGCGGATCCGCCGCTCCACGCGCTCCTCGCAATAGACGGGCACCGGCCCGCCCGAGCGGTGGCAGATCGGCCGCACGTCGTCGAGCCCGTAGACGTGGTCGACGTGGTCGTGCGTGTAGAGGATCGCGTGCACGCGGCCGATCCGCTCGCGGAGCAACTGCCGCCGCAGGTCGGGCGTGGTGTCGACGAGGAGGGTCCCCTCCGGCAACCCCAGGGCCACGCTCGTGCGCGTCCGGTCGTCGCGCGGATCGCCGCTCGTGCACGTCGCGCACGAGCAGCCCACCACGGGCACGCCCACGCTCGTCCCGGTGCCCAGGAAGAGCAGCGTGCCGGAGAGGCTGCGGGCCGCCTCCGCCTCGTGCGGCTGGATGGTCATGACCGCCCACTGTAGCGGCTGCCGCCGGCCGCGCCACGCGCCGACTCGGCCGCTGCCCCGCACGGGCCCCCCGGCCCGGATCGGCGTCCCCCGGCTCGTCGCCTGCCGTCACCTGGCCGGCGGTTCCTCCACCTGCAGCCGGGCCTTGGTCGGGTCTTGGACGAGGTCGAGGTCGAACACGTTGCTGCCGGGATTGATCTCCGCCCAGAAGGCGCGATCCGCGGAATACCGCGGATGCACCCGGGCGGAGTTTCCCTCGGGCACCGTGATCCGCACCTGGCTCACGCCGACGACCGCGCCGAACTTTTTGTTGCCGGTGCGGAACGCCCGGTACCGTCCGTTGGCGTCGGTGATGCCGTAGGAGGCGGGCACGGCCTGTTTGGCGTCGGGCGCCCGGGGCTCGAACTGCACGACCACGCCTGCGAGGGGCTTCCCCTCGAGCGTCACCCGCCCGGTCACCTCCGCCACGGGTTGACGCTCGCCGCCGCAGCCCGCGATCGCGACCACGATGCCGAGCACCGCGCCCGCGACGCCGCACCGGACTCCGACCTCCGCCGTCATCGTCACTCCTTGGGTCATGGAGCCTGGAGCCTGAAGCCTGGAGCCTGGCGTTCAATACCGCGACACGTCCACCACACGCGGCGCCCGATCGGCCCGGTTCTGGAGCTGGTTCATCGTGCTGCTGCTCACGGCGTCGGAGATGAACGCCACCGCACCGTCCGCGAACAGATACTGGACGCCGTTGGGGTGGGCGCTCCCCGGGCCCTTGCCGCGATTGTCGGTGCCGAAGAGGTCGTACGTGTCCCAGTTCTGATTGAAATTGACCCGCACGAGCGTGGCGCAGGTCCCGTACGGCCCGAAGTCGCCCGACCAGCCGGCGCCCGCCCAGGCGGCTGCCATCCCCTTGAAGGCGCGCTCGCCGACCATCAGCACCTTGCTCGTGCCGTCGGCGATGTCGGAGACCTTCACGCCCAGCGGTCCGGTGCCGGGGCTGGGCCCGGTCGCGTCCATCCTGCCGAAGAAGATTCCGCCGCAGTCGATGTCCTTGTAGGGCGCCGCGTAGTTGCCGGGCGTGATCGTGGCGTACGACCCCGAGACGTTGACGCCGCCGGCGACGCCCACGTAGTTCGACGTGGCGACCTGGAACGGCGGCGACGGGCCGAAGAGCGACGAGGCGTCGGTCGGCTGGTTGAACAGGCCCTTGTCGCGCAGGTCGGGCGAGTTGTCGGACGGGCAGCGGTATTGGGGGATCTTGGTCTGCAGCGCGGTGATGTCGGCCTGCGCCGCTCCGGACACGCACAGGGTGTTCAGACTCCGGGTGTTCGGCGAGAGCTGCTGGTAGAGATCCATCCGCTCCATCCAGGGCAGGATGAACGTCGCCCAGCCCCAACACCGCTCGTCGCCGAGGGCCGTGCCGGTCGCCCCCTGGAGCCAGGTGTAGCCCGCCGGGTAGGCCTTCCGCGCGTTCTCGTGGGTGAGGATCGCCAGGCCGATCTGCTTGAGGTTGTTCTGGCAGGTGCTGCGCCGGGCCGACTCGCGGGCCGACTGCACCGCCGGGAGCAAGAGCGCCACGAGCACGCCGATGATCGCGATCACGACGAGCAGTTCCACGAGGGTGAACCCCCGGCGGCCGGGCACACGGGCCGGCGTCGCGCAGCCTGCACGAACCATCGTTTCCCCCTCCTTCCTCTGCGGACCCCCACCGTGACCAGGCTTTTGAATCCAAAGACTTTCGTCTAGAATGATACCGACCGGCGGGGTCGAGGGAAACCCCGCCTCGGACGGCGTCTCGCGGGCCGCGGCCGCCGCCTGATCGAACTGGCTTGCACGGGGTGGTGGATGACGACCCGATTCGGCCCCGATCCGGGGATTTCTCCGACTCTCGCGGTCCGGGCGGGCTTCACGCTCGTCGAGCTCCTGGTCGTGATCGCGATCATCGGTGTGCTCGTCGGCCTGCTGCTTCCCGCTGTGCAGAGCGCCCGCGAATCTGCCCGGCGGACGGCCTGCACGAACAAGATCAAGCAGGTCGCGCTGGCCGCGATCAACCACCACGAGACGAAGAAGGCCCTCCCCAGCCGGACCGGCGGCACGTGCTGCGGTGGCAACAACGCCAACGACCCCACCAAGACCGCGCAATACTCGAACAACGCCGGGCGGCGCAGCGCCTTCGTCGAACTGCTGCCGTTCATGGAGGAGACGATCATGTACGAGGACATCATGGCCGGCGATGCGGCCAACGCCGCCGGAGGGCCGTACGCCTACAGCGGCTTCACTCCGTGGAACGTCGCGCCCGCCACGCTCTCGTGCCCCGACGACACGGCGCAGTACAACGCGCGAGGCCACAACTACGCCCTCTGCCTGGCCGACTCGCTGACGTTCCAGAACTTCGTGACCGCGACCGCGCCCAACGTCGCCACGGCGGCGGGCCGCGGACTGTGGAACGTCGGGGCCTGGTTCAACACCACGACGTCGCCTCCGACCCGTGCGAACTCGGGCGTGCGGTTCCGGGAATGCTCCGACGGCCTCAGCAAGACGATCCTCTTCAGCGAGCGGCTGCGCGGGTCGCTCGACATCACCACCACCGGTTCCTTCGTGGCGGTCGGTGCGACGCCGGTCGGCGGTTCCATCGGGCAGATCGCCGGGTCTTCATGGCTGCCCAGCGCGTGCCCGCCGCTGGGCGACGGTAGGAACTACGTGGCCGGCACGCTCGGGAAAACGGTGTGGGGCAACTTCTGGACCGACGGCCAGGCGGAGCGGGTGGGCTTTCACACGATCCTGCCGCCCAACTCGCCGTCGTGCGGCAGCAGCGCACAGATCAACGCCGACAACACCTACACCCTGCTGCCCCCCACGAGCGGCCACCCCGGCGGCGTCAACGTGGCGTTCGCCGACGGCTCGGTGGCGTTCATCGCCGACTCGATCGACACCGGCACGCTGGGCGTCGTCGTTTCCAACACCTCGACGATCCCCAGCCCCTACGGCGTTTGGGGCGCGCTCGGCACGAAGGCGGGCGGCGAGGGAACGACGGCCTATTGAGCCGGTCCGGGCCGCCCTGATACTCTTCGACGGGTGGTCGGAGGGTGCACCCGAGCGACCGCCCGCCTCCCCGCCCTCGTCCACGCACGGATGACGCAGCGTTTCACCAGCGCCGGGCTCGTCTCGTTCGCGGCCGCATGGTGCGCCGCGGCCGAGGGGGCCGCGCTCCCCTCGTACGCCGCCGACGTCCACCCGATCCTCGCTCGCTACTGCTTCGACTGCCACTCCGGCGACCAGGCGGGGGGAGGCATCACGCTCGACGCCTACACCGAACCGCGGGCCAAGACGCACGAACGCAAGGCCTGGGTGAAGGTGCTCCGGCAGCTGCAGGGCCGCGCGATGCCCCCGGCCGACGCCGACCAGCCGGCCCCCGCCGAGATCGCCACGCTCGAGCGCTGGATCACCGACTATGCCCTCGTGCCCGACTGCTCCCGCGGCGAGCGGCCCGGCCGCGTCACCGTGCGCCGGCTGAACCGCGAGGAATACAACAACACCGTGCGCGACCTGTTCGGCATCGACGTGCGGCCGGCCGACGATTTTCCCTCCGACGACGTGGGCTACGGCTTCGACACGATCGGCGACGTGCTCTCCCTGCCCCCGGTGCTCCTCGACCGCTTTATCGACGCGTCCGACGTCGTGGCCCGGGCCGTGATCGCGAGCACCGACGCCGACGCGGCCCCGACCCGCCGCATCGAGGGCGGTCGGCTCAATTCCACCGGGCACTTCACCCGCGACTTCGAGATCGAGCGGGAGGGCAACTATACGGTTCGTGTCATGGCGTGGGGCGACCAGGCAGGGCCGGATCCATGCCGAATGATGATCGGACTCGATGGCAAGCCACGGCGCACCGTCGACGTCCCCAATGGCCGCGGGTCGCCGATCGAGTACGACCTCAAGGTGCGGCTCGAACCGGGCAAGCACCGGCTCGCCGTGGCGTTCCTCAACGACTTCTACAAAAAAGACGAGCAGGACCCCAAGAAGCGCGACCGCAACCTGGCCGTCGATGCTCTCACGCTGGCCGGGCCGATCGGTCTCTTGCCTGCAGAGCTCCCCGCCGCGCACACGCGGTTCTTCGCCAGGCCGATCGATCCCGCGGCCGACGTCACCGAACAGGCCGAGCAGATGAAGGCGATCCTCGGGCCGGTCGCCTCGCGGGCCTTCCGCCGCCCCGCCACCGCGGGGGAGCTCGACGGCCTCGCCGCCGTGTTCTTCGCGGCCCGGCGCGGCGGCGAGTCGGTCGAGCGGGCCGCCCAGCTCGCGCTCTCGGCGCTCCTCGTGAGCCCGTCGTTCCTGTTCCGGATCGAGGGCGATCCGCCCCCCGGCCGGATCCGCACCCTCAACGACTTCGAACTGGCCGCCCGGCTGTCGTATTTCCTCTGGAGCAGCATCCCCGACGACGCGCTCTTCCGGGCCGCCGCCCGCGGCGAGGTGCACACGCCCGACCAGCTCGCGGCCCAGGCCGAACGGATGCTGCGCGACCCGAAGGCGATGGCCCTCGTCAGGAACTTCGCCGGGCAGTGGCTCCAGCTGCGGGCCCTCGACGACGTGAAGCCCGACCCGAAGCGGTTTCCCGGCTTCGACGCCGGCCTGCGGCAGGCCTTCCGCCGCGAGACGGAGGAATTCTTCGCCCACGTCGTCCGCGAGGATCGCAGCGTGCTCGAATTGCTCGACGCCGACTACACGTTCGTCGACGAACGGCTCGCGAAGCACTACGGCATCCCCGGCGTGACGGGCGGCGAGTTTCGCCGGGTGTCGCTCGACGGCCGGCAGCGGGGCGGGCTGCTCGGGCAGGCGAGCATCCTCACGGTGACCTCGAACCCCACCCGGACGAGCCCGGTGAAGCGGGGGAAGTGGATCCTCGAAAACCTGTTCGCCGCGCCCCCGCCCGATCCGCCGCCGAACGTCCCCGAACTCGACGGCAACGGGGCGAAACTCGCGGGCACGCTCCGGCAGCGCATGGAGCAGCACCGCGCCGATCCGGCGTGCGCCTCCTGCCACAGGCTCATGGACCCGCTCGGCTTCGGCCTCGAGAACTACGACGCCATCGGCGCCTGGCGCGACCGCGACGGCGACGCCGCGGTGGATGCGGGGGGGGAGCTCCCCGACGGCAGCCGCTTCCGGGGGCCGGCGGAACTCCGGGCGATCCTCTCGGCCCGGAAGGACGAGTTTCGCCGCTGCCTGATCGAGAAGCTGCTCACCTACGGGCTGGGGCGGGGCCTCGAATACTATGATGCCTGTGCGGTGGAGCGGATCGCCGCGGCCTCGGCCGCCCAGGGCGACCGCTTCTCGGTGATCGTCACCGAGATCGTGCGCGGCCCCGCGTTCCGCCAGCGCGAGTCGGGAGCCGACATCCAATGACGCCCAGACTGTCGCGACGCACGATGCTGCGGGGCCTGGGCACCGGGATCGCCCTGCCGCTTCTCGAGGCGATGGAGCCCGTGGCACTCGCCGGTCCGGCCCGGAAGGCCGCCGCGCCGGTGCGGATGGCGTTCCTCTACGTGCCCAACGGCATCCACATGGCCGACTGGACGCCCGCCGCCACCGGCGCCGGGTACGAGCTGCCGCCCACGCTCGAGCCGCTCGCCGGCCTGAGAGGCGACTTCAGCATTCTGAGCGGCCTGGGGCAGCGATGCGCGAACTCCAACGGCGACGGCCCCGGCGACCACGCCCGGGCGATGGCGTCGTTTCTCTCGGGCGTGCAGGCCCGCAAGACCGAGGGGCTCGACATCCATTGCGGCACGACGGTCGACCAGATCGCCGCCGCCACGATCGGTCGCACGACCCGGTTTCCGTCGCTCGAGATCGGGGCCGACGTCGGCAAGACGTCGGGCACGTGCGACTCGGGCTACAGCTGCGCCTACTCGTCGACGATCTCGTGGCGCAGCGAGACCCAGCCCCTCCCCAAGGAAAACGACCCGAAGCTGATCTTCGAGCGGCTCTTCGAGGACGGCAGGCCGGGCGAATCGGCCCAGGCCCGGGCCAAGCGCGACCGGTTCAGCCGGAGCATCCTCGACTTCGCCCTCGAGGACGCCGCCCGCCTCGAGCGCACCCTCGGCCACTCCGATCGCCGCAAGCTCGACGAATACCTCTCGGCGGTGCGGGAGGTGGAGCGGCGGATCGAGCGGGCGCAGCGGACCACCGCGGCGGGCCCTGCCGCCATGAAGAAGCCCGACGGCATCCCGGAGAGGTACGAGGACCACCTCCGGCTGCTGGCCGACCTGCTCGTGTTCGCCTTCCAGACCGACTCCACCCGAATCGCCACGTTCGTGTTCGCCAACGAGGGGAGTGGGCGGAGCTACTCGTTCATCGACGTCCCCGAGGGGCACCACGACCTGTCGCACCACGGCAACGACCCCGCGAAGCAGGCCAAGATCGCGAGGATCAACCGCTTCCACGCCAGGCAGCTGGCCTACCTCCTGGGCAGGCTGAAGGCGAGCCGCGAGGGCGACTCGAACCTCCTCGACCGCAGCCTGCTCGTCTACGGCGGGTGCATCGGCGACGGCAACCGCCACGATCACAACGACCTGCCGATCCTGCTCGCCGGCCGGGGCGGCGGCACGCTCTCTCCCGGCCACCACCGGCGCTACGAGCCGAAGACCCCGCTCAACAATCTCTTCGCCGCCCTCCTCGACCGGGTGGGCGTGAAGGCGACGCTGCCCGAGACCACCGGCCGCCTGGAGGGAATCTGACCGTGTGCGTTCGTGCCTGCCTCGCCGCGCTGGCGTGCGCGGGCCTGCTCGCTTCCGGTTCGGTGGTCGCCGCGCCCAGGGATCCCACGCCGCAGCGCTACCACCTCCAGGCCCGGGCCAGCGAACTCGACCCGCGGGTGAAGCCGCACCCCGAGGCCGACTTCGTGCTCGAGAAGGACGGCAAGCCCGCCGACGTGGAGCACGCGTCGGTCGACACGCGGGTGAAGTCCCGCGGCCGGCTGGTCGTATGGCTCATGGACTACAACGACGCACTGTTCACGCTGCTCAACGACCTGGGCTTGCACGCCGTCCAACCCCACTACGCCAACAAGTGGTTCGCGATCCTCAAGCCGCGCGACCGCATGGATCGCGGCGACGTCCGGCTCGAGGCGGCCACCGGCCGCGACGTGAGCGACCAGATCGACATCCCCCCGCCCGACTCGATGATGGAGCGGGTGCGGGCGATGCTCCTCGGGCTCTCCCAGAAGCACCCGCAGGGCGACTGGCGGCAGTTCCTCTCCTCCGACGGGTCGGAGGTGCGCTGGGGCAAGGTGATCGTCGCCGGAGCCTCGCACGGCGCCACCACGGCGGCCCGGTTCGCACAGGAGGTGAGGGTGGACCGCGTGGTGATGCTCTGCGGGCCGCGCGACCAGGACCAGGACTGGCAGGCGCTCCCCTCGGAGACTCCGCCGGCACGGTATTTCGGGTTTTCGCACGTGCTCGACGGCGGCTGGAAGAACGACCACTACTGCCGCTCGTGGGAACTGCTCGGGCTACACGCGTTCGGCCCGATCGTGAACGTCGACGACGCGTCGCCCCCCTACGGCAACTCGCGGAGGCTGATCACGGCGGTGGACGTGGGCGGAGACGCGAACCGGGCCCATTCGGTCGTGCAGCCCGGGAAGGCGTCGCCGCAGGGTCCGGATGGAAAGGCCCGCTACGAGCCGGTGTGGCGCTACCTGTTCACGCATCCGGTGGGGGAGGTGGGCGAGCCGGCTCCAGCGGATCCCGACTGCCTGCAGGAGCACCTGCTCGGCGGCTGACTCGCCCGGCCGGCGGCGGCGGCGGCGGGGCCGACCGGGTGCGCGACCTGCGCGGCGGCCGCCTTCGCTTGACCCCCGGCCGTCTCCGGCGGGAGAATCCGGTCGATCCATGGAAACCCTCGAACGCCTCTGGGAAACGGTCTCCAACGCCGCAGCCGGGGCCGGCACGCGCCTGGAGCGGTTCCTGACCGGCCTTCTCGGCTCGTCGAACGCCCGCTCCTTGAGGCGGCTCGAGCCCAGGATCGAGGCGATCAACTCGCTCGAGCCGAAGTATCAGGCGCTGACGGAGGTCGAGCTCCGCGGCCAGACGGCCGAATTCCGCCGGCGGCTGGCGGCCGGTGAGACGCTCGACGACATCCTGGTCGAGGCCTTCGCGGTCTGCCGCGAGGGGGGGAAGCGGTTCCTGGGGATGCGGCACTACGACGTGCAGCTGATCGGCGGCATGGTGCTCCACTCCGGCGCGATCGCCGAGATGATCACGGGGGAGGGGAAGACGCTCGTGGCCACGCTCCCGGCGTATCTCAACGCGCTCGAGGGGAAGGGCGTGCACGTCGTGACGGTCAACGACTACCTCGCCCGCCGCGACATGGAATGGATGGGCCCGCTCTACATCGGCCTCGGCCTCACCGTGGGGGCGATCCAGTCGGGGATGGAGTCGGGCGAGCGCCAGAAGGCCTACGCCTGCGACATCACCTACGGCACGAACAACGAGTTCGGCTTCGACTACCTCCGCGACAACATGCGGATGGCCGCCCGGGGCGACGACCGCTTTCCCAAGCACATGCAGCAGAGCCAGGGGCCGCTCACCTTCGCGATCGTCGACGAGGTCGACAACATCCTCATCGACGAGGCCCGCACGCCGCTGATCATCTCCGGGCCCGCCCACGACGACGTCTCCAAGTATTCGCGGGCCGACCAGATCGCCCGCCAGCTCAAGCCCGACGTCCACTTCGAGGTCAAGGAGAAGGAGCACACCGTCGCCCTCACCGAGGAGGGCGTCCGTGTCGCGGAAAAGCTCGCCGACGTCGAGAGCTTCTACACCGCGGGCAACATGGAGTGGCCCCACCTAATCGACAACTCGCTCAAGGCCCATCACCTCTACAAGCGCGACGTGAACTACGTCGTGCAGAACGGCGAGGTGGTGATCGTCGACGAGTTCACCGGCCGACTGATGCCGGGCCGCCAGTGGTCCGACGGCCTCCACCAGGCGGTGGAGGCGAAGGAGGGCGTGCGGGTCAAGGAGGAGTCGCAGACGCTCGCCACCGTCACGCTGCAGAACTTCTTCAAGCTCTATAAAAAACTCGCCGGCATGACCGGCACCGCGATGACCGAGGCGAGCGAGTTCTGGAAGATCTACAAGCTCGACGTGATCGCGATCCCGCCCAACCGGGGCATGAAGCGGATCAACCATCCCGACGTCATCTACCGGACCGAGCGCGAGAAGTGGATCGCCGTGGCCGACGAGGTGGAGCGGCTCCACCGCTTCGACACGCTGGCGCTGACGGACGGCACCTGGAAGATCGGGAAGATCCTGAAGGAGACCGACGGGGCGCTCGAGTTCGAGCCGAAGGGCTCGCGCGACGTGGAGACGATCCCGCGGGAGAAGGTGAAGGAGGTCGAGCGGCGGGGCTGCCCCGTGCTCGTGGGCACCGTCTCGATCGAGAAGAGCGAGCGGCTCGCAGACCTGCTCGAGAAGCGGGGCGTCGACCACCAGGTCTTGAACGCCAAGCAGCACAAGCGCGAGGCCGAGATCATCGCCCAGGCCGGCCGGCTGGGGGCCGTGACGATCGCGACCAACATGGCCGGCCGCGGCACCGACATCATCCTCGGCGGCAATCCCGACACGCTCGTGTGGGCGAAGCTCCAGGACACCTATCCCACGCGGCTCGACGTGCCGCACGCCGAGTGGGAGGCGCTCGTCAGGGAGATCTCGGAGCGGGAGAACATGAAGGCCGAGGGGGAGCAGGTGCGCTCGATGGGCGGGCTGCACATCGTCGGCACGGAGCGGCACGAGGCCCGGCGCATCGACCTCCAGCTCCGCGGCCGCTGCGGCCGTCAGGGGGATCCGGGATCGAGCCGGTTCTTCCTCTCGCTCGAGGACGACCTGATGCGGATCTTCGCCGGCGAGTGGGTGAAGAACGTGCTCACGCGGCTCGGCATGCAGGACGGCGAGGCGATCGAGAGCCGGATGGTGACCCGCCGCGTCGAGGCCGCGCAGAAGAAGGTCGAGGAGCGCAACTTCGAGGTCCGCAAGAACCTCCTCGAGTACGACGAGGTGATGGACGAGCAGCGGAAGCGGGTCTACGGCTTCCGCCAGAGGATCCTCGACCAGGTCGAGGGGGAGGGCGACTGCCGCGAGATCGTGCTCGACATGGTCGATCGCCAGATCGACCAGAACATCGGCACGTTCCTCGACAAGGACTACGGCGCCCAGACGTTCGCCGCCTGGGCCTCGGAGCGGATGGCGTGCGAGCTCGAGGGGAACGACTATCGAGGCATGTCGCCCGAGGAGGCCGAGCGGCTGGCCGTCGAGGAGGCGGTGCGGCAGGCCGAAGGGCTCGTCTCCGAGGCCGTCGAGGAAAACCTTCCCGCCGGCGAGGAGGAGAGCGAGTGGAACTGGGGCGCGCTCGCCTCGTTCGCCAATTCGCGTTGGAAGGTCTCCGTCAACGACCGCGACCTGAAGCGGGCCGGCCGCGACAACGTGGCCGAGTTGCTCCAGGAGAAGGCCCGCGACGCGATCCAGCGGATCGACCTCTCCGACGGCGCCCGCTTCCTGGCCCCCGACTTCGGCGTGCGGAGTGCCTGCGGCTGGACGGAGTGGCGCTTCGGCCAGCCGCTGACCCCGGCGGAGCTCTCCGAAGCGGAGGCGGCCGGCCACGACGTCGAGGCCTTCAAGCAGATCGTCAAGCGAAAGGCCCGCGCGGTGTATGCCGAACGCGAGGCCCGCTACGGCGCCGACATGCGCCGGATGGAGCGTTCCGTGGTCTTGCAGATCCTCGACAACGCCTGGAAGGATCACCTCCTGGCGATGGATCACCTGCGGTCGAGCGTCGGCCTCCGCGGCTACGCCCAGGTGGACCCGAAGGTGGAATACAAGCGCGAGGGGATGCGGACGTTCGACCTGATGTGGAAGGCGATCGACGAGCGCGTCGTCGACATCGTCTACCGGATCGAGCAGGTCGAGCAGGAGGAGCAGGTGAAGAGCACGTTCCGTGAGACGGCGGCGATCCACGCCGAGGCGCCGTCGGCCGCCGCGCTCGCGCCTTCATCCGGGCCGCAGCAGGCGGCCGCGGCCGACTCCAGCGGCGAGCCGGTGAACCTCGAGCCGATCCGCAACCTCGGCGCGAAGGTCGGCCGCAACGACCCCTGCCCCTGCGGCAGCGGCAGGAAGTTCAAGAACTGCTGCGCGAAGTCGAGCGGCGTGGCCGCGGGTTGACGCGGTCGTGCCGTGGTGCTGAACATCTTCTACCTCGTCGCCGCCCTGCTCGCCCTGCCCTGGGTGGCATGGCGGCGGCTGTCGGGAGGGCGGCCCGTGGCGGCGCCGTGGACCCGTTTCACCGGCGGGATCGAGCCGCTCCGTCCGCCGCTCTACCCGCGCATCTGGCTGCACGGCGTGAGCGTGGGCGAGGTCCAACTGCTCGCCGGGCTCGCGGCGGAGATCCGCCGGCAGGCCGACGCGGCGGGCCGCGCCGTGGACTGTGTGATCTCGAGTTCGACGACGACGGGCCTCGAGGTCGCCGCCCGGCGGTTCGAACCCGACCGCACGTTTCCCTGCCCGCTCGATTTCACCTGGGCGGTGCACCGCGTCCTCGACCGCGTGCAGCCCGACCTCCTCGTGCTCGGCGAACTCGAGCTGTGGCCGAACCTGATCGTGCGGACCGCGCGGCGCGGCATCCCGATCATCGTCGTCAACGGCCGCCTCGGCCCGCGGAGCGCCGCGGGGTACGCCCGGATCGCGCCGCTCGTGCGGGGCGTGCTCGGCCGCGTGTCGCTCGTCATGGCGAGGTCGCCCGAGGACGGCGCCCGCTTCACGGCTCTCGGCGCGCCGCGCGTCGTCGTCGCGGGATCGCTGAAGTTCGACGGCGTGCAGGGGAACCGGTCCGACCCCGAGGTCGTGCGGCTGCGCTCGCTCGCCGGCGTCCCGGACGACGCACCTGTGTTCCTGGCGGGGAGCACGCAGGCGCCCGAGGAGGAGTTCGCGATCGAGGCGTTTCGGGCCGTGGAGCGGGCCCATCCGCGGCTGCGGCTCGTGCTCGTGCCGCGGCACGTGGAGCGGGCGGGGGAGGTCGCCGCCCTGCTCGACCGCTCGGGCCTCCGCTGGCAGCGGCGCAGCCGGCTCGACGCGGAGCCCGCCGACCCCGCGGCGCGGGTCCTGCTCGTCGACACGACCGGCGAACTCGGCCGCTGGTGGGGCACCGCCACGATCGCGTTCGTGGGGGGCAGCCTCGACGGCCGGCGCGGCGGGCAGAACATGCTCGAGCCGGCCGCCTACGGCGCCGCGGTCTGCTTCGGGCCCCACACGCGGAACTTCGCCCGCGAGGTCGAGACGCTCCTCGCCGCCGACGCCGCGGAGGTGGTCGCCGACGCCGCCGCGCTCCGCGTGTTCGTGGCCCGGTGCCTCGACGAGCCGACCCGGGCGGAGGCCCTCGGGAAACGGGCCGCCGCCGCCGTGGAGGCCAACCGGGGGGCCACGGCCGCCACCGCGCGGGAGATCCTCCGCCGGCTGCCGGCCCGGACCCGCTTCCGGTGACGGTTGCCCGTCTCCGGCCGAATCCCGATAATCCCGGGCTGCGAAGCGGGCGGCCCGGAGGCCGCCGGTTCCCGAACGGTCAATCATCCCGCACGAGGCACCCGCAGTGGCACACGGAAAGTACCTGTTCACGAGTGAGTCGGTCAGCATGGGGCATCCGGACAAACTGGCCGACCAGATCTCCGACGGCGTCCTCGATGCCTACCTCGCCCAGGATCCCAGGAGCCGCGTGGCCTGCGAGACGATGGTCACCACGGGCCTCGCGGTGATCGCCGGCGAGATCACCTCGCGGGGCACGATCGACTACCAGCAGGTGGTCCGGCAGGTGATCCGCGACGTCGGCTACACCGACGACGAGATGGGGATCGCCGCCGACACCTGCGCCGTGCTCGTGGCCGTCGGCAAGCAGTCGGGCGACATCGCCATGGGCGTCAACGACGACGAGGCGAAGGGGAAGGACATCGGCGCCGGCGATCAGGGCCTGATGTTCGGCTACGCCTGCAACGAGACCCCGGAGATGATGCCGCTGCCCATCGCGGTCTCGCACCGCATCCTCGCCCGGCTCACCGAGGCCCGGCAGAAAGGGGAGGTCGACTGGCTCCGGCCCGACTCGAAGAGTCAGGTGACGATCGAGTACGACGGGCACAAGGCCGTCCGCGTCGACACCGTCGTCGTCTCCACGCAGCATGCCCCGCACGTCTCGAACGAGGAGATCCGCCGGTTCGTCGTCGAGAAGATCGTCAAGCCACTCCTGCCGCAGGACCTCGACACGGCGGACGTCACCTACCACGTCAATCCGACCGGCCGGTTCGTGGTGGGCGGCCCGCACGGCGACTGTGGCCTCACCGGCCGGAAGATCATCGTCGACACCTACGGCGGCTGGGGCCGCCACGGCGGCGGCGCCTTCTCCGGCAAGGACCCCACGAAGGTCGACCGCAGCGCCGCCTACATGGCCCGCCACATCGCCAAGAACATCGTCGCCGCCCGCCTGGCCGACCGCTGCGAGGTGCAGCTGGCCTACGCGATCGGCGTGAGCGAGCCGGTGAGCGTGCACGTCGACACCGAGGGCACGGGCAGGGTCGAGGACCAGCGGCTGTGCGAGGTCGTCCGGGAGTTCTTCCCGCTCACTCCCCGCGGGATCATCGACTATCTCGACCTGCGGCGGCCGATCTACCGGAAGACGGCCGCCGGCGGCCACTTCGGCCGCGACGGCTTCAGCTGGGAGAAGACCGACCGGGCCAAGGCGCTCGCCGAGGCGGTGGGCTCGGCCGTCGCGGTGGGCTGACAGCGCGTGTTCACGCACGGTCCGACCACCGCCGCGAAACCGAACGCGACGCTCGAGCGGGCGGTCGTCGCGGCGGCCGGGCCGCTGGCCGCCGCGCTCGTGTCCGCCTGCGGTGGGATCCTCGCGGCTCGGCGGCTCGGCGGCGGCATCGAGCCGGCCGGTGCGGCGGGCCTGCTCGCGGTGGCGGCGGCCGGCGGTGCACTCGTGCTGGCCTGCGATGCCGCGGCCCGCTCCGCCGGCCTGCCCTTCGGCTGGCGCCTGGCCGCGCGGGCCGGATACGCAGCCGCACTGGCGGCCGTGGGAGCGTCGCCCCGGCACGGCTCCGGGCTCGACACCGTGCTCTGGCTCGCCGGGGTCGGCCTCGCCGGAGCGGTCGTGGCCGCTCCCGTGGCCGCTCCCTGGGTCCGCCGCGCCGGCCGCCTCCGGCCCGGCGGCGTGGGCGGGCTCAGCTGGCGTTGGCGGCCGCCTCGCCCGGTCGCGGCGTTCCGCGCCGCGGCCGCGGCCCCCTCCCTTCCCGCCTGCCCCGGCAGCCTGCGGCAGCGGTTCGAGCGGTACGAACTCGACGGCCACGACTGCCTGCGGGGCACGCTCTCGCTCACGGTGCCGCAGGGGGCGCGGGCGGCCCACGGGCACGTCGGCTTCTGCCCCTCGTTTCGCACGCTGCCGGAGGTGGAGGCCGGCACCTCGTTCGACGGCGTCGAGGCGGTCGTGACCGCGGCCGAGATCGTGCCCTGGGGGGTGCGGATCGAGTGCCGCCTCGACGAGCCGGTCGACGAGCCGATCGAGATCCCGATCGACGTGTTCGCGCGGTCCCCCTCCTGACCATGTTCATGCCGATGGCACGCTGGCCCGAACATCTCTGGACGACGATCTTCACCTACGGCGTGATCTTCGTCGGCTTTCCGCTGCTCTGCCTGCTGTTCTGGAACTGGGTGCGCGGATGACCGACGCGGCCGCCGTCGTTCCCGCACCGCTCGCGTCGGCCCTCGCCCGCGCCGGCCAGGAACGCGTGCTGCGATTCTGGCCGACGCTCGATGCCGCCGGCCGATCCCGCCTGCTCGGTCAACTCGCGGTCATCGACTGGGACGAGTTCGAGACCCTGCAACGCCTCGCCTCGCGGCGGCAGCCCGCGCCGCCGGCCGCGATCGATCTGGCCGCCGCGACGACCCCGCCCTGCCTGCGGCTGCGGGATCCGGCGAACGCGCCGGGCCCCGCCGTCGCCGTCGCGACCGGGGAGCGGCTGCTCGCGGCCGGCCGCGTGGGCGCGATCCTCGTGGCCGGCGGCCAGGGCACGCGCCTCGGCTGCCACGGCCCCAAGGGCCTCGTGGCCGCCGGCCCCGTGTCGGGGGCGAACCTGTTCGAACTGCTGTTCGGCAAACTGCGGGCCGTACACCGGCGATTCGGCCGCCGCGTGCCGCTGGCGATCATGACGAGCTCGGCCACCGACGCCGCAACGCGGCGGTTCCTCGGCGAATCCGGCCACTGCGGCCTCGATCCCGACTTCGTCCACGTCTTCCGGCAGCACGACCTTCCGGCCATCGACGCCGCGACGGGTGCGATCCTGCTCGACGCGCCCGACCGCCTCGCGCTGGCCCCCGACGGCCACGGCGGCATGCTCGTGGCGCTCCACGAATCGGGCGGCCTCGACTGGTTCGGCCGCCACGGCGTCGAGCACCTCGCGAGCTTCCAGGTCGACAACCCGCTCGCCCTGCCGCTCGACCGCGAATTCCTCGGCTACCACGCCCTCTCGCGGGCCGACTTCTCCACGCAGGTGGTGAGCAAGCGCGAGCCCGGCGAGCGGGTCGGCGTGGTCGTGGAGCAGGGCGGCCGCCACGCCGTCGTGGAATACAGCGACCTCCCCCCGGCCCTCGCCGCCGAGCGGCGGCCCGACGGCCGGCTGCGGTTCCACGCCGGCTCGATCGCGGTGCACTGCTTCACCAAGGCCTTCCTCGACCGGGCCGCGGCCCGCAGGGACTCGCTCCCGCTGCACCTCGCCCACAAGGCCGTGCCGTATCTCGACGAACTCGGCACCCTCGTCAGGCCGGCCACCCCCAACGCGTTCAAGTTCGAACGCTTCATCTTCGACCTCATGCCGCTGGCCCGCAGCGTGACCGTCGTGGAAATCGATGCCTGCGACGGCTTCGCCCCGCTGAAGAATCCCGCGGGCTCCGCGGCCGACGCCCCGGAGCACGTCCACGCCGCCCTCGTGGACCACGCCCGCCGCCTCCTCGCCGAGGCGGGCGTGACGGTGGCCGACGGTGTCGACGTGGAACTCGACTCGGCCACGATCCTCGACGCCGCCGACGTCGCCGCCGCGCTCCCCCGCGGCACGCACATCGCCACGCCGCAGGTGATTCGCGGAATGATCCCACGGACGTGATGCCGTCGTCGCTGACTCGCCCGAGCCGGGTTGGGCAAGAAGAGCAAAGCACGACAGGCTGAAGCCTGTCCCACATGGGGGCATGACAGGCTGAAGCCTGCCCTACGTTCCGCTACAGTACGCGAAACAGGAAACGCCACATGCTGCATGCGATCGTGATGGCCGGGGGATCCGGCACGAGGTTTTGGCCCGCCAGCCGGGCCGGGCTGCCGAAGCAGCTCCTGCCGCTGGCCGGCGCGAAGACGCTGCTCGAAGACACGGTCGCCCGGCTCGAGGGGCTCGTGCCGCCGGAGCGGATGCTCGTCGTGACGTCGCAGCGGCTGCTGCCGGCCGTCAAGAAGCAGCTCCCCCGGCTGCCTGACACGGCGCTCGTCGGCGAGCCGTGCAAGCGTGACACGGCCCCCTGCGTGGGCTTGGCGGCGCTGCTGGTGGCGCGGCACGATCCCGACGCCACGCTGGCCGTGATACCCTCCGACCACGTGATCGCGCCGGCGGCGACCTTTCGCGCGGCGCTCGAGCAGGCGGCGGACCTCGTCGCCGAGTCGCCCGGCAGGCTCGTCACGTTCGGCATCAAGCCGACCTATCCCGCCGAGAGCTTCGGCTACATCCAGCAGGGGGCGCCGCTCGCGCGGCCGGGCGGGGCGGCACCGGCGCATGCGGTGGCCCGCTTCAAGGAGAAGCCGCCGGCGAGCGTGGCCCGGGAGTATCTCGCGGCCGGAAACTACCTGTGGAACGCCGGGATCTTCGTCTGGAAGGCGGCCACGATCCTCGAGGCGCTCGCCGCGAGGCAGCCGGAGTGTCTGTCACGGCTCGAGACGATCGTCGCCGCCTGGGACACGCCCGGGCGGGAGGGGGTGTTCGACCGCGAGTTCGCGGCCATCAAGGGGATCTCGATCGACTACGCCGTGCTCGAGCACGCCCCCGACGTGGCGGTGATCGAAGCCCCGTTCGCGTGGGACGACCTCGGCGGCTGGTCGGCGGTGGCGAGGCAGCGCGGCGCCGACGCCGCGGGAAACACGGTCGTGGGCCGGCACCTGGGCATCGATTCGGTCCGCACGATCGTGCACTCCCGGCCCGACCACCTCGTCGTCACGCTGGGCCTCGAGGATATGCTTGTGGTGCACACCCCCGACGCCACGCTCGTGGCCGACCGCGGCCACGAGGAGGCGGTCCGGAAGGTGGTGGCCGAACTGGAGAAGCGCGGGTGGACAGAGTTCTTGTAGCGGTGTGCCTCGTCGGAGCGGCGGTGGCCGGCTCCGCGCCGGCCGCCGAGCCGCCGCCGGGTGACGCCGCCTGGCTCGCCCGGCTCCGCACCGCGGCGGAGGGGCTGGCGTGGTCCGACGAGCTCGTGCGGCACGACTGGCGGCTCCAGCGCCGGCCCGGCACCGACGAGTGCAGGATCCTCGACCCGAACGACGCCTGCGTGCACGAAGGGAGCCTGGAGGAGTGCCGGGGAGAATTCGCGCGCCTCGAGGCGGCCGGGCGGATTCCGCCCGTGGCCGGCGACGCCGTGATCGTCCTCCACGGGCTCGGCGAAAACCGGGCCGCGATGAGACCGCTGGTGCAGCATCTGCGGGTGCGGCTCGACGCCGCCGTGCTCGCCGTCGGCTACGCCAGCCCGCAGGCCGGCATCGACGGCCACGGCGCGTCCCTCGGCCGCGTCGTCGCCGGGCTTCCCGGGGCGACGCGGATCAGCTTCGTGTGCCACAGCCTCGGAAACCTCGTGGTGCGCCGCTGGATGCACGAGGCGCCCGCGGCCGACCTTGCCCGCCTCCACCGGATGGTGATGCTCGGGGCGCCGAACCAGGGATCGGACCTGGCCCGCATGACGGCCAACGTCTGGCTGCTCTCGAAGCTCGCCCGCGGTGCGGCCCAGGACCTCGTGCTCCACTGGCCAGAGATCTCGAAGTCGCTCGCCGTGCCTCCCTGCGAGTTCGGCATCGTGGCCGGCGGCACGGGGGACGACCGCGGCTACAGCACGCTGCTCGCCGGCGACGACGACGCGGTCGTGCGCGTGGCCGAGACCCGTCTCGACGGCGCCCGCGACTTCCTCCTCCTGCCCGTGAGCCACGCCGCGATGATGAAGAACGCCGCCGTGCAGGAGGCCACGGTGGCGTTCCTGCGGACGGGCCGGTTCGCGGCGTCCGCCGATCCGGCGGCGGGGGCATCGGCCGATGAGTGACGGCACCGGTGCGATCCCGGCCGGCCGCGTCGCCGGCGTCGACTACGGCCGCAAGCGGATCGGGATCGCCGTCTGCGACGCCGGGCGGATCATCGCCAGCCCCCTGCCCTTCCACGTGCCTGCGGGCGACGAGGCGACCGAGGCCGCGTTCTTCCGCGGGCTCGCCGCCGCCGAGGAGGTCGTCGGCTTCGTCGTCGGCCTGCCGGTGCACGCCGACGGGAGCCCGAGCCGGATGTCGGCGGAGGCGGAGCGGTTCGGCGGCTGGCTCGCGGCCGCCACCGGCCTGCCCGTCGTGTTCCACGACGAGCGCTACACCTCCGTCGAGGCCGCCGGCAGGCTCGCGGGCCTCGGCCTCTCGCGCGGCAAGAAGAAGGCCCGCACCGATTCGATCGCCGCGCAGATCCTGCTCACGGCATGGATGGAGGCCGACGCCGCCGGCACGCTCACCGGCCGTCCCGGAGCCCTCGACGGATGAGCGGGGGCACGCGACTCGTCGTCGGCTGCGGCTACCTCGGCCTGCGGGTCGCGAAACTCTGGCGGCGGGCGGGCGCTCGCGTGGTCGCGGTCTCGCGGTCGGCCGAGCGGGCGAACATCCTCGCCGCGGAGGGGCTCGAGCCGCTCGTCGGCGACGTCACGTCGCCCGGCGGGCTCGGCGGCCTCCCCGCCGTCGACACGCTCTTCTGGGCCGTCGGCTTCGACCGCGCCTCCGGCACCTCCCCGCGCGACGTGCACGTCGACGGCCTCGGCCGCCTCCTCGACGCGCTTCCGGGCACGCCCCGCGTCTTGCTCTCGAGTTCGACGGGCGTGTGGGGCGCCGACGACGGCGGCGTGGTGAACGAAACCACCCCGGCGCACCCCGTGCGCGAGGCGGGCCGCGTCCTCCTCGAGTCCGAGGCCCTGCTCCAGGCCCGCACCGGCTCCCGCGGAACGGCCCTGCGGTTCGCCGGCCTCTACGGCCCCGGCCGTCTCCCGCGGCTCGACGACCTCGCGGCCGGCCGGCCGATCGCCGCCGACCCCGACAGCTGGCTCAACCTCGTCCACGTCGACGACGCGGCCCGGATCGTCGTCGCTGTCGCAGCCGCACCGCACGCCCGGCGGCTGTACGTCGTCTCCGACGGCATGCCTGTGCGCCGCCGTGACTGGTACGCCCACCTCGCCGCCCGCACCGGCAGCCCGCCGCCCACGTTCGACCTCTCGGCCGAGCGCATCCGCGGTGCCGACAAACGCGTCGACCCGTCGCTGCTCTACCGCGACATCCCGCTCGCGCTCACCTACCGTGACTCGTTCCAGGGCATCGACGCGATCGTTGGATAGGCGCGCCGGCTCGGGGTTGCCCCCGACCGTCTCGCCGGACGTTCGTCTACGGCTGAGGAGGCTTCGGGCTCCCCAGTGCCCCGGCCGCCGGCTTGAGCGACCAGCGAAGCCATGGATGGCGCAGCGCCAGTCGCTAGGAGTGAACGCAGCCCGGGCACCGATCTGCCGCAGGCAGATTGGTCGTGCGAAGGGAACGTCCGGCGACGGGGTCTGGGGAGCCCAAAGCCGGTGGGGCATGACAGGCTGAAGCCTATCCCACATGGGGGCATGACAGGCTGAAGCCTGTCCCACATGGGGGCATGACAGGCTGAAGCCTGTCCCACATGGGGGCATGACAGGCTGAAGCCTGTCCCACGTGGGGACGCGTCACTGGGTGACGGGCTGGAGCCGCTGGGTTTCCGTGGCGGGCGTCGTACGGGCCAGGCCGCCGGCGCCGCCGGCGAGCATGTTGAGATAGTCCACCGTGACGTTCAACGCCTCGTTGAAGTAGAAGTCGCGCTTCACGATCGGCCGCTTCGGATCCTCGGCCTCGGCGATCTTCTTCTCCTCGTCGTCGGCGGCCTTCCCCTCGTTCCACTGCCGCTCGAACTCCGCCTCCACCAGCGAGATCGTCTTCTCCTTCTTCCGCTTCTCGTACTGGGCGATGTCCTTCTCCACCTTCGCGAACTCTCCGCTCTCCTTCACGCGCGCGGCGGAGCGGTCACGCAGCGTCCTGAGCATGTCGTCGCTCACGCGTCCGCTCGCCTTGAAGGTCGCCGCCGGTACCTTGTCGAAGGCGATCGCGTGGTGCAGGTCCCCCTCCCCGACGGGCAGGTGCGTGGTGAGGCTCGGCAACTCGACGTCGCTCTTGACGCCCTCGAGCTGCGTGCTCAGGCCGCCCGGGCGGTAGAACTGCTGCATCGTGATCTTGATCGCGCCGAGCGACGGCGCGTTCGGCAGCCGCTGGAAGAGCTGCCGCCCCAGGTCGAGGAGGCTCTGCACCGTGCCCTTGCCGTGGGTCGCCTTGTCGCCGATCACGAGGCCGCGGCGGTAGTCCTGGATGGCGCCGGCCACGATCTCGCTCGCGCTCGCGCTGAACTTGTTGATGAGCACCACGAGCGGGCCGTCCCACGACGTGCCCGGGTCGACGTCGTCGTACTGCTGCACCCGCTTGTCGGCGTCCTTGATCTGCACCACCGGACCGGTGTCGATGAACAGGCCCGTGAGCGAGATCGACTCCGGCAGCGACCCGCCGCCGTTGTTCCTCAGGTCGAGCACCACGCAGTCGACCCCCTTCTGCTTGAACTCGTCGAGCAGCCGCTTGCAGTCGCGGGTGCTGCTCTTGTATTCGGCCTGCCCCTGCCGGGCGCCGGCCATGTCCATGTAGAAGCTCGGGAGGTTGATCACGCCCACGCGGTAGGGCGTGCCGTCGGGCTTGCGCCCCTCCTCGATCACCTCGCCGCGGGCCTCCGCGTCCTTGAGCTCGATCTTCGCCCGCACGATGTCGTAGATCTTGGGCACCGTCTCGCCGACGGGGGTCACCTTGAGCCGGACGGTCGTGCCCCGCTTGCCGCGGATCAGCTTCACCACCTCGTTGAGGTTCATGTCGACCACGTCCACGAGCTCGCCGTCGGCCCCCTGGCCGACGCCGACGACGCGGTCCTTCTTCTTCAGGCGGCCGTCCTTGTCGGCGGCGCCGCCCGGCACGAGCTCGGCCACGGTCGTGTAGCCGTCCTCCGACTTGAGCGAGGCGCCGATGCCGTCGAGCTGCAGCCGCATGCCGATCTCGAAGTTCTCGAGCGTGCCCGGCGACATGAAGCTCGTGTGGGGGTCGAGGCTGCTGGTGAGCGACGAGAGGTAGGTTTCGAGGAGCTCGTCGGCCGTCATCTGGTGCATCCGCTTGGCGAAGCTGCGGTAGCGGCGCAGCAGCTTCTCCCTGGCCTCGTCGGGGGGCGTCTTCTCCATCTTCTGCACGAGCAGGTCGTACTTGATCCGCTTGCGCCACAGGTCCTCCGCCTCGGCCTCGGTCGCCGCCCACTTCGTGTCGTCGCGATCGATCACGATCGACTCCTGCCGGGTGAAATCCTGCGGCGTAGCGAGCAGCTTCTCGATCAGCGGCATGCGGGCGTCGACCCGTTCCAGGAAGCGGTTGTAGACCTCGTAGGCGAAACCCACGTCGCCCCGCTTCACCAGTTCGTCGAGCGAATCCCGCCGCTGCGCGAAGGCGTCGACGTCGCTCTGCAGGAAATACACCTTCATCGGATCGAGGGCCTCGAGGAAGATGCCGAACCAGCGGCGGGCGATCTCGTCGTCGATCGACCGCCGCGTGAAGTGCTCGCGCTCGAGATAGCTGCGCACGGCGAGCGTGATCTGGCGGTCGTTCGGGCCGGGCTTGGCGGCCGTCTGCGGCGCGGCGGCCGCGGGCGGCTCCTCGGCGCCGGTCCGGATCGTGGCGAGCAGCACGAGGCCCGTGGACAGGACCAGGGCGGCGATCCGGGGCGCGACGCGTCCGTCGCACGCGCTCCGCAGGTCGGTCGCTCCCACCGTCGTCGGCATGCCGGTCATGAATGCTCCCCGCGCACGGGCTCCTTGGGTCGATCCGGGCATTGTGACATCTCGCGCCATCCCTGGCGAGGCATGCTTTCCCTGCATTTTCCACGGTCGCCGCCCACGCCGCCGCTCAGAGCGCCTCGGCAACCCTGTCGACGACGGCGGCGGCCACGTCGGGCTCGGCGCCGAGCCGCCGGGCCACGAGCCATTCGATCGCCGGGTGGTCGCGCCGCGCGGCCGCCGCGGCGTGCGCCACCTGCTCCTCGACGTGCCCGCGAAAGAGCAGGTGCGGCTGCACGATCACGCGGCGCACGCCCGGCCCCGCGGCGGCCGCAAGCGCCTCGGGCACCGTCGGCCGGGCGGCGGCCACGAAGCCGAGGCCGATCCGGCGGCAGTCGGGATCGTGCGGGCAGGCCCCCGCGCCCCCCGCGAGCGTCGCGGCCGTGAACTCGAGCAGCTGCCGGGGCGCGAAGGGGTCGCTCGACCCGCGGCCGATCATCACGAGCGCGGTGCATTCCGGCGGAACCGTCTCCCGGCCGCGCGTCGCCTCGCGCCGCCGCCGCCTGGCGAGTTCCACGATCGCGGCGTGGCAGCCGAGCGGGGCCGTCTGCCCCACGGCCACGCCCGCCGCCCGTCCTCCAGCCTCCACCGCCTCGGGAATGTCGCGTCGGGCGTGCCCGGCCGTGAACAGGAGGAGCGGTGCGGCGACCGCCCGGCGACAGCCGCGCGCGGCGAGGGCGGCCACCGCCTCCCCGACCGCCGGCCCGATCACCTCGAGGAAGCCCACTTCCACCGGCACTCCGGGGAGGAGCGCCGCCACCATCCGCCCCACGGACCGCGTCTCCTCGGCGCCCACCGGATCGGCCGTGCCGTGGCCGACGACGAGCACGCCCCGCGCCGGCCCGAGCGCGGCAGCCACATCGGGCCGCTCGGCGAGCGGCCCGGCCAGCCGCGTGATCGGCAACGGCAGCCCGCTCCAGGGCGTCACGCGCCGGCCCCCGTGGCGGCCCGGGGCTGGATCGCCGCCACGATGAGCAGCGTCGCCACGGCCACCGCGTAGGGGAGCGTCCGCGACGGATCGACCGCGAACAGGAGCGACCCCGCGAACGGTCCGAGGATCCGGCCGAGCGACGCGAACGACTGATTGACGCCGAGCACCTCCCCCTGCCGTGCCGGGTCGGACCGCTTCGAGATCAGGGCCGACACCGAGGGATTCACGAACGCGAAGCCGGCCACCGCCGCCGCGGCCGCCGCGTAGAAGACCGGGCGCAGGCCCGCCGCGGCCGCGTGTCCCGCCGCCACGTCGCGATGCACGAGCCAGGCCACCACGCCGATCGCCGCCATGCCGACGATCAGCACCGCGAGCCCCGCGCCGAGCAGACGGGTCTCGGAGAGCCGCCGGGCCAGCGGCCGGTAGATCCCGCCGGCCAGCATGAGTACCGCGCCGATCGCCGCGAACACGAGGAAGTTGTCGTCGTCGGTCATGCCGAAGCCCTCCTTCGTGAACCGCGCGAGCGTGGCCTCGAAGTTGGCGAAGGCGAAGATCGCCAGGAAATACGTGAGCACGAGGGGGCCGACGGCGGGCAGGGAAAGCACGCTCGACGTGCGCGTGAGGCTGAAAAACTCCTTGGCGGCGCGGGAGTCGGGCCGGCGGGTCTCGCGGAACACGGCCAGCGCGATCACGAGCGCCACGAGCGACAGCAGCGACGCCAGCGCCCCCACGCCCCACGGCTGCCGGGCGAACAGCGCCAGGCCGAAGTAGGCGATCAGCGGCCCGAGCGTGAATCCGGCCCCGAAGGCGATGCCGATGAGCGCCATCCCCCGGGCCCGGTTCTCGGGGGTCGTGCAGTCGGCGATCACGGCGGCGGCCGTGCCCACGCTCGCCCCGGCGATGCCGGCGCCGATCCGCGCGCAGAGCATCAGGCCGAGCGCCGCGGCCGCCCGCTCCGGCGGCAGCGTGACGGCGCCGCCGTAGAGGGCGTAGAAGACGACCGAGCCCGCGAGGCTGAGGAGGAGCATCGGCTTGCGGCCCACGCGGTCCGACACGCGGCCCCACACGGGGCTGAAGAGGAACTGCATCAGCGAGAAGACGGAGAACAACAGGCCGATCACGGCGCCGCCGGCCAGGGGCGAGAGGCCGAGGGCCGCGAGGTAGGGCTCCGCCTGCCGCGGCATCACCGGCAGCACGATGCCGAAGCCCAGCAGGTCGATGAACACCGTGAGGAACGTGACCACGAGGGCGCCGCGGGGCGGAGCGTCCGCGCGGGGTGCCGATGAAGCGGTCGCGGTGGCCATGCGGGATGCCGCCTTGAAACTGCTAGACTCGTGCCATGAGCGATCGCAGGCCCAGTGCCGCCGCCGACCGGCCCGCCGAGGCCCTGAGCGTTTCAGAGGTCACCGCCCGCGTCAAGCAGGCGGTCGAGACGGCGTTCGCCGACGTGTGGGTGACCGGCGAGGTGTCGAACCTCGTCCGGGCCTCGTCGGGCCACCTCTACCTCTCTCTCAAGGACGACGGCGCCGTGCTCAAGGCGGTCGTGTGGCGCGGCACGGTGCCGACGCTCGCGATCGAGCCGGCCGACGGCCTCGAGGTGGTCTGCCACGGCCGGCTCGAGGTCTACCCGCCGCGGGGCTCCTACCAGCTCACGATCGACCGCCTCCACGCCGTGGGCACCGGCACGCTCGAGGCCCGGCTGCGGAGGCTGCACGCGCTGCTCGACCGCGAGGGGCTGTTCGCACCGGAGCGCAAGCGGCCGCTCCCCGCTTTTCCCCGACGCGTGGCCGTGGTCACGAGCCCCAGCGGGGCCGCGATCGCCGACTTCCTCGAGGCGTTCCGCGGCCGCTGGCGCGGCTGCGAGCTGCTCGTCGTGCCGGCCCGTGTGCAGGGGGCGGGCGCGGCGGAGGAGGTCGCGACGGCGGTGGCGCTCGCCGGCAGGATCACGCCGGCCGTCGACGTGATCGCGGTGATCCGCGGCGGGGGCAGCCTCGAGGACCTGTGGGCCTTCAACGAGGAGGTGCTCGTGCGGGCGGTGGCCGCCGCGCCGGTGCCGGTCGTCTCGGGCGTGGGCCACGAGATCGACGTCACGCTCTGCGACCTCGCCGCCGACGTGCGGGCGCTCACGCCGACCGACGCGGCGGTGCGCATCGCCCCCGACGGGCCGCAGGTGACCGCGACGCTCGGCGGCTTCGCGGCGCGGCTGGCCGCCGGGCTGGGCCGCCGCGTGGAGACGGCCCGCGAGCGGCTCGGGCAATTCGCCCGGTCGCGAATCCTCGCCGACCCGGCCCGCCTCGTCGTCGACCGCCGGGCTCTGGTGGCCGAACGGGCCGGCCGGCTCGACCGGCTCGGCCGGGTGGCCGTCGATCGGGCCGGCGAGCGGCTCCGCGCCCAGGCGGCCCGGCTGGACGCGGGCAGCCCGCTCGGCCTGCTCGCCCGCGGCTATTCCGTGACGACGTCGGCGGCGACGACGCTGCCGCTCACGTCGGTGGCGACGGTCGCGGTGGGCGACACGCTCGTGACGCAGCTCGTCGACGGCCGGCTGCGGAGCACCGTCACGGCGATCGAGGCGACCGCGGCGAGCCGGCGAGAAAGGAGTGTGACCGATGCCCGATCAGCGTGAGCATCCCCGCGACCGCTCGGCCGCACACCCGCCGGAGCCGCCCTCCTTCGAGGAGGGGCTCGCGCAGCTCGCCGACCTCGTGAACCGCCTCGAAGGGGGCGGCCTCGGGCTCTCCGAATCGATCGCGGCCTACGAGCGCGGCGTGGCGCTGGTGCGCGGGCTCCACGAGGAGCTCGCGCGGGCCGAGGAACGCATCCGCGTGCTCACCTCCGTCGACGCCGAGGGGCGGCCGCTCACGGCGCCGTTCACGGCGGGGGACGCACCGGTCGCGGAGGGGTCGGCCACGGGGGGCGACAGGGTCGGCCGCAGGACCGCTTCGCGCCGCCAGTCGGGCCGCCCGCCCACGCTCCCCGGGATGGACGATCCCCCGGCGGAAGCCTAGACTTTCGCGGGTCGAATCGATCCCGAGCGGGGCCCGATGATGGCAGGTTGCCCGGTGTCCCCCGACCTCGCGCCGCCCGGCAGCACGACCCCACCCATCGGGCCCGACATGTCCGCCTCCGTGGCGCCATCCATCTCGCGTTCGCTCGCCGAGGTGCGGACGTTCATCGAGCCGCGGCTCGCCGCGGCCCTCGAACTCTCGGCCGAGGCCGCTCCCCGGCTCGTCGGGGCCATGCGGCACGCCCTGCTCGCCCCCGGCAAGCGGCTGAGGCCTGCGCTCACGCTCTGGGCAGCCGAGGCCTGCGGCGCCGGCTGGACCGACGCGGCCGGCGCGGCCGTGGCCGTGGAGATGATCCACGCCTACTCGCTCGTCCACGACGACCTGCCCGCGATGGACGACGACGATCTCCGCCGCGGTCGCCCCACCTGCCACAAGGCGTTCGACGAGGCGACGGCGATCCTGTGCGGCGACGCGCTGCAGGCGCTCGCCTTCGAGACGCTCGCCCGCGAATTGCCCCCGGCGGCGGCGGCCCGCGGCTGCCTCGTGCTCGCCAGAGCGGCGGGCCCCGAGGCGCTCGTGGGCGGCCAGGCCGACGACCTCGCCGCCGAGCGGGGTTGGATCCCCGACCTGGCCGGCACCCCCGCCGCCGAACAGGTGACCTGGCTCGAGCGGATCCACCGCCGCAAGACCGGCGCGCTGTTCCTCGCCGCCCTCGAGCTGGGCGGCCTCGCGGCCGGCGCCTCTCCCGCGCAGCTGGCCCTGCTCGCCGCCTACGGCAGGTCTTTCGGTCTCGCCTTCCAGATCGCCGACGACATCCTCGACGCCGAGGGGGACGAGGCGGCGCTCGGGAAGCGGGTGGGAAAGGACGCCGGCCGCGGCAAGCTCACCTTTCCCACGGTGGTCGGCCTCGAGGAGAGCCGCACGCGGGCCGGAGCGCTCGCCGCCGAGGCGGCCGCCTCGCTGCACGGGCTCGGTGGCGGAGCCGCGCCGCTCGAGGCGCTGGCACGCTGGATCGTGGCCCGCGATCATTGAAGACGGCTCGCAGAGGACGCCGCATGCCCGACATCCTGCCTTCAATCGAATCTCCCCGCGATCTTGCGGGGCTGTCGCTCGACGAGCTCGACGAGCTCGCCGCCGAGATGCGCCGGGCCCTCACCGGGGTGGCCGCCTCCCGCACCGCCCACTTCGCGTCGAACCTCGGCGTGGTCGAGCTCTGCCTGGCCCTGCACCGCGTCTTCGACTTCAGCCGCGACCGGCTGATCTGGGACACGGGCCACCAGATCTATCCCCACAAGTTGATCACCGGCCGCTTCGGCCGGTTCGGCACGATCCGCACGAAGGGCGGCCTGATGGGCTACCCGAACCCCGACGAGAGCCCCTACGACCTGTTCATGACCGGCCACGCCGGCTCGAGCGTGTCGACGGCGCTCGGCCTGGCCAGCGGCGACGACCTCCTCGGCCAGGCCGACCGCCGCACCGTGGCGGTGATCGGCGACGGGGCCCTTCCCTCGGGCATCGTGTTCGAGGCGCTCAACAACGCCGGCTTTCTCAGGAAGCGGCTGCTCGTGATTCTCAACGACAACAAGATGTCGATCTGCCCGCGGGTCGGGGCGCTCGCCGAGTATCTCGACATGGTCCGCACCAATCCCTGGTATCGAGGCCTCAAGCAGCAGGCGGGGGATCTGATCAAGGGCGTGCCCGTCGTGGGAGAGCAGGTGGAGCGGATGCTCGGCACCGTCAAAGATTCGATCAAGACCGGCCTCCACGGCGGCATGCTCTTCGAGGCGCTCGGGGTCCGGTACTTCGGGCCGGTCGAGGGGCACACGCTGCCGGGCCTGATCCGCTACCTCGAACTCGTGAAGGACGAGGAGGGCCCGATCCTGCTCCACGTGCTCACCGAGAAGGGTCACGGGTTCAAGCCGGCCGAGGCCGACCCCGTGTTCTTCCACACGCCGGCCCCGTTCGAATGCGACGACGACGACTGCATCGTGTCGATCAAGAAGTCGTCGGCCAAAGCCTACACCGACGTGGCGAGCGGCGCGATCGCCGCCTGCCTGCGGCGCGACCCGAAGGTCACGGTGCTCACCGCGGCGATGTGCCAGGGCAACAAGCTCGAGCCGGTGCGCGAGGAGTTTCCCGACCGGTTCTTCGACGTGGGGATCTGCGAGTCGCACGCCGTGGCGTTCGCCGCCGGGCAGGCGAAGGTGGGCTGCCGGCCGATCGTCGACATCTACAGCACGTTCCTGCAGCGGTCGTTCGACCAGATCTTCCAGGAGGTCTGTCTGCAGAACCTGCCGGTGGTGTTCATGCTCGACCGCGCGGGCCTCACCGGCCCCGACGGGCCCACGCACCACGGCGCCTTCGACCTCGGCTACCTGCGGCTCTTTCCCAACATGACGGTGCTCGCGCCCGCCGACGAGCACGACCTCGTCGCCATGCTCGACTGGGCGCTCGGGCAGCCGGGGCCGGTGGCGATCCGCTACCCGAAGACCGTGGTCGAGCGGCTGGAGCGGCCGCGGGCCCCGCTCGCGGCCGGCCGCTGCGAACCGCTCGCCGAGGGGGCAGACGGCCTCGTCGTCGCCTGTGGCACGCTCCTTCACGCGGCGCTCGAGGCGGCGCGGATCCTGCGGGAGGAGGGGCTCGAGGTGGGCGTGATCAACGCCCGGTTCGTGAAGCCGCTCGACGCGCAGGGCCTCGTCGAGCGGATCGAGGCGGCGCCATGGGTGGTGACGGTCGAGGAGAACGCCCTGCCCACCGGCTTCGGCAGCGCCGTGCTCGAGGCGGTGGCCGACGCCCGGATCGCCTCCGGCCCGATCGTGAGGCTCGGCCTCCCCGACCGGTTCGTGGAGCACGGCGAGCGCGGAGAGCTCCTCGCCGAACTCGGCCTCGACGCCGCGGGGATCGCCGCCGCCTGCCGCGGGCTCGCCCACGCTTCCCGGCCGCTGTCGCACGCGGCCCCGACGGGCGGCCGCTGCCCATGACGCCCGCGCCCGGCGCACCGCCCCCGTCGCGGCTCCGGCCGGGGCATCCGGCTCCCGCAGGGCTCGCGGTGGCGATCGTCGGCCCGGCCGAGCAGCCCGACGTGGCCGCCGAGGCCCGCCGGCTCGAGCGGCTCCTCGCGGACCGCGGCCACACCGCGACCGCCCGCCTCTCGACCCGCGACGCCTGGGGCGGCGGCCCGGCCGCGGCCAACGCCGACCTGGTGGTCGTGCTCGGCGGCGACGGCTCGATCCTGCGCACCGCCCGCTGGATGGGCTACGAGCAGGCGCCCGTGCTCGGGGTGAATCTCGGCACGCTCGGGTTTCTCGCCGCCTGCGCTCCGGCCGAGGCCGACGCGGCCCTGGCGGCGATCCTGTCGGGCCGGTTCCGCAGCGTCGACCACCTGATGTTCGAGTGCACCGTGTCGCGGGGCGGGGAGGTGATCCAGCGCGAGCTCGGTCTCAACGAGACGTCGATCCTCGCCGGCCCCCCCTTCTCGATGATCGACATCGCCCTCCACGTCGACGGGGAACTCGCCACCACCTACCGCGCCGACGGGCTGATCGTGAGCACGCCCGTCGGCTCCACGGCCTACAACCTCTCGGCCGGCGGGCCGATCGTGCGCAAGGACCTCGACGCGTTCGTGTTCACGCCGCTCAATCCGCACACGCTCACCAACCGCACCGTCGTCGACTCGGCGGGCCGCGGCTACGAGCTCGTGGTGGCGCGGCCGAACGCCGGCAGCGCCTGCGTGGTCGACGGCCGCGTCGTCACCGGCCTCGTCGCGGGCGACCGCGTCTCGATCCGCCGCGCGGTGCCGCGGTTCACGCTCGTCGAGACGGAGCACCACGGCTACTACCGCACGCTGCGGGAGAAGCTCGAATGGGGTGGCGGACTGCGGGGTGCGGGCGGCCGCACCGGCGCGGCATGAGAACCCTCGCCCTCCTCCTCGTCGTCGCGGCGTGCTGCCCCGCGCCGCGCCCCGCCCGGGCCGCCGACGGCCTCAGGCTGCGCTACCGCTTCGCGCCCGGCGAGAGGATCGTGATGGACGTGGCCCACCGGGCCCTCACCGAGACCACGATCGGCGCCGCGCGGCAGTCGGTCGAGACGGCCACCGATTCGACGAAGATCTGGACCGTCGTGGCCGTCGACGCCGAGGGGCACGCCACCATCGAGCACTCGGTGGGAGACGTCACGATGACGTCGCGCACCAGCGACAAGGGAGAGTCGCGCTGGAGCAGCCGCGAGGGCGTCCCCGCACCCCCCGACTACGAGGCCGTGGCGCTGTCGCTCGGGGTGCCGCTCTCCCGACTCGTCGTCGACGCCACCGGCCGCGTGCTCGAGCGGCGCGACTTCAAGCCCACCCCGCCGGCGGGCACCGGCGACCTGATGGTGGTGCCGCTTCCCGACGAGCCGGCCACGGCGGGCACGGAGTGGACGGTGCCGCAGGAGGTCGTCGTGGAGGTGCCCGGCGGCCCCCGCAAGGCGGTGAAGACGAGGCTCCGGTACCGCGTCGCGGAGATCCGCGACGGCGTCGCCGCGATCGACGTCGACACCACGGTGCTCACGCCGCTCGACGATCCGCGGCTCGAGGCCCGGCTCCTCGAGCGGATCTGGGACGGCAGGCTCGAGTTCGACGTGGCCCGCGGCCGGCTCGTCAGCCGCTCGACGGGCATCGACCGCCGCGTCGTCGGCTTCAGCGGCCCCGAATCGAGCGTCCGCTACAAGGCGAGCCTCGAAGAGAAAATCCAGTAGGACAGGCTTCAGCCTGTCATGCCCACCGAGGACAGGCTTCAGCCTGTCATGCCCATCGAGGACAGCCTCAGCCGGCGCGGAGCGTTTCCTCGACGCGGCGGATCGCTTCGGCGACGTCCCAGGTCGCGTCGGCGAGCACGATCGTGGCGTTGCGGGCAACCCACTCGTCGACGGCCTTCTGCGCCGAGATCACGGTCGAGTGGCTGCGGCGGCCGAAGTAGCCCCCGATCTCGGCGAGCGGGGCCGGCGTGTGCTTGCGGGCGAGGAACATCGCGAGCATCCGCGGGTGGTTCACCTTCCTGCCGCGCTGGGCCGACTGGAGCGTGCCCGCGGCGATGCCGAAGGCGGCGCACACGGCCCGCTCGATGTCGGCGAGGCGGACGCTGCGGCCGCTCGACCGCACGAGGTCGGCGAGCGCCTCCTCGGCCATGGCGAGCGTGATCGGCAGGCCGAGCATGTGGCTCGTGGCTTCGAGCCGATTGACCGCGCCGAGGAGTTCGCGCGAATGGCGGGTCATGCGGGCGGCGACGTAGGCCGCCACGTCGGCGGGCAGGGCGAGGCCGCGGCGGGACGCGATCGACTCCACGATGCCGCGGCGGACCTCCTCGTCGGGAGGCAGGAGCCGGGCCGTCATGCCGCCGCGGAGCCGCACGAGCAGGTCGGGGCCGAGGTCGGCGAGCGACTCGGGCTCCCGGTCGCAGGCGATCACGAGCTGGCGACCCTGCCGCTGGAGCGCGTCGACCGTCTGCTGCAGTTCGACGATCGTGGCCCGCTTGCCGATGAAAAACTGCAGGTCGTCGATCGCGAGCAGGTGGGCTCCCCGGCAGGTGCGGCGGAAGCCCGGCAGACCGGTTCCGTGGAGCGACTGGAGAAACGTGGTCGTGAACTGCTCGGCCGAGAGATAGACGGCGGACGCGCGGGGATGGGCCGCACGAAACCGGGCGCAGATCCCCTCGAGCAGGTGCGTCTTGCCGGTGCCGCTGGGCCCGTGGAGCACGAGCGGCGACATCTCGCCGGGCCGCGTGCCGGCCAGCTCGATCGCGGCGTGCGCCATGCGATTGCCCGGGCCGACGACGAACGTCTCCAGCCGTGGCGCGGGCCGTGCCTCGGGCACCGCGGCCGCGCGGGACCGCGCGGGGAGGGGATCGGTGGCGGGGCGGGGTGCCGCGACGACGCCTTCGGCAGGAGGCGCCTCTCGGAGAGCGGAGCCCTCGGTGGCAGTCACCGGTTCGTCCGCCGGCTGCCAGACGATGTCGGCGCCCGGGCCACATGCCAGCCGCACGGCCGCCTCGACGTCTGCGGCGAACATTTTCCGCAGCCAGTCCTGCGCGCGGCCGTCGCCGACGGCGAGCGTCGCCACCCAGCCGCCGCCCGGCCCGCGGGCCACGTCGATCCGCGGCTCGTCACCGAACCACACCGCGTGCCGCTCGGCACCGATCCGGTCGCGGAGCGCGTTCCAGATCGTTTCTCCGAGACCCGGGCCGGGGTCCGGCACGGAGCTGCGACCGCGTCGAGACCGCACCCGATTTTCCTCCCCCGACCCACGCGCCCCCGCCACGTCCTGCACCAGGCGTCTGCTCATTTCCGTGAGAAATCCCGCGTCGTTCCGTGACTGGTCCGGGGCCGGACGGGGCGAGTATAGGGGTGCATGCAGTGCTGTCAAACCATGCCGGCAGCGCGTGCCACGGAGCCGATTCGAGGGATCGTCTATACTCCCGCCGACGCCTCGGAGGGACGGTGCGTTCGGCGTCGACGCAGGATGCGAGGTGACCACGTGAAGGCGGTGTTCCACACGCTCCTCGGCTGCGGTCTGCTGGCTGCATCCTGCGCGGCCGCGGACCCGGGCGCGGAGGCGGGCGCCGCGCCATTCCAGCCGGGGGAGATCTCGATCGGCGAGCCGTTGCGACTGCCGGCGCGGCGGGATGCAGCGTCCGCGGCCTCCGCGCCGCAGCCCGGGAGCCCGGCCCCCTTCGCCGCCACAGCACCCGATCCCGTGCCCCGCGGGCCGGGAAACGGCTGGATCGGCCTCACGGTGGACGACACGCTCGTGACCGGCAGGCTCGTGGTCGTCGACGTGGCGGCGGCCGGTCCGGCGGACCGGGCGGGCATCCGGGTCCGGGATCAACTCCTGGCGATCGACGGCGGGCCGCTCTCCTCGGCCGATCAACTGGCGGCTGCACTCGCCGCGATCTCGCCGGGCAGCACCGTGAAGGTGGCGATCGGACGCGGCGACCGGCTCGACGAACTCGTGCTCGAGGCGCGGCCCCGCCCGACGCAGCCTGCAGCCAGGGAGTGGCGGCAGGCGGCGCCCCTCGAGCCCCGCAGGCCGCCGGTCCGCGGGCCGGTCTCCGCGGCCCCCACGCCGACGCCCGATCCCGGGCCCGCGAGCCCCGCCGCCCCGGCCGGCAGGGGGCGGACGGCCCTCGGCGTGCGGACGCTGCCGGTCGACGAGTCGGTCGCGGCGCGGTTCAATCTCGCGGCGCCGGCCGGCGCCCTCGTGATCGGCGTCGTCCACGACCTGCCCGCCTCGAAGGCCGGTGTGCCCCCGGGAAGCGTGATCGTGGCCTTCGACGACCGCCCCGTGAGGTCGCCCACCGAGCTCACCGAGATCGTGACCCGCGGCCCGGTGGGACGTCCGGTGACGCTGCGCTACGTCCTGCCGGGGGGCGAAGCGCGGCGGGCCGAGGTGTCGCTGCAGTCGCTCGAGGTGCCGCTCGAGCGGGCCCTCGTGGGGCCGGAACCCTGACGCGCGGGCTCAGGCCGCGGGGCGTTCGTCGGTGCGCGCGGCCCCCGCTGCGAGCCCGACGCGGTCGAGCTCCTCGTCGAGCGGCACGCCCGGCGGGCCGACGAGCCGGGCGGCCCGCCGGGCCACCCGCGACGGCTCCCTGCGCACGATCCGAGCGCCCGGCCGACGTGCATCCGACGTCGCCCACGCCTCGGCCTCGTCGGAGAGGTGCGTGAGCAGCCGCTCGATGCCGGCCCGATGCGCCTCGAGACGATCGCGATCGAGGTCCGGCGGCACGGCGATCGCGCGGCTCACGATCCCGCGGGCCCGCGTGAACGGCCGCGGCAGCGCGAAGCGATCCCACGTCGAGAACCGCCACGGGCGGTCGTAGCCGAGCCCCAGCGCCACCAGCGGGATCCCGAGCGTGCTCGCCAGGAACACGCAGCCCGGAGCCAGGCGGCGGCGGGGCCCGCGCGGGCCGTCGGGCGTGATCGTGAGGTTGCCCTCCGCCGCCCGAGCGGCCAGCTCGCGCAGCACCACCGACCCGCCGTTGAACGTGCTGCCGCGCACCACGCCGAAGCCCATCATCCGCGCCACGCGGTCGAGGATGTCGGCGTCGCCGTGCCGCGAGAGCAGCATCGAGATGTTCGAGTGGCCGCGCAGGTAGAGCGGCAGGAGGATGTTTTCGTGCCAGAAGACGTAGATCTTCGCCCCACGGTAGTCGGAATGCACCGGATCGACGAGCGGATCACCGAACGCCACGCGGTAGTCGAGCGTGCCCATCCACCGGCGCACCACGGCCGTCGCGGCGAGGGCCGCGGCGCCGATGGCGAGTGGTGATCCGAGTTTCACGCCTGCCTCCCTGCGTTCGTCCTGGTCCGTTCCGCCGCCGGCGTCAGCCGTCGCGCCACGCTCCCTCGAAGACCTCCTCGGCCGGCCCCGTCAGGAACACGTGGCCGTCGGCCGCCCACTCGAGCTCGAGCTCGCCCCCCGGCACCTCGGCCACGATCCGTCGCCCCGTCCGCCCGGTGAGCACGCCCGCCACGCACACCGCCGCCGCGCCGGTGCCGCAGGCCTGCGTGATCCCGCTGCCCCGTTCCCACGTCCGCATGACGACGCGATTGGGCGACCGCACCTGCACGAAGTGCACGTTGACCCGCTGCGGAAACGACGGATGCCGCTCGACCCTCGGGCCGACCGTTTCCAGCGGCACGGCCGCCACGTCGCGGCAGTAGTAGGCGACGTGCGGGTTGCCCATCGACACGCATGTCATGCGCGGATCGAGCCCCGTCGCATTCCACCAGGGCTCCTCGGAGCCGATCGCCGGGCTCAGCGCGTCGACGACCCGCCCGTTCCCGGCGCCCGCCACCGGGATCCGCACCGCGTCGAGGATCGGCTCCCCCATGTCGACCCTCACCTGCGAGAGCCGCGGCCCCGCCCGGCGCACGTCGACGGTGAGCACGCCGCGGCCGGTCTCGATCGTCACGGACCCCGCCGGCGCGTGGCCGTGGGCCACCACGAGGTGGGCCACGCAGCGGACGCCGTTGCCGCACATTTCCGCCTCGCTGCCGTCGGCGTTGAACATCCGCATCCGGGCCGCGGCCCTCGTCGACGGGAGCACGAGGATCAGGCCGTCACCCCCGACGCCGCGATGGCGGTCGGCGATCCGCGGCGCGAGCTTCGCCGGGTCGGCCGGGGCCCGTTCCCGGAAGCAGTCGACGTAGACGTAGTCGTTTCCCGCCCCGTGCATCTTCACGAAGCGGGTCGAGGTGGGTTCGGTCATCGGTGGATTCCTCCGTCCACTGTAGCGGGCGAGCCCGCCTGCCGGACACCCTGATTCACCGGCGCGTCTCCCGCGCCTCGCGCCGGGCGGCCGCCGCGGCGCGGAGGCCGTCGGGGCCGCGCCGCTGCGCCTGGAGCTGCTGCAGCGCCGCCGACAGCGTGGGAAACGCCTCCGTGGAGACGTCGGGCTGGGCGAGCGTGCCGTCGACGTGCACGAGCATGAACTGGCCGCTGGCCCCGCCGAGCACCCGCTTCATCACCGGCAGCTGCGTCTCGGAATCGCCCATGATCGAGCGGAACGTCATCCGCACGTGCCCCTCCATGTCGACCTCCCCGTTGCCGACGAGGCTGATCGCGTCGCCGGAGAGCTCGATGTTGTCGAGGTAGGCATGGGGTCCCTCGATGCGGAAGTCGACGATACTGGAACTGAAGGCCCTGCGGTCGGGCGCCTTGACGCGGAGCACCTTGAGCAGGGCCACGATCACGGGCAGCTCGTAGATGTCGGCGTCGCGCAGCCGCAGCTGCCCACGGCCCGCGAGCGAGTGGGCGCCGGCCCGTGAGCCGCTGAGTTCGATCGCGCCGAACACCCTGCCGCGGTAGCGGTCCGCGGCGACTCCCCCCGGGAGCGAGGCGAGGACGTCGGCGGCCAGCCGCTCGAGGGCGGCGTCGCCGAGCGACGCGGCCACCGCGAACGTGCCCGCCTCCCCGGCGGCCACGCTGCCGTCCACGTGGACGGTGCCCCCGGCGACGCGGGCCGTGAGCCGGCGGGCCCGGCCGTCGGCCGCGCCGGCCGGCATTCCGAACCGCACGCCCCCCTCGTCCATCGCCAGCGGGCCCTGGATGCCGGTCACCTGCACGCCCCGGCAGATCGCGCTGTCGAGCGCGATCTCCCCCTCCGACCGCCACGTGCGGCCGTCGGTCTGCCCCTTGAGGCGGACCCCGCCGTGCACGTGCTCGAGCGGCACGCCGACGTCGAACGCCGCCTGCTCCAGGTCGAGTGCCACGTCCCAGGCGGCGGCAGGCGGCGACGCCCGGCCCGCCCCCTGCCGCTCGGGGCCCTCCGGCGGGACCGCCGTGAAGATGTCGAGGCTGCCGGTGAGCGAGAGCAGCCCGCGCGGTCGGACGGCGGCGATCGCCCGCTGCAGGCCGGCCGGCAGCGCCCGGAGCACCTCGTGGTCGGCCCGGAAGCGGTCGGCCGAGAGCCTCTCGAACGACACGTGCCAGGTGCCGTCGCGGCCGAACCGGCAGACGCCGTCGGTGGCCACCGTGGTGCGGGCATGCACGCCGCGCACCCCCTCGAACCGCAGCAGTCCGTCGCGCCACGTCAACCGGCCCCGCAGCCGCTCGAGCCGGTAGGGAAACCAGGCCGGCTCGATCGACACCGTGTCTCCCTGCGGCGCGGCCTCGACCGCCACGTCGGTGCTGCGGGCCTTCACCCGGTGGCGGACGGTGGCGGTGAAGTCGGCGCTGCCCCGCGGGGAGACGTCGTCCCAGATCCGGGCCATCGTCCGCGGCAGCGCGTCGCGGAGCTCGCGGTCGAGCACGACGCCGGTGCCGGCGAGGTGCAGCGTGAGCTCGCCGTCGTCGTCACCGGCCGGCACCAGCGACCCCGAGCAGCGGACCACGCCGGTGTCGTTTGAGCCGACGACGTCCTTGATCGTCCAGTGGCCGCGGTCCATCAGGACCGATCCCGAGACGTTCGCGAGCGGATAGGGAAACCCGGCGTACGACATGCCGCAGTCGAGCAGACGGATGCCGAGCGTGTTGGCGAAGCCGGCGGCGAACTGCGGCCCGCGGTCGTGGCGGAAGGCGAAGTCGAACGTGCCCTGCGCATGGAGCGATTTCACGATTCCCGCGCTGCGCGGCGGCAGGGCCGCGAGCAGGGCGTCGTCGATCCGCATCCCGTCGCCGCGCACCTCGAGGAAGCCGGGCAGGCCCTCGGCCCCCGTGCGAAACGTCCCCTGCACCTGCACGGGGTGCCCGGCGGCCTGGCCCGTGAGGTGGATCGACAGCTGCCCCCCGTCGAGCACGACGGTGCCCACCGTGCGGTCGAGCCGGTAGGGGAACCGGTAGTAGGTGAGCGACGCGTTGCGGCAGCGGACGGAGCAGGAGGGGTCGAGGCGGCCGTCACGCCGGCGCAGCGTCGCCACGACGTCCACCTCGCCGGCCGGCAGGAGCTTGCGCCAGTGTCCGGCGAACGGCTCGGGCAGATGGTCCTCCCACTGGCGACCCACGGTGAGCCGCTCGGCCTCGAGCGTGGCGTCGAAGTCGGCGGCGTCGGACCAGCCGGCCAGCCGGCCACCGCCCCGGATGAGCGTGGAGCCGGAGTGGGCCTCCATCCGCTCCACCACCACCCCGCCCCGGTCGGCGCGGAACGCGGCCGAGAGGTCGGAGAGGGCGAACGGGAGCGAGCGGTGCTCGAACCGGCCCGACTCGAGGCTGCCGGCCGCGGTGAACGCGATGCCGGCGGGCTCGTGCACCGAGCCGGCGGCCTGCCACTGCACGTGGCCGCGACCCCGCAGGCCCGCGAGCCAGTCGTGCCCCGCCGTCGCCGCGAGCCGCTCATCCACGACGGCGAGCGCCGCGAGCAGCCGCTGCGAGACGTCGATCGCCTCGACCTGCCCCTGGATCTCGAACCGGCCGCTCGCGGGGCCGAACCTCCCCTGGAACCCGAGCCGCTCGAACCGGTCGCCGGAGCCGCTGCCGCGCACGAGCGCCTCGCCGGCGACCTTCGGGTCGGGCTGCACGTCGACGCTCACCTGCCGCAGCGTCGAGCGGAAGTGCCGCGCCGGGTCGTCGATCAGAACCGTCGCATCCTCGACCGACACCGGCACGAGGTCGGCGGCAGTCCCGGCGCCCACCAGTTTCTGGAGGTTCCACGCCCCGTCCGCCTGGTGCACCGCGTGCACGACGGGCCTGCGCAGCCGCACGGCGGTGATCCGCGGAGGGCCGGCGGCGAGTTCGGCGAGGCTCGTGCTGCACGACAGCCGCACCTCGTCGATCCACAACAGCTGCCGCCACTGCTGCGGCATCTTCGGATCGACGAGCGAGACGCCGCGGACGACGATCCCCTCCCCCTCCACGAGGCTCGCCCCCTGCACCTGGACAAAGAGCGCCGGAAAGCGGGCCGCGAGCCGGGCCTCGACCCGCCCGCGCACCTCCTCGCCGAGCCGGCTCGAGCCGATGGCGCCGGCCGCGACCACGCCGGCGACGGTGACGGGCACCGTCCAGCGCACGAGGCTCCAGAGCGTGTCGGTGAGCGAGTTCACGAAGGCGGCCGGAGGGGGACGGGCGCAGGGGGGCGGGACAGTACGATCCCGGCGCGGCGCGGGTCAAGCGCCCCCGGCACCGCCCAGCCCGTGGAAGCCCCGCCGTTCCCCCAGCCACCGCCCCTTGCTATAGTCTCGACTTCTTCCACCCTCTTCGTCCGGGGAATCCACGCATGCACGCGACCCACCACGGCGGTGACCCGAGCGGTGCGGCTCCGAACGCACAGCGGCTCCTGTGGGCCGGATTCATGGCGATCCTCGCCGCCGGCGTCGGCTTCTCGATCCGCGCCGGCATCCTCGGGCAGTGGGCCGAGCAGTACGGCTTCACGCAGACGGAACTGGGCGCGATCACCGGAGGCGGTCTCACCGGCTTCGGCATCATCATCCTCCTCTCGAGCCTGATCGCCGACCGGATCGGCTTCGGGCCGTTGATGTTCGCGGCGTTCGTGATGCACCTCGTGTCGGCCGGGCTCACGCTCGCGACCGGGGCCGCCTTCGCCGCCGGCGGCAAGCCGCTGGCGTTCCAGTGTCTGTTCTGGGGCATGTTCCTGTTCGCGATCGGCAACGGCATCGCCGAGGCGGTCGTCAACCCGCTCGTGGCGACGCTGTTTCCCACCAAGAAGGCGCACTACCTCAACATTCTCCACGCCGGCTGGCCGGGCGGCCTGATCCTCGGCGGCCTCGCGAGCTACTTCATGGCCGGCGGCACGGCCACGAAGCCGGTCGCCTGGCAGGTGCAGATCTCGCTGTTTCTCGTTCCGGTCGCGCTCTACGGCCTGATGATGCTCGGGCAACGGTTTCCGAAGAGCGAGGCGAGCAGCTCGGGCGTGTCGTACCAGGACATGCTCGGCGAACTCGGCCTGGTGGGCGCGGCCGTGATCTGCGGCCTGCTCGCGCTGTTCTTCAAGAGCGACCTCGGCCTGCCGCCGCTGGCCGCGGCGGGCATCGCCGCAGGACTGCTCGCCGCGTTCGGCGCCGCCACCGGGTTTCGCTTCGGCCACATCCTGCTCGCGTTCCTGCTCCTCATCCACGCGCTCGTGGGCTACGTGGAGCTCGGCACCGATTCCTGGATCTCGAAGATCACCGGCACGATCATGGCCAATCCCGCCAACGGCCTGCTGCTGTTCGTCTACACCTCGGGGCTGATGTTCGTGCTCCGGTTCTTCGCCGGACCGATCGTGGAGAAGATCTCACCGCTCGGCCTGCTGGCCGTGTCGGCGCTGTTCGGGGCGGCGGGCCTCACGCTCTTGGGCAACGCCCAGGGCGCGATCATGTGCGTGATCGCGGCGACGGTCTACGGGATCGGCAAGACGTTCCTCTGGCCCACGATGCTCGCCGTGGTGAGCGAGCAGTTCCCCAAGGGGGGCGCGATCACCATCGGCGCCGCCGGCGGGGTGGGCATGCTCTCGGCCGGCCTGCTCGGCGGCCCGGGCATCGGCTTCCTCCAGGATCAGAACGCGTCGGCCCACCTGGCCCGGGCGAACGCGGCCGTCTACGAGCGCTACAAGGCGCCCAAGGAGAACGAGTTTCTGTGGATGAAGACCGTGGGCCTCGACGGGGCGAAGGTGGGCGTGCTCGAGGACGGCGGCCGGGAGGCCGAACGCGCCCTCGAACTGCTCCGCAAGGAGCAGGCCAAGCCCGAGACGATCGCCGCCCAGCAGGCGCTCGTCGATTGGTGGAGCGGTGTTCGGGGCTCAGCCGACGCCGACAAGCCGCTCGTGGAGGACGCGGGCCTGTTCGGAGGCCGCCAGGCGCTCACGCTCACGGCGCTGGTGCCGGCGGCGATGTTCGCCTGCTACGCCCTCCTGCTCGGCTGGTTCCGGATGCAGGGCGGCTACCAGGCCCGCGGCATGCATCACTGAGCCGCCGACCGCACCGGCGACCGCGGTACCAGCTCGATCCGGCGGCCCGGGGCCGGCACCGCCCGCACCCCCGCCGGCAGATCGAAGGGCGGCCCGACCGGGCCATCGCCACGGCCGACCGCCTGCACGAGCGCCGCAACCGCCTCGTAGTGCCGCGCGGCCATGTCGCGGCGCGGCCAGCCCTCCCGCTTCCAGAGCGCGACGAGCACGTGGCCGAGCAGGAGCGGGTCGCAGGCCGCCAGCGCCGCCGCGTGCAGCACGACGCCGCCGTGCCCGCAACGCTCGGCGTGGGCGTCGAGCAGAAAGGCCGCCGCGCTGTCGAGCGCCGCGGCGGCCGCGGCCGCCTGCCCCCCGAGCCGCCCGAGGGCCCGGGCCGCCGCCGGGTACGGGCCGAGCGCCGCCCGGGCGAGAAGCTCGTGACGCACGAAGTTGCGGGCGTGCCGCACGTCGGCGTTGGATGCATCCTCGCGCCAGACCTCGCCGGCGGCGACGAGAAAGTCGCGGGCGGCCCCGCGGGACAGCCGCAACAGGGGCCGGAGGAGCGCGACGCCGTCGGCGAGGCCACGGCTCGACCGCATCCCGGCGAGCCCCGCGACGCCGGTGCCGCGCAGCGCTCGGTGGAGGATCGTCTCGGCCTGGTCGTCGGCGGTGTGGCCCACGACGACGTGCCGCGCGCCCCGCTCGTGGGCGACGGCCGCGAGAAACCCGTAGCGGAGCCGCCGCGCCCGTGCCTCGAGCCCCTCCCCCCGGCGCTCGGGGTCGTGCCGAACCGCGAGCGACCGCGTCTCGCACGGCAGCCCTGCGCGGGCGGCGAGCGCCGCGACGAACCGCTCGTCGGCGGCGGCGTCGGGCCGCAGATCGTGCCGCGCGTGCGCGACGACGAGCCGGGCGTCGGCCGGCGCGAGCCGGAGGAGCCCGAGGAGCAGCGCCACGCTGTCGCCGCCCCCGGACACCGCCACGATCACGGGAGCCTGCCACAACCCGGCGGGCGGCAGCGCCGCCGCGAGACCCGCCAGAAATGGATGCATGAGCGCCTCACCGTGCCGTGCCACCGCGGTCCGCGCCGACCGGCGACATCCCCCAGGATACCCGGCCACCGCCCCTCCTTTCCCGGCCGACAAGCGGCATTGAGCCCCGCCGGCCCGTCCCGCTACCCTCCCGACGCCGGCCGCGCCGCCATGGCGCCCCCGGAACTTCCTCGCGAGGATTCCACGCATGCCCACCAGGCCCGCCCGCGACGCCGCCCTCGGCCTCATCGCCCTGGCCCTCCTCGGCGCCTGCTCCGGCTGCTCGACGCTCCTCACCGCCGCCTACGTCCTCATGCCGGAGGACACGCCCGCCGAATTCGGCGGACTCAAGGGGAAGCACGTGGCGGTGGTCTGCAGGCCGATCGTCGAGCTGGAGTTCTCCGACGCCGGTTCGGGCCGGGAGTTGGCCACGGCCGTGGGCGGGTTCCTGCAGCGGAACGTGCGCCGCGCCCGGATCATCGATCAGCACGAGGTGGCCCGGTGGATCGACGAGCACGCGTGGGTCGACTACCCCACGGTCGGCAAGGCGCTCGACGCCGACCTCGTGGTGGCGATCGACCTCGAGCAGTTCCGGCTGCACGAGGGGGCGACGCTCTACCGGGGCCGGGCGGCCGCCCACGTGCGGGTCTTCGACATCGCCGCCGGCAAGGTGGTGTTCGACAAGCGGCTCGACGACTTCCAGTATCCGGCCGAGGGCGCGATCCCCACGGCCGACCGCTCGGAGCCGCAGTTCCGCGGCATGTTCCTCCAGATCCTCGCCGCCCGCATCGCCCGCAGCTTCCACTCCTACGACAGCCGCACGAGTTTCGCCGAGGAAAACCTGACGTTTTAGCTTCACGCGAAACATCGGCATCCTTTCCTTCACACCCAAACGCGCCAGGCCCGGAGGGCCGGGTTATCACCAGCCGACGGAGGTCGGCCAAGGCGGATTCGGCAGGATGCCGAGATCCGCCGTGAACGTAGCCGGCCGGGTTATCACCAGCCGACGGAGGTCGGCCAAGGCGGATTCGGCACGATGCCGAGCCGTCGCGTGATTACAGCCGCTTGAGGTCGCGTTTCGGCTTCGGGGGGCCGAGCATCTTCTTCTTGTCGTCGGCGCGGGCGGTGGGGACGTTCCCGTTGTTGCCCCCGGCCATGCCCTTGGCCCCGTTGGCGTCGGTGAACGTCTCCGTCCATTCGTAGCCCAGCGGCATCCGCAGTTCCTCCGCTGCCAGCAGCGCCCAGGGCGTGCCCGGATGCTCGTCGACGACGCGGGTGAGCAGTTCCGTCGCCTGCTTCGCGAGCTTCTCCGTGGCCGACCCGACCTTCACCTGGTCGCTCGGCACGAGCCGCCAGGTGTCGCTCTTGGGATTCTTGAAGCTCATTCCGAGCCCCGCCTGCGCCAGCATCAGGTTGTAGGCGTCGGTCCGCACCTTCACCGCCAACACCCGGCCCAGCGACAGGTCGTAGCCGGCCTGCCAGCGCTTCTCGCGGATCTTGTCGCGGTCGGCGAGACCGCCCTTGAGCAGCTCGTAGAGCGCGTCGATCTTCGGCTGGAGGCGGGCGGCCGTCTTCTGCGCCTCCCCCAGGAGCACTTTGAGCGAGCCCTCGTCCTTCCGCGGAAACGTCGTCTCCGGCGACTCCATCGGCTCGACCACCGACTTCCGCGCCGCCTCCACCAGCACCTGCTTGGCCCGATTCGCGGCGATCTCCTGCTTGAGCTTCGCCTGGGAGACGTAGTCGGGCTGGTAGGCCCGCATCGCGTCGGGATCGAAGAAGTATCGCAGCTGTGACGACATCGGTGAGAGCATCTCGTTGGTCACGCGGCCGCGGGCGCCGCTGTTGGCGTGCACGCGGAAATAGATGCCGCCGGTGTCGGCGCAGAGCTTCGAGAGGCTGAACGGGCCGAACCCGGAATCGATGGCGTCGTCGGCGAAGCGGCCCGACCGGACCCGGACGACCTCCGGGAAGAACGTCTCGGGGCCCTGCTCGATGACGGCCCACTGCTCCTCCTGCTCGAACTTCGGGTCGAACTCGACGTACTTCATCCGTACCTCGGCCAGTCCGAAGGGGGCCGGCACGCCCACCACGTAGACCGGGATCCCGAGCATGCCGCAATACTTGGCCGTCTCGTCGGCCTTGTCCTGGTCGTTGCCCACCTCGTCGGTGAACACGATGATCATCACGTTTTTCTTCGGCGCGGAGGTGCGGAAGATCCGGCCGGCCTCGGCGGCCCGATGGATCGCCGTGAACGTCATCTCCGCGCCGGAGTCGTCGACCGGGATCGATTCGATCGCCCTGGTCACCTCCTGGACGTCGTCGGTCGCCTTGTGGGTGACGAGCGACACGTTCTGCCCGAACGCGAGCACCAGGTTCGTGAGCTCCGGCCGGCGGGCCGAGGAGCGGTTGACGCCCAGCTCGTCGAACACGCGGTCGAGCCGGGCGGCGATCTGCCGCCGCTGGGCCGACAGGCTCACCGACTGGTCGAACACCCAGCAGACGACGGTGGCGCGCTGCGCGAGCGAGGCGGCGATCTCGGCCGAGAGGAGGTCGACCGCGCCGGCGGCCCCCGTGGCACCCAGGCCGATGGAGCCCTTGACCGCCACCGTCGCGTCGATGGCCTGCGCGGTGGGGAGCTGGTCGATCGGCTCGACGGCGATGTCGGAGGCCAGGTCCGGCTCGGCCTCGACCGGCACCACGGAGATGTCGGCGAGCGTCGGCGCGATCGCCTGGGCCACCGCGTCGCTCTGCTCGCTCTCCGCTCCGGGCGTTTCCGCCTCGTCGGCCGCCACGATCTCCTGCGGCTCGAGCTGCACATCCTCCTCGGCCGCGAGCGGGGCCTCGATCACCGTGACGCTCCGCGCCGGCCTGGGCGGCTCGCCGAGGCCGCACAGGGCGAGCCCCAAGAGCACCACCACGTGGATCGCCAGGCTGACCGCCCAGGCGGGCGTATCGCCGTCGAGCGGCCCCTCCTCGTCGCCGAGGAAGTCGCGCCACCACAGCCGCGCGCGGTCGAGCAGGTTCATGGGGAACGTGAGGGACGGCGGGCGCGGATCGCTCCGGCGGGACCGCTCCCGCCCGGCAAACCACCGCTGAAGCATTCGCTTCGGACAGTGTACCTTATTCCCGACCTCGGTCCGGGGCTCGAGCCCCAGACCGGGCCGTTTCCCGCCGGCGGATGCCCGTTCCATGAACGCCATGAACGCCATGAACGCCATGAACGCCATGAACGCCATGAACCCCATCAACGCCACGAACGCCACCGCCACGATCCCGTGGCCGGGGCTCCAGCCCGCGCTGGCGGCCTTCATGGGCCTCGGCCTCGCGCTCCCCGTGGCGGACCTGGCCGCCGAGCCGGCCCCGGCCCCCGCCGAGCGGTTCGACCTGGAGACCTCCGATGGCGTCTCGCTCGCCACGTGGTACTACCCGCCGCCCGACGACGGCGAGCCGCTGGCGGCCGTGATCCTCGTCCACGACCTCGACGGCTCGCACAAGACGGTCGAGCCGCTCGCCCTCGCCCTCCAGGCGGCGGGCTGCGCCGTGGCGGCGCCCGACCTCCGCGGTCACGGGGCGAGCCGTACCCAGACGGGCCGCGACCGCGATCTCGACGCCCGCCAGATGCGCAAGGCCGACCTCGAGTCGATGGCGGCGGGCGCCGGCGGGCGGCTCCGCGAGCAGGCCGCCGTGCGGGGCGACCTGGAGACGGTGCACGCCTTCCTCGCCGGCCGCGGTGCCGCGTCGGGGCGGCTGTCCGTCGTCGGCTGTGGAGGTGGCGGCACCCTGGCCGCGCTCTGGACGGCCGCCGACTGGGCCTGGCCACCGCTGGCCAGCGGCCCACAGGGGCAGCAGGTGCGGGCGCTCGTGCTCGTGAGCCCCGCCTGGACGGTGAAGGGGCTCTCGCTCCAGCCCGCGCTGGCCAGCGAAGCCCTGAAGCACGAGGTGCCCGTGCTGGTGCTCGGCGGCACGCAGGATCGCGACGCGATCCGGCTCTTCGACCAGCTCAAACGCCACCGTCCCCAGACGTGGTTCGACCAGCGCGACGGCGCCGTCACGAAGGGGAAGGACGTCGAACGCGCCGACGACGCCACGCTGTTTCTGATCCAGGCCGACACCACGCTCACGGCCGAGAAACTGGCGACCGACGGCGAATCGGCCGGCCGCATCAAGACGTTCCTCACGCTCGTGCTCGACGGCGCGGCGAAACGCTGAGCGGCAGCGGACGACGCCGGCCGCGTCAGGGAAGCCGCAGTTCCATGCCGGGGACGAGGAGCGCGGGGTCGCGCAGCAGGTCGCGGTTGGCCTCGTAGAGCCGCGGGGCGACGGAGCGGTCGCCGTAGAAGCGTTCGGCGAGCGTCTCGAACGTCTCGCCCGGGGCCACCCGCACCCGCGCGGGCCGGCGTCCGGGCTCGATCACCCGGCCCCCGGACGCGCCCGGCTGCACGGCGGGCACGCTCCACGAGGGCGGGATCCGCAGTTCGAGGCCGATCGGCAGCAGGTTCGGATCGGAGAGGCGGTCTCGATTGACGGTCCAGATCGCCTGGGCCCCGCCGGCGTGGCCGTAGACCTTCATCGCGATGCCCGTCAGGTCGTCGCCGTCGCGCACCACGTAGGTCGACGTCGCGGCGGGGCCGGAGGGCTGGGCCCGCCCGGGAGCGGTGCGATTGGCCGTCCAGGCGACGGCCAACGGGGGCGGGGAGTCGGCGTCGAGCAGCGGGGGGGGCGGCACGTCGACGGTTGAGCGGTAGGCGGCGTCGAGCGGCGGCGCCGCCCTGGCCAGTTCCGGCGCCGTCCGCGGCAGGGCGTCGGGCGGAGTCGGCGGCCGCCAGTCGCCCGGCGGCACGAGTGGGGCAGCCACCGTCGCCGCGGCCGGCGGCATCTCGCCGGGCCACGGGCCGGCGGAAACGGGTGTCACCGCGACGCTCACCCGATCGGGCGGCGCCGCCGCGGGCGGGGGCGGACCGGCCGGCTCCTGCCGCGGCCACACGGCCGCGGCGCCCCCGTGGGCGGCCACGAGGCTCGCCACGTAGGGGCCCGCGGCGACGACGCCGGCGACGAGCATCGCCAGCCCGATGACGAACCGGATTGCCTGGATCAGAGTCGACATGAAACCCTCGGGTGCGGACCGCGGGCATCCGTGCGCGTGCGGCCACGGCAAGTATTGCCCTCGTTCCGCGGGCGGAGGTACCGCACGGCCGGCCCGACGCGGTCCTGCGCCGGGCGGCCGCCGTCAGCGCAGGCACGTCCGGCAGGGTTTGCCCAGCCGTCAGCCCCGCGCGGCTCCGCGGCGGGACGGTGCGCCGCGCCCGTGCACGCTCAGGCGGCCGAGGTGGCCTTGGCGGCCGCCGGGGCGGGCTCCCCGAGGCCCACGCGGTGCTGCAGCCAGAGCACGATCGGCGAGGCGATGTAGATCGTGCTGTAGCTGCCGGTGATGATCCCCACGAGCATCGCGAAGGCGAAGGCGTGGATTCCCTGACCGCCGAACGCGTACAGGATGAGCGTCGCCAGGAAGGCGGTGCCCGAGGTGAGGATCGTGCGGCTCAAGGTCTGGTTCACGGCCTTGTCGACCATCGCGGCCGTCACGTACCGGGCCTTGCCGCGGAGTTCGCGGAGCCGGTCGAAGATCACGATCGTATCGTTGATCGAGAACCCGACGATCGTGAGCAGGGCCGCCACGACGTCGAGGCTGATCTTGAAGTCGTCGACGAGCGCCCAGCCGAGGACCGGGGCCGCGAACCTGCTCAGCGCCAGGCACGCCACCGTGACGAGCACGTCGTGTGCCAGCGCCACCACGGCGGCCAGCCCGAAGGCCACGTTCTGGAATCGCAGCCAGACGTAGAGAACGATCATGATCAGGCTCGCCAGCAGGGCGTACACCGCCGTCACCTTCGTGTTGCCGGCCACCTTGCCGCCGATCGTGTTGGCCGAGAGGTAGACGGGCGTGTCGTTGAGCTTCTTCGCCACCCGTTCGAGCACGTTCCGGGTGGCCTCCGGGGAGAGCGCCGTGGAGAGGGCCCAGTTGCGGTAGGGCTTGGCGCGGCTCGTCATCCCCTCGGCCTCGAGCTCGAAGGGGGCGTCGGCGAGCCCCTCCGCCTCGAGCGCCGTCCGGATCGTCGCCCGCAGCGTGAGCAGGTTGATCTTCTCCGGAAAGTCGAGCGGCGCGGCCGTCGTCAGCCCGGAGGCCGGCGGCGTCGCTCCGGAATCGTCCGGCTTCGGCTCGGGGACGGTCGAAACCACCTCGCCGAAGCCCATCGAGTAGGTGGCGAGCCGCCCGGGAAACGCGTCGCGGAGCGCCTGCTCCACCGCCGCGTCGTCGCGGAGCGAGGTGTCGATCTTGTACCGCAGGCCCGGGGCCGCGTCTGCCGAGGTGACGGCGCTCACGGCCGCGTCGGGCAGGGCCGCCACGGCCGTGCGCACCTCGGCGACGTCGAGCGGCCGCTCGGGCTTGAACGCCACCTGCACGCTCGTGCCGCCCGTGAAGTCGATGTCGAAGAGCCCCTGGCCCCGCTGCACCGCCGCCGCGAGCCCCAGCAGGATGAAGAGCGTCGAGCCGACGACCGCCGGCACCATCCAGCGCACGAACCCGAAATTGGGCTGGCCGAAGAGCCTCGCCATCGACAGCGACGTGATCCAGCGGTTCCGCTCGGCGAGGTCGAAGATCACCCGCGAGCAGAACACCGCCGTGAACAGGTTGAGCACCAGCCCGAGGATCAGGGTCACCGCGAAGCCCTTGAGCTGGTCGGTGCCGATCGCGAACAGCACGACGCCCGTGATCACGGTCGTGAGGTTCGAGTCGAGGATCGTGGTGAAGGCCCGTTGGAAGCCGTTGCGGATCGCGGTGCGCACGCCGGCGCCCCGATCCATCTCCTCCCGCATCCGCTCGTAGATCAGCACGTTGGCATCGACGGCCATGCCGACGGAGAGCACGAGGCCGGCGAGGCCGGCGAGCGTGAACGCCGCCTTGATCGAGATCATGAGCGCGAGCACGAGCACGATGTTGAGGAGCACCGCGAGGTCGGCGACGAAGCCGGAGAACCGGTAGTAGGCCAGCATGAACGCCAGCACCACGATCGTGGCCAAAAGCATCGCCCGGGCGCCGGAGCGGATCGTGTCGGCCCCGAGCTGCGGGCTGATCTTCTGCTCGCTGATCGGCTCGCTCTGGAGCGCCGCCGGCAGGCTGCCGGCGTTGAGCACGCCCACGAGGAAGTCGACGTCGGCCTGCTTGAAGCTGCCCGTGATCTGGCCGTCGCCCGAGATCGCGCTGCGGATGGTGGGGGCGGAGAGGAGCGTGTCGTCGAGCAGGATGCCCAGGCGGCTGGTGAGCCGATTCGCCGGGTCGGGCAGGTTCTGGCCGGTGAGCGTGCCGAACAGGGCCGCACCGGCGGAGTTGAATGAAAAGTTGACGCAGGGCTGGAGGTTGTTGTCGTAGCTCGCCGCCGCGCGGGAGAGAAACCCGCCCGTGACGTTGAACCGGTCGAGCACGACGAGCACCTCGACCCGGCCGTCGGGCATCGTGCGGGTGACGAGCCCCCGGTCCTGCGCGGGGCTGATCTTCGCCGTGTCGAGCTGCACCCAGCGGCCGATCGGAGCCCCGCCGTCGAGCACCGTGGTGCCGGAGGTGTCGCCCCCCACTTCGATCACCCGCTTGTGCCGGGGATCCTCGGGGTTGGCGGTGATCCGGAACTCGAGCACGCCCGCGCTCGACACGATCCGCTTGATGAGGTCGACCTCGGCCTGGTCGACGTCGGGCACGATCACCTCGATCTGGTCGAGGCCGTACCGTCGCACCGTCACCTCCTTCTGGCCGCCCGGGTTCACGCGGCGGCTGACCGCGGCCACGAGCTTGTCCATGTCGATCCGGGCCGCCCCCGCGGCGCCCCCCTCGCCGTCGGCCGCCTGCGACGCCTGCCTGGCCGCGTCGATTTCGTAGACCAGGATCACCCCCCCCTTGAGGTCGATCCCCAATCGCGGCGGCCAGCCGAGCGCGGTGATCACGACCCCGGCCGCGAGCGACACGAGCACCGCCGCGATCCGCCCCCACATGTCGGCGGCGCGCAGCCGCTTCGCGACGATCCAGGCGAGGAGCGTGGGGCCGGCGATCACGAGCAGCGTGAGCATCCACAGCGCCCAGCCCTCCCGCCACCAGGGCGGCAGGGCGACCGGCGGGGTGGCGAACGCGGCCGTGCCGGACGCGGCCGGCGAGCCGGCCATGCCGGCCTGTGCGAGCAGAAAACCGGTGAATCCGCTGGTGAGCATGAGGAAGTCCATCCTGTTCGCTGCGGCCCTCCGCGGGCCCGGGCGGTGCGGGCGTCAGCCGCCCGGCGCCGCCTCCCCTTCCGTGTCGGCGAGCACCTTCGAGATGCTCGCCAGCGTCACGGTGAGCCTGACGTTTTCCGATTCGTCGACCTTGAGCGAGACCCTGTCCGCCGGGCGGTCGACGTTCGCCACGGTGCCGTAGATGCCGGCCGTCGTCAGGACGCGGTCGTTCTTCTTGAGGCCGGCGAGCAGGTCCTGCTGCTTCTTCATCCGCTCGCGCTCCGGCTTGTAGAGCAGAAACCAGGCCGCCCCCAGCACCAGCACGAACGGCAGGTAGGAGACGAGCAGTTCGAGGGGATTGGGCTGCTGCGGCATGGGTCGTGACGCGGGGCGGGGATGCGGAAGCCGCAAAATGTATCGGCCCCCGCGCACCGCGGACAAGGGCAGCGCCGCCCGCGGCCAGCCGACGCGCCCCGCGGCGCCGGCCGCCTCGGTCGGTCATTCGACGGCGGCGGCGAATCTCGGCACGAGCTCCGCTGCGGCCGCGGCGAACGTGCCCTCGACGATCGCCGCCCGCAGCCGCGCCACGAGCCGCTGGTAGAACGTGAGGTTGTGGATCGACGCGAGCACGGGCCCGAGCATCTCGCCGGCCAGGAACAGATGGCGGAGGTAGCTGCGGCCGTGCCGGCAGGCGAGGCACGGGCAGCCCTCCTCGAGCGGGCGCTCGTCGCGGGCGTGGCAGGCGTTCCTGAGCCGCACCTGCCCGGCGAACGTGTAGGCGAGCGAGTTGCGGCCGCAGCGCGTGGGAAGCACGCAGTCGAACATGTCGATCCCGGCGGCCACGGCGTTGACGACGTCCTGCGGCTGCCCGACCCCCATGAGATACCGCGGCTTGTCGGCCGGCAGATGGGGCGTGGTCGCCCACAGCGCCCGCCCCATCGCCTCGGGACCTTCGCCCACCGAGAGCCCGCCCACGGCGTACCCCTCGAACGGCAGCGCCCTGAGCGCTTCGGCGCTCGCCTGCCGCAGGTCGGCGTCGAGCCCTCCCTGCGCGATCCCGAAGACAGCCTGGTCGCACCGCGTGCGGGCGGCGAGGCAGCGCTCGGCCCAGCGGAGCGACCGGCGCATCGCCGCCTCGACCACCGGCCGCTCGGCGGGCAGCGCCACCACCTCGTCGAGCTGCATGGCGACGTCGGCGCCGAGCCGCTCCTGGATATGGATGGCCCGTTCCGGCGTGAGGTCGACGGGCGAGCCGTCGAGGTGAGAGCGGAAAAACGCCCCCTCCTCCGTCACCTTCACCTGCCGGGCGAGGCTGAACACCTGGAAGCCGCCGGAGTCGGTGAGCGTGGGCCCGTTCCAGCCCATGAACCGCGCCAGGCCGCCCGCCTCGGCGATGATCTCCTCGCCGGGCCGAAGGTGGAGGTGGTAGGTGTTGGCGAGGATCATCCCCGCGCCGGTCTCGGCGACGCGGCCGATGTCCACCCCCTTCACGCTCGCGAGCGTGGCGACGGGCATGAACAGCGGCGTGGGCACGCTGCCGTGCCACGTCCTGAGCGTGCCGGCCCGCGCCGTGCCGTCGGTCGCCTCGAGCGAATAGCCGAATCCGCGCTGCATCCCGCCAGCCTACCGCGCCACCGCGGCCACGCCCCACAGGGCACACGCCGCACACCCCGACATCGCGTTGACTGTTCGAGCTGCCAAGCACCCGCCGGCTCCGGGCCACCCAGACCCCGTCGCCGGACGTTCGCTGCGCCCTCCGGGCTGCGCTCACTCCTAGCGACTGGCGCTGCGCCATCCATGGCTTCGCTGGTCGCTAAAGCCGGCGGCCGAGGCACTGGGTAGCCCTGCGCCTCCTCTCTCGGAGGCGCTCGGTAGTTTCGGCGGAGACGGTCGGTGGGCACGCGCAGAAGAAGGGAGTCGTTGAGGACTATTGATCCCTGATCAAAACCCACGAGTTATGTACCCTCAACACGACCGGATTCGAGCATGCCTACCGCCGGCTCCGAATACGGGTACATATTAGGGGCACGAACGGCTGAAGCCTTTGGAGTGACAGGCTGAAGCCTTTGGAGTGACAGGCTGAAGCCT
>Ga0214923_10000429_pt1 | contig 64111 bp, 71 predicted proteins | sample LL1510_MetaG_FD_177993 | JGI IMG/M metagenome (GOLD analysis project Ga0214923, IMG submission 177993) | Freshwater microbial communities from Lake Lanier, Atlanta, Georgia, United States - LL-1510 | ecosystem: Environmental > Aquatic > Freshwater > Lake | place: USA: Georgia | collected...
CAATTTCATAATGCCACCATTGAATATTACAAGTTGCACTTCCACCTCGTAGTCCATTTTGTTGCCAAGCCTTTACGCTACTTTCATAGATTTTTAAAAATGGAATTAAACCAGTATGAACAACTTCACCATTCTTAATGGGAGAACCAATTGCTCTAATTTTACTTATATCAATACCAATCCCACATCTATTAGCAGTAGCCATACTAACAGCAGTAGCACTAGCTGTAATACTATCTTTTGTATCATCTACTCCAATTAAGCAACAACTGGCGTAATTTCTACTAGATGTTCTAACTCCTGCCATTACTGGTGTTGGAAGATTAATTTTATGTTTACTAATAGCGTCATAAAATTTTCTAACATAAGAAAGCCTTGTCTCCGCTGGATATTTTGCAAAAGCATAAGCTGAAATTAAGATATAAGCGAACTGAGGCGTTTCGTAAATTTGACCAGTAGTTCTATTCTTAATCAAATATTTGTCGCAAAGTTGTTTGATTCCAGCGTAAGTAAAAATAAAGTCTCTATCGTGATCAATAAATTCTCCAATCTTATTTATCTCATCTTCTGAATAGTGATTCAAAATACTTAAGTCATAAACTTTATTTTTAATATTTTGGTTTAAAAATTCTAATAATCTAGGAGCGTGTTTACCTTTCCAAACATCTTTTCTAAGTTGATAGTTTAATAATCTTGCTGCAACATATTGATAATTTGGTTTTTCAATTGAAATTAAATTAGCTGCACTTTCAATTAAAAGATTATGAATTTCTTTCGTGTTAATTCCATCATGAATATTAATCTTAGCATTAATTTCAATATCTGTTAAACTAACTCCACTATAACCATCAATTGCCCAATTGATTACTTTATTTATTTTTTCTATATTAAATTTTTCGGTCGAACCATTTCTTTTTTTAACATTTGTATTTTTATTCATAATGTAAATAGTGCAAAAACTATATTACATCATTTTTTAATTTAAAGAAAGAAAATTTTAAAAAGTTATAAACAATTAGCTTTTAGTCGTTTTTAGGGTGTACGCGACCTTTTCTTTTTTTGCTCCAATCAGCTTTGTATTTCTTTTTAACTGGATCTTCGCCACCATAAACTTTTTTTCTTTTTTCTGAAAGCTCTGCGCTTTGATCCCAAAGATCTCCAAATGTGCCTTTGCGATTTTTTGTAAACTCTGAAAATTGTTTTTCGGTTGTTTCTGCTTTTAAAGTTCCATGAGTATTAACTTCTGGAGCAGTAAAAACTCTATTCCATTTTAATCCATTCTTATCTATGTAAGTATGTTCGTCATTTACTGATTGAACAATATCTATTGTTTCTTTTGTTTTAGGATTAATGTATGTATATAGTGGCATTATTTTAAATAGCTTATTACATTTTCAATAAATTTTTCAGAAGTAAATTCTTGCTGGAGTTTAAATCCTTCTTTATTTACTTTATCATTTTCTACTTTTTTTATTGCTAATTCGCAACCATTAATAAATTCTTCTTCATTGAAATCATAAATATTGCCTTGATTATATGGCGCCCCTTTATTAAAGAACATACCATCATAAGCTTCAATTTTAGAATTAGGTTGTACTAGGACACTATTATTTTCATTTGCCCAAGATTTATATCCATGAGCATCCATTATTACTGCGTGTTTACCCATAGCTACTGAATGAAATTCTGGTAGTCCCCATCCTTCTGCACCACTCATTCCTAGTACGATATTAGCGCTATTTAAGAAATCGTTATAGATTTTATTCTGCCCCATGAATGGCAAGAAATTAATGTTAAAATAAGTTTTACCTTCTAAAGTTTGAGCGATAAGATTATTTTGATCTTCTGGCTTCATAAATGGATTAAAAATGCAGCATTGTAGAGCATATTTTTTATTATTGCCAAATTTTTTAGCCCAAAGTTTAATTAGCTTTAGGTGATGCTTTCTTTTTTCAAGTTTTCCAACTAAATTAAAAACGATCCTATCATCAACAAAATAAGACTTATCTATTCTACTGAAATTATATTTATCAAACGCTAATGGAATATATTCAACATTCTTACATCCAAGGTTTTTAAATATTTCTACTGTTTCTTTTGAGGAAAAAAGTACTTTATGATTATTTTTTACAGTATTTAATTCTACTTTTGTTGGTTGATCTAATTCATAGAAACTAAGTAGAACTTGTTCATTAGAATAACTTTCAAATGAACCATTAAGATGCCAGAGCTTAAATAATTTATTTTTTCTGTTATATGTCTCTAGCGATGAATTTATTGATTGCTGTAACCAATTTCCAAACTCTTGAGTTAAGTCTGATTGAGTAGATAGATCAACATTACCAATAGGTAAAATACCTACATTAACCTTAGAGGTATATAGTTCTCTAAGAATTAATGTAGATATCTGACCAAAACTTACTGAATTTATTGGTAAGTTAAATGTTAAACTCATAGAATATCATCTTCATCCTCTTGAGGAACTGCTTTAACTTTACTATTTGAAGCAGTATTTTCTACAGGTTTAGTTTCTGTAGATTTAGTTTGATTATCAAGAGGTTTAGATATATATAATCTATAATCTGGAGCTTTTTCATTTGTCTTCTTACTATTAGCAAAAACTACAACATCAATTCTTTGACCATCATGATCATTTATATAACCAGATAGAAATGACATTCCTGTTTTACTCTTTTTTTTCCAAAGTGCACCTAATTCATTTGGATTTTTATTTATATTTTGATTTGTATTATTCATTTTTATATTGTATACCTTTTATTATATTTTGTCAAAAGAATTTTTACTTTCAACTTTAATTTTTAATAGTTTGATAGTTTTATTATGAATATTAATAGCAGTTTGTGTGCTTATTTTTAATTTTTTAGCTATTTTATTCCAAGGCATTTTTTTATTAGAATCATTTAAATATCGCATTTTAAATATTTTTTCTATTCTATCATCAGAGCAAGCCTCAATAATATTCATAATATATTCATTAATATTTTTATATTCATTTTGAATTGGTGTATTCTTTTCTATTAAATAATTTAATTTATCCGTTTCTAGAGTTAAATAATGACTATTTTCATTCATACAATTAAGACATTGATATCTAATCTGATTATATAACCAAGTTGAAAACTTAGAGTTTTTATTCTCGTCAAAACTTAGTGCCGATTTATATACTATATAATCTTTTTGATCTATTATATCTTGAAGATGAACTCCAGATGCAATCATAGGGCTAGAGTATTTTTTATATAAAGAATTACAAAGAGCAGAATGTTTTTGAATTAAAGCCTTTAATGCTTCTTCGTCATTCTTTTCTTTTATATTCTTTACTAAAGTAATGTCGTCTGTTATTATATTCATATTATTTTTTATTCTGTAAATATTTTTCGTAAACATTTTTTAATTGCTTTTGCATCAACTCATATAAAAAGTTTACATCTTGACAAGTTTCCCAAGCTATACTTATATCAGATACAGCTTTAAGTTTATTGTCGTTTGATTTTTCTTCTATATTAGCTGGTGGTATTAAAGAACCATCGTCTAGTTTTCTTGATATATGAACTAAAATACCATTATGAGATTTTAACCAAGAATACTCATCATCTTTATATTCTATATATCTTACATCTGTTATTATTGGTACAATATTGCTGCCAATTAATTTATTTACTTCTGGTTCAATTGTAGAAGTCCAGTATTTTCCTTCTGTTTGGATTCTTCTACATTTTCCATAAGCGACCATAAGTGGTCGCACTACTTCTTTATTTTCTGCTGTGCAATTTAATAAATCTATATTGAATTTATCTTTAGTAAAATCATATAGTTCATTTTTTAATGCATCAGCAAAAGCTAGTCTTTGGGATTTAATCCCCTTTTCTTCTAGATATCTTTTTAAGATAGAATAAAAAGTATCTTTTCCAGATCGAGCTACTCCAGTTAATCCAATCATTCGTTATTCTCCATAAGATATATCTCCAGTTCCATCATACTTTGGATAATTTTCTCCAGTACGAATTTCTTGGGTTCGTACTTGAGTTTGTATGTTTTGCTTTAAAGCTTTGGTATCTACATTAGGGTCAATATTTTTTGCTTCAAAAGGTTGAGTGAATATTGTACCATGAGATTGATTAGTTGATTTGTAATCAGTTTTATATGTCCTATACATTTTATTATTAATAATATAATATTCTGGAAAAGGTTTAGAGAATATAGTTCCATGAGACTGATTGGTTCCATTTCCGCCTCCAGTTTTGTAAGTTTGGTATACTTCTATTCCTCTAGCGGTTTTAATATAATTAAATTCTTGAAATGGTTTATTGAAAATTGTTCCATGTGATTCATTTGTTCCACCACCTGTAGTTTTATAAGTTTCGTATACGACTCCAGATTGAGCTATTGCAAAATTAGCTATAAATGATAATAGTATTATATATTTCATATTTTAATTAATTCTATATTATAAAATTTGAATATCTCTTTAGCTATAGAGTCCTTTTCGTATTCTTCTGAGTATATCACACTTTTAACTCCATATGCAACAATATTAGTAGCACAATTTGAGCAGGGTAATAAAGTAGAGGCTAATAAATATGGTTCATCTCCTCTTTTCACTAATGATAAAGCATTAATTTCTGCATGAATCATATATTTCCTTCTATTATCTCTATCATTAAAGAAATCTTCATTAATATTAAATTTAGGCAATAAACCATTATATCCTACAGATAATACTCTGCCATCTTTATTTAAGATACATACTCCAACTTTTTTATATGGATCTTCTGATCTGCTTGACCAAATTTTAGCAGTTTCAATCGCGGCTTCAATAAATGATATTCTGTTATTCATTTTTTAGAAAAATACCAATTTACTGCTATACCAATTCCTATTACTATACATATAATTGTTTGTAGCATAAGATTATATCTTAAATCTTTTTTATTTTTAAGTCAATTATTTTCTTGATTCTTTATAAAGAATAGTTTAACATAATGAAATGCAAAAACAAGAATTTAAAGAAGCTTTAAGTTACGATGATATTTCGTTACTTCCAAATTTTTCAAATATTACCTCAAGAAAAGAAGTAAATACTACTACTAAAATTTCGAGAAATTGTAGTATCAAGATTCCGATTATTCTTTCTCCAATGGATACAGTATCTTCTGTCAAGTCTTGTATTAAAATGAATAAACTTGGCGCAGCTGGAGTTTTGCATAGATTCATGCCTGTTGATGATCAAAGATCTAAAGCTAAAATTATTAAAGATGAAAGTGATTTTTGTGTTACTGCTATTGGTTTAAAAGATGCAGAAGAAAGAATTAGGGCTACTAGTACTTTTACTAATGTTTACTTTTTAGATACCGCAAATGGTTTAGCTAAAAATGTAGAAGATTTTCTAAGATGGTATAAAACTTCTGGATTTTCTCAAGATGTTATTGTAGGTAATACTTTAACGAAAGAAAGTGTTTATAGATTAGCTAATCTTAAAGCAGATGGTTTTAGGCATTTGATTGGTCCAGGTTCTATGTGTTTAACTCAAGTTAAAACTGGAATTGGATGCCCAAGTTTAACTGGTAATTATTACGCTTGGAAAGCTGTAAGAAATTGGGAGCTTTCTCAAGTTGATTTATTTAAACAAGATAAACCCAATCCATCTCATAGACCTAGTATTCTTGCTGATGGTGGAATTAGATATCCAAAAGATTTAGTTAAAGCTATTGCTAGTGGATGTGATGCTGTTATTTGTGGCAGAATTTTTGCTGGACTATCTGATATTGTTGATGATGAAAATATCATTGAAATAGATGGTAAAAGATTTGCCAAGTATAGAGGTATGGCTAGTCAAGATGTTGTTGAAGATTATGATCTATATGATGGAACAAAAAAGAATTTATTTGTAGAAGGAGATAATACTTTAATTCCTATTATTGAAAATAAATCTATTGAAGATATTGTTTATGATTTTACTAATGGCTTAAGAAGCGCTATGAGTTATCTTGGATTTAGGAATTTACAAGATATGCGTGGTGGTTTATGGAATAATACTATACAAGCTGTTAGAAATAGTCCAAATAGTATGTATGAGGGATTTGCTCATGGAAAATAATTGATTTAAATTAACAAATACCTTATAATATAAAAATGAATAAAGACAATATAGATAAATTAACTTCGATTGAATATGCTAGGGCAACTGAATTTAGTCCAATAGTTAGAATATACCCTAAAATACCAAGAAATGCAGTTTGCCCTAGTACTGGAAAAAAATTTAAACATTGTTGTGGTCAATTAAATCAAGATTTTTGTGAAAAAGCTAAAGATGCTCTAAAAGAACATCTTATGAAAATGGTAAATGAAAAAGAAGAACAAAACAAAAAAGACGAAACCAGCTAAATATTACGCTGTATATAGCAAAAGTGACAATTTTCTTCATGGAGTATTTCCTCCATCTAAGGAAGGATTGCTTAAAGCTAAAGCTCATATTCTTAAGATAGATCCTTCTAACAAAAATTATAAAATTAAGAAATACTAATTCTTTATATTTGGATCTGCTAGATCTGGATTGTGTTGAGCTTTGGTTCCTCGTTTGAAATTCTTATGTAAATTTTCATATATTACTTTAAATGTGCCTAATGGTTTTTTAGTGATATCTTGAATTTTTTGTTCTAATTTTATATCTTGTTGATTTTCTACTTTTTTAATAATTGAATTATAAGCTATAACTAAACATACTGCTAATGGATCAAAAACAATAACAATTAATATAATGAATATTCTAACTGCTGTTTCTATTTTTAATCCAAATGCATCTGCTACAAATTTAAATGTGCCAATTTCACCTTTTGTATTATCACTTTCAAGTTTCATTATTTCTTGACTATTCTCTAGGCTTTGTTTTTCTAAATTTTGAAGATCAGAAGTTACTGTAGATATTTGAGAAAATAAATTATTAATATTACTTTGAGATCCTTCAACTATCTTATTTTTGCTTTCTACTAATTTAATATCTGTTACTTTTTCAGTTTTAGCAGAACTAAAGAATCCTCCACCAGTAGTTTTAGTAGTAGTAACATCTTGTTTAACAGCATTATCTAAAGATATTTGATATGTTTTTTGTAATTCTACAAGATCTTTGAGTTTATTTTTATTGAAATCTATTTGTGAAATATAAAAATTTTGTTGAGATTTTAAACTTTGTATTTTATTTAAATTTAAAGAATATTGAGAAAAATTACGTTGAAAAGCATCAGAGAGAAAACCAAAGATACCAAGGCTAGTTATGCACATAAGCAGTATAGTAGCAGACAGCATATATTTTTTAAGTAAATCATGTATTACTGACCAATATCTATAAAGATAACTTGCACTAACTAATTTAGCTATTTCTAGACTTCCAGCCATTATTCCAACGCCCCAAAAACTAGCTGCAAAAAGCAGAGCTATTCCTTTAACTGAAAAAAATGCAGCGCAAGAAGCTAATAAGAAGGCTGATAATCCAAGTATATATTTAAACATAATATTTAATCTAAATTACACTTTTAAAATGTAATAATATTAGTGATAGTATCTGAAAGAGATATTGATTTCTTTGCTAAAAAATTGGACTTATCTCCAGAAAAAGCATTTTTACTAATCCAAGATCCAGATTGTTTGCCAGAAATATTAAATAAAATTTCAGAAGAAGATATAGATGGGATTGTTGATATAAGTTTTCCAGTATTTGCAGAAATAACTATTATAAAATATAGTAAAGATTTAAAATATTCATTTGAAGAAAAAGAATATGTCTCAGAAGCAGTTGGTTTAAAATTCTATGATTTAATTGGAGAGCCTATTTTTAAAAAATCTATACTAGAATTCAAACATGACGAAGATACAGCTAAATCACTTTTAGTATTTTTAGGATTTTTTTATAAAAACTTACATAAAGCAAGAAGAGCTTATCCATCAGAAAATATATATTATAATATAGCAAAAAATGGATTTGAAAATTCAGACAAAATACATATATCAGAACATCTTAAAGACTGGATTAAAATATTAAGAATAATACATAATGAAGTTTGGTTTTAATACGATATCCTAATTATTTAACTTTTCTTTGATATCCAAAAGGGCTTTACCTCCAGATTTTAAATATCTGAAGTTGGGTATTATCAATCCAACTTTTCTTTTGACTCCAAATTTCACCACGATCTCAGTGATGAATGGGCCATCGCACTTACGGATCAGAGGTAGCTTCGATCACTACATTCTGCGATGCCTATAGCTACATTCCCCTTATTAGCCATATAATGTACATATAAAGGTTTTAATAGTCGTCAGCCCTTGGGACGTTGCTATCTCAAGGATTGATAGTTGATTTTTTGACATCAACAAACTGCTCTAATTGGGAACTATGTTAATTTATAATATATTAAGTTTGAGGTTTTGTCAAATTTTATTTATAATCAATATAAATGGAAATTATAAAAAATAAAGCTAGATGGTCAGTTTATGCAAATAAATGTGTTAAGCATTATAATATCTCTAATGATAATATTTATGATGAACCAGAGCAATATCCATGTATCGCAATACCCCAGTTAATTTCTGATATAAATGGATCAAGAGTTAAATTTAATTTTGTTTATAAAAAAGATTGTCAAAAATTATTAAAAGCTTTATAATGTGTAAGATTAGTTAGTTCTTTCACATTGGGCGCGTACTGGTTTCGATTTTAAGAAAATAAATTGAAATGCAAGTGGAGGTTGAATCGAGGACTCCTTAAAAAGTTTCAATTATATTAACTGCCAAAACAGCTAAATATAAAGGTCATATCTCTGCTAGAGTTTCTCTAGTTGAGATGACCGCTTCTGTAGCCTAAGTTCTACAGCGTGACTACCTTGACACATCTATTGGATAGTTGCGTAATTAGATGTCTTATTATTTATAGTTTTTTTGTTCTATCAGTATTAAGTATTAAAAATAAAATCGCTAAGTATGTTTGTTCTTTATCTATACAAAGCTAAAAATAAAAAGAACTAAACTTGTAGTATTTTAATTTAGATTTTTAAAAGACGAGGATTCAACTTCCTCCGCGTCCAAGTAAACGAATCTCTTCGTCTCCATTTTAATATTAGAGATTTATCTTAGGATAAGATATAATCTTTATATGTCAATATCAACAGTAAAAGTAAAATGCGCGTATTGTGGAAATGAATTTCAAAAATTAAAATCAGAATACAATAGAAGAATTAAAAAGAAAAATGCAGGTTTTTTCTGCAATTTAAAATGTTCTGGAAATTATTTTGATACTAAACATTTAGCTAAATATAGAAAAATCTATAGTAAAAATATTAAAAATTATTCATCAAATCGCTTAGATGAATATAGCTCATTAAAATACTATTTAAATAAATCTTTATATAGAAGTAAAAAGAAAGGTGTGAAATCTGATTTAACTTTAGAATATTTAAAAGAACTTTGGAATAAACAAAATGGAATCTGCCCATATACAGGAATTAAAATGGAACTTCCGAGAACAACAGCTGACGAAGATATCAAAAAAACTCCAACAAAAGCAAGTTTAGATCAAATTGTACCATCAAAAGGTTATATAAAAGGAAATGTAGAATTTGTTTGTTATAGTGTGAATGTAGCAAAAAATGATTTTACTAAAGATCAAATGATAGATTTTATAAATCAAATTAAAAATAAACTATAGAATAGTTTTCTTAAATACATAATTATATATAAAAAGTGTATATATTATATATGAAGGAAATTACACTTTTTGGCAAAACTGTTTATATTCTTGAGCAAGGTGTTGATTTTTATTCTTATGAATTAGCAGGATCTCAACCAAGTCCATGTGTTGAAGCTGGTGAACCTCGTACATTGAAAAATAGACCAATTTCAATTTTACAAAATGTCGATGATGGACCATATGATACTAGTAATGGACAAGTTTTATGGGGAAAAACAATCTTTAATCCAGATGATGGTAGTGAAACCCAAATAAAAATATCAGAAATGTGGACTTATGGAGAACCAGAATGGAGAACGAGATATTATGAAGAAGAACTACCAGAACTAGGAAGAGCGTCCGCAAGACAATTGAGAGATTGGTGGCTATTCGAATTTACTGAAACAATGGATTATGATTGGTCTATACATTTAATTAATTATCTTTATTATGAGTATACAAGAATAAATGAAACATTTATGCATGATCATGTTCCAGGCGCTTCTACTGCTCCAATGGGAGCATCTTTATTAGCAGATATTAACGCCGCAGCAAAATATCAATTATTGTATTCTGCAGATATGGATGATCCTTTGCAAAAAGGTCCACTTATGTTTAAATCCAGAGGATTTGCGATTCAAGCATTTAAACACTTAATGGGAATAGAAGGGCCAGGATATTTTGACTATTATTTTAGAAGTAGAATAAATCTTAAAGGACATTTAATTACAACAAAAGATGGAAAGACGACTATAGAGATTAAATATTCTAATGATGATGGACGCAAAGGTGGTGCAAGAAATCAACGTCTTTGTGGACATGCATTTTTATTTATAAATTTAACTTCGAAAAATGAGGGTCAAGTACCTCCATCTATTCAAGTCGAATTAGGCGATGTTCTGGAAGCTGGTGATGAAAGCTATGTAATACAAAATTTATTTAATGTAATGGGTCCAACTCCTTCAGCAGAATTTTTAAGTTGGTGGAACAAATTATGTGATTATTACGAAAGTCTTCAAAACCAATACGAAGAAGATGCAGAATCTTCATATGATCCACCAGCAAATTATGATGAAAATGGAGTTAAATTTGGTATAATTCCTGGTGTAGATCTAAAAATTGATACTGATGGACCAGGAGTATTTTATGTTGGAGGTAGATTTGGGTTTGGAACAAATCCTTATACTAAAGGTTTATGGCTTGGAAATCTTCGTTTTGAAGTAGGAGTAAATCCAAGAAATTATGCTAATCAAATATGGGGACAAATGAGGGCGAGACAGCAAAATTATAGATCAACTGTTCAACAAAAAACCCAAACCAGAGTAAATAACGCCTCAGCTGGAGCTACTAATCCAACCGACTTAGATATAAGTCAAAATCGAACATCTACTCCAAATGGCACAAGGCCATCAAATACAGACGCTGTACATGATAGCAATAAATCTGGCGCAAGTAACGGAGGATCTGATACTAGAAATTCCCAAAATAATCCTCAAGCTCCAGGCATGTAATTTTTTTGATTTTAAATTTTTTTCTTTTATAATATCTTATTGAATATACTTTGGCCAGACATACATTTAAATCTTACGAAAAATATAGCAAAAGCTTTTAATAAACTAGGCCATACATTAATACTTCCAAGTTCAGATTATATACCAACAAATTTACCACCAAAACAATTTAATCAATGGGCGTGGAATACAACTTGGACTCAACAAAAAGCTGATCTTGAATTTCAACATAAAAATGTAAAAGTATTAAATAAATATCAAATATTAGACCTTAAACCAGAAATAGTATTTATTACGAGTTTTGAAAGTCAATTTGAGATATTAAATGAAATTTGGCCTCACTTAAAAGAAAAGGGCAAATTAGCTTGTTATAGCGGTAATGATTATTGGGATGGTGCTTATCCATTTTATATTATTAAAAATTATCTATGCGCGGATTATGTTGGATATTTTCTTGCTAATAAATATAAAGTAAATCACTTGTACTATAGACCTTGGGTTGATTACGATAGGTGTACTTTTGATGGACCAACAGATGGAAATATAGTTGGAATTTATATTTCAGAATATGAAAAAAATTTTAATCAAGAATACAAAATAAGCAAAAGTCTTCAAGAAGAAACTCCATATATAGATTATCACTATCATACAAATAGTTCTCAAGAAGAATTAACTAAAAGCTTAAAATCAAGTATTGCAACTCAACATATTAAACATCTCGAAGGATATGGAATATCAGTAATTGAAAGTATGGCTTGCGGAAGACCAGTTCTTATGCATCGTCAAATGGCTAAAAATAAAAGTTTAATGCAGTGGAGTATTGAAAATACAACAGCCTTATTCTTTGAAAACAATTATGAATATATCGCAAAATTAAAAGCATTATACGAAAGCAAAGATTATAGATATTATTTACAAAATATGACAGCTAGTGTTATTCGCCAGATTATAGATAATGACAGAGAAACAGAAAAGCTTGGACATTTCCTTAATAATCTAGTATAATTTTAAATAGTGAAAATCTGGCTCTGTGGTATTACCCAAAACGAGAAGCAGAATATTGACGATATGACTAAAGACATATATCAATATTTTGATGGGTTAATTTTTGTAGATGGTGGATCAACAGATGGTACGCTAGAAGTATTAAATGCAAGAAAAGGCCAAGGAAAGATTATAAATCGAGAATGGTCAAATGACCATGATCTTCAAATGAACGGCTTCCTAAGAGCAAATGTAATGCAAAATGGCGATTGGTTCATTATTCGCGATAGCTGTGAAAGATTAGATATAGATTGGGTGAAGAATTTGCGTAATTTTATAGAAAATTTCTTAGAAAAGAATAAATTAAATAGCTGCGTTGACAGACAAAAAGCTTTTCTTGTTAAATATTTTGATGATATGATATTTCAAGGAAGCCCACATTGGGGTTTAAGTGGTATGAGAGGCGGATATATTGATCTTTATGAATACTATGCAAAAAATCAAAAGATGTTTGCATGGGAAGAAAGGCCATCTCAAAGAAAGCACTATATTGATAGTGATATGAAGTATTACTTTATTTATGGAAGATCAAATCATTGCGTTCTTCATTATTATGATAATGGCAAAACTCCAGAAAAATATCAACAACAAGAAAGTATAAGGCAAGCATTTAGATCTTTTTGTGAGACTTTAGGGATAAAATTCAATTTAGAGTCATTAAAAGAATACTGGCGAAATAATACTATCAATGATAATATGAAATTCTTTATTAATAATGAAAGACTCATAAGAAGATTTTATAGATTAAATATTTTAAATCATTCATTAGAGCAAATTGATTCATCAGAGGAATGGAGACTAGAATGAAATTAATAGATTGCTTCATGTATTTTAATGAAAAAGATATTGCATATCTTAGAATAAAAGAATTATATGATATTGTTGATTACTTTGTCATCAATGAAGCCACAAAGACTCATCAAGGCCAAGATAAAGAATTATCCTTTTGGAAAGATGATAGACTACAAGAATTCAAAGATAAGATCATCTACACACCAATAGAACTAGATGGAAGATTTGACGTTTTAATGCCAAAGTTTTTTCCAGATGCAAAGATTGGCGCAAAAGAGCACGAACAAAGAATAAGACTTTTTGAACAAATTGAACCATTAAACTTAGACAATTTAGATACAATAATGATTTCAGATTGCGATGAAATTCCTAATAAAAATATATTTCAAGATATGATTAAGTATCCAATCGTTGCGCTTAATCAAATGTTTTTTGTTCATTACATTAATGTTTATACAAATAAAAATGTTACTGGAACAGTAGCTTGTAAATACGAAGGATTAAAATATTTAAATACACTATGTTTTGGAATGGGTCTTCAAATTTTAAGAAGAGATAAAGATTTTATGCCAAGAATAGAAAATGGTGGATGGCACTATTCTTATATGGGTGGAGCAAAATCAGTTAGTCAAAAAGTAGTATCAACTTATGATGGCAATTTGAACTCTCAATGGAAAACAGAAGCAGCTGCCCAAAAATTAATTGATGAAAGTATTAAAAATAAACAAAGCCCTTTTTCTCAAGAGCCAATTTCTATTTTAGATTTTAAATGTGCTACAATAGCTGACTTAAACTTCATAACAGCAAAAGAAGGTGGGTGGCAGAAATCATCAGCAAGATGCCAATTGCATCCAAAAATAATAGAATTAGACTTTAATAGAGATTTTGAAAATTTAAAATATAATAAATAACATGAATAATCCTTTTGATTTTTTTGATAGAATATATTGCATTAATCTTCTAGAAAGAGTAGATAAATGGCAACAATGTTTGGAAGAATTTAAAAAACTTGGAATAGAAAATAAAGTGATTAGATTTAATGCAATTAAATTTATTGGTGAATTGCCAGAACAACTTAGATGGATTAATATTAGAGCTTGTGGATGTACAGCATCTCATAGAGAAATTATAAAAATTTGTCATAATGAAAATGTCAAAAATGTATTAGTTTTAGAAGATGATGTAGAATTCCATAATGATCCAATCAAAAATTTAAGTTTATCAATAAATGAATTAAAAGATAAAAGTTGGGATATATTATATCTTGGAATGAATGTGACAGATGAAAAATTTAAACAACCTTTAGAAAGAATTAGCCCTAATTTACTAAGAATTAAAAGTGCATTGACTACGCATGCTATAGCATATAATAATTCTTCTTTTAAACCAATTTTAGAATATATACCAGAAGGATTAGAAATAATTAATTGGCAAGCAAGAAATGAATCTTATGATGGATTTTTTATGAGGCATTTTTTAAGCCAAAATAAAGCATTTTGCACGAATGAATATTTGGCTACTCAAAGAGATAGTTTTTCAGACATTAATCTAGGGAATGCAACTTACGGGAAAGCTATTATGGAAAATTTTTATAAAATGAGACCATTATGATAACATTTTTTCAATTAGGCAAATATGGAGCAATTGGTAATCAACTTTTTCAATATGCTACATTATATTCAATAGGTAAAATAAATAATTATACAATTAAAATTCCAAAAACTGAAGAACATTTTGATGAAGGAACAAACAGAATCCAACATTATTTTTTAAATTGTTTTGATAACATATTTGCAGAAATATTAACGGAAGAAGATAAAAAATTAATAAAATATAAAGCGCACGATGAAAATGCTATATCTTATAATCAAAATATGTTTAATATACCAGACTTTACAACATTAGAAGGATATTTTCAATCATATAAATATTTTATTGGTTTTGAACAAGATTTAAAAAAGCAATTTCAATTTAAAAAATCTATAATAAACTCTATAAATGCAAAGTATAATATAAATTATAAAAATTTTTCTTCTGTACATTTAAGATATGGAGATTACGCGCATAGGCAAAATTATCATCCAATTATGGATAAAGATTACTATAAAAAAGCCTTTGAATTGCTAGACTCCTCAAACTATCTCGTATTTTCAGACAGCATAGAATATGCGAAAGTAATCTTTAATGATTTTAAAAATATTAATTTTATATTTGTAGAAAATAATCACGCATTTGAAGATATGTATCTTATGTCGGTATGTAAAGATAATATTTTAGCTAATAGCAGTTTTTCTTGGTGGGCGGCATGGCTTAATGAAAATAATAAAGTAATAGCTCCAAAAAATTGGCTTGGCCCTGCTTATTATGGAAGATGGAATATAGAAGACTTAATACCAAAAGAATGGATTATCATATGAATAAAAAAATATTTAACTTATTAGACAATAACTTCGCGCACGACAAATATGTTGTAGCAGGGATAGATTCAAAATATATCGAATGGGACAGATCATTAAAAGATTTAGAAAATCCATTCTTTTATTCGCATATAAGAATGCGCGATATTATTAGTAAAAATACAGACAAAGAAAAATCTTACGGACTTATTGTTGAATCAAGAGCAATAGAAGGACAAATGTATGATTTTATTGAACCAATACTTCATAGATTTAATAAAGTATTCACTCATAATTCTGCATTTTTAAAAAAATATGAAAATTGTAAGTGGATTCCAGGAGGAGGAATATGGGTCGAAGGTAGAGAAGGCGCGCCACATGGAGAAGGACAAATGAAGATTTTTGATAAAACTAAATTATGCTCAATGGTATCATCAAACAAACAAATGTGTTATTTACATCTAGTAAGATTACAAATTATGGATTATTTAAAAGACAACAATAAGATAGATAAATTTTTTGGTGGAGGTGGCCCAGGAGACGCGGGATGGCTTCCAATTTTTAGGACATTAAAAGATTATATGTTTTCTATAGTAATAGAAAATTTTGTAGACGATTTATATTTTACAGAAAAAATATTAAATTGTTTTGCTACAGGAGTTATACCAATATATCTCGGAGCAAAAAACATACATACAGTTTTTAATAAAGATGGAATAATGCAATTTGATTCACTTGAAAAATTAAATGAAATTTTAAATAAAATCTCTCCAGAAGAATATTACTCTAGAATAAATGCAGTTAAAGAAAATTATGAAAAATGCTTACAATTTAAATCAATTGAAGATTATATTTATCTAAATTATTTATCATGAAAAACATTTTAATACTAGGAAAAGGTTATATAGGATCAGGTTTATTTGAGTATATAAAAATAAAAGAAGATATTTCTGCAGAAATTAAATCAAAAAGTGAACTTAATTATCTAGATTATTCTATATTAGACAATTATATATTTAATGCAAAAGCGAAAGGGCTAGATTACATAATAAATTGCGTCGGATACACTGGGAGGCCTAATGTTGAAGGTTGTGAATATGACAAAGAGACATGCTGGAAATATAATGTAAATATTCCAATACTTTTTACTGAAATAGCTAATCATTACGATATACCAATTATTCACGTAAGCAGTGGATGTATATATACTGGATATGAGAAAGATTATAGCGAAGAAGATGAACCTAATTTTGGTTTATATAATAATAGTAGTTTTTATAGTAAAACAAAACATGCTTGCGAAATTTCTTTAAAAAATACTAATAGTTATATATTTAGGATAAGAATGCCGTTCTCCTATAAATCTTCTAATAGAAATTATATTAATAAAATATTACAATATGATAATTTAATAAGTTATAAAAATAGCTTAACATGCGTTGAGGATTTAAATGAATTCGTATATAAATTTATAAATTTAAAAGATAAACCTAAATTTGGAATATTTAATGTTTTGAATTCTGGATCAGCCACGGCAAAAGATGTTGTTAATATTTTACAAAAATATAAATTAGAAAACAAAAACTGGAAATTTTTAGATCAAAAAGAAATGAATTTTAAAACGCCAAGAAGTAATTGTGTTTTGTCTGTACAGAAAATTGAAAAATTAAAATTAGAATTACCTAACGTAATAATTAGTTTAGAAAATAGTATTAAAAATTTTCATAATAATTTATGAATAATAAGATTATTTATCTTTTAAGAGATTCACCATTAGATTTAAAACTTTTTGATAAAAGTATAGAACTTTTAAAAATTAATTTTTTACCTACAAATAATTATCCAATAGTAATTTTTCATGAAAATATTCCAATAGATATTTTTGAAAATATCCAAAACAAACATCAAATTAAATTCAATATACAAAAAATAAACTTTGAAATACCTAAATTTTTAGATGAACAAAAAGTTCCCGCAGAAGTCATGACGAAATCAATCGGATATAGACATATGTGCAGATTTTATGCTGGAGAAATGTATTTTCAAGAAATACTTAAAGATACAAATTATTATTTAAGACTAGATAATGACTCTTTTTTCACTGAACCCATGCAATATGATTTATTTAAGCATATGGAAGATAATAATTATATCTATGGATATAATGCTACTCTAGGAGATAATCCGCAAGTTACAGTAGGTCTTTTAGAAGCATGCCAAGTATATAGCCAAACAAGAAAAGTTATAAAAAATATTAACGATATACCATTTCCTCAAGTATATTATACAAATTTTGAAATTGCAAAATTTAATTGGTTTTTAACTCCAGAATATTTAGATTTCTATAATTTTATAGATATGTTAGGAGGAATTTACCAATACAGATGGGGAGACCATATAATTAAATTTTTAGGCTTATCAATGCTTTTAGAAGATAAATATAAGCATCATTTTAAAAATTTACCATATGTGCATGGCAATTTTTTTAACTATTAATGAATGTTATTTTATTTAATTTTGGTAAAAACCATTTATATTTCCAAGATTGTATAAATCAGATTCTTAATTATAATCACGATATAAAAATATATTTTATTGGAAATGAAAATCAATTTATAAATGGCGCAAATTTTATAAACATTAATGAATTCAATAATCAAGATCTTATAAAAGAATTTAAAAATATTTCATTTTATGAAGATGATGGAAATCCATTATGGAGAGCATCAATGGCTAGATTTTTTTATATTGAATCTTTTATTAAACAAAATAATCTTGTAGATGTATTTCATTTTGATAATGACGTTATGATATATGAAAATTTTAATAAAATTTTAAATAGTAAAAATGCTACAGATGAAAATATTATTACTCCAACGAATGAATTTAATTTAACCTGTGGAATGATGTATATTAAAAATGATAATTCTATTTCAAAATTAAACGAAAAACTTTTCGAAAAATTAAAACTTGGCGTGGGCGGTATATACAACAACTATCCAAAAAGAGGTTCGAGTTTAGATCCATTTATGGTTAATGAAATGACCATACTTAAAATTATTCAAGAAGAAAATAAAAACTTATTATCTTTATTTCCTATACTACCCACTGATTTAAATTTTAATCAATACGGAATTTGTTTTGATCCTTCTTCTTGGGGTCAATGTATTGGAGGAACAAATTGTGGACACGGGCCAGGTTGGGCTGGAGAACATCATTATATTGGTAGAGAAATATTAAAAAATAAATATAAAATATTATTTGAAAATAAAAAACCAGAAATATTAGATTTAAATATAAATATTAAATATCCTTTATTCAATCTGCATATACATTCTAAAAATTTAAATATATTTTTAAGTTAGAATTTAATTTTAAAATCTATATAATATTAAGATCAAAATGAAAAATTTTCCTAAACCATATTCAAATGAAGGAGAAATGCTTCCGTATGAACGATTTAAACTATTTAATTGGATATATGACGCGAATCCTAAGGCTATAATAGAAATTGGATCTGGAGTTGGTCATGGTTCTACTTACTATATGGCAGAAGCATTAAGGCAAAGAGGCGAAAAAGGCATAATTTATAGTTGCGATCCAAAAAGATCAATTTACCAAGATTTACTAAATGATTATCCAAGTATTAAATACTATCCAATCAAATCTTTTGAACTTATACAAAACTTAATATTAAATAAAATTGAAATAGATTATATATTTTTTGATGGACCAGAGATTCCAGACCTTGCATTAGAAGATATTAAAACTCTTGAACAATATATTAAATCTGGTACATATTTTAGCATGCACGACTGGTGTACGGAACCTAGAAAATATGATAATCATATATCAATTAAATCATTAAAAATAAAACCATATTTACAAAATTCAAATAAATGGGAAAAGATAGAGGAACTGTCAGGATTACAAAAGAACAGTAATTTTGATGATATGCCGTATGATTCTGTTGGATTATGTTTATATAGATTTAAATAATGGAACTAATTTGCGGAGATAAATTTCAACAGTTGGCAGATATATCAATATTGATTGATAATGAAGATAATTACAGATCAGGAATTATACAAAATCAATTAAAAAATATAAATACAAATCTACATATATTCAATAATGATAATAAAAATTATATTCCAGATAGCATAAAATATGCAAAAAAAATCTTTGTATATACAGATATTTTAAATTTTTTCTTTAAAAATATTCTTCCTTTTATACAAACAAAATTTATTTTAATAAGTCATAACAGCGATTTAGGGGTATCCTCTGAATATGAAAGATTTTTAAATTCAGATAAGATTATAAAATGGTATTGTCAAAACGCCGCATTTAATCATGAAAAGCTTATTCCAATACCTATAGGAATCGCGAATAAGCAATGGGAACATGGAAATGAAGAAATTTTTAAAAAAAATTATAATGATTTTAAAGATAAAAATAAAGCGTTTGGATGTTTTAATATAACTACAAATAGTTCATTTAGAACGCGAATTTGGGAAATTTGTAGTCAAAGTAAAATATGTGATATGTACTCAAAATTAGATTTTCAAACTTTTGTCAAAATTATGTCTAAATATAAATATACGCTTTGCCCAATAGGAAATCCAGTCGCAGGATCAGCAGGAGATAATCATAAAGTATATGAATCATTATATGTAAATAGTATACCTATAGTTTTTGAGAATCAAAAAATAATTTATGATAATATATATAAATATTTGCCAGTAATATTTGCGCAAGATGTTAATATCCTGTCAGATGAAATTAAATTAGAAGAAGAATTCTTAAAAATAAAAGAAAAGTCTAAAGAAAAAATTGATTTCAATTATTGGAAAAATATAATAAATAATAACTTATAAATTTATGGTAACGATAAATTACAAAGGCAGGACCGCAAATCATTTTATACAGCATATTGTTGGGCATTTTCTTGCTAGGAAATATAATTTAAAGTTGACACAAGAGTCTCCAATTAATAATCCAACTATAAAATTTAATGATATAAATAATAGCCAAATAGGGCGAAATAGGATTATTGTTGATGATACCAACTGGCTGGATATAGTTTTTAATAATTTTAAATATGATTCACCATCTTTTTATTTAGATGGATTTTTTAATAATAGAAAATTTTTTGAATTTTTTGAAGAAGATATCAAAAACATATGATTATACAATATGATCATTCAATAAATCAAAATGACGTTATAGTTCATTATAGAATTGGAGATCTGACGCAAATACCTAGATGTATTCTTCCATTAGAATATTATTGTGAAGCTTTAGAGTCTATACAATTTAATCAAGGCTATATTACTTCAGACACACTAGAGCATGAATTATGTCAAAAATTAATAAAAAAATATAATTTAATTCCACTTGCTTTGAGTCCTTCGGATACAATTGCCTATTGCAAAAATTTTAATAAAATTATCCTTTCAGAAGGAGGCTTTTCTTGGTCGATTGGCTTTCTAAGTAAAGCTAAAGAAATTATCTGTAATCAAAGAGAGTTGATTTGGCATGGGGATATATTTTTTGAAAAATGGAAAAAATTAAGATGGGATTATTCACCAGATGCAATTTACGATAAAGTTCAATTAAAAGAATATAAACCAATAAAATTAAATGACTAATGTAATACTAGGCAAAAATACAGTTATTTCAAACTATACAAATCTATATGGATGTAAGTTAGGAGATGAAGTATTTATTGGCCCATTTGTAGAAATTCAAAAAAATTCATTTATTGGCGATAAAACTAGAATTAGTAGTCATTCTTTTATTTGCGAAGGAGTTGAGATAGGAATAAATTGCTTTATTGGACATGGAGTAATGTTTACCAATGATAAATTTACTGAAAATAAAAATGATTGGATTTTAAGAAAAACTAAAATTGGCAATAACGTGAGGATAGGAAGTAATTCTACAATTTTACCTGTAAATATCGGAGATAATGTAGTCATTGGAGCAGGATCAGTAGTTACAAAAGATATTCCATCAAATACAATTGTTTATGGTAATCCAGCGAGAATTAAATAATGAAAAAAATAGGATTAATAGGATTTGGATATTGGGGTAAAATAATTTATAAGAATTTAAAAGAATTGGGTTATTCAATTACTATAACTGATAAATTTTCTATTGATAAAAGTTTAATAAAAAATGATGATAAGATAGTTGATTCATATATGGAAATTAAAGATGTAGATAAAGTTTTTGTTGTTACTCCTTGTGAATCTCATGAAAAAATAGTGTCCTATTTCCTAAATAAGAAAATAGATGTATTTTGCGAAAAACCGCTAACTTTAAATTTTGATCAATCTAAGAATTTATTTAATATTGCTCGTAAAAATAATGCAAAATTATTTGTTGATTGGATATTTATATTTAATGATGCAATTAATTACATTAAACACTTATTAGAAGCAAATACTCATGGTAAACTATTAAATATATCTATGAGGCGATTAAATAAAGGGCCAATTAGAAACGATGTAAATGCAAGATATGATCTGACGTCGCATGATTTATCAATTTTAATTTATTTAATAGATATAGAGATTAAAAGAAATTTTTTTTATGACTATCGTAAATTATCAACTTCTTTTAAAGAAGATAGTTGCATAGGAGTTTTAGAATTTAAAAACAATATAACATGCACAATTGAATCCAGCTGGGAACATCCAATAAAAGACAGACAATGCATATTTGAATTTGAAAATGGTATTTTAATTTGGGACGATATAAGTCAAACAATAAAAGTTAATAACATTGAAATAAACTTTCCGAAAACAGAATCTCCACTGAAAAAATCATTGAAAACTTTTATAAATTCTACTTTTGACACCAATCAGATAAAACGGATAACACTTGAAGTCGCTAAAATTTTAGAAAAAAAATATGAAAATTAAATTTAACGACTTAAATGCTCAATGGAAAATAATAAAAGAGTCTTGCGAAAAAGATATAAATCTATTATTTCAAAATTCAGATTTTATCTTAGGAGAAAAAGTATTAGACTTTGAAAGTAATTTTTCTAAATTTTGTAATGTAAAATATTCAATAGGAGTTTCTTCAGGCACAGATGCCATAAAATTAGCTGGGTTATCATTAATCGAAGATACTTTATCAAAAAATATTTTGATATTTATTCCAGTTAATACATTTATTGCGACATATATTGGCTTAAAAGATGCTTTTCCAAATGCAAAATTTATTTTAATAGATTGCGACGATTTTTATCAAATAGATACAAATATTTTAGAAGAACAAGTCTTAAAAAATCGAAAAGATTTTAATCATTGCATCATTGCTCCTGTTCATCTTTATGGATATACGGCGAATATGAGTAAAATAAAACAAATATCTAAAAAAAATAATTGTTTTATATTAGAAGATTCATCTCAAGCCCATGGCGCAATTGATGATGAAAATAATTTAGCTGGATCAACGGGAGATGTGTCAGCGTTTTCTTTATATCCTGGCAAAAATTTAGGCGCAGCAGGAGACGCGGGCATAATCACTACAAATAATTTAAAAATTTTTGAAAAAATTAAATTACTTAGAAATTACGGATCAGTAAAAAAATATAGTCACGAAATCTTTGGATTTAATTATAGATTAGATACAATGCAAGCCATTATTTTAAATCAAAAATTAAAGTTTTTAAATGAATGGAATTCAAAAAGAAGATTGATCATAAATGAGATTTGTCTGAATGTAAGTAATCAAAAAATTATTATGCCGCAGACGCCAAATTATTGCAAAATACCAGCACATCATATTTTTCCAGTAAGAGTAAAAGACAGAGAAAATTTTATTAATTATTTAAATAATAATTTAATTGAGAACGGAATTCATTATCCTGTCCCACTAAATAAACTAGACTTTATAAAAGCAGATTTTATATCCAATAATAAAAGCAATATTTTTTGCGATGAATTAGTCAGTTTACCAATACATCCATTTATTTCCCATCTAGAAATAGAAAAAATTATTAGTATTTTACAAAAATATTAATAACATATATTATGAGCGACTATTTTAGTCATCAACAATATCTTTTAAAAGAATTAAACTCTTTAAATAATAATTCTATTGTTTTAGAATTAGGGATTGGCGAAGGAAGTTCTTCTTTAATGTATGATTTTTGCAAAAATAATCCATACTCAAAAGTATATGCTTTTGAATCCGATCAAATTTGGCTAGATAAAATTAAACCTAAATATAGTTTAGACAATTATATTATAGAGTATATTGATGATTGGAATAATATAAATAAATATATTAATTATAAAAAAATTGATTTAGCCTTCATTGATCAAGCTCCATGGGAAGCAAGAGTAGCTACTATTAATTTATTAAAAAATAATACTAATATTTTTGTTGTTCATGATTATGATTATTATAATATAGGCTATCCAAGCCTTAGAGTTAATAATCAAGAATCTTGGTGGGGCAAAATTATTCTAAAGAATTTATTCTTGAAGATAATTACGAACTGTTACCACCAACTTTAGTTATGAGAAAAAAATAAAATTATTCAATAATGAAAAATGCAACAATTTTAGTCACAGACTTAAATCATCTAAAATATATAAAATATAATATCAACAATATTCGCCAGAATATAAAAAATACAGATATTGTAATACTTACAAATGAAAAAGATTTTCCATTAATAAATGAAGAATTAAAAGAAAAAAATGTATTTATATATTCCGTAGAAAATAAAAATAGTCCCTATTATTTAAAATATCATATTTTTGACAAATATTTTAAAAAATGGGATAATCTGTTATATTTAGATTGCGACACAATGATTTTAGAAAACGCATCTAAGCTATTTGATTTATTGAACAACGAGAATGAAATGTTTGTAGACTTTGAAGAGCATAAGATATTTGATTTTTTTAATTTATCTAACGAAGAAATAGAACAAAATCAAGACCAATTCAAAAGTTTATTAAATGAAAAAAATATTAATAAAATTGGATTTAATAGTGGTATACTTTTGTATAAATCTTCACTTATATCGGAAGAGAATGCGGATAAACTAAAATCTTATCATTTAAAATATGCGGATATTAATAAACATGGCAAAGAACAAAATATATTATGGAATCTTAAGCCAGGAACAGACCAACCAATTATAAATTTAGTTTTTTTAGAAAAATGCAAAAAAGTACCAAATAACTATTTTAGTTATTGGGGAAGATATAATTCAAATAGTCTAATTTTACATTTTTGTCGTTGGCATGCCCCATGGTTTAATGAAGAATTTAATGAAAAAATAAATAAAAGATACGTAGATTATTTCAATGAAAATAAGAATTGATTTTATTTATTAAAATGATATAATAAAAAAAGATAAAAATGAACCAAAACATAAAAGAAACATATTATGGTAAAAAAATAGATACATCAAATATTTTAAATATTGAAGATGCAAGTAGGCTAATCAATGGTAAAAAAACTATAGTAGTTACTGGAGTTACTGGCCAAGATGGAAGTCATATGATTGATTTTTTGCTTAAAAACACAGATTATCTTATTTTTGGCGGAGTAAGAAGATTGAGCGTTTATAATCACGAAAATATTAGACATATAAAATCTGATAGATTTTATCTCATTAATTTTGATTTAACTGATTCTCACGCTATAGCTAGAACAGTAGAGAAATTACAGCCAGATTATTTTATTAATTTTGCAGCACAAAGTTTTGTAGCTAGTAGTTGGGATTTTTCTAGACAGACTTGGCATACCAACTCAACGGCAGTTTTAGATATTCTAGAAGCAATTAGATTATACAAACCGTCTTGTAGACTTTATCAAGCTGGTTCTAGTGAAGAATTTGGAAATGTACAATACTCTCCGCAAGACGAAAATCATCCTTTAAAACCAAGAAGCCCCTACGGAGCAAGTAAAGCCGCGTCTAGACAATTAGTAAAAGTTTATAGAGAATCTTATGGAATATACGCAATTCAAGGTTGGCTATTTAATCATGAAGGCATAAGAAGAGGCGAAGAATTCGTTACCAGAAAAATTACTAAAAATGTAGCTCGTATTTTTAATGCTATTAAAAATAAAGAAGATTTTAGTCCTCTTGAGTTAGGCAATATCGAAGCTAAACGAGATTGGAGCGATGCAGAAGATTTTGTTGAAGGAGTCTGGATGATGTTGAATCAAGATAAATATAATCCTAATTATTCTGGAGAACCAAAAGAATATATATTCTCCTCAAATGAAACTCATACAATTAAAGAATTTGCAGAAAAAGCATTTAAATATGCGGGAATTGAGGGAGAATGGGTCGGAGAAGGTGAACATATTATGTTTATAAATAAAGATAAAAAAACATTAATTCAAATTAATCCTAAATTTTATAGGCCAGCAGAAGTAGAATTATTACTTGGAAATTCAAATAAAGCAAGAGAAGAATTGAATTGGAAACCTAAAATTTCATTTGACAACCTTGTTGAAAAAATGGTAAAATGGGATATTGAAAAATACAAATCATAAACTTTGCCAATTTATAGTTAAAAAATATGTCAGAGGAAATATTAATTGGCCAAGAGAAATTAAAATAGCACAAAAATTAGTGAAAAGGTTTAATTCTTTTGATTTTTGGGATAATCTTAAAGACTTAGGAAGTCCACCTCCATCATTAGCTTGGTTTCTTAAAGCAGAAGGTAAAGCATTTATATTAAAAGAATATGAAAAATTTAACTTAGATTTTAATAAACAGGAAATAAAAATAGAAACTAATAAAATAGGTGAAGATAAAAATATTTGCTTAAAACCCAAAAGTTTAATAGAATTTATAAGAAAAAAATGAAAAATATAGCACTTACATCAGCAATAAATTACAATGATTATTTAAAAATTTTTAAACAGCATAATTATAATTATTTTGATGAAATACATGTTGTTACAGATACAAATGAAGATAAAGAATTAGAGGAAATATGCAAAGATTCTAAATTTAATTTAATAAAAACTGATAAATTTTACACCTTTGAAGGTCAATCTGCAAAGTTTAATCGTGGAGCAGCGTATACATATGCTATGTCTTTATTTAAAAATCCAGAAATTATTACAATTATAGATGCTGATACTTTATTGCCAGAAAGTTACAATAATATATTTACAGAATTAAAATCTAAAGATAAATTTGATCAAATGATAAGTGCCAGAAGATTTGTTTTAGAAACATATCAAGACTATTCAAAAGTATTTTTAGAAAAAGACCCAAACTATAAATTAGAAATGAGAAGTTTTGATTGGGGTTGGGGATATTTACAAATTTTTCATGCAAAAAGTAAATGGTTAAAAAATGGATTAATATATCCAGAAAATTATGATTGTGCAGTATCAGATTTTATGTTTAGAAGACAATTTGGATGGCATATTTTTAGACAAGATACAGAAGAACATTATTGGGATCCAGAGGCGCAAGTATGCTTAAGGCAATTTCCAGTATATGGTCTAGGTCCAAATAATATTAATTCGAGAGGTCGCCGTGCGCCAGCATTTAAATAATTTACTTGCATTTTTTTAAAAGAAAGATATAATAAAATTATGGGAAGAAAACCTAAAGAAGAAATTGTTGAATCATCTGGACCAAGCGCATCAGATAGATTGTTGTCATTTTTAAAAGATAATAAAGAAGATCATTATAATTTTGAAGATGAGGTTTATTATAAGGTATCTACTGGTAGTTTAAATTTAGATATTGCTACAGGTGGTGGTTTATGCCCAGGTTTACATAGATTTATTGGCATGAATGAAGGTGGTAAAACCTCAGAAGCACTTGAAGTAACCAAAAACTTTCTTAAATCAATAGAAAATTCTAGAGCTTTACTTTTCAAAGCAGAAGGAAGATTAAGTAAAGAAATCAAAGAGCGTTCTGGAATTAAGTTCGTAACCGATCCTAAAGAATGGGTTGATGGAACTTGTTTTGTATTTGAATGCAATATTTTTGAAACAGTTTCAGAATTAATGAAAGATTTAATTCAATCTAATGATGAGAATAAAAAATATATGTTTATTCTCGATTCAGTTGATGGATTGATGACTAAAGGCGATGCTCAAAAAAGCATGACAGAAGCAACAAAAGTTGCAGGAGGAGCAGTAATCTCATCAATGTTAATGAAGAAAATTTCTCTTGCACTTTCTAAACGTGGACATATGGCGATTTTTATTAGTCAAGTTCGATCTGATATTAAACTTGATCCTTATGCAGCAAATAAAGATATTCGTCAAACTACTGCTACTGGTGGAAATGCATTATTACATTTTGCTAATTGGATTCTTGAATTTGAACCAAAGTTTAATAAAGATCTTATTCTTGAAAAACCAAATGATAAATATGATCCAGTTAAGAATAAAATTATCGGCCATAATGTTAAAATTGTTATTAAAAAATCCACAAATGAATCAACAAATTCTAAAGTTCAATACCCAATTAAATATGGCCGTAAGGATGGTTCTTCTGTTTGGAGAGAATATGAAGTTATTGATCAAATCCTTGCTTGGGAATTTGCAACAACAAAAGGTGCATGGGTAACATTCTCAGACGAGATTATTGATGAACTTAAAAAATCAAATCTAGAACTTAAGAAGCAACATCAAGGAATAGACAATCTAAGATCTTATCTTGAAGAAAATAAACCAATCGTAGATTATTTTTATAATAAATTCATTAATACTCTTGCATCATGAGATTGTTGAATATTAACGGCAAGCTCGTTAATAAAAATGTAAGAAACTACGAAATAAATTGGAATGGAAAATCTAGAAGTAAATTACAATTTAAATTCAAACAATTCTTCTACCCTTATTGGAAAAATCATATTGTTTATGAAGAATTTCCAGTTTACGGAAGTATGCTCAAAGTAGATTTATTAAATGCAACTAAAAAGATAGCAGTTGAGATACAAGGTAATCAACACGAAAGCTTTAATAAATTTTTTCATGATAATTCTAGATTAAAATACCTTCAAAGTATAAAAAGAGATGTTAAAAAAGAAAAATGGCTAGAAATCAATGGATTTAAATTCTTAGAACTCTATGAAAATGACTTAAAAAATCTGTCACCACAATATATAGAAGAAAAGTGTAGAATATTAATTATTTAAGTGTAAAATTTTGTGGTGACTAATAAAAAAAAATTCAACTTCCCAACATCTCTTTTAAAACAAATTGATGAGTGCAGTTTTGGCGGATATATTCTTTTTAATTTTTCTAATAAAGGTGAACCTCAGGTATATACAAAATTCGATAATCAAATAAATGCTATGGCTTTATTATATTATTTAAACACATGGGGACAAAGCATAGACCAACTTAATTTAGAAGCCACTACCGATTTAATAGCCAGAAAAAACGAAGACGAAGATTCAGAAGAAGAAGATTAAAACTTGACTTTTAATTTCTAGTTTGGTATCATATATAAAGGATGATTTATTCTTTACAAGTAGAAAGACACGTATTAAGCGGTCTATTAAAACATCAAGATTTATTTGCAGATATTGATGTATTTTTAACAGAAAATGACTTCTATAATGATGTTCATTGTACTATTTATTCAATATTCAAAAATATCAAGCATAAGGGCGAAAATGTAGATAAAGTATTATTAGCCGAAAAGATTAAGAATCTTGGAATTTCATTTAAAGATGAAATTAATATATTTGATTACATTGATAATTTAAGTTTTTCTCAAATTACCGAAGAAGCTACGATGACAGCTTGCAAAGAATTAATAAAATTAAGAGTCCGTAGAGAGATATCTCAAACAGCAGATAAATTAAAAGAATATGTAAATAAAAACTCAGAAGATTCTATGGATGAAATTATTGGTAAAATTGATCAAATTTATAATAAAAAAATATCATCATATTCAGAAAATGATGTTCCAATAAATATTTTTGAAGGAGTTGAGGATCTTATTGAAGAAATTGGCAATAGCCCTAAAGATGATACTGGATTAATAACTCCATATTCTGAATTTAATAGAATGTATGGTGGACTAAAAAATGGTAATATTTATGCAATTGCAAGTAGACCAGGTCAAGGTAAATCAACTTGGTTAAATGATATTTGTTTTAAAACTTCGATTAATCCAAAAAATAAAACCAAAACTCTTATTCTTGATACAGAAATGCAAACAGTAGATATTCAATTAAGAATGGTTGCGTCTTTAAGTGGAGTTCCAGTTTGGTATCTTGAAACTGGTAATTGGCGCAAAAATGAAGAAATGACAAAAAAAGTAAGAGAGGCTTGGAATAAAGTCAAGAAATATGAATATTTTCATTATCATGTAGGAAATAAAAATATTGATCAAGTATGCTCTATTATTCGTAGATGGTATCTTTCTAAAGTCGGCAGAGGCAATCAAGCTATGATTGCTTATGATTATATTAAACTAACTGGAGAAAAAGTAGGTCAAAATTGGGCAGAGCATCAAGCAATCGGAGACAAGATTGATAAATTGAAAAGAATCTCAGAAGAAATTCATTGTCCAATTATTACTGCTATGCAGTTAAATAGAACTGGCGAAAGTTTCAATCGAAAAGGTTCAGAAGTTGTTGATGATAGTTCTGTAATTTCGCTTTCAGATAGATTACAATGGTTTGCATCATTTGTAGCAATTTTTAGAAGAAAAACACTAGATGAAATTACTCTTGATGGTCAAGCATTTGGAACTCACAAGTTAATTCCTACCAAAACTAGATTCCAAGGAAAAGATGCAGCTGGTCACCAAGATTTAGTTAGAAGATTAGATTGTACTGGTAAAGAAATCTGGTCACAAAATTATTTAAATTATAATGTTCAAAACTTTAACATCGAAGAAAGAGGATCACTCGCAGATGTAGCAGAGCGTCAAAGAGAGCAATACGAACTTAATGATGCAAATGCAAATGATGGAGAACTATTATGAATGTAGACTTAGTATCAATTACAAAACCAGAAATCAAAGGAATTAAAAATCCAGAAGACTTAGTGGCATTTTGCGCTAGAGTTAGCAATCCATCTAATCAGATGAATGTTGAAACTGCACCAAAGTTATTAAAATTCTTAATTAAACATAAACATTGGAGTCCATTTGAACTTGTTGATATGTGCGTTGAAATTAAAACAAGCAGAGGAATTGCAGCCCAAATTCTTAGACATAGATCATTTAGTTTTCAAGAATTTAGTCAAAGATATAGTGTCGCAAATGAGTTCGAAGATATTGAGCTTCGATTACAAGGAGATAAGAACAGACAAGTTGGTGAAATTCTTATGTCTACAAATACTGATGCATATGATAAAGTAAATGAACTTCTAGTAGAATCACTATCGCTTTCTCAACATTGTTATGATACAATGATTGAAAATGGAGTTGCAAAAGAAGTTGCGAGAATGATATTGCCTTTAACAACTCAAACTACAATGTATATGAAAGGCTCATTGAGAAGTTGGATTCACTACATTGAATTGAGAACAGAACAAAATACTCAAAAAGAACATAGAATGATTGCAGAAAGATGCAAGAAGATTTTTATTAAAGAATTTCCTACAATAAGTGAGGCTTTAGAATGGAAGAATTAAATGTATACCAAATCTTAACAGATCTTGGTTATCAATTAAAAGATTGTGGAAAAGAATTTAGAGCTAAACCTTTATATAGGGATAGCGATAATGATTCCGTATTAAGAATTTATAAAGATACTGGTAAATGGGTAGATTTCAAGCAAAATATAAGTGGAGATATAAACTCATTAGTTAAATTAACACTAAAACTAGAACATTCAAGCGAAGCCCAAGAATGGCTTAAGAATAAAAATTTTGCATTTAAGAACCCTACTGAAGCCAAGAAACCACTTATAAAATCTTCTAAAAAATTTGATACAGAAATTCTTTCTAGATTAGATGATAATCATGCTTATTGGTTGAAAAGAGGAGTTGATATTGAGACATTAAAAGTTTTTAAAGGTGGAGTTGCAAAAATGGGCAAGATGAAGAATAGATATGTATTTCCTATTTTTAATGCCAAGAATAATATCATAGGATTTTCTGGAAGAGATATTACAAATTTATCCAAAATAAAGTGGAAACATATTGGCGAAAAAACAGAGTTTGTTTATCCATTATTTATAAACTCAGAGATTATACAAAAGCAAAAAGAAATAATCCTAGTTGAAAGTATTGGAGATATGTTAAGTTTATGGCAATCTGGAGTTAAGAATACCCTTGTTACATTTGGAACTAGTTTAAGTTTAGCTATATTAAATTATTGTTTAAAACTTGATCCTAAAAAGATATATATTAGTTTGAATAATGATTCAAACAAAAATAATGCTGGAAATATTGCAGCAGAAAAAACTCAAGTTAGATTGAGTAGATATTTTGATAAAAGTCAATTAAAAATAGCCCTACCACCTAAAAAAGATTTTGGTGAGATGACAAAAGAAGAAATAATTCAATGGAAAAACAATCTTTAAAAGTATTATCCGCCTCTAGAATTAAAACTCTTGAGACTTGTTCTTGGGTTTATTGGAACAACTATCATACCAAAATTCCACAATCTCAAAATGATGGAGCTTTAAGAGGAACAATTTGTCATACAATTTTTGAATTACTATTAAATAAAAGACATCTTAAAAATTATAAAAGAATAATAAAAAAGAATTCAATTGATGGTGATCAGGGAGTAAACAGATTAGTTAAAAAGTTATCATCAAAAGTTAAACTAGACGAAAGTAATTATAAGTTATTAAACGATATGATTTTAGTTGGTCTTAAAAATGATTTCTTTGGAGAAGGTGGCGAAATAGTTAAGCCAGAGTATGATTTTGATATTAAAAATGATGAACCAAAATATCATATTCGTGGGTTTATAGATAAACCTATTAAAATCAAAAAAGAAATGCATATAATTGATTATAAAAGCTCTAAATATAAGTTTAGGGGAGATGACCTTGAAGCTAATATTCAAGCTATGATGTATAGTCTAGCAAGTAAAAAAATATGGCCTAAATTAAAACCAATAGTAAAATTCTTATTTCTTAGATTTCCAAAACAACCAATTCAAGAACTATCTTTTTCTGATGATGAAATTAAAGGATTTGAGCATTATCTTGAACATATTAATGATTATGTTAATAAATTTAATGAAGAATCTGCCAGATCAAACTTTGCAGTAGATAATGTTAAGAATAAATGGATGTGCCAAGTTGGTGGATGGAAATGCCCATATAAAGATCCATATATATATTATGTTAAATTAAATGATAAGGGCGAAGTAATAGAAACTAGTCTAGAAGATAATTTTAAAGATATTAAAGGATTTAAAGTAGAAACTCGAAAATATGAAGGATGCCCTAAGTTTCAAACTACTTCGGCTAAAGATGATTTTCTAGATGATTCAAAAGACGAATTTTTAGATTGATATATTTATAAACTCTTGTTATATTGGTAAAAATGATACCTTTATTTAAATCTCATTATTCTTTAGGAAGATCAATTCTTACTTTAGAAGATAAGTCTGAAAGAGATGAGTATCCAGATTCTATCATTCAAATAGCTAAACAAAATAAATTAAAAGAGATATTCCTAGTAGAAGATAATATGTCTTCATTTCTTGAAGCTTATACAAACTGCAAGAATAATGATATTAAATTAAATTATGGATTAAGAATTTCAGTTACAGAGTCAATGAGTGATAAAACTGATGAATCAAGATCTAAAAACTCAAAATTTATACTTTTCTTTAAAAATAAAAAGGGTTACGAATCTTTAACAAAACTATTTAGTATTGGTGCAAAAGATGGCTTTTATTATGAACCTAGACTAGATTATACTACAATAAACAATAACTGGTCGGATGATTTAATTATGGGTATTCCATTCTATGATTCTTTTATATTTAATAATACTTTAAAAAACAGTATATGTGTTCCTCAAATAGATTTTACAAAACCAGTAGTGTTTATTGAACAAAATGAATTACCTTTTGATTTTATTATTAAAGATAAAATGTTATCATTTGCAGAAAAGAATAAACTAGAAGTTTTTAATGCAAAAAGTATTTACTATACTGATAAAAAAGATTTTAAAACATACTTAACATTCAGATGTATCAACAACAGAAGCGTTTTGAATAAACCAGACATTGAGCATATGAGTAGCAATGAGTTTTGTTTTGAAAGTTGGAAAAATAATAAATAATATGAAAACTCAAGATCCAGAAGTAATAGTTAATCAATACGGCAATAAAGCAAGACAAATACAAAGTAGAGAGGATAGGTCATATGATTATAAAAATATGCTTTATGATGAAGATAGTTTATATTCAATTGATGTAGATTTAATTTGCATAAAATATGAAAGACCTAAAATACCAACTATTGTAGCTGGACTTGAACTTACTTTAATAAATAATTATCAATCAAGATATGACATTGAAATTATAGATGACCAAGAATGGAAAACTACTGTTGAATGTAGACCGCATCCTAATTTTTTTAAATCAATTATGACGCGATACAGAAATCAAGGACAAGGTAATTTAAGCGTATTTATCATAAGTAAGCATAATGCGCCATCTGTTATTGTCGCATTTTCTAAAGATTTAATGCATTTTTATCTTTATAATTTGACTAAAGATAATAATAAATGGTTTTATCAAAACAAACCAGCCCACTTAATATGGCATTATAAAATAAGAAATCAAAAAATTCCAGATGATTTTTATAAAAGACATAAAATCTTGAATACCGAACAAGAATCGTTTATAATCAATACATAATATGGACGAGCATCTTTTAAGATATGATAAGAATAAGACTTTGGTTTTTATAGATTGTGAAACATTCAATCTTTGTTTAAACTTTTGTCATAATCTTCCTTGGCAAATTGCTATGCTTAAAGTTCAAGGCGACAAAAAAATTGATCAAAAGAATTTTTATTTAAAATGGCAAACAGATTTAAAAATCAGTCAAGACGCAGCCAGAATTACCAGATATGATCATAAGAAAGTTCAAAAAGAAGGTTATGACCCAAAAGAGATATTTCCAACTATTAAAGATTGGTTAGATCACGCAGATTACATCGTTGGTCACAATACTCTTGGATTTGACATCTATCTCATAAAAGAGTATTATAAATACATGGGTTGTAATTGGCATCACCTTGTAAATAAATTTATTGACACAAACGCAATTGCTAGAGGAATAAAATATGAAATGCCTTATTCTTCAAAAGATAATTTAATTGAATATCAATATAAAATTCTTCATACTAGAAAAAAGAATATTAAAAGTTCTTTAACTTTCTTAGGTAAAGAAAATGGAATAGAACATGACTACGAAAAACTTCATGATGCTATTAATGATCTTGACTTGAATTTAAAAGTATGGAATAAATTAAAGTGGCAATTAGAGGTATAACATGGCATCATTAGACGATATTTATGATATAATTCAAAAACTAGAAGATAGTGGAATAGAATATTTACTTATAACTGTTCAAAAAGGCAAGAAACAAGGTAAAGCAGATGTATTTTTTAGTTTAAAAGATAAAGCATCTATGAAAATATTAGCAACTGGATTAGAAGCTTTTAATAAAGAAATAGATAATATTGATAGACTAGATGAAGATAAAGATTATGAGTAATATTTTAAAAGACGAAGTATTTTCTAGTAAGTTTACAACCACAGACCTTGGACTACATGGAGTTAGACTTCCAGAATTTAATATTGACTTATCTTTAAAAAGACATCTTAATATTAGTGAAGATGTTTCTAATTATGATTTTCTCAGAGCATTAGCATTAAATGGTTTTAAAGATCTAAAAATAGAAAAAGATAATAAAGACTATAAGAAATATATTGATAGAGCAAAATACGAACTAGAAACATTAAAAGAATTAGGATTTATAGATTATATCTTATTAGTATGGGATGTTATTAATTTTTGTAAAACAAATAATATACCAGTTGGGTTAGGTAGAGGTTCAGCTGCTGGCTCACTTATTCTTTATCTAATTGGCGTAACTAGAATTGATCCAGTTAAATATGATCTTTATTTCGAAAGATTTATATCCAAGATTCGAGCCAAAAAGCAAGTTATTAATGGAATAACATATCTTGATGGGAGTTTGATGTGTGATGTTGATTTAGATATTTGTTATTATAATCGTCAAAAAGTATTACAATATTTAGAATCTAAATTTAAAGGTAAAACTAGTAAGATCTTAACTCTTAATACTTTGAGCGGAAAATTGTTAATTAAAGAATGCGGTAAAATTATTGGAGAAAAGACAGAAGAAGAAATGACCAATATATCCTCTTTAATTCCAAAGGTATTTGGTCAAGTTAAAGATATTAATACTGCATACGAAGAAGTATCAAAATTTAAAGAATGGTGTGATGAAAACAAAGAAACATTTCAAATCGCTTTAAAGCTAAGGGATCTTATTAAAAATAAAGGAGTTCATCCATCTGGAGTTCTTCTTTCTTATTATGATCTAGAAACAGTATGTCCGACAGAATTTTCTTCTGATAAAGAACCAGTTTCAAGTTTTGATATGAATTGGGTTAGTTTATTTAATATTAAACTTGATATCTTGGGATTAAGAAGCGTTTCAGTAGTAGATGATGTTTGTAAAAATATTGGAATCAAAGTTCAAGATATTGATTTAAATCATGAATCTATCTATAGAAATTTACAAGATTTAAAATGTCCTCATGGTTTGTTTCAAATCGAAGCAGAAACCAATTTTAGAGTTTGTCAAAAAGTAAAACCAAAAAATCTAGAAGAACTTAGTGGAGTATTAGCTCTAGCAAGACCTGGAGCATTACAATTCGTAGATAAATACGCTGGTCATACAAATTATCAGCAATCAGAAAGTATTCATCCATTTTTTGATGATATTCTGAAACAAACTGGTGGAGTAGCATTGTATCAAGAGCAATTGATGAAAATGGCTAATAAGATTGGATTTACTTTGGACGAAGCAGAAATCTTAAGAAGAATCGTAGGTAAAAAGAAAACCGAAGAGATCAAAACTTGGAAAAAAAAGATTGAATCAAAGATCAAAGAGAATAAAATACCAAAAGAGGTAGGAGAAATTCTATGGAAGATTCTAGAAGATTCTGCGAATTACTCATTTAATAAGAGTCATTCACTTGCTTATGCGGCTTTAGCAGCAGTTACAATTTATTTAAAATTTAATTATTCTCAACAATTCTTTTTATCTTTATTGAAAATGAGCAGAAATGAACCAGATCCAATTGGTGAAATTTCTAAGATTCAAAAAGAAATGCATGAGTTTGATATTAAACTTCTTCCCCCACATATTATTAAATCAGAAATGGATTTTTCTACAGAAGATAAGGACATTAGATTCGGATTATTATCAATCAAAGGTATAAGTGATAAATCTATTGAAAAACTAAATAGTTTTAGAAATAAGTATTCTAATAAGTTTGAGATTTTCCAAGCAGCAGAAGAAGCTGATCTTAATATTGGAGTATTATCTTCTTTAATTCAAGCAGGAGCATTGAGTGGTTTTAATCAATCTAGAAGTAAAATTGTATTAGAAGCCCAATTATGGAATATTCTAACTGCTAAAGAAAAGAAATATTCAATTTCATTTGCAGATAAGTTTGATTACGATTTAATTAAAATTATTAAACATCTTAATAAATTTACTGATGAAAAGAATCATTTAGTTATTAAAGATACAAGATTAAATACTATTAAAGCAAAATATGCGCCATATCTTGAAATCTATAATCAGAATAGTAAAAGTGAAAGTTTTGCTAATTGGTATTATGAAAAGAGACTTTTGGGATATACATATAATAAAAATCTAAGAGATATCTTCTCTGAGAAGAGAGAAAATCTTAAATATATTAGCGATATTATAGATGAACCAGTTAATAACAAAGTAGCATTTGTTGGTCAAATAGAAGAAGTATATACTGGCGTATCAAAAAATGAAAAGAAAACAAGATATGTAAGATTAAAAATATCTGACGAAACCAGTTCAATAAGCGTACTAATATTCAATGATAATATTGAAAATAACAAATTATTAAATAATAAAGCTTTTGAAGAAGGAAATATTGTTATCGCCAAAGGATCAAAGAGAGATGATTGTATATTTGGAGACTTGATTGCCATTCAAGATCATCAAATTTATATGAAATTAAATGACTTAAAAAAGATAGATAAAAATAATTGACATTTTTAAATATAAGTAGTAACATATATTAATATGATATCATTTTATAAACCAAATAGTAAAAATACAGGAACAGCTTGTAGTTTCAGCGTAAATTCAAAAGATAATTCTGTCTGGGGATCATTAATCAAGCAAAGTTCTTGGAATGATGCAAAAAAGATTGGGTCTTTTTCAGAAAATCAAAATAATCCTAATAAAAGTGTTAAAGTCAAGTTTTCTCTCACAGAAGCAGCTGGACTTCTTGACGCTTTAGAAAGAAATGTAGAATTTTCAGCATATCATACTTCTGAAAAACAAATAACAAAAATTAAACTAGCCCCTTATATTAGAGATGAAAAGCAAGTTGGTTTTTCATATAGCGTTAATAAAGAAGATAAACAAAATTTGGAAAACAAACAATCATATTTGATTGGGTTTTATTTTAATGAAGCAAGACTATTAAAAGAATTTTTGACTTATTCTTTAAATTCTGTTTTTGAAGCCCAACGAATTGAAGCTATAAAGAAAGCGAAAAATTCGACAAAAGAAACCAAGGAAATTAGCGAAAGTAATCAAGAAGATAGCGAACTCTGGTAATGGAACGAAAAAAGAAAGTTTTAATACAAACAGATTTTTCTTTAGCCAAAACTGGCTTTGGAAGAAACGCGAAAACTTTACTTAAATATTTATATTCTACAAATAAATATGATTTAGTTCATTATTCATGTGGAATGACTTATGATCATCCAGATTTTAAGAAAACTCCATGGAAAACAGTAGGCTCTTTACCTAATACTCAACAAGAATTAGATCAATTAAATAGAGATCCTAATTTGGCTAGAATGGCAAGTTATGGTGCACATCTTTTAGATAAAGTTATTAATGATGAAAAACCAGATGTTTATATTGCTGTTCAAGATATTTGGGGAGTAGATTTTGCTATTGAAAAGCCTTGGTTTGATAAAATAGCATCTGTAATTTGGACCACATTAGATTCTCTTCCTATTCTTCAATCTGCTGTTACAAGTGCACCAAAAATTAAGAATTATTGGATTTGGAGTAATTTTGCTACAAAAGCTTTACATAAAATGGGATATGGCCACGTTAAGACCATGCATGGTTCGCTTGAGGATAAAGAGTTTTATCGCCTATCAGATTTTGATAGAAACCAACTTAGAAAAAAACACAATATTCCACAAGATGCATTTATAATTGGATTCGTTTTCAGAAATCAATTAAGAAAAAGTGTTCCAAATTTATTACAAGGTTATGCTCTATGGAAAAAGAATAATCCAGAAATTAAAAATACATATCTTCTTTTGCATACTCACTGGGGAGAAGGTTGGAATATTCATAAACTAGCTTCAGAATTTGGGGTAGATCATAATGAAATATTAACAACTTATATTTGTAGAAATTGTGGAGAATACCAAATTAAAACATTTTCTGGTTTAGATGTAGATTGTAAATTTTGTGGAGTACAAAAAAGTCAGACTACAACAAATGTATCAGTTGGGGTAACAGAGCAACAATTAAATGAAATTTATAATTTTATGGATGTTTATTGTCATCCATTTACAAGTGGTGGACAAGAAATACCTATCCAAGAGGCCAAATTAACCGAATTAATTACTCTTGTAACAAATTACAGTTGTGGAGAAGAAATGTGCGAACCAGAAGCTAATTCACTATCTTTAGAATGGAATGAATACAGAGAACATGGAACGGAATTTATCAAAGCCTCTACTTATCCAGAATCAATAGCTAAACAATTAAATATTGTATATAAAATGCCACAGCATAAAAGACTTGAAATGGGTAGGAAAGCTAGAGAATGGACTATTAAAAATTTCGGTATTCAAAATGTAGGAAAATCTATAGAAGAGTTTATAGATAAACAACAATTAGTTGATTGGACTAAAGTATTAGAAAATTCTCAAGATAAGAAAGATCCATATTGTCAAATACCAAATATTGTAGATGATGGAGATTGGATATTATTTATGTATCATAATATTCTTAAAATGAAAAATATTGACAAAAATGACTCTGGATACTTATATTGGATGGGAGAACTTAGTAAGGGCGCAAAAAAACAAGACATAGAAAATTATTTTAGAAACGTAGCTTTAAAAGAAAATGAACAAGAAAAACAAATAAAATTTGAAGATCTTCTTGATAAAAAAGATAAAGGACGAGTAATCTATGTCATGCCAGAAAGTGCTGGAGATATTTTCTTAAGTACAGCCTTATTTAAATCTATTAAAAATAGATATCCAGATTATAGTTTGTATGTTGCTACAAAACCACAGTACAAAGATATTTTAGAAGGTAATCCATATGTTCATAGATGGATTGAATATAACCCAATCATGGATAATCTAATTTGGCTAGAAGGAAATAGTCAACATGATGGATATTTTGATATCGCTTATTTACCATATACTTGCACTCAAAGAAACTTGAACTATCTCCACAATGGCTTAGATAAAGTAGAATTTCAATTAACTTAATATATCATAAATAAATGAGACTTTTAGATACATATGCTACAAATACAGGATCAAAAATAGATAAACCATTTATATATACAAAATATTTTCCACTTCCATTAGAAAAATATATAACTATTCAAAACCAAACTCCTTATGATTCTAGAAATTATTCATACTGGCAAGAAGTTATAAATTTAATACAACCTTTTTTATCAAAAGTTAATATTCATATTATTCAAGTTGGAACAAAAGATGAAAGAGCACTAGGTGGAGTAATTAACCTACTAGGTCAAACAAATATAAATCAACTAGCTTATGTTATTCAGAATTCCAAATTGCATTTTGGCGCAGATAGTCTTTGTGTACATTTAGCTTCTAGTTTTGATATTCCTATTGTGTCATTGTATAGTATAAGTAATCCCAATGTTGCAGGACCACATTTTGGAAATAAAGACAAGCATATTCTATTAAAAGGATATGAAAGAATTGGAAATAAAAAACCATCCTATTCACAAGTAGAAAGCCCCAAATCTATTGATACTATTAAGCCAGAAGAAATTGCAGAAGGCATACTAAAACTATTAAATATTGAATTTCCAAAAATGCCAGAAACAGTATTTATTGGTCAAGATTTTAATGTTAAAAGTTTTGAAATTATACCAGATCAACCGCTAGATCTTGCTTCTATACCAGTTGAAAATCCAATTATTAGATTAGACTACTCTTTTAATGAAGAAGTTTTAGAGTCAATCTTATCACAAAGAAAGAGTATCATTTTTACCAATAAACCTATCAAAAAAGATATAATTGAAAAATATAAGCAAAATATTAACCAATTAATTTATATTATTGAAGAAAATAATAGCGTAAATTTTGTTAAACTATTGAAGAGTAATTCTATTAATTACGTTCTACTATCATTCCTACCAGAAGAAGTTTTAAATAAATTTAAAATTGATTATTTGGATTATAATTTAATAGTTAATAGAAAGCACAAGACTAAAGAAGAGACTAAAATATCAAATATTGATAATCTTTATTACAATTCCTCAAGAACACTATATTCTTCTAAAGGCAAAAGCGTTTCTAGGTATGACTGGTTAAATGGAACTGGCAATAAAGTAGTAGATGATGTTGAATTTTGGAAAGAAGCTGATAATTTCTATATTTTTAAGTTGACTTAATATACAATCTGTAGTATCATTACTAAATGAGCCCTAAAATCAAATCAGAAGAAAATACCATTTCAATTGGTAGTTCAGAGTTATTTAATGTTGTCAATAAAGGACTAGATATTCAAATCGAAAATACTGTCACTCCAACATCTCAAGTTACTCCTCCGAAACTAGTAACTAGAAATCAACATGGTCTTATTGAAGATCAAACTTTAAATTATGTATTTAATGATGATGGAACTATTAATTGGCGTAAAATGGTAAAAACTGAACATCTTGTACCAAATAGACAGAAGACTCAAGAAACAGATGTTTCAAAACTTCAAGATAAAGATTTGCTTATTCTTTTGGGTGGAATCAAGGAGCTTGCTCAAATCCGTGGATATACAAGTGTTGAGTATAAAGTAGTAGCAGCCTCTGAAAGTTATTTCGCAACAAGTTGTAAAATTACTTGGCTTCCAAATTATGAAACTGGTGGAAAAGAGATCGTGTTCGAGTCTCTTGCTGACGCAACTGTAAATAATACAAAGAGTTTCGCTAGATTCTTTTTAGCTGCAATTGCAGAGAATAGAGCATTTGTTCGTTGTGTGCGTAATTTCTTAAAGATTAACATTGTTTCTCAAGAAGAACTTGGAGATGCAAAACTTCTTGATGATTCATCATCTGTAAATGAAAATCCAACATCTCCTCAATCGTTACTTGAAAAAGTCATGAAAGAGAAGGGTGTGAATTTTGATGCTCTTAAGAAAAGACTTATTAAAGAAAAATTTGAAAATGCAGAGAATCTAAATTCAATTACTGATATATCAAAAGTAAAAATATTTGAATTAATTGATAGACTTAAAAAAGTAAAAGATTAATAATCCTTATATTTGATTAGTTGATTTCTTACGAAATAAAGATTAATAAAAAATCCACAAAAAGCACTAAATAAGTTGCTAAAATAAGAATAAGTCAAAAAATCAAATGGATTAATAAAAAAACTAATAACTAAAGATATCCAAAAACTAGAACATTCATGGCAAAGTAAAGGCTTATGAATATATGGAATCTTAGCTATAAAATTACGAAAAGGTCTAGCTATTTCAGTATCGCTCCAAGCATAAGTTACTCCTAAACAAAGAAATAAATATATTAAAAATTGATAAAACATTTAAATAAAATAAACAATGAGTTTATCTGATTTTTCTATAATCGAAAAAGATCTAAACATTACTCTTTCATTTAAGAGTCTTTCTGCTAATCTTTTCCAATCTTCATCAGTTTTACCGATTTGAAAAACTCTTGCGGAATTCGCAGTAAATTGTTGAGCATTCATTGGATTAGGTATAGGTTGTTGAGTAGATCTAATTTCTTGTTCTTTTTGAACTATTAAATTATTAATTTCTGGATTAGTTAATAATTCATTGAAGTAATTAGCATCATTTTGTATTCTGCTTTGCAAAAATCCTCTTACTCTACCTTTACAAGAACAATTAGGGTTATCTCTAGAGCTAGTAAGATCACCTAAAATATCAGGAAATTTATCTTTTATAGAATTGAAAAAAGTTTCATTTTTAAGAAAAGTACTAAAGAATACTGGTGAATTAAGTAGTTCTTGAAATGTCATATATTTATTATAATTAATATAATAATATATTTCAATTAATTTTATACGCCACTTAAGATAAAAGTTTGTAAGGTAATATTTAATTTAGCGTCATCAGAAACACTATAATTCAACTGAGTTTGATTAGTTATTAAATTGGATAGGTTAAATGATAGTAATGATTGGTTGGTATTATATTTCTTAAAAGAAAGATTTAAATTTTTTTGAGATATTCCTGTTAATATATTCGTCACTTTTTCTTGAGTATAATTACTTACAGAAAATGAAAAATTCAAAGATATAGAAATAGGATATTTTATAACAACACTTGTTGGCAAATAATTCCCAATAGTATAAACTCCTTCTCTTGGGACATCTATATTTATATTAAAAGAGTCTAATCTATTGTTATCTGCTTCTGTTAAATTTAAATCTACATAACAATTATCACCAATAGCAAAATCATTTAGTGTTTTTGGTTGATAAGTAAAAGTTCCATTTGTATTACCTAATTCTCCTAACACAAGACTTTTAATGCTAACTTGAGGATAATCATTTAATTTATAATTTAAAGAATAATTTGTTAAATAACCACTAGAAAATGTAAAATAATTATTACCATACTCTATTCGGCCATTAAATGAACTAGAACCAGTATAGTTTATAAATTGATCGTTAGAACTTAATAAGTAATTTAAATCAATATTAGCTACAACTGGTTTTGCAACAAAGTAATTTAAATTAGAATCATTGATTGCTATAGATGGATTTATATTATTATCATAGTTAATACCCAAACTTTGAACTCCATTAACCAAAGAATCATTTAGATAAAAGTTCTGATTTTCTATAGAATATACATTAAACATTAACTATAATTACACCACTTTTAAGTGTAAAATATAGGAGGTAAAAGGTATATGGCTAGTATTTATGACACCATTCCATCTTGGAGTTCTCTAAGTACTTATAATAAGTACGATATAGTGCTAGGTAGTGATAATAAATATTATTATTCAATTATAGATTCTAATATTGGTATAGGAAATAATCCCATAACGCCAGGGAATCTTCAAGTAGATTGGGATGGATATGTACTTTTAAATGGTAATTTAATACCTAATTTTTGGTGGAAACCATCATATAACGCAAGAATAGATTCTAAACCAAGAATTAAAACAATTCAATTTGGTAATGGATATCAACAAAGAATAAATGATGGATTAAATAGCAATCTTGTAGAATTTACATTAAATTTTGACAATAGAAATGAAAAAGAAACTGTATCTATTTTGCACTTCTTGAGAACAAGAAATGGCCAAGAATCTTTTATCTATAATCTTCCAACAATATATTCTAAATCTGCAAATAATTTAAATACAGAATTTATTTGTCAAGAATGGGCGCCTTCTTATATATCTTATAATAATTACTCTATAGAAGCTAAGTTCATAGAAGTACCAGCTTAATATTATGCCTACATCATCTGAAGTTTACAATTTAATAGTAAGCGGTACTCAGTCAATTAATACTGAATTAAGTTCTTTAACTCCATCAACACAAGTTATTTTATATGAAATTGATTTATCAGAAATTGCACCAACAATGATAAACTATAATTATAATGGTCAGCAACCAATTAATAATGGAGTATTTAGAATTTATAATGATTACAATTTATTTAATAAAATTACTAATCAATATGGAACAATAAAATGGCAAAATAATTTTTATTATCCATTTCCAATTTTTACCGAAGGATTTGAATATACATCAGCAGGCACTTTACCAACACCAAAATTTTCAATTTCAAATCTTTCCCCAGACTATTCATCTAATTCATTTTATAGATATATTAGAATGCAGATGCAAAGTTTGGGAGATATAATTGGCGCAAAATTTACAAGAATAAAAACATTTTTAAAATATCTTGATGGATCAAATTTTTCTCAGGGTTATAATCCATACAATTCAGTAACAGGATTATATGAAGTTGAACTTCCAAAAGATATTTATTATATAGATCGAAAAACAGTTGAAAATAAAAATATAATTGAATATCAATTAAATTCAATTTTAGATATAGAAAATTTAACTCTTCCAGGGAGAACAATTTTTGCTAAAAAATGCCCATTTCAATATAGAGGAGAAGGATGTATTTATGAATATGATAGTAGATTAACATATTTACATAGTGGAATTTACGCAAATGTACCTAATTCTCCAATTAACGTGAGAGGACTTCAAACAGCACCGCCAGTTTCTACGGATAATGATCAATTATTTATTGGTGGAATTTTTTCTACTGGAGTAGTAGGAACGGCAGAAAATACAGCTATATTTAGAATTACTGGAGGGCTTGGAAATTCTGGAATATGGAGAGAAACTTCTGATTATGTTTCTGGAGATTTTGTTTATATTCAAAATAGAGGATTAAAATTTTATTATGTATGTATAAATAATAATAATGCAAATCCATTTAATGCTCCGCCAAATACAACTTATTGGGCATCTGATTCATGCTCTAAAAGTTTAAATGCATGTAGATCAAGGTGGTTAAAAAATCCAGCATTTAGACCGATGATTTGGCCTACTGATCGAGGTGGAGAAACTTATACTCAAACAACAGGAAGAATGTATTGGTTATATGCGACTGGAGAAAGAATAGGTTTATGGGTAACTGGAATAAATGGAGTACCTGCTTATTTTCCAAGAAGACCTGGAGCAGAAGATCCATCATCTACTAGAGCGCATGGTATTCCAAAAGATGCAAATGGAAATTATTTAAATGGATTCCTTCCATTTGGAGGATTTCCAGGAACGAGTCAACCAGGACAATTATGATAGATAAAAAAATAAAAAATTTTATCAAAAATCATTCTTTAAAAAATAATCCAAAAGAAAGTTGTGGCTTTATTGTTCAAGATAATGAAATTTTTAAATGTATTCCTTGTGAAAATATAGCTGAAAATTCAATAGAAAATTTTAAAATTTCACCTAAAGAGTATTTAAATATTAAAAATAAATATAAAAAAATATTTTATATCTATCATAGTCATACAAATAATAATGAAAATTTTTCTCCAGCAGATATATCTTGTTCAGAAGGCCTTTGTTTGCCAATTATAATGTATAGTTTAAATAGTAATATATTTAAAATTTATGAACCAATAAATATTAATAAATCTTATATTGGAAGATATTTTCAAATAGGAAAATATGATTGTTATACATTAATTAAAGATTTTTTGAAAAATGAATTAAATATAGATATTTCAGCGATAATTACTGATTATACAGATTTTATTGATGCTCAAAATGTTTTTAATAAAAATTTATCTTTAAATTTTTTAGAAAAAAAAGGATTTAAATTAATAGAAAATAAAGAATCTTTAGAAAAAAATGATATATTGATTTTACACAGTAATTTAGGTAAACATTTTGCTCTTTACCTTGGAAATGATAAAATATTACATCAACCAATGCTTAGTTTCTCAAAAATAGAAAATTATTGTAATTTTTATAAAAGGCATACTGAATTAGTATACAGAAAGATTTAATATGATAAGGGTAAATTTACATGGTAAATTGGGAGAGGATCTTGGCGAATCTTGGGAACTTGATGTCTCAACTGTATCTGAAGCGCTTCGAGCTATAGATATTAATACTAAACAATTAAGAAAATGGCTTATAGATTATAAAGATGAATATGAGTATGAAATTTTAGTTAATAATAACAATCTTTTTACTGAAAATCCAAATTTTAAAACTATTCAAGATATTAAAAATTCAGAACTATTTTTAGACATAAAAGAAAAAATACAAACAATTGATATTGTTCCATCTATTATTGGATCTGGTGCTTTTTTAAAAATAGCTGTAGGTGCAGTTGCAGTTATAGGAGCAATCGCAGCAGTAGCTTTTACAGGTGGATTAGCTTCTCCATTTGTTTTACCAGCACTTGCGGTTGCTGTAGCTGGTTTAGGATTAATCGCAGCAGGAACTAGTGAATTGCTGTCTAAACCACCACCAAGTGTTCCGTTTACAGCGCAACAAACTAATCCAATAGAAGGCCAAGGAGAAGCTGGAGGAGCAACATCCTATCTTTTTAATGGACCAGTAAATACAGTAGGCGAAGGTGGGCCAGTTCCAGTCGGATATGGACAACTTATTGTTGGAGGAAATAATGTTTTTAGTAGTTATGATATAATATATAGAGCTTATGTTTCTGATTTTACCACCGACACACTTCAAGCTTATTCTCAAGGCGATAGTCAATACATATTTAACAGCAGATGCTATTTAATAGATCAAAATCCATTAAATACTTTACCATTTTAATTTTATGGGAAATCCTAATTTATACGCAGATGGTTTAAATTTTCTTTTGTTTCCTGGAAATATTGGACTTGGTACAGCTGGATATAATTTTCCAGAAAGCATAGCTCAAGATGATGGTGGTGGAGCAGGAAATATATCATTGAGTTTTAGTGGAAGTATAATTCCTTATCAAAATACAACTAAAGCTGTAGATTGGTTTAGGGGTCCTAGTGGATTTCAATCCAGATTTACTCCATTAGCAGTATTAACTGGTACACTATATAGAAGATTTGACGATTTTACTTTACGTTTTGCAAATCCACCTGGAGCACCGAGTTTAAAAACAATATTTGGTGTTAGTAATGATTCTAATGTAGAAGCAGGAACAGCACCTCAAGAAAATGGAGTATATTTAACAGAAAGATTTAAAAATGGTAGAGCTTTTAATTCCATTTCTCAAGTTAATATATTAGATTTAATTTCAGAAGGACCGATTGAAGGTTTTGTATCTGGATTATATATTTATAATATTAGTGGTAAAACTACTGGAGACATAGGATACACAAGCGTAACTTTTCAACCATTTGAACAAACCTACAGCAATCCAGAAACAAGATCAATATATTGGAATGATACACCAATTACAGATCTTGCAGGATATTATAATTTTCAATATGCAAATTATAAATATACATATGGCGAAAAAACAAATGATCATACAGTATATAATCCATATTTAAATCTTTATGAAGACCGAAAAGATTACTTTGGTCAACAAGTTGATAAAAATAGAATTCCATTGCAAACATCTGTAACAAAAAGTATTAATGAAACTTTATATGGCTTTTACGTAATAAGTGGAAATAATCAAATATTAACACCAAAAACTTATTATGTATATAATACAGATATTTCTTCTTTAAAGATAAATATTAAAATAAATAATTTATTTGAAACAATTTTAACTGGTTTAAATGCTGGTGATGTAATGCAACAAAAATTAACATTAAGATTTGTTATTTATAGAATTTTAAAAGATGGACAATTAGTTCAAGTTGATACTTCTAAATATTATCCTTATATATCATCTTATTATTCTCAAGACGATATTCTTCTACAAGGAAAAATTCAAAGTAATCCAACAATGATTACTTATGAAATAATGCTTAGACCTTATGCAGAAAATAGTCCTTGGTTTGAAATTTTTCCAAATCAAATTGGATGGGCAATAGATATAACTAAAAGAACAAGAGAAGCTATAGGTGCGGGATTAAACAATTCAACAAGCATAGATAGTATTACTGAAGTTTATTCTGATCGTTTTGTTTATCCAGATGCAGCGCTAGTTTATTCCAAATTTGATGCCAGATATTTTAATGACATTCCATCTAGAAGTTACGAACTTAAATTATTAAAAGTCAAAATTCCAATTAATTACGATCCAATTACAAGAAATTACTCTGGACCATGGAATGGACAATTTAAAGTAGCTTGGACTGATAATCCTGCTTGGTGTTTTTATGATTTAATTACAAATAATAGATTCGGATTAGGAAAATTTATTGATGCAAGTTTAACTGATAAATGGACTTTATATGAAGTTGGTCAATATTGCGATCAATTAGTATCAGATGGAGTTGGTGGTTTAGAGCCTAGATTTAGATGCAATTTATACATGAATACCAAAGAAGAAGCATACAAAGTTTTAAACGACATGGCAAGTGTTTTTAGAGCTATTATTTATTATTCAGCTGGTCAAATAACAGTAGCTCAAGACTCATTAAAAGAACCAATATATCTTTTCAATAATAGTAATGTAATAGATGGAACATTTAATTATTCTGACGCCTCTAAAAAGGCAAGAAAAACTGTAGCGATTGTAAGATATAATGATGAAAATAATAATTACAAACCTGGAATAGAATATATCGAAGACAAAACTTCTATATTGAAATACGGAATACGAGAAACAGAAATTGCAGCATTTGGTTGCACAAGTCAAAATCAAGCAAGAAGAGTTGGAAAATGGTTGTTGCTTACTCAAAATACAGAAACAGAATTAGTTGATTTCCAAGTTGGTTTAGAAGGTCATTATTTAAGACCTGGAGATGTTATTTCAGTTTATGATCAATACAGAAAAAATCAATCATATGCAGGAAGAACATTAGAACTAACTAGTGGATATGCAATACTAGATATACCTTATGATTATGCTAATACTTATGCAATTACTGGTGTTAATATTAATAATTCATTTGCATTTAATATATTAACTCCAACTTATAATTTAAATTTTGGAACACAACTTGGCGATCTTTATGCTACTGGTTTTTCTGATATTACATCTTCTGGAATAACAGGATTAAATAGTTCATTTATTAGAAGAAGTCAATTACAATCAATCACAGTAAATAATCCACAAAATTATATAACTAGTGGATCTGGAATATACTCTAACAATGTAAGACTTAATTTTCCAACTAGCTTAAAAATTAATAATTATAGTTTACCACAAAATACAGTTTGGAGTATAGATATAAATACTTCTGGCTATGCAATCGCAGGAATTAATACTAGATCTCAAATTAACAACCCAAGTAATACTCTATATCCAGGATATTATTTAGAGTCATATCTTAATAAACCTAAAAAATATAGAGTATTAAATATTAGCGAAAAAGAAACAGATACATTTAATATTAATGCTCTAGAATATAATGATCAAAAATATACAAATATTGATAATTTAGCAACTTTAGTAAATGTTCCAGTAAGACCACCTTCTCCAGTTGCTCCATCTGTATTTTTAAGTGGAATATTTAGAGATCCAAATAAAAGTTTTAGTGATGGTTATTGTGCAACAACTCCTTGTAATGGAACAATTTATACTACAAATCAAGGAGGAATCAATAGTATCATGTATAATATTCAACCTCCACCAAATAATTCTGCAAATAGTTTATATTATATTTATGTTAAACCATTTAGTGATTTCACTAGCTCAACCCAAACTCCACAAGTATTTTTGGCTAATGTACTATCGCCAACAAATATAAGAACTGGTTTAACTCCTAATGATTGGATTAATGGAACAATTCCCCCTTTCTTAACTCCAACTGGTGCTGGAACTTATTATTTTAGAATTTTTGCAGAAAATAACGTTGGAGAAAGATCCAACCCAGTTAATATATCATATAATTTAACTAATCAAGCTTCTGTATTTAGCGTACAAGCTTCTGGATATAACGTATATTAATTTATGAAAGTAAAAAATTTAAATTTAACATTAGAGTGGGAAACTTTAAGAAGTATTCCTAATGAAGTAGAAGTAGACCAACAATTTCCTTCTTATAATGTAAAAGTAAAAAATAAAGATAACACTTTACTATATCAAGTTCTAGAATCAAAAGATTATGAACCAATCACAGAATACTCTTGGGCGAATCATGAATTTGCAAAAAAACCAAAATTACAAGTTGAAATTCTTAAAAACAAGGCTAAAAATTTATTTAAATATGATTTTGAAAACAATTACTTTAAATATAAAGAATTAAGTAATAAACTTGGTTTTTTTAAAGATTTAATATTTGAAGTAGATTACAACAATGATGGTAAAGGAGATTTTCAATTAAATGTAGAATATGCTGAAATTGAGAAGCTAGATAAAAATATTTTATTTAATAAGATTTACCGCAGTAGCGATTACCTTACTGTAAAACTACTTATAAATAAAGAATATTTTAAACAACAAGAAGTCTATTCGTTACTTATATTAAGTGAAGTTTCAAACAAATTAGTTAAAAATAAAAAACTAACAAATTTATTTACTGAAAAAGTTGAAGAAAAATGGCTTGATGTAAATGATTCAACGGCACTATTAACAATACCTTTTATTGAAAGTGATATTGTTGAAATATCTGAAAACTTAAATATCAAAGTTATTCCACTTAATTATCTTCAATCTGAATTATATAAGTTTTTGAGACCAAGAGAATCGCAAGAAGACATTAATAATCTATACGAAGAATACTTTGCTAATCAAACATTTAATATTGGCAAAATATATAAACAATCTGTAAATAATGAAACTGTAGTATTTTATCAAAATTACTTATATTTATTTAATAATGAAAGCTTAAATTCAAATAGTTTAAATTCAGATTTATCAATTAATGATATGGTATTTAATAGTTATTTCCCACTTTTAAATAAAGATCAAACAGATAAAACTATATGCTTATCTAATGATTTAAATACAGATGATGTGCTTGATAATCATTATAACCTACAAAAGGGATATTTAGGCTTTTATGGTAAAGATTCAACTTCTTATGAAGATGTAGCTATTGACTTAGATTATCTTCAAAATCAAGGGGTACTTCAAGCCAAAATCACTGAAATCGAAGAAAATAGCAATACTTGCAATATTTATATTGAATATATAACCACTTTTTATAATAATGAGAAGTTCTATATAGAAACTAGTAATAATCTCAAATATATTGAAAAATATAAGACAAATATTGATAATAAGGATTATATCACTTTATTATTTAAATATTCTTATGATTTACAAGCTTTAAATGAATTTTTAAACGAAAATCCTTCTATCAATAAATCCCAAATTATATCAGATAAAGATTTAATTAACTTTTCAGCTAAGTTAATATTATAACTTATCTTTGTTGTTTTTTGTAAATTGCTGAACTTAATAATCCGCCAGGTCTTTGTTGTTCTGTTATAACTCTTATTACTTGAGTTTTGATTTTTTCTGCCAAGTCTCTATTATTGTTTGCTTGTGAGTTTTGATTTGTTTGATCAGATTGAGTGCTTTCGGTAGTGCTACCTTGCTGATTCATGTTAACAACAACACTAACGTTATTTGTTGGAGAATAGTTTCCAGAAGTCTCTCCTGTAGTGCTAGTACCAACTCCACCACCATCAGCAAATTTTTTAACTCTACCACTATTTAAATCATCAAAGAATTTTTTACCATATAAATTAACAGCTTCTTTTCTCATTACGAATTCACCACCCATAAGCATCGCAGGAATATTGTCTGCACTACTTCCACCAGAAGCAAATCTTCTAGGTTGTCCACCGTTAGCTAAAAATGCTAATCCTGCTCCAGCTAAACCTAAGCCAAAAGACATATAAGCTCCTCTGCTCTTTGCGCTTTTTTGGGTATTATATTGATTTTGTATTTCTTGATTTAATCTAATATTTTCATCAAGTGCTTGTCTATTGGATTCATTAACTCCTTCAACATATTGAAGATAACTAATAAGAGTTTGTTCTCTTTCTTGTCTTATTCTATTTTGTGGATTGTTTGGATCAAGAATAGCTTGTAAACTTAAATTAGAACTAAAAACATTTCCTCCACCAGTTGGATATGATGCATCATTATATCTATAGGTGTTTGTTCCAAGATAAGAAGATTCACCACCATATGCAAATCCTTTGATTCTGCCACCATTGATCATATGTAATAAACCAGAACCATATTTATCTACAGCGCTTTTTCTAATAACATATTCTCCACCACTTAACATAGCTGGAATATCATCTCTTGTTCCTGATCCACCCATTACATTACCACCAGTAGAATAACCTTTAATTAATCCACCTTTTGATTTACCTCCAAATAATCCACCAAATAAGCCACCAAATAATCCTCCACCACCCCCTCCACCTCCAAATATATTACTTGTGCTACCAAAAAGTTTACCAAAAATTAAATTAGTACTAAATTCAAGAGCCAATTGTTGTATTTTGTCGCTAATATTAAGTGCCATTTTTGTGAAAGCATCGCTAGCAGTAGCAGTTCCATTAGCAAAAGATAAGAAAGCATTATTAAATTCACTTTTAATTGTTCGCGCTGTATCTGCTGCGCCAAGTTGAGCTTCTCTATACGAATCTTCGGCACGATTATCAAATTGATCAAAAAATGCTAGACCAATGTCTCCAAGACTCCTTCTTCCACCTAATATTTGTTTTTCTCTGGTGGCTTGTTGATCTGCTCTATATTGATCTGCAAAAACTAATCCTCTTTCTCTTTGGCTTCTACTTACCAAACGTTCTTGAGCTCCTTCGACTCCTATACTAAATTTATCTAAGTCTCCCGCTGCTTGAGCAAGAGCTTCATTTACTTGAGTAATATATTTTGCTTCAACTTTTTTTCTTTCTGTTTCATTTAATATTGATTTTCTAAGTCCTTCTTGAAGATCTAAAACTTTTGCAGTTGCAATTCTATTTGCATTTAAATCTTTGTTTGCATCTAATACTGCTTTACCATATTCTTTTAATGCTTGTGGACTTAAATTATCTTTAAATCTTTTAAGTGCTTCAGCGCTAGATGAAACATCTCCTGCTTGTTCAGCTCTTCTTAAAATAGCATCTCTTGTATATCTTACTATTTTTTCCATTTCCTTGGCAAGACCTTTTGTATCTATGCCTAATTCTTTTAATTTTTTACTTAATTCAGTTGTACCTTGGTCAAGATCATCAAAAGAAAGTTTTTCTAATTCAGTTAAAGTTTTATTTACAGTTTCTTTCTCTACTCCAGCTTTTAACAATAATCTTCCAATAGGATCTAAAATTGCTACAGTTTCTTTTATTAAATTTTGTTCTTCTGGTGGAATAATTGATCCTTGCGCGCCAGTAATAGTTGGAGCAAAAACTTGATCTTCTGACATGCCTCCAACACTTAATTTTGTTCCTATAATAGGAGTACCTTGACCATATTTTGCATTTCTGGCTTGAAGATTTGTTATTACAGTTCCTAATTCTTGTAAAAATTCATCTCGTAATTTTGGATTACTAATAACTTCTCCTCGAATAGATGTTCCCTTTGTAGTTCTAAAATTTAAAATTGCATCTGTGAATTTTTGGAGTTCATCTCCTTTTAATGATTTGTCTGCTGTAATTTGTAATATACTTGCTAAATTATCTGTATTTATCGCAGAAGTTTGTAGTGCGATTTGAATTTGCCCTAAAGTTTGAGTAATATTATCAAAATTTCCAGTAGAAACTGCGTCTCTTAAAGATTTTTGTAATGTAGATGGGGTATTAGCTAGTATTGTAGCTAAACTTTCATTACTATCAGATAGTATTTTTTGTTTTTCTTCGCTACTTAAAGTTTCATCTTTCAATTTTTCTAAAACTTGATTATAAGATTGTACTGCTGATGAAAATGTTTCTAATTTATCTTTATTACTTTCAGAAACAATTATAGCATCTTTTGTTGTTTGATCTAAACCATTTAATGAGTTTACTAAACTTAATAAAACTCCAGTTAAAAATGCTCCACCAGCAACTTTTTTTCCTCCACCAGATAATAGAGCTGATCCAGCATAACCTGCTCCTTGAACTACAGCTCCAACTCCTGCTCTTGCTTTTTCATCTGTTATACTATCTTGAATTTTTGATCCTAATCTATCTATTGCTATAAATAATGCTGCACTTAAAACTTGTTGAAGAATAAATCTGACTGCAGTTGCTCCTCCTGCTTCAGCTGCTCCTGCTGCTAATAGTGGCAAAATAAAGTTTGGAACAAAACCTTTTGATGCGCCAGCGCTTTTTGCTCTATTTGAACCATATCTTCTTATACCTTGACCCAATCCCATTGGTTCATCTTTTGTATTATAAACTCCTAAACCAAGAGGATTCGAGGAAGAAGTTAATCTAGAATCTCTGCCTATTCTTATTCTTGATATTGGCGTTCCAGCACCAGCTTCTCTTCCAATTGCATCATTTAATGCGGTGAAATTAGGAATAAATCCACCAAAAGCTTTTCTAGTTTTAGCTGTGCTATATTTTCCAAATTGCATCATACCCTGTTCTTTATAAATTTTATTTGCAAAACTTTGTAAATTACCTTCAGATAATCCACTTTTAAAATCTGCTAGAAGCGTTGTAAAACCAAAAAGTTTTTGTAAATGTCCTAAATTTCTTCCTCCTCTAACATCAAAATCTCCAAATCCCTTTGGTGTTTCTAATTCAGTATATTTTAATGCTGTTTTTATTCCAACTTCGAAAGCAGAACCAACTGCAGCGCGAACTGCTCCATATGCTCCTTTTTCTCCAGACCTTGTAAATTCTGCAGCTAAAGTTGATCTATTTACGCTTCTTCCTAAAGGTTTTAATGTATCAATAAAACTACTTGTATTATCTAGAATACTATTAGTTATAGTTGTGCCTAATCTTATTTTATCGTCAGTTAAATCTCCTTCTAACTTATTTCTTTTCATTCCATAAACTGGAACATTTGTAATTGCAAATTCTGAAGATTTACCTTTTGGAGAAAATGGTCCAACTAATTTTCTTGAAGATCCTATAAATGGTAATAATATACTAGCAATATTACTAACATCTAAGGGTTTAACTCCTGCAACTGGACCACGAGTAGTTCTACTCAATACTCCTTGTAATTGAGCTTCACTAACTGTTTCTCCATTTATTTTATATGATTTTGTTCCAGGAATTTGATATTTTTTAGCATCTGCTAAGGATTTAATTCCTGCAGATCTAATTATTCCTGCTGGTCCAGTAGCAAAATTAGGAATGAATCCACTACTTACATATGGATTAAATCCATATACTGAATTAAATTGACTTTGATAATTTTTTCCAGCAGTACTTCCCATAGGAGGCATAATTGCTGGTTGGCTCATTCCAGGAAATCTTTTAACTTTTTCTGCTGAATTATAGGTAACAGAACCTTCTCCAGGAATATTCATTTTACGAACATATCCAGGAATATATCCACCAGCTAATGCTCCTAAAATTTCTGAACTAGCAAAATTAGGAATAAATCCTCCACTTTTTGCCTTTAATGTTCCACCTTTAGCAGTAACTCCTCTACCAATTAATCCACCAGTTAATGAAGATGATAATGCAGCAGCTCTTTCTCTTTCTATTGTTTGCTGTCTAATAATATTTAATATTTTAGTTTCTACATCCAAAACGCTTATTTCTTTATTGTAAACTGATTGAACAAGAGCCGTCTCTTGAGATAAGACTTGATTTATTTTTGCTTGAATTGCTGCTCTTTCTTCGGATTTTGTATTTAAATTTAAAATTGTTTGTAAAGATTGAGCTGCAAATTTTCCTAAATTAAAAACTAATTTTGTAATAACAGCTGTTAATAAAATAACTCCAGGACCACTTATGAAACTTCCAATTCCTTCTAATATACCTTTTCCTATTTTACTTCCTATTCCTTTGCCATCAATATCAATACTTTCTAATCCTTTATTAAGTAGATTAAGTAAATTTTCTATTGTTGGACCAAAAGATATTCTACCAATATCTGATCCTACTTTAGTTAAGTTAACGAATGTTTTATTAATTAATGAAGATAATGTTTGATTTAATGCTTCATTTCTTGTGATAGCTTCATTTGTGGCACTTGATGCTACTTTTAATGCATTTCCATAAGTAGAATATTGTTTCTCTAAATCACCTAAAGCAGCTTTTAAAATATTAATTTGGAAAACACCACCAACTAATTCTCCTACTTGAGCTTTTTGTGAATCTGCTAAATTATTAAATGTATTAGAAAGATTAGATAAAACTTGTATAGCTGGTAATGTATCACCCTCTAAAGTTCTTACTTGAATACCTAGTTCTTCTAATTGATCAAGAGTTTCTGTTCTTTGAATTCTAGTGAAAATAGTTTTTAAAGAGTTACCAATTACTGCACCACCTCTAGCAGTAGTTTGCTGAACACTTGTTACAATTGCTAATAATTGATCAAAATCAACTCCTGCGTCAGCTGCAGATGATCCTACTCGTTTAATAGCTTCTGCAAGATCAGCGCTACTAACTGCAAATGCAGCATCAACATTTGCTAATTTATTAATAATAGTTGTAGAATCTAATCCAGCTTTATTAAAACTATTAATTGTGGCTGTTAAAGCTTCTACTGCACTTACTGTATCAAGTCCACTAAGACGAGTTAAGATAAGAGCATCTCTTGTTCTTTTTAATGTTTCTTCTAAACTCAAACCTTGACGAGAAAGTTCTGTGGCGGCTTGAGCAACGACATCGAAACTTTGACCTGTATTTTTAGCAATATCAAATAAATTGCTACCAAATTGATTTAATGTCTTAGAGCTAACATTTAATATAACATTAATATCTGTTAGAGATTTTTGAACATCTATTGTGCTTTTAATTAAAGATGTAAAAGCTTTTTCTACAGTATATATTAATCCAGCACTGGCACCGAATGCGATAACACGAGCATTAGATGCATCTAAAGATTTTTGAAACTCATTTGCAGCGCCAGTAATACGTCCAAGTGGCTGAGTAAAGGCTTTTTCATTTAATCCTTTAAATTTAAAATCACGCGCCAAGGCGCTCTGAATATCTCTTTCGAGTTGCCTTGTATCCGCTCCTACTGAAATTGAAGCTGAAGTCCTAGCCATGCCTTATTCCTTTACTATAAGGAATTACACGAAATATTATTAATTATGATAGTATTAGAGACTAAATGCCATGCATTTTCATTAAATCTTCCATAGTTAAGGTTCCACCTTTTTTCAATGCTTCTTTATGTAGACTTATGCCATTTTCATCTTTACCTATCTTGGCTAGATCTTCTTTTTTGGCTCCTACTATAGAAGTAGCAATTGCGCCTTCTGTTTTCTTTTGATTGTTTTCATTTTTACTTAATACTTCTTCTACATTTTTACTGCTTTCTAACCAATCTATAAGTTTATCTGGATCTTCATAATATTCATCTGGTGGTTTATGTTTAGCTTCAGATAATGCATTTTTAAAATATCTAGCATAACCAAAAACTTCCATTTGATAAAAAGTTAAATAAACTATAGGCTTTCCATACATATAATATGGATTATCATCTGATAGATTAAATAAACTAAGATAATATGAGGATAATGCTATTTTTTTGAGATTTTTATCAACATAATTTTTATTCATGTTATTATAGATGTCTAGAATTTCAGATAAATCTCTATTTTCAAGCTCATCAAACTCTTGTTCTGAAAAGAATTTATTCTTTAAATCTTTATCTTTAAATAAAGAATTAAACATATAGTATTCATTTACTTTTTTATTAGCATAATCCTCAACAGTAAAACCTAGCAAATCTTTTCTTTCTGCAATCAATGTGAATAATTTAATATTTTCTTCATTAATTTGTTTATTGATCTGAGCGATATCATCATTTCTAAATAGTTTAGACTTAGTTTGTTTTAAACCAGAAATATAAGATTTTATCTTCTTTATCTCTTCGTTTTTTTCGTTTGACCATAGATTTTCTTTTATAATATATTCTTCTTTTTGCTGTTCTGTTGGAAGTCCATTTCTCTTGGCTTTTTGTATAAATTCTTGCTTGATATGATCAATATCGCCAGAATCAATACTAGTATTATGTTTAAAATATAACTTATTATTTTTATAATAAGCTATTGTATAGCCTTTTAATATATCAACAAAAAGAATCCTAAGCTTGTTTTTATCTATTGTGTCCAATCATTATTCCTTAGTTTTATCTTCTTTTTGTGTCATTCCAAGAAGTTTTTCAAATTCATCTTGAGAAGCGGCTCTGCCAATATACCAGAAACTTATCAAATAAAGAAGTTTTTGTAAAGCTAATTTTTCTAAATTGCTATCACTTTCTTCAATCTCATCATATCTTTTAAGTTTTTCTTCATAAGAACCTTCATTGAATAGTTCTTTAAATTTTTTGTCATCACCTTGAATAAGGCTAAGTTGAAGAACCCACCACATGATTGTTTTATTTCTTGCTCTATTTTCTGCGGTTTGTTCAAAAAGATTAGCTTGAGCCATTTCATATTTTTGCAATCTATCGCGAGCATTATTCATTTTTTCTATAACGCTTTTAATGTTATCTTTCTCTTCTTCTGTGCGAATAGATTCTTCTTTTATAGATAACTTTTGAAATTCATTTTGAAGATTGAAAAATTCAATATAAAGTTCATTATACTCCTTTTGTTCTTCATCGCTTAGAACTCCACCATCATTATTAAATCTTTTAGCTAATAGAGCGCGAGTTAATAGTCCAGCTTTAATTCCTTCTGATAGTTTGACTCCATAAAATAATTCTGCCTCATCAAATAAACTTCTTGTTGGTTTTTTAATAGCTAATTTAACTGGCACGGTAGTTTTAACCTTAGAAGTAATCTTTACTTCTTCGCCTTTTTCGTTAGTAGAAACATCTACTTTTTCAACTTCTTTTTCTTGAAAGATATCAAATTCAAACATTGTTTTCATATTTTTTCTCCATTATTATTAATCAAATCTTGTAAATAGCTTTTAATTTTACCATAATAAACTACTCCACCAATTGTTTTAATGAATTGATGCTTTTTATTGTCATCCCAATTTTGATAGTTTCTAATAAAATTAGGATTTTTAAATGTTGTTAAACTTGGCCTTAAGATTCCAAAATTATCCTTTAAGCTTTTTTGTATGCTTTGAACAGAAAGATTTCCTTCAATTATTTCATCTATAGGAAAATTATAATTTAATTTCTTTGATTTCATTTGAGTGTTATATTGATTTTACTGAAACTTTCTTCTATCTCTCTTACAGCATCATTAGCATTATCGAGGACTCTTTTGCGTATTTTTTGATAAGTTTCATCATTTATATTATAGCCAGAATCGGATAAATCTTCAAGAATAAAAAAGAAATTTTTGTAGATGTTTGTAATTTTCCTCTTTATCTGAAAAAGAGTAATATCTTTTATAGGATCGTTTTCCATAATCTTTTACCTTTATCTAACCCTTTACCTTGACTTGAATTACACAAAAAATAACCCCCACGAGAACGTGAGGGTTATTTTATAACTTAATTTATGTATTATTTATTAGAATTGTCCGTTGATAAATAATCCATTGTTGGTATCTTGAGGTCCACCAATTTGACTTTGCCATGTTAGGGTAACTGTTTTATTGCTACCGATATCAGAACTATATTCTTGACTTACTAACTTAGCACCTTTGATTTTGAACTTAGCCATTGTCAATGTGTTGTCACTTGGACTCTTGATTGTTACTGATGGGCTGTATGAGAAGCTGTCATCATTAACCAAGTTAGCTAGGTTACCAGTTACCATATCAGCTACTTGAGCATCAACACTTAGATTTACTGTTAATGGGAAGTCGATTGGTCTTGTGAAGGCGAATTTATTACCTAGTCTTTGAATTGGAGTACGACCTAAATCAAAGCTAATATTATAGCTTTGAATATTCATGGTTGTTGTATCTACTCCACCAACTCCAGTTTGAACTTGAATATCTAAAGTAATATCTCCTGGGCGAAGTGCGCTAATTGCATTTCCACTTCCAATACCAACATTTTGAACTGTTGCTGGTAATGCGTAAAAATTTGTTAAAACTGCGCCATTGGTAGGATTAACTGCAGGAATATAATTTCCACTCAAACCTTTTTGGAAATTCATATTCAATCCTTCAACACTTATTGAAGCTGTTGGGAAGTTTCCTACAGATCCTTCAGTTGAATAAGATGAAATGAATGCGTTACCAATTCCGATAACTCCGTTATTTCCAGATGTTATATCTGTATAACCTACTGCATCATTACCTTCTGGTACTGTACGAATAAAGTAATTTCTTTCATCTTGAGTACTATTTAAAATTCCAGAGATAGCTGAAATATTAGAATCTGCACTACCAGAAACTACTGTGAATCCTAGAATATTTTCATTTGAAAGATTTCCTAGAATATAGCTAAAATCTAATGAGACTGTTGGACTGGTTAAAATTACACGATCAATCGCTGCCAATTGTCCGAATTGATTAACATCTGTACGATCAACGTTGAAACTGTAATTAGCAGTTTGAATTCTTTGAAGTTGTTTTACTAAATTTCCACTTGCTGCTGGCCATCCGCCTGCGGCATTTTCATCATTTGTTTTTGTACCATTTACTAGAGTGAAATGATATCCAGTTGCTGGAGATGGTCCAGCGTAAAGAGCTTCTGATTGATAAATTATACGATTTCTTGGCATATTAGTTATTCTCCATTTATTGTTATTACACCGATTTTTTTATTTTTTCTACTTTTTTATTGCCTTGGATATCTATTTTTTGACACCTCAAAATCAACAAAAGCAGAGTATACATTTCTATTTAAGCTATTGGTAGCATTAAGTAGTCTTGTGTCAGTTTTAGTAACATTTACTTCATTAATATACAGATAATCATCAGTATTAGCTTTATTTGCAGTATAATTAATATAATTAAAATTATTATTTGAAGTATTAACAGACCCTAATGAATTAAAAGGCATTTCATTTGGATATATTAATGGTATTAATTCGCGAGCAGTATCTCTCATTATACTTGTTACAGCATCTAGATTGAATACGCTATCAGCCAATATAATAGCTCTAACATTACCTACCGTTTGGTCAAAACCACCAAAAGCAAGAGGTTTATTTTTACCGCCTTGATATTTCAAATATATAACAGGATACGTTTCAGAACCAATTGGCAATCCAGTAGGATTTTGATATGTTTTAGGATTAACTTGATATTGAGTTTCAAATAATAAATTTTCTTCTGTTTTACTGGTTAAATATATATTAAAATCTTTAACAGCATAATTTCCACTAAGTGCTTTTGTAGGATCCGATATTGGTTGGCTAAAATATAGTTGACCTTCTGCTGCGTTAATTCCACTTAAATTATTTTGCCCAGGAATTGTAAAAATTCCATTGATATAAACTCCACTTATAATATTTGCGCCAATTATAGAAGAATCTATAACCATTTGCTTTAATGGAGCGCCATATGTATAATATCCATAATACATATTAGCAAGAGGATAAAACACACTTTGATAATTAGTATAACCTTGGCCTTTAGTTAAAATTTTATTATCCAACCAAAGTAGCATACTAGTCATTAAAATATTATCAAATTGAGGGATCATTTTATTTTAAATTCTTTATAAAATTATTATAAAGCTCCGTCATATATTTTACTGGTCTATAAGCTGTAGTTCTAACTTTATTTTTAGATTGAATTCCTCGTCCAGATCTACTAGTTGGAAATAATAATCCATAAACATAATAACCAAAACCAGAAATTCCATCTTCTATTCCTTTAACCCAACTTCTACCTCTTTCAAAAGGTAGTGGTGTTGCAGTCTTTATTTCATCCAAAGAAGGAGTAAAAACATTAAATTTTAATTGAAGACTTTTTTTATCAAAAGTTGAATTTTTATCTAAAAATGTATTTTGTTTTATTAAATTAGTTAAGTCTTCGACTGGTTTATCTTCGCTATCAAATCCAATAAATGCAAAAAGATTTTCTTTACCATTTAAAGTTGCGCTTATATTCTCGCCATCTGGTCCTTCATTTAATTCTTTTGATACTGGATGTTCTTCTATTTCAGTAATATATTGATCTAAATTTTCTTTTAAAATTTCTTGAGCAAAAATAATTGCTTCTTTTTTAAGAGTTTCTTGATATGAATTTGCAATTTCTTCTTTGATTTGCTTAAAATTAATTTTTGCAGCCATATTATTTTGTTTGCTCCAATCCATATACATAATATGTATTATTTAAATATTTTTTAACAACATCTTCTGTGATAATATTCCATGTTTTTCCATCAAATTCAAGTTTTATAGTTCTTCCATTTGCAATAAAATCTCTAGCATCTTGTCTAACTTTTAAAGTAACATCTCCTCTTGCAAAAACTAATTTTAAATCACTATTAACAGCATCTGTGTCTCTTGCGTTATTATAATAAATTCTTCCATTAAAAATTCCAGTTACAGGAATATAAGTATAATTTACTGCATCCGAACTTGATCCATATCCATATAATGGAGCGCTTTGAACTTGTTCTACAATTCTTATTGGATCCTTATGAATAATAAATGGTCTAGAAAAATAAGTAAAAAAATCATCATAATCTTGCGAAAAATCTGCCGCAGTTGTTGAGTTTATAAAGCTCATAAAATTAAGATGAATACCAAATTGTTCTTACATTATAAAAGGCATTCCTATAAAGTGGATCATAAATTCCTTGTACTGTATCATCACCAGCAACTTGAACTGGGAAGCTGTTATTGCTCTTGTATTGAGTAATCAAATCTTTTAATTCATCATACTCTTGCTTTCTAACTGATATATAACTTTTTAAAATTTCATTTTTATTAGCCTTTTGGACACTTCCAATATCATCTTTAATTGTAATAAAGTCTGTTGTTGCTAGACTTCCTGTACTTTTAATTCTAATATCAAAAAAATATACAGAATACATTTTTTTAAATATATACTTTTCCATGTCCGACAGATTTGGAGCTATTTCAAATGTTGTACTATCTACTGAAAATTCAGTATTAAGTGCATTATTTAAACCACCAATATTTCTTCTTACCCAAGCGGCTATAGCTGCAATACTAAGATCACTAGGTTCGCCCAATTCTTCATATATTTCTTGGGCAATAGAGGCTACTGTATTTGTAATCATATAATAAATTACACTATAAATTTAATAGATTACCAAGATGCTATGGCTGTTCTTTTCCAACTATTTGTAGCTACACAAACATATAGATAATTAGAATCTGTAGCCAGATCATATTGATTTCCTGCGCTAGTTGGCGTGGCTGGAGGAGATACAAAAGAACCACCACCTCCACCACCACCATTTATTGTAATTGTTGCTGTTGATCCACCAACAGAAGCAGATACTCCCGCACCAACAAAATTTAATGTAGAAGCAGAGCCTTGAGAAGATCCTTCATCTTTAATTATTATAAATCCTTCTCCACTTAGTAA
>Ga0214923_10000430_pt1 | contig 64056 bp, 60 predicted proteins | sample LL1510_MetaG_FD_177993 | JGI IMG/M metagenome (GOLD analysis project Ga0214923, IMG submission 177993) | Freshwater microbial communities from Lake Lanier, Atlanta, Georgia, United States - LL-1510 | ecosystem: Environmental > Aquatic > Freshwater > Lake | place: USA: Georgia | collected...
GCCGCATGCGCCATGGGCGCGATCAGTGCATAGACCCAAAGCCACACGGGAGCTTGGCGTGCGGCGCCAAAGTTGTGGGCCACGCGCAGCCCCATGTCGAGCAAGAAAAACGCCAGCATGCCCTTGAACAAATCGCCGCTGAACGGCTTCATGATGGCTTGCCCGGTTTCGCCACTGACAAAGCCGATCACCATGGCCCCAATGAGCAGCATTTGCGCGCCCTCGGTAAAGCATTCGCGCAGCCAATGGCCCCAATGGGCTGTGGTGTGGGCGCTGGTGGTGGGGCCAGCGCTGGCAGATGGGCCATGGGCTTGCAGCTGTTGGGCCCACACCAAGGCCAGCAAGATGGCCGGTGACTCCATCAACACCATGGCCGCTGCCATGTGACCACCAAAGGCCAAACCATTGGACTCCAGGTACTGGGTGGCGGTGACAAAGGTGACGGCACTGACCGAGCCATAGGCCGCGGCCACCGCGGCGGCATTGAGGGGGTCGATCAAACGGCGCAATATCCGGTAGCCCAAGATGGGCACCACAAAGGCCATCACCACACACGCGCCCAAAGAGGCCAAAACATCTGCGCTCAGACCGGACTTGTCGAGCGCAAAGCCACCTTTCAAGCCCACCGCCATCAGCAGGTACAAGGACAGAAATTTCACCACCGGCGGTGGTATTTCCAAATTGGATTTGACGCTGCCCGCCAAGATGCCGAGCAAGAAAAACAAAATGGATGGATCTGAAAATATCTGCATGAAAAATGGGTTGAAGTGGAATACAGCGGCATGCTAAGTAAAATCAATACACAAGTAAATCTGCGCGGGCGCTTGCGCTTGGCCGTGGGCAGTACCGCCAAACACTTTGTGCCCCGCTGGGTCGGGCATTTCTGTGTCGAGCATCCCGCCCACCGACATGGTGTTGCAAGACCAAGTGTTCATGCGCAACCCCCTGGTGGTGATCGCACCGTTGTCGCACCCTTTGCGCAAGGCCAGCCAAATTCTTTTGGCGGCCCTGAAAGAGCAAAAAATTCATCCTGCGCGAGACCGGCTCGGAAAGTCCAGCGCAGCGCTCAGGTGATCTGCTGCTGGCGGGTCTTGCTGCTGGGCCACAGCACCGAGCCAATCGCACCGACATTCAATCACACCGGCTTGCTCATCGATGGCTTGCACCGCTTCAGGAATTGCAGGGCCAAGTCAATGCCAAAAGGTTGGCTGAGCGGCGCATGTCACGGCCTCATGACCGTGCATGGGTGATGCGCGTGTCCACCAAAGGGGTTTGCAGGAGAATTGACAAAACCTGTCGCCAGCACCATGGGGTGTGGCATCGGCCGTGGTGCTGGCCCAGACCGGCGCGGTCAACGACCTCACGGGCATTGAGCCGGCTAAAGCCATTGCGTTTGATCGACAGGCGTTGAGACTTTGAAAGCAGACAACATGCAAACCATGGATCAGAGCCCCTCACCTGTGCTGGACTGGATGCACGGCTTTGCTGCTGGCCGCTGGGACCCCGTGGCCGCATGCGAGCATTACTTGGCGCGGATCGATCGATACAACACTGTGCTGGGCTGCTATCTGTGGCTGGACCCTGAGCGCAGCCGCGCCATGGCCCGTGCCAGCCTGCAACGTTGGGCCAGCGGCCAAGCGCTCAGCCCCTGGGACGGTGTGCCGATCGCCATCAAAGACAACGTGGACGTGCAAGGCTGGCCCTGCAGTGCGGGCACTGCGGCCTACCGCGAACGCCGACCCACCCAAGACGCGCCGCTGGTGCAGCGCCTGCGTGGCTTGGGCATGGTGATTTTGGGCAAGCTCAATATGCACGAGGGCGCATTGGGCGCGACCAACCGCAACCCGACCTATGGCGATTGCCACAACCCTTGGCAATTGGGCTTCACACCCGGTGGATCCAGCGGTGGCAGTGGGGCTGCGGTGCGCGCGCGCTTGTGTGCCGCCGCGATTGGCACCGACACCATGGGCTCGGTGCGGGTGCCCGCGTCTTATTGCGGAGTCACCGGATACAAGCCCAGCGCTGGGGCGGTGTCCATGCAAGGGGTGGTGCCGCTGTGCCACATGCTCGACACCGTCGGTTGGCTCACGGCATCGGTCGCAGATGCCCAGGCCCTGGCCCCAGCCTTGTGGCAAAGCGGTTGGGCAGAGCCAGCCACCGTGGCCAGCACGGCGCCCCTGCGCATCGGTCGTTTGGCCCAAGCCGCTGGCGTGTTGCTCGAGCCCGCCGTGGCCCATGCCTATGCGGCCCTGTGTGCCAAACTGGGCCAGGCCGGTGTGCAATGGGTGGACATCGATGTGCCGCTTTGGCAACCCACCTCGGTGCGCCAAGCTGGTTTGTTGCTGAGCGAGCGCGATGCCGCCGATTACTGGCTCGGCCGACTGGGCGTGGACTTGCCCGGTTTGAGTGAAGGCTTTGCCCGCATGCTGCGCTACCCCGCGCGTGCCGGGGCGGCCAAGCTGGCACAAGCGCAAAGCCAACTTGAACCATTGCAGCGAGCCGCCGCACAGGTGTTTGCCCAGGTCGATGCCGTGCTGTTGCCCACCACACCGCAAACCGCGTTTCACCATGATGCGCCTGTGCCGGTGAACCAGGCCGACTTCACCGCCTTGGCCAATGTCTGGGGCGCACCCGCCCTGGCCTTTGCCTTGTCCACCGGCGGACTGCCCGCCTCTGCCCAATTGATGGCCGCACCCGGGCAAGACCGCGCATTGCTGGCCAAGGCTTGCGCCCTGGGTTTGGATGCATGGGCCCCAGCCCCTGCACAGGACTACCCATGAAACCTGCTTTTGCCGGCCCGCCCCAGAATCGGCCCATGGAAGGCCAGTTGCAGCAGGGACTGCCACAGGCCGCTCATTAGAATGCCTGCATGACCTTTATTGACAAATTGCACGCGGCTGAGCGGGCCCACCAATCGCTGCTGTGTGTGGGCTTGGACCCCGACCCGGCCAAGCTGCCTTTGGCTTGGCGTGGTCAACCTGAGCGGATTTTTGATTTTTGCGCCCGCATCGTCGATGCCACGGCCGACCTGGTGATCGCCTTCAAACCCCAAATCGCCTACTTTGCCGCCCACCGCGCCGAGGCCCAACTCGAGCGATTGATGGCCCACATGCGGGCTCAGGCCCCAAGGGTGCCAATCATTTTGGATGCCAAGCGCGGCGATATTGGCAGCACCGCTGAGCAATACGCCATTGAGGCCTTTGAACGCTACGGCGCCGATGCGGTCACGCTATCGCCCTTCATGGGGTTTGACTCGGTTCAGCCGTATTTGGCCCACGCGGGCAAGGGTGCTTTTTTGCTGTGCCGCACCTCCAACCCCGGGGGGGACGATTTGCAAAACCAACGCTTGGCCAGCGTGCCTGGCCAGCCTTTGTTGTACGAGCATGTGGCGCAACTGGCCCAAGGGCCTTGGAATGTCAACGGCCAGCTGGGCTTGGTGGTGGGTGCCACTTATCCGGCCGATATCGAGCGGGTGCGCGCCCTGGCCCCGGCACTGCCTTTGCTCATTCCGGGCGTGGGTGCCCAAGGTGGTGACGCCCTGGCCACTGTGCGCGCGGGCTATCGCCAACAACAGGGCCGCACCAGCGGTCCCATCATTGTCAACGCTTCAAGGTCTATTTTGTATGCGAGTCACGGTGACGATTTCTCCCAAGCGGCCCGCCGCGAGGCCTTGCAAACCCGCGCTGTGCTGGAGGCCGCCCGTGCGCAGCCTTGAGACATGGATGGACCAGGGGCTGCGCTTGTGCGCTGAACTGGCCTTGGGGGCTGGGTGCGCCGTGGCCGGGGCTCAGAGCCCAGCCTCGGCCAACGATAACCCTCAGTCGCCAGCGCTTGCCGATGGTATGCGCTGGCAATGGGCGACCAGTGCCGGGCTCAACAGCTACACCGAAGGCCTGATGCGTTTGCAAGGTCCGGAGATGGGTCTGCATCTGCGCCTGAGCGATCGCCGCATCAGCCCGAAGTGGACGCTGGAAGCCGATGTGCTGTATGGGCGACAAGACTATGAAAGCTTGGCCACGGGCCGATTGACCAACATCCCCAATTGGGAAACCCGCACCCGTGCCCTGTATGCGCCTGCGGGCCAGATGACCGATGGCGGCGCGCTGGGCCTGAGTTACGGCTTGGCCCTGCACACCTTGTGGAACAACTTGGACGGCACCACCACCACCGGCGCGGGAGGGTATTTGCGCAAAGCCGTTCAATTTTGGGCGCCACTGCGTTGGCGCGAGAATTTGGCCCCTGGCGCTTGGGCCTCGGCATGGAGCGCCGAAACCGGTCTGTTGCTCTCTGGCCAACACACCTCGTTGTTGTCGCAAGTTTCATCGGCGTATCCCGATGTCACCAACCGCCAGGACAAGGGGCTTTACCTGCAATTTCGCAGCGAGCATCGCCAAGGCCTGAGGGCCGGTGCTTGGTCGCCCTTTGTGCGCTGGACCTGGCTGGGCGACTCGGACACGGTGCCTTTCACCACCGCCACCCGCAGTTACCTCGGTACCGAGCCCTTGAGTCGGCGCTGGCAAGTGGGCGCGCAGTGGTTATTGCCTTGAGCGCTCAAGGCGACAGGTAACGCGCCAGATAGCGGCCGGTATGGCTGCTGGGGTGGGCGGCCACCTCTTCCGGTGTGCCCACGGCCACCACCTGGCCTCCGCCATCGCCGCCTTCAGGGCCCATGTCGATGATCCAGTCGGCGGTCTTGATCACATCCAGGTTGTGTTCGATGATGATCACGGTGTTGCCCGCATCGCGCAGTTGGTGCAGCACCTGCAGCAACAGGGCGATGTCGGCAAAGTGCAAGCCCGTGGTGGGCTCGTCCAGGATGTAGAGCGTGCGGCCGGTGTCGCGCCGCGACAACTCCAGCGCGAGCTTGACCCGCTGGGCTTCGCCGCCCGACAAGGTGGTGGCCGACTGGCCGAGCTTGAGGTAGGACAAGCCCACGTCCATCAGGGTTTGCAGCTTGCGGGTGATGTTGGGCACAGCCGCAAAAAATGCCAGCGCGTCCTCCACTGTGAGGCCCAAAATTTGCGCGATGTTCTTGCCCTTGTAGGGCACTTGCAAGGTTTCGCGGTTGTAGCGTTCGCCGTGGCAGACATCGCAGGGCACATACACATCGGGTAAAAAGTGCATCTCTACCTTGACCACCCCATCGCCTTGGCAGGCTTCGCAGCGACCACCGCCTTGGGCCGCTGCCACATTGAAGGAGAAGCGGCCGGGCCCATAGCCGCGCTCGCGGGCCATGGGGATTTCGGCCATCAATTCACGAATGGGGGTGAACAAACCGGTGTAGGTCGCCGGGTTGGAGCGCGGTGTGCGGCCAATCGGTGACTGGTCGACATTGATCACCTTGTCAAACAATTCCAAGCCACGGATGTCATCGTGCGCGGCCGCCTCCAGGTGGGCGCGGTGGATGCTGTGCGCAGCGGCGGCATACAAGGTGTCGTTGATCAAGGTGGATTTGCCCGAGCCTGATACACCGGTCACACAGGTGAGCAAGCCCACTGGGATGTCCACCGACACCTGCTGCAAGTTGTGCGCCCGAGCGCCGAGCACTGACAGCACTGGCGTGGGCTCGGTATCTGGCGCATCCAGGCGCGCATGGAAGGCATTGGGGGCGCGCTTTTCGCGCACAAAGGGGCGGCGCTGGCTGGGCACGGCGATGCGCAATTGGCGCGACAGGTAGCGCCCGGTCAGCGAGTCGGGGTTGGCCTGGATTTGCACGGGTGTGCCTTGGGCGGTGACGCGGCCCCCGTGCACGCCTGCGCCCGGGCCCATGTCCACGCAATGGTCGGCGGCGCGGATCATGTCTTCGTCGTGTTCGACCACCAGCACGCTGTTGCCCAGGTCGCGCAAGTGTTTCAAGGTGGCGATCAAGCGGTCATTGTCGCGCTGGTGCAGGCCAATGCTGGGCTCATCGAGCACGTACATCACGCCGGTCAGCCCGGAGCCAATTTGCGAGGCCAGGCGAATGCGCTGCGACTCACCGCCGGACAATGTGTCGGCACTGCGTGACAGGCTCAAGTAGGTCAGGCCCACGTCGTTGAGAAAGCGCAGGCGGGAGCTGATTTCGTGCACCACCTTGGCGGCGATGTCGGCTTTATTGCCTTGCAAGACCAGGCCCTCAAAGTAGCCCAGGCATTCTTTCAAGGTCATTTGTCCCAGGGCGTGGATGCTTTTGGCCAGCGGGCCCGTGCCCAGCAACACATGGCGCGCTTCGCGCCGCAGCCGGGTGCCCGCGCAATCGGTGCAGGCCTGTGCGGCGCGAAAACGCGCCAGTTCTTCGCGCACCACCACCGATTCGGTTTCACGATAGCGCCGCATCATGTTGGGGATGATGCCTTCAAACGGGTGGCGCTTGCTGACCTTGCGGGTCGCGCCGCTGGCGCTGTCAACGGCATGGGTGAATTTGATGACCTCTTCGCCCGAGCCCCACAAAATCGCTTGACGCACCGACCCGGGCAGCGACTCAAAAGGCGCTTCCACATCAAAGCCGTAATGTTTGGCCAGGCTTTGCAGCAATGAAAAGCAGTGCTGGTTGCGCCGGTCCCAGCCCTTGATGGCCCCGGAGGCCAAACTCAGCGAAGGAAAGGCCACCACCCGAGCGGGGTCAAAGTGCTCTTGCAAGCCCAGACCATCGCAGCCAGGACAGGCCCCTTGCGGCGAGTTGAAGGAAAACAATCGCGGCTCCAATTCGCCCAACGCGAAATGGCATTGCGGACAGGCAAAGCTGGCATTGAAATGGTGGGTCGTTTCGCTGTCCATCTCCAGGGCCAGCGCTCGGCCGTGGGCCAACCGCAGTGCGGCCTCAAAGCTCTCGGCCAGCCGCTGGCGGGCGTCTTCGCGCACCCGCAAGCGGTCGATCACTACATCAATGTCGTGCTTTTCGTTTTTCACCAAAGTGGGCAGGTCATTGAACTCAAATACCTTTTGGCCGATGCGAAAGCGCACATAACCGCGTGCCTGCATGTCGGTGAACAATTCGCTGAACTCGCCTTTGCGCTCGCGCGCCACCGGGGCCAGGATCATCACCCGGGTCTCAGCGGGCAAGCCCATCACCGCGTCCACCATTTGCGCCACGCTTTGGGCTTGCAAGGGCAGTTGGTGATCCGGGCAGTGGGGCGTGCCCGCGCGCGCAAACAGCAGGCGCAGGTAGTCGTGGATTTCAGTCACCGTGCCGACGGTGGAGCGCGGGTTGTGGCTGGTGGCTTTTTGCTCGATCGCAATGGCCGGGGACAAGCCTTCGATCACGTCCACATCGGGCTTGTCCATCAATTGCAAGAACTGGCGGGCATAGGCCGACAAGCTCTCCACATAGCGGCGCTGGCCTTCGGCATACAAGGTGTCAAACGCCAAGCTGGACTTGCCCGAGCCCGATAAACCCGTGATCACCACCAACTGGTTGCGCGGGAGGTCCAGGTCGATGTTTTTGAGGTTGTGCGTGCGCGCCCCCCGGATGCTCAAGCGCTGGGCGCTCAACACCTGGGCTGAATGAAGGCCGTCAGAGGGTGCGTTCACAATGGGTGTGCTAAGAGGACAACCTGCGATCATAGTCAAGCTGGCCCCCACATGGGCTTGGGACACAATAAGCACCCATTTGCCCTGCGCCCTGCCGTGACCCACACCCAAGCCGCCCCCGAAACCGCGTCTCAGATGACCGCGCCAGAGCGGCGCGCCAGTTTTTCGCTGGCAACGGTGTATGGTCTGCGCATGCTCGGCTTGTTCATGGTGCTGCCGGTGTTTGCCCTGGAAGCGCGGCGCTACCCTGGCGGCGAAGACGCTGCCGCCATGGGCTTGGCGCTGGGTGTTTATGGTTTGGTCCAAGCGGTGCTGCAAATTCCTTTTGGCTTGGCCGCCGACCGTTGGGGGCGCAAGCGGGTGATTCTGTTTGGCTTGGGCTTGTTTGCCGTGGGCAGCCTGATCGCGGCCGCTGCGGCGGACTTGCACACCCTGGCCTGGGGCCGCGCCATGCAAGGTTGTGGCGCGGTGTCGGCCGCGGTCAGCGCCTTGTTGGCCGATCAAACCCGCGAAGTGGTGCGCACCAAAGCGCTGGCCTTGTTGGGGGGCGGGATTGGCCTGATGTTTGCCCTCTCACTGGTGGTGGGCCCCTGGTTGTCGCAATGGGCTGGTTTGCCTGGCTTGTTCAACCTGACCGCCCTGATGGCGATCGCCGGTATGGCCATGGTGCTGTGGTGGACCCCGCCCGAGCCGCCCATGCCCAAAGGTGGTGCGGCCCGGGTGCGATGGCCGCAATTGTTCAGCACCGATCTGCTGCGCTTGTACGTGGGGGTGTTTGTGCTCTACGCGGTGCAATTTGCCACTTGGGTGTCGATGCCGGCTTTGTTGGTGCAAGCCGGCGTGGCCCAGGCCGACCACGGCTGGGTCTATTTGCCCACGGTGCTGCTGTCCTTTGTGTTCATGGGCAAGACACTGTTTCCCCTGGAGCGGCGCGGTCGGTTGCGCCCCTTGTTTTTGGCCTGCATTGCCGGCGTGATGCTGGTGCAGTTGGCTTTGCTGTGGGTGTCTTTGGGCACGGCACAGTTGTGGGTGTTGGCGGTGCTGTTGTTTTTCTTTTTTTGCGGCTTCAATGTGCTGGAGGCCAGCCAGCCCAGCCTGGCCTCGCGTTTTGCCCCCCGTGGCGGTCGCGGCTCGGCCCTGGGGGTGTACAACACCTTGCAATCGCTGGGCATTTTTGCCGGCGGTGCGTTTGGCGGCTGGCTGGCCAAGGGCGGCGGCACCCCGGGTTTGTTCTTATGTTGCGCGCTGAGCATGGGCGTTTGGTTGGCAGTGGCCTGGGCCATGGTGACCCCGCCCCCCCATGTCCATCCAGTGGCCAAGCCCGAGCCAGCCCAGGCCGCATAATCTGTCAACTGTTTGGAGCAAAATCATGGCATCTGTCAACAAAGTCATCCTCCTGGGCAATTGTGGCCGCGACCCCGAAATCCGCTATTTACCCTCTGGCCAAGCGGTGGCCAATGTGTCCATCGCCACCAGCACACGCCGCAAAGACCGCACCAGCGGCGAGATGATCGAAGATACCCAATGGCACCGCGTGACTTTTTACGACCGTTTGGCTGAAATTGCTGGCGAATATGTCAAAAAAGGCCGCCCCATTTACGTCGAAGGCCGCTTGAAATACGGCTCTTACACCGACAAAACCACGGGCGTGGAGAAAAACACGGTGGACATCATTGCCACTGAATTGCAATTGCTTGGCGGTCGCGAGGGCCTGGGCGCACCAGCGGGTGAGGGCGGTGTCGCACCTCAGCGTGCCAGCGCTGCCAGCCCCCCGGCCGCGCCCCAACGCGCCGCGCCGGCCAAGTCCGGCTTTGATGACATGGACGATGACATTCCTTTCTGATGGCGATTGGGGCCACGACACCTGTTCCTGTGGTGAGTTTCCAACTTTTAGGCGCGCGTCAAATCAATAAATCACAAATTTGATACCAAATAATTCATAATGGCGCTTGAAATCGTCAAGAATGGATATTTATGGGTGATCAAATGAGGCTTCGCAAATGCGCCCCCTTCGGCATCGGTTTGGGGGGATTTTTTCTGGCGCTGGGCTGGGCGCTGGCCCAGTCCGTCGGCGCCATCGCCCCGCCAGAATCGTTTCAATCGCCTGATCGCTGCATCGGGCCAGCGGCCGAACACCACCGCATCGACCCCCGCTTGTTGCGGGCCGTGCTCAAGGTGGAGTCGGATTTGCGCCCCTGGGCCTTGGGCCGCAATGCCAACGGCACCTTGGACCTGGGCATGGCCCAAATCAACAGCATTCACCTGCCTGAATTGGCCAAACACGGCATCCGTCCCCAGCACTTGTTTGACCCCTGTGTGGCCAGTTACGTGGCCGCCTGGTTATTGCGCCGAAATATCGATCGCCATGGCCTGACATGGTTTGGGGTGGCCGCTTACCACTCCCTCAACCCCGAGCACAACCAGCGCTATCAGGGTTTGCTGATGAAAGCCTTGTACCCAGGCAATGGTGCCGGTGCAAGGCCCTCGTCCCGTGCCACAGCCAAGGCACCAACGTCAAGCCCATCTTCCGCGCTTGTCGCCCGCCAGGCCGAGGAGGGCGGCACAACGGCTGTCACTTGGGTGGTCAAGTTCAACTGAACGGCTTGGCCAAAGCCCACTCCAGCGCACTGGCTTGGTCGATCACGCCGCCGCCCAAACATACCTCACCGTCGTACAGCACCGCCGATTGCCCCGGCGTGACCGCCCACTGGGCCGGGTCAAATTGCAGGGCAAGTTGCTGCGCATTGATGCCGACCACCTGGCAGCTGGCATCGCTTTGGCGGTAGCGGGTTTTGGCCGCCAAATCGGTCGATGTGGGCGCATGGCCCGCGACCCAGCTGAGGTCTTGGGCGCTCAAGCGATGCGACAACAGCCAGGGGTGTCCATGCCCTTGCACCACCCACAAGGTGTTGCTGGCCATGTCTTTGCGCGCCACAAACCAGGGTGCATGGTCGCCCGCTCCCCGGGCTGCGCCACGCGCTTTGAGGCCGCCGATGCCCAGACCTTGGCGCTGACCCAAGGTGTAAAAACTCAGGCCCATGTGCTCGCCCACTTGCCGACCGCGTTCGTCGCGCATCGGGCCGGGTGCGCTGGCGATGTAGCGGTTTAAAAAAGCCCGAAAGGGTCGCTCGCCAATGAAGCAAATGCCGGTGGAGTCGCGTTTTTTGGCATTGGGCAAACCGATCTCGCTGGCCAAGCGGCGCACCTCGCTTTTGTGCAACTCGCCCACCGGAAACCAGGTCTTGGCCAGTTGGTCTTGGCGCAACCGGTGCAGAAAATAACTTTGGTCTTTACCCGGGTCCAGCCCTTTGAGCAATTGCACCTGATCGCCCAACTGCCGCACCCGGGCGTAATGACCTGTGGCAATTTTGTCGGCGCCTCGGGCCATGGCGTGGTCCAAAAAAGCCTTGAACTTGATCTCGGCATTGCACAAGATGTCGGGGTTGGGGGTGCGGCCTGCTTGGTACTCTTGCAAAAAAGTGGCGAACACGCGGTCTTTGTATTCGGCCGCGAAGTTGATGTGTTCGATCTCGATACCAATCACATCGGCCACGGCAGCGGCATCGACAAAATCGATGTTGGATGAGCAGTACTCATCGTCATCATCGTCTTCCCAGTTTTTCATGAAGATGCCCAGCACCTCGTGGCCTTGTTGCTTGAGCAGCCAGGCGCTGACCGCCGAGTCCACCCCGCCGCTCAAGCCCACCACCACTTTGTGCTTTTTGACCATGGCCGATGACCCGCTGCTCAGGGGTGCAGGAACACCGATGCGTCGGTGTGCAAAGCCGACAGGGGCAGGCGCTGACCCGCTTGGTGGTCTTGTACGCAACGCCACACCAAGGGGCTGCGGTGCTGGGAAACGCTGGCTTGTACTTCTTGGGGGCTCATCCACAGGGTGCGCACGATGCCGCTGTCCAATTGGCGGCCTGCGACCGCCTCGCCCAGGGTGCCGCAAAAAGCAAAGCGCAAATAAGTGATGTCTTGGTCTGCTTGCCCTGCAAGGGCGGGGCGCTGAAAGCGTGACAGGTACACGCCCACCAAAGCCTGGGCAGTGAAACGGTGGCTGGTTTCTTCCAATGCCTCACGCTCGCAGCCTTGCACCAGCGATTCGCCCGGGTCCAGGTGCCCGGCTGGGTTGTTCAGCCGCAAGCCCTCGGGCGTGTGCTCCTCGATCAGCAGGTAGCGGCCTTGATGCTCGATCACCGCAGCCACGGTGACACTGGGTTTCCATCGCATGTCCATGGCCCGCATTGTCAACCGAATGACAACAGATGGGCCGCTGGTGCTCGGGGTTGGTGTTGCGCGCTTGCGTTGGACGGCCTGCCACCCCCGCCACTGCGTCGCCTGGCCGGCCGCCATTTCAAGGGCCGGCTCAGCCAAAAGAGATAAGCCGAGTGCTTTACCCCGGCAAATGTGCAGACCCCGGCTGTTTTTCCCATGCTGAGCGACAATAATGCCCACATCGACGTTGAGCCTGCTGTCAACCCCACAAACAGGTCCGGGCGTTATCAAGTTTCACAACTCTGGAGAAAACCATGACCAACCGCCGCGAATTCATTGTTCAACTCAGCCTGGGCACGGGCGCTTTGGCCGCCAGCCAAGCCATGGCCGCTGGCCCCATGCTGGCCGAAAACGATGCTCAAGCCACGGCTTTGGGCTACAAGGCCGATGCCACCAAAGTGGATGTCAAAAAGTTTCCCAAATACGCCGCTGGCCAAGCCTGCAAAAATTGCCAACTTTATCAAGGCAAGCCCACCGACGCCGCAGGGGGCTGCCCATTGTTCGCGGGCAAGCAGGTTGCGGGTGCCGGCTGGTGCAGTGCTTACGCCAAAAAAGCCTAAGCCAGCGCTAACTTGACTGGGCTTGGCCCAGTTCCAACCCCAGCCACAGGCCCCGTTGCGGGCCTGTTTTTCATGGGGGAAACTCGGGTAAGCTAGTGTCCCCCTTTATTACTAGACTTGGGCCCGCCCTCGATGGGCCCATCCAGAGGAGAACTTCATGCTGATTGGTGTGCCTGCAGAAACCCTGCCAGGCGAAACCCGCGTGGCTGCAACGCCCGAGACGGTGAAAAAACTCAAGGCCTTGGGCCATGCCTTGCGCATCCAGTCGGGTGCCGGTTCGGCGGCCAGTGCCACCGATGAAGCACTGGTCGCCGCTGGCGCTGAAATCACCGATGCCGCCCAGGCCTGGGCCTGCCCCTTGGTGCTCAAAGTGCGCCCGCCCACCCCCGCGGAGTTGTCGCAGGTCCAAGCGGGTGCAACCTTGGTGGGCATGCTCAACCCCTTTGATGCCGATGGCTTGCAACGCATGGCCAGCGCTGGCTTGACCAGTTTTGCCCTGGAAGCCGCCCCGCGCACCACCCGCGCCCAAAGCATGGATGTGTTGTCCTCGCAGGCCAACATCGCAGGCTACAAAGCGGTGATGGAAGCAGCCAACCAATACCAGCGCTTTTTCCCCATGCTGATGACCGCTGCGGGCACCGTCAAAGCCGCCCGCGTCGTCATCTTGGGTGTGGGCGTGGCCGGCTTGCAAGCCATTGCCACCGCCAAGCGTTTGGGGGCGGTGATCGAGGCCTCGGATGTGCGCCCCAGCGTGAAAGAGCAGGTAGAGTCCTTGGGGGCCAAGTTCATCGATGTGCCCTACGAAACCGCCGAAGAAAAAGAAGCCGCTGAAGGCGTGGGTGGCTATGCCCGCCCGATGCCGCCAAGCTGGTTGGAGCGGCAAAAAGTCGAGGTCGCCAAGCGGGTGGCCTTGGCCGATGTGGTCATCTCGACCGCCCTCATCCCTGGTCGTGCCGCGCCGGTGTTGGTGACCGAGGACATGGTCAAAAGCATGAAGCCCGGCTCCGTCATCGTCGATTTGGCGGCTGGCAAAGGGGCCAACGGGAAAGGGGGCAATTGCCCGCTGACCGAGGCAGATCAAACCGTGGTCAAGCATGGGGTGACTTTGGTGGGCGACACCAATTTGCCCGCCCGTGTGGCGGCTGATGCCTCGGCACTGTATGCCCGCAATGTGCTGGATTTTCTCAAGCTCATCATCAACCAAGAAGGCCGCTTGCATGTCGATTTGCAAGACGACATCGTGGCCGCTTGTTTGATGACCCAGGGCGGCGAGGTCAAAAGGAAATAAACATGGACCACACCATCACCAACCTCATCATCTTCGTGCTGGCCATTTATGTGGGATACCACGTGGTCTGGAACGTCACCCCCGCTTTGCACACGCCGCTGATGGCGGTGACCAACGCGGTCTCGGCCATCATCATTGTGGGTGCCATGCTCGCAGCGGCGCTCACCGTCACCCCTTTGGGCAAAACCATGGGCGTGTTGGCCGTGGCGCTGGCGGCGGTCAATGTGTTTGGCGGCTTCTTGGTCACCCGGCGCATGCTGGAGATGTTCAAGAAAAAAGCCCCCAAAGCTGGAGCTGACAAATGAGCATGAACCTCGTTGTTCTCTTGTATTTGCTGGCCAGCATTTGTTTCATCCAGGCCCTGAAGGGCTTGAGCCATCCCACCACCTCGATTCGCGGCAATGTGTTTGGCATGAGTGGCATGGCGATTGCCGTGGTCACCACGGCAGCATTGATATTCAACCAAGCAAGTCAATTCGGTCAGGTTGATCCTGTGCAAGGCCTGGGCTGGGTGCTGCTCGGCTTGGTGATTGGCGGCGGCGCGGGGGCCATCATGGCGCAGCGCGTCGAGATGACCAAGATGCCCGAGCTGGTCGCTTTCATGCACAGCATGATCGGCTTGGCTGCGGTGTTCATCGCCATCGCAGCAGTGGTCGAACCCGCCGCCTTTGGCATCGTGGCGCAAGGCATGGGCACGCTGGACATCCCCAACGGCAACCGCTTGGAGTTGTTCTTGGGTGCGGCGATTGGCGCGATCACCTTCAGCGGTTCGGTCATTGCTTTTGGCAAGCTCTCAGGCAAATACAAATTCCGCTTGTTCCAAGGCGCACCGGTGGTGTTTGCCGGTCAGCACATGCTGAATTTGGTGATGGGCTTGGCCACCGTGGGATTGGGTGTGTATTTCATGTTCACCGGCAATTGGGACGCCTTTCTCATCATGCTGGCCCTGTCGTTCGTGCTGGGCGTGCTGATCATCATCCCGATCGGTGGCGCGGACATGCCGGTGGTGGTGTCCATGCTCAACAGCTATTCCGGTTGGGCGGCTGCGGGCATTGGCTTTTCCTTGAATAACAGCATGTTGATCATTGCGGGCTCGCTGGTGGGGTCATCCGGTGCCATCCTGAGCTACATCATGTGCAAGGCCATGAACCGCTCGTTCTTCAACGTCATCTTGGGTGGCTTTGGCGGCGAGGCCGGCAGTGCCGCCGCAGGCAGCACCGAGCAGCGCCCCGTGAAAAGCGGCAGCGCCGACGATGCGTCCTTTATTTTGGGCAATGCCGAAACCGTGGTCATCGTGCCGGGCTATGGCTTGGCCGTGGCGCGCGCCCAGCACGCGGTCAAAGAGTTGGCGGAAAAGCTGACCCACAAAGGCATCACCGTCAAATACGCGATTCACCCGGTGGCGGGTCGCATGCCCGGCCATATGAATGTGTTGCTGGCCGAGGCCGAGGTGCCTTACGACCAGGTGTTCGAGATGGAAGACATCAATGGCGAATTTGGTCAAGCCGATGTGGCCATCATCTTGGGTGCCAACGACGTGGTGAACCCGGCTGCCATGATCAAAGGCTCACCCATTTACGGCATGCCCATTTTGGAGGCCTACAAAGCCAAAACCGTCATCGTCAACAAGCGTTCCATGGCGGCGGGTTATGCCGGTTTGGACAACGAACTCTTCTACATGGACAAAACCATGATGGTGTTTGGCGACGCCAAAAAAGTCGTGGAAGACATGGTCAAGGCGGTGGAGTGAAGCGTCTGCGGCGTGTCCCTATTATGGGAATCGTTTGGTAACGCGGTCATCCACACCCCTGTTTGCGATTGACGCGATGGCCGCGGCCATGCACGCCGATGCGACCACAAGCCGCCATTCAGTCCCCCGCCAAGGTCATCATGGTGCCCATGAAGGCCACTGACCCCGGCACCAGCAAAGGGTTGTGGACCTCGCGCGGTTGATCGGTCGTGGCGGCTTGCATGTCTTGCGCCAGGCGCGGGCGGCGCGCATCGAGCACCCGCACCGGGCCCCAGGTTTTTTGCAACTGCTGGGTCATTTGCACCAGGGGCCCGCAGGCCACTTCGGTGATCACCTTGTCGCCGCGCTGGAGCAGCAAGGCCTTGATGGGTTGCAGGTTTTCTTGGGTCCACTGGAGCCTCCAGCGTTGAATGGCTTTTTGGGTCAGCCATTTTCCGGCATGGCGCGTCAGCCTTGGCGGGCAAGCCACCAAAATCCATTGCATCGGCGCGCCCTTGACCAACAAGGGTGTGATTTGCTGTTGGGCATGTGATTTGTCGTTGATGTAAACAAGCCAAGTTTCCATGGTGCAGATCTCCTTTGGGTGTTAAGTTTGAATGCTCGGGGTGTTTTTATCGGTGCTTTGCCGTTGGTTGTTCCACCAGCCTGCCAACAGCACACCAGCGATGGCCAAACCGCTGACCAGGCCTTGCAGCCACAGGTCGGACAAAGGCAATGATTGGAAAAACTCGGTCAGCAACGGCTCGCCCAGTACCATCTTGGCGGCGGTGAAGGCCAGCACGGCGGCGCCCAGTTGGATGATCACCGGCCAGCGCTCGACCAAACGCAGCACCATGGAGCTGCCAAACACCACGATGGGTACGCTGATGAGCAATCCCAGCACCACCAGGTCCATGGCCCCATGAGCCGCACCGGCCACACCCAAGACGTTGTCCACGCCCATCAAGGCATCGGCCACGACGATGGTTTTCATCGCCCCCCAAAACGAGTTCGGGCCAGCCGCGCCTTCTTGCTCGCCTGCCGAGTCTCCCAGCAACTTGTAAGCGATCCACAACAGGCCCAGGCCGCCGATCAGCATCAAACCGGGGATTTGCAGCAACCAGACCACGCCCAAGGTCATCAGGCTGCGCACCACGATGGCCCCCACCGTGCCCCAAAAAATGGCTTTGCGTTGCAAGGCAGGTGGGAGGTTGCGCGCGGCCAATGCGATCAAGATGGCGTTGTCGCCGGCCAAGACCAGGTCGATCAAAACAATGGCCAGCAAAGCCGACCACCAGGGGGTAGAAAAGAGTTCCACAAAGCGCTCCAAGCACGGTCAATCACTACCCGTGGAGGCGTGCAAAAACGTGGAGGACGGGGCCAAACAACGCTTCGCCGCACCCAAGGGTGACGGATCGAAGGTCTTGCTCAGCTTGTGGTGATGCTGTTGTGTGCCCAACAAACCGGAAGCAAAGCTTCGTATTGACGATTTGTTGATCCCAATGCCCCACCAAATTTAGCAGGGCAAAAGAATGGAGCTACTCCCCATCGAGTGGGAGGCATTACACCCGGGAACCAAATCCCCCAGCAAGTCAGGGGTTTTGAGTGCGACACCTTGGCCGCCCTGACAGCAGTGCTTATTGCAGCCAGCCGCGTTTGCGAAAGTACCACATCGGCAAGACAGCGCTGGCCAGCATCAACAAAAGGGCATAGGGGTATCCCCATTCCAGTTTGAGTTCGGGCATGAATTCAAAGTTCATGCCGTAAATGCTGGCTATCAAGGTCGGCGGCAACAAGGCCACGCTGGCCACCGAGAAGATCTTGATGATCTTGTTTTGGTTGATATTGATGAAACCCACGGTGGCGTCCATCAAAAAGTTGATCTTGTCGAACAAAAAAGCGGTGTGGCTGTCAAGTGACTCGATGTCGCGCAAAATTTGGCGCGCTTCTTCAAATTGCTCGGCATTGAGCATTTTGGCGCGCATCATGAAGCTGACCGCACGCCGTGTGTCCATCACATTGCGCCGGATGCGCCCATTGAGGTCTTCCTGGCGGGCAATGGCGGCCAGCACGTCGCCGGCCAGGGCATCGGTGACATCGGCTGACAGTACCAGTTTGCCGGCTTTTTCCAACTCGTCGTAAATGCCTTCCAGGGTATCGGCGGAGTATTCGGCATCGGCGTCAAACAGTTTGAGCAGCACGTCTTTGTCGTTTTCGATCAGGCCAGGCGCCCGGCGTGCGCGCATGCGCAGCAAACGAAAAACCGGCACGTCTTCATCGTGGATGGAGAACAACACACCACGGCTCTTGAGGGCCTCATTCTGCTGGTTCAAGATAAAGGCCACCCGCACGGTGCGGGGCTCCTCTTCATTGGCGATCAAAAAGTCGCTGCGGATGTGTAACTCGCCGTTGTCTTCCTCGTAAAAACGCGCAGACTCTTCAATGTCTTCGTCCATCGCGTCTTCTGGGATGAGCAGACCAAAGTGCTGGTTGATCCAGCGTTTCTCTTCCAAAGTGGGTGACTCAAGGTCCACCCAAATGGGCTGAAAACGGGACAACTCTGCCAAGGAGTCGATCTCCTCTTGGAACAAGCGCCCATTGGCAAGGGTAAAGATATTGAGCATGGCAAAGGGTGGTGTCTGGCACCAGGTTTCGAAGGCGTTGGGGGAAGGGCAGCTTTCGAACCTCTGGCAGCGCGGCCCATGCAGGGCGACCCGTTGCGCGATGAAATCCGAAAGCTACCGACTGGGGCAGGTTTCCAAGAAGATTGCTCCGATGTTGTGCAACTTTCGATTATGTCATCGATAAGGGCCCCAAAAAGTCTTTGAACCAGGCCCTTGGGGATTGTCAGGCTCGTCGCGCGGCTCTTTTTGTCTCTGATGCCAAAAGACTTGATTTTGGGGTTCAAAGTGGTTGTCAAAACAAGGACACCGGTGCATAGTGGGATTGCCTGAGTGCGCAAACAGCCTTGGCCATGCGGGTGCTCAGAGCGACAACTTGAACCAACAGGAGACGCCATGAACTTGACGATCAGCGGTCACCATCTGGAAGTGACCCCGGCCCTGCGCAGTTATGTGACCCACAAGCTTGACCGCATCACCCGCCACTTTGATCAGGTGGTGGATGTGAAGGTGTTGTTGACGGTGGAGAAACTAAAGGAGAAAGAGCGTCGGCAACGGGCCGAATGCAACATCCACGTCAAGGGCAGCGACATGTTCGCTGAGAGCGCTCACGCCGATTTGTATGCCGCCGTCGACGATTTGGTGGACAAACTAGACCGCCAGGTGGTGCGTCACAAAGACAAGTTGCAAAGCCACCAGCACACCGCGGCCAAGCGCATCATGTAGCTGCCATTGCCGGGGCTTGGCCAGGCTGCCCCCAAAAGCGCCCCACACCAGGGGCCTTTGGAGCGAATAAACGCTGACGCTGGACCATTTGTCAGCCCAATCTGGTGGGTCGGGGATTGAAAATGCACCCGTCCAGCCTTGTGTTGGACAAAATTGACTTTCATCATGTGGCAAAAGCCCGACGCAGGTATCACAAAATATTTGGGTTTGTACCGTTGACGAGTGCATAATTCGCCACAATTTTGTGACACCCGCATGAACCGACTTTCTGCCATTCTCCCTTCCGAACAGGTTTTGGTCTGTGTGGACGTGACCAGCAAGAAACGCGCTTTTGAAGAGGCCGGGCTGTTGTTTGAAGAGCGCCATGGCATGAACCGTGCCCTTGTCGCTGACAGCTTGTTTGCCCGCGAGCGACTGGGCTCGACCGGCTTGGGTTACGGGGTGGCCATCCCGCATGGCCGCATCAAGGGCCTCAAGATTCCCATGGCTGCGGTTTTTCAACTGGCCGTGCCCATCGGTTTTGATGCCCCTGACGAGCAACCTGTGTCTTTGTTGATATTTTTGCTCGTGCCGGAGGCCTCGACCCAAAAGCACTTGGAAATCCTGTCCGAAATCGCCGAATTGCTCAGTGACAGTAGGGTGCGTGATCGCCTCAAGGCCAGCCAAGACGCTGGCGAGCTGTACCAGATTTTGTCGACATGGAAGTCGACCCAAGTGGCCTGAGCGTGGATTGCGTGTTGCCATGAATCCTTCACCACGCATTCATACAGGCGGGTACCCAGTTTGAGACCAACCGTTGTCAGCGCCGATGTCTTGTTCGAGGCGTTTCGCGAAAAGCTTGGTTGGCAATGGGTGGCAGGCACAGGCGCATCCGAGCGTCGCTTTGACGAGGTGGCGGTGCGCGCGGCCAGCTCCGGCGCCGATTTGGTGGGCTATCTCAATTACATCCATCCCTACCGCATTCAGTTGCTGGGGCAGCGCGAAGTCAGTTATTTGAGCAACTCCACGCCCGAAGACTGTGCCCGCCGGGTGGCGCGCATCGTGACATTGGAGCCGCCCGTTTTGGTTTTGGCCGATGGCCAGGCCGCGCCGCCAGCCCTGGTTTCAATGTGTGAGCGGGCCCAAATTCCAATGTTCTCCACCCTCGAGTCATCGGCTTTTGTGATCGATTTATTGCGCGCTTATCTGTCCAAGCATTTTGCCGATCGCGCTTCCATGCACGGTGTCTTCATGGACATTTTGGGATTGGGTGTGATGATCACGGGTGAGTCTGGCTTGGGCAAGAGCGAATTGGGTTTGGAGCTGATTTCACGTGGCAATGGCCTGGTGGCCGATGACGCAGTGGACATTTACCGCATCAACCAAACCACTCTGGAAGGGCGATGCCCTGACTTGTTGCAAAACCTGCTGGAGGTGCGTGGCATTGGCTTGCTCGACATCCGCGCCATCTTCGGTGAAACCGCGGTACGTCGCAAAATGCGCCTCAAACTGATCGTGCATTTGGTTCGGCGCGAAACTTTGGAGCGCGATTACGACCGATTGCCCCATGAACCGCTCACCCAAGACATCTTGGGCGTGCCGATTCTCAAGGTGGTCATACAGGTGGTGGCCGGCCGCAACATTGCGGTGTTGGTCGAAGCCGCGGTGCGTAACACCATATTGCAGTTGCGTGGCATCAATACCTATGAAGAATTTGCCGAGCGCCAGCGCAAGGCCATGCTGACCTGAGCATCAATTCGTTGTGTTGCGGTGTGGGCAAGGTTTGCGCGTGCAGTGCGCATACAAACTCAGGGAATGATCGGCAATCTGGAAGCCCTTGGAGGTGGCCACTTCGTGTTGCAAAGACTCGATTTGGGCATCGAAAAACTCTTCCACCCGCCCACAGTCCAGGCAAACCAAGTGGTCGTGGTGCTCGCCTTGGTTGAGTTCGAACACCGCTTTGCCCGACTCGAACTGGCTGCGCCGCAGCAATCCGGCTTGTTCAAACTGGGTCAGCACGCGGTAAATCGTGGCCAGGCCAATGTCGGCGCGCTCTTGCAACACCAATCGGTACACATCTTCGGCCGACATGTGGCGTTGCGCGCCCGCATGGAAAAACTCCAGGATTTTCAGCCGGGGCAGTGTGGCTTTGAGGCCAGTGCTTTTGAGATCGTCGATGTGGGCCATGGCTAAGGGGGCAGGGAGGGCCAAGCATTCAGATGCAAGCCCAAAGGCTAGAATCATTGCATGATAGCGTTTGTATCCAACCTCACCACACGGCTTTGGCGCGGTGCGGCTTGGCCTGTGGTTTTGTGGGCCTGTGCGTGCATGGGTTTGTCGGGCTGCGAAACCGCCAACCGCACTGCAGAGCGCACCATCACCGCACTCACACCCTATCGTTTTGACGTGGTGCAAGGCAATTTCGTTTCCAAAGAACAGGTGCAATTGCTGCAAAAAGGCATGAACCGGCGCCAAGTGCGTGATATTTTGGGGACCCCGTTGGTGGCCAGTGTGTTCCATGCCAACCGCTGGGACTATGCCTTCACTTTGCGCCGACAAGGGGCACAGCCACAGCAGCGCAAGCTCAGTGTCTTTTTTGAAGGTGATGCCTTGCTGAGATATGAGGCCGATGACTTGCCCACCGAGGCCGAGTTCGCCGCCCGCATCGATAACCGGCGCATTGACATCAAAGTGCCCAAGCTTGAGGCCAGCGAGGCTGAATTGAGCAAGTTCAAACCCAAGTCGCCTGCGGCCCCGCCCCCGAGCAACGACGCGCCCGTGAGCATGAGCTACCCACCCTTGGAGCCCAGCCAGCGCTGAGTCGACCTCCCATGGACAAGCCTCATACCCCTTTGCGCATTGCCGTGGCCGGCGCCAGTGGGCGCATGGGCCACATGTTGATCGAGGCGGTTCTGAACGACCCGAATGCCCAACTGGTGGGTGCCTTGGATATGGCCACCAGCCCAGCCTTGGGCAGCGATGCCACTGCTTTCTCAGGCCGCGCCTGTGGTGTGAACATAACGGCCGACCTGCGCAAAGGCTTGGCACAGGCGCAGGTGCTGATCGACTTCACCCGGCCCGAGGGCACCATGGCCCATGCCCAGGTGTGCGCTGACTTGGGTGTGCACATGGTGATTGGCACCACAGGTTTCAGCGACGAACAAAAGCAGTTGATCGCACATACCGCCGAGCGCATCGCCGTGGTCATGGCCCCCAATATGAGCGTGGGGGTCAATGTCACCCTCAAGTTGCTGGCGCTGGCCGCTCAAGCCATGGCCACCGGTTACGACATTGAAATCATCGAGGCCCACCACCGCCATAAAGTCGATGCCCCGTCTGGCACGGCCCTCAAGATGGGTGAGGTGGTGGCCCAAGCCATGGGGCGGGATCTCAAAGAATGCGCGGTCTATGCGCGCGAAGGCCACACTGGCGAGCGCCTTCCCTCCAGCATTGGTTTTGCCACCATCCGAGGTGGTGACATCGTGGGTGACCACACGGTGTTGTTTGCCGGCACCGGCGAGCGCATCGAAATCACCCACAAATCCTCCAGCCGCGCCACCTACGCCCAAGGCAGCATGCGCGCGGCCTGGTTCTTGGCCGCCCAACGCCATGGTCTGTACGACATGTTCGATGTGCTGAACCTGCGATAGAGGTGGTTGTGCACCCGTGGTGGGTTCCCGCAGATGCCGTTGCCGGTGCGGTGCTGGGCCTGTTGCTGGCGGCTTCGATGGGCTCTTGGGCGATCATCTTGGGCCAAACCTGGCGCTTGCGTCGCGCACAAACCGACCTCCAACTCTCCCAGGCCTTGTTCTGGCAAGCCTCCGATTGGCCGCAAGCGGTGCAGGTGCTGAGCGATAGTGAAAAAGAGGGTTTGTTGCGCAGCTTGGCTCAGGCCATGCGGCCACCCTTGTCTGGCACCTTGGCCGCCAGCGCAGCATTGCCTGCGCAAAAAGAGCGTGCACTGCGCGATGCTTTGCGCCTGGCCAGCGCCCGCTTGCACCAAGGGCTTACTTTTTTGGCCACCGTCTCGGCCAGCGCGCCGTTTGTCGGTTTGTTGGGAACTGTCTGGGGCTTGCGTCGCGCCATGCTGGGCATAGAGCTTGGTGCATGGTCGAGTCTGGAGCGGTTATCGGTGCCCGTGGGTGAGGCGCTGCTGATGACCGCCCTGGGATTGATGGTGGCCATACCGGCCTTGGTGGCTTACAACACCTTGTCGCGCTGGGCCCGGCAACTCGATGCCGAACTGGAAGGCTTTGCCCACGACTTACTGGCGCTGGGCACACAGCCAGCGGATTGAGACAAGGTCATGGCTTTCGCCCGCCTCCAGCATGCCCAACGGGACGATGCGCCCATCAGCGACATCAATGCCACCCCATTGGTCGATGTGTTCTTGGTGCTATGGGTCATCTTCATGCTGTATGCCCCCTTGGAATTGGCGCATTTGCCGCTGGAATTGCCCCAAGCCTCCGGTGGCAACGAACCCCTTAAGGCACCCGCAGGGGTGATGGTCGATCTCGATGCCCAGGGGCGATTGCATTGGCAGGGCCGGGTGGTGGGTCAAGCCGAGTTACTGGCGGCTTTGCAGAACCTTCACGCGCAGCCTGGCATCACACGCTTGCAATTGCGGGCCGATCAAGCCACCGCTTATGGACAGGTGGTCGCGTTGATGGCTGCTTTGCAAGCCCAGGGCTGGGTCAATATGGACTTGGTGGTGCGCCCTTTAAAGCCGGCTTGAGCCCCCCAGACCTTGCCGCCATGGGCCGCTGGTTTGCATTCGGGCCCTGCGCCTAAAATCGATCATCTCCCCACCCCTGCGGCAAACTTGGCAGGGGTTTCTCATTGAGCCCCATGCAAGACACCTACCTCCCCCAAGACGTTGAAGCCGCGGCCCGAGCCGAATGGACCGCAGGCGACGTCTACCGTGTCACCGAAGACACCAGTCGCCCCAAGTACTACGCCTGTTCCATGCTGCCTTACCCCAGCGGCAAATTGCACATGGGCCATGTGCGCAACTACACCATCAATGACATGCTCACGCGCCACCTGCGCATGAAGGGCTACAACGTGTTGATGCCCATGGGCTGGGACGCATTCGGCCTGCCTGCAGAAAACGCAGCCTTGAAACATGGTGTGCCGCCTGCCCAGTGGACCTTCGACAACATCGCTTACATGAAAAAACAGATGCAGGCGATGGGCTTGGCCATCGACTGGTCTCGCGAAGTGGCCACCTGTGACGCGAGCTACTACAAGTGGAACCAGTGGTTGTTTTTGAAGATGCTGGACAAAGGCATCGCCTACCGCAAAACCCAGGTGGTCAACTGGGACCCGGTGGACCAAACCGTGCTCGCCAACGAGCAAGTGATCGACGGCAAGGGCTGGCGCACCGGTGCGGTGGTGGAAAAGCGCGAGATCCCGGGCTACTACCTGAAGATCTCCGATTACGCACAAGAATTGCTCGACCATGTGCAAATTGGCAACCCAAAAGCCACGTTGAACGGATGGCCCGACAAAGTGCGGTTGATGCAGGAAAACTGGATCGGCAAGAGCGAGGGTGTGCGCTTTGCCTTCACCCACGACATCCGTGGTGCTGATGGCCAGTTGATCCAAGACGGGCGCATGTTCGTGTTCACCACGCGTGCCGACACCATCATGGGCGTGAGCTTTTGCGCGGTGGCCCCCGAGCACCCCCTGGCGCTGCATGCGGCTGCGTCCAATCCGAAGTTGGCGGCGTTCTTGGAAGAATGCAAAGAGGGCGGCACCACCGAGGCCGAGTTGGCGGTGAAAGACAAGGTGGGCATGCCCACGGGCTTGTTCGTCACCCACCCGCTCACCGGCGCACAAGTGGCGGTGTGGGTGGGCAACTATGTGCTCATGAGTTACGGCGATGGCGCGGTCATGGGCGTGCCGGCGCATGATGAACGCGATTTTGCGTTTGCCCTGAAATACCAGTTGCCGATCCAGCAAGTGGTGGCGGTCAACGGTTCAACTTTCAACGACCAAGCTTGGCAAGACTGGTATGCCACCAAAGACGGCGTGTGCATCAACTCCGGCGCGCTCAACGGTCTGCGTTTCAAAGACGCGGTGAACCAAGTCGCCGACCTGCTGCAAGCCAAAGGCCTGGGCGAGAAGAAAACCACCTGGCGTTTGCGCGACTGGGGTGTGAGCCGCCAGCGCTACTGGGGCACACCGATCCCCATCATCCATTGTGACGAGCATGGCGCGGTGCCGGTGCCTGAACAAGACCTGCCCGTGGAGCTGCCGACAGACTGCATCCCCGACGGTTCGGGCAACCCGCTTCACCAGCACGCCGGTTTCCACCAGGGCGTGGTGTGTCCCACTTGCGGCAAACCCGCTCGACGCGAAACCGACACCATGGACACCTTTGTCGATTCGTCCTGGTACTTCATGCGTTATTGCGACCCGACCAACACCGACGCGATGGTGGCCGAAGGCACGCAGTATTGGATGCGCGACGCCCAGCACGCCACCGGCGGCAGCGGCATGGACCAGTACATCGGCGGCATCGAGCACGCCATCTTGCACCTGCTGTATGCGCGGTTTTGGACCAAGGTGATGCGCGATTTGGGCTTGGTGAACGTGGACGAGCCCTTCACCAAACTCTTGACGCAGGGCATGGTGCTCAACCACATCTATTCCCGCCGCACGGCCAAGGGCGGCAAAGATTATTTTTGGCCGCACCACGTGGAGCATGTGCTGGACGACAGCGGCAAAGTGGTGGGTGCCCAGCTGAAAAACCCCGCCGACAGCGGTGACGGCAAATTGCCCGTGGGCACGCCCATCGACTACGAGGGCGTGGGCACCATGTCCAAGTCCAAGAACAATGGCGTGGACCCTCAAGACCTGATTGAGCGCTACGGTGCCGACACCGCCCGCCTCTACACCATGTTCACCGCACCGCCCGAGGCCACCTTGGAGTGGAACGACTCGGCGGTGGAAGGCAGTTTCCGTTTCTTGCGCCGTGTCTGGCAATTCGCTCACCAGCACGCAGCCGCCTTGCGCGCTGGTTTGTTGGTTGACCGCAGCCAAGAAGTCAGTTTTGACAAGGCTGCGAAAGACCTGCGGCGCGACATCCACACGATCTTGAAGCAAGCCAATTACGACTACGAGCGCATGCAATACAACACCGTGGTATCGGCGCTGATGAAAATGCTCAACACCTTGGAACATGTCAAGCTGAGCGACAGCGCCCGCGACAGTGCGGCGCTGGCCGAATGCTTCTCCATCTTGCTGCGGGTGCTCTACCCCGTGTGTCCGCACATCGCCTATTTCCTGTGGGGCGAGTTGGGCTATGCCCAGTGCTGCGGTGGTTTGTTGGACGTGGCCTGGGCCGAGGTGGACGAATCCGCCTTGGTGCGCGACGAAATTGAACTCATGCTGCAAGTCAACGGGAAGTTGCGCGGCGCTGTCTCGGTGCCCGCCAGCGCCAGCCAAGCAGACATCGAGCAAGCGGCATTGGCCAGCGAGGCCTTCCAAAAACAAGCGCAAGGCGCTGCACCGAAAAAGGTCATCGTGGTGCCGGGTCGTTTGGTCAATTTGGTGCTGTGATGGATGTCTTTATGCGCCGAATGTTTTTGCGCGGGGTCTGCGTCCCTTTTGCCGCCCTGTCGTTGGTTGCTTGCGGCTTCCAACTGCGCTCGACGCAAAAGTTTCCCTTCAAAACCATGTACACCGGCCCGATCTTCGGCTCTCCCCTGCTGATCGATTTGTCGCGCCAGGTCGCTGGCACTGGCGGGGTGGAGATCATCACCGATCAGCGCCAAATCGAACGCGCCGAGGTGATTTTTGAGTTGTTGCAAGAGCAGCGCGAAAAAGTGGTGGCTGGGCGCACCTCTTCGGGCTCGGTGCGTGAGTTCTTGCTGCGCACCAGTTTGCGATTTCGCTTGCGCACCCGCGAAGGCAAAGAGTTGATTCCTGACACCTTGCTGTTGGCCACCAACGACATCAGCTACAACGAGACCCTGGCCCTGTCCAAGGACCAGGAGGAGCAAATGCTCTACCGCAACATGGGCATTGATTTGGTGGGCCAAATCGTGCGCCGCATGGCTGCTTTGCCCAGCCTGTGAGTGGCCCAGCCTGAGCGACCCAATCATGCAAATCCCTGCCCATCAGCTCAGCGCTCATCTGGCCAAAGGTTTGCGCAGCTTGTATGTGTTGCATGGCGACGAGCCATTGCTGGTGCAAGAGGCGGCCGATGCCATTCGTGCTGCAGCGCGTACACAAGGCTTTACCGAACGCAGTGTGTTTACTGTTGCTGGCGCGCATTTTGATTGGGCCGAGGTGTTGGCCAGTGGCGCTTCGATGGGTTTGTTTGGCGATCGCTTTTTGGTCGAGTTGCGCATACCTTCGGGCAAGCCCGGCAAAGAAGGGGCGCATGCCTTGCAGCAGTTGGCCCATCGCGCCGCCAACAGCGCCGATGTGCTCACCTTGGTCAGTTTGCCCCGCCTGGACAAGGCCAGCAAAACCAGCGCCTGGTTCGAGGCCTTGTCGGGCTCGGGGGTGGAGATGGCCTTGGAAACCATAGAGCGGGCCGCCTTGCCCACCTGGATCGCTCAACGCATGGCGAAGAACGGTCAGCGGGTGGAAGCGGGCGAAGCGGGCCAGCGCTGTTTGCAGTTTTTTGCCGACAAAGTGGAGGGCAATTTGCTCGCCGCCCATCAAGAGGTGCAAAAGCTGGCCTTGTTGTATCCGCCGGGTGAACTCACCCAGGCACAGGTAGAGAGCGCGGTGCTGGATGTGGCCCGCTTCAATGTGTTCAAGCTGACCGAGGCCGCCTTGGCCGGACAAACCGCGCGGGTGCAGCGCATGCTCGAAGGTTTGCAGGCCGAGGGTGTGGCCGCCGTGTTGGTGCACCACACCCTGGCCGAGGACATCCGCAACCTCAAGCGCATCCAACAGGCGGTGCAGGCGGGTCGTCCCCTCCCCTTGGCCCTGCGCGAGATGCACATCTGGGGCGTCAAGGAGCGTTTGTTCGAGCGCATCGTGCCGCAAATGCCAGCCCCGGCGATGGACCGTTTGCTATGGGCGGCGCACCAAGTCGACGGCATTGTCAAAGGCTTGCGTGTGGCTGCCTGGCCGCACGATCCGTGGCAAGCCTTGCAACGCCTGGCCATGATGCTCACCCGCCAGTGCCGCCCCCGCTGAATTTTTTCTCCCCTGATCAATACACAGAAAGAGGGTTTTTTGCAGCCTGAAAGGACATCATGAACGGTGCTGAAAGTTGGGTCCAAAGCCTGCCGGCCCGTTTTTGATTGAATTTCAGATTTGAAATTTGCGACACTATGGGTTTGTATATTCACAAGGGTTAGCCCATGAAATCAAATCTGTTTCGCTGGCTTTGGCTCGGCTTGGTCGGCCTGTCTTTGGCAGGTACGGTGGGCGCGCAGCCCTTTCCCAACAAGCCGGTCAAGATCATCGTCACTTTCCCGCCGGGTGGCACGCCCGACATTTATGGCCGGGTGCTGGCCCAAGAGCTGGGCACGCTGTGGAAGCAGTCGGTGGTGGTGGAAAACAAAACCGGTGCCAGCGGCACGATTGGCACCGACTTTGTGGCCAAGGCCGCACCCGATGGCTACACCTTGTTGTTTGCGGCCGACGCATCCATCACCATCGCGCCCAATCTTTACACCAACATCCCCTACAACCCCATCCGGGATTTGAGCCCAATTGCCAACGTCATCACCGGCCCGTTTGTGATGCTGGCTTATCCGGGCTTTCCGGCCAATGATGTGAAAGAGCTGATCGCCTTGGCCAAAAAGCAGCCCGGCAAAATCAGCTACGCATCCAGCGGACCGGGTGGCCAGCAGCATTTGTCGGGCGAAATGCTCAAGAGCATGGCTGCGGTGGACATTGCACACATCCCCTACAAAGGTTTTGGCCAAGGGGTCAACGATGTGATGGCCGGCCATGTGCCCTTGATTTTTGGGGGTATCACCGCTTCCATCCAACTCACCCAGGGCGGCAAGCTCAAGGCCTTGGGCGTGACCAGTGCCAAGCGGGCCAAAGCCCTGCCCAATGTGCCCGCCATTGCCGAGGTCTTGCCCGGCTTCAAAATCGAGGCCTGGTATGGCCTGATGGGGCCCAAAGGCCTGCCTGCCGATGTGGTGAAAAAAATCAATGCCGATGTGCTCACCATATTGAAGCGGCCTGACTTTCTGGCCAAACTCAGCGCCGATGCCATCGAACCAGTGGGCGGCAGTCCGGAAGATTTTGCCGCGCAAATTGCGTCTGATTTGAAAGATTGGTCGCAGTTGCTCAAGTCCATCAACCTCAAAATGGATTGATCCAAGCCCATGAATGCCGTCACCGTTGCCGAACTCATGCGCACCCTGGGCCTGCAAGCGCGCTGCGCGGCAGCGGGCATGGCGCGGGCTTCGGCGGCGCAAAAGGCACTTGCATTGCGGGTGCTGGCGCGGCTGCTGCGCGAACACACGCAAGCCTTGCAAACCGACAACGCCAAAGACCTGGCCCGCGCCCAAGCCGCCGGTTTGGCCGAGCCCATGGTCGATCGCCTCAAGCTTTCCCCCCAAACGCTGGATACCTGCGCCGTGGGCTGCGAGCAGTTGGCTTCCATGCCCGACATCATTGGCAGCATCAGCGGCATGAGCCAGCAGCCCAGTGGCATCCGCGTGGGTCAAATGCGCGTACCCATTGGCGTGTTTGGCATGATTTACGAGAGCCGCCCCAACGTCACCATCGAGGCCGCGTCACTGGCCATCAAAAGCGGCAACGCCTGCATCTTGCGCGGCGGCTCCGAGGCCATCGACTCCAACAAAGCGCTGGCCGCGCTGGTGCAACAGGCCTTGGCCGAAGCGGGCTTGCCCACCGACGCGGTACAACTCGTGCCCACCACCGACCGCGCCGCGGTGGGTGAACTCATCACCATGCCCCAGTATGTGGACGTGGTCATTCCGCGTGGCGGCAAAGGCTTGATCGAGCGCATCAGCCAAGACGCCAAGGTGCCGGTCATCAAGCATTTGGACGGCAACTGCCATACCTATGTGGACGACCCCTGCGACTTGCACATGGCACTCACCGTGGTGGACAACGCCAAAACCCAAAAATACAGCCCTTGCAACGCCACCGAAAGCCTGTTGGTGGCACGTGGCGTGGCGGCAGCGTTTTTGCCGTGCATAGCCCAGGTGTTTGCCGACAAAGGCGTCGAGATGCGCTGCTGCCCCGAGAGCAAGGCGCTACTGTCAAATGTGAAAGGCGCGGTGCTGAAAGACGCCACCGAGCAAGATTGGTTCGAGGAGTATTTGGCGCCCATCATCAGCATCAAGGTGGTGGACGGTTTGGACGCGGCCATTGCCCACATCAACCACTACAGCAGCCACCACACCGACGCCATCCTGACGCTGAACCATGTGCACAGCCAGCGATTCCTGCGCGAGGTCGATTCGGCCAGCGTCATCGTCAACGCCAGCACCCGTTTTGCCGATGGCTTTGAGTACGGTTTGGGGGCTGAGATTGGTATTTCGACCGACAAATTCCATGCGCGTGGACCGGTGGGCATCGAGGGCCTGACCTCGCTGAAGTACGTGGTCTTGGGGGCGGGCGAAGTGCGGGTTTGAGGTTGCTCAATCGTTTTGCAGTCGCCGCATCAATTCAACCAGACCCATCGCTTGTGTCCCATAGCGCATGGGAAAGCTGTCCGTTCCGGGGTACACCACATGGCGTTGCGTGACACCTAAGTCATCACACGCAATCTCAAATCCTTTGCTCAAACTGGGCGCAGTGGATCGTTTGATTTCAATGGCCATCCAGGGCTTTCCACCACGCTCAAGCAACAAGTCAATTTCGGCACCCGCATGCGTTCGATAGGTATAGGGCGTGGCCTTTTGGCCTGCTGCAGCCAATAGGTTGTCAATGCAAAAACCTTCATAGCTCATGCCGCACACGGGATGCCCCGCCAAGTCGTGCAAAGTCTCCAAGCCCAGCAGTGCATGGACCAAGCCGCTGTCACGCACATACACCTTGGGGGCTTTGACCAAGCGCTTGCCGGTGTTGCCACTCCAAGGACGCAAGCGGCGCACCAATTGCAAATCCACCATCAAATCGATGTAACGGTCCAAAGTGGGGCTGCTGACACCCAAGCCGCTGGCCAAGCGGCTTTGTTGCAACAAAGCGCCTTGTTGATGGGCCAGCATGGTCCACAGACGGCCCACAGTTTCAGCGGGCAGACGAGGCGCAAACATGGGCACATCGCGTTGCAAATAACTGCGCGCAAAATCCTCGCGCCAATGCAAGCTGCTGGCATCATTGGCGGCCAGCAAGCTTTCGGGAAAACCGCCGCGCAGCCAAAGGGTGTCCAAGTTGTTGGGCGCCCATTCCAGTGCTTGTAGGGGTCCTAAATCCACATGGGCGACCCGACCTGCCAGCGTCTCGCTGCTTTGTTGCATCAAATCCAGCGAGGCTGAACCCAGCAGCAAAAAATGACCAAAGCGCTGTCCTGTTCGACGACGCTCATCAATGATGCCGCGCAAGACGTCGAACACGCCGGGCAGGCGGTGTATTTCATCCATGATCACCAACTTGCTGCCTTGGGCGCGTAAAAAAGCATCGGCATCGTCCAGTCGCAGCCGGTCGGCGGGGCGCTCTAAATCCAGATAAGTGCTGCCACCAGGCCATTGATTGGCCAATTGCAGGGCCAAGGTGGTTTTGCCCACCTGTCGTGGCCCCAGCAAAACCACGGCAGGGGATTCTTGCAAGCGCGTGGTCAAAGTTGTAAGAAGATGGCGATTTATCATCATTGAAATTTTAACGTGCAACTTTAAAAAATCAATATTGAATCTGAATACGTTAATCCTGATAAATTACTATCGCCCCGTTGTCAGTCCCCCTCTGGCGCAGACCTTTCCTGTAAACCCACATGGCCCCAAGCATCTGAAATACCAAGGGGGTGAATCACCCCGTTGCTTGAAGCTGTCAGAATCGCATCCACATCCAATAATGACTCTGACAAATACCCCATGGTTCCTCACCTCATCACCGCGCTGACCGGCCCTATTAACGAACTCGAGCAGCGCATCCTCGACTCCATGCCCGCCATTGAGCGCTGGTTTCGCATGGAGTGGATGGAGCACACGCCCCCGTTTTACACCTCGGTGGACATACGCAATGCAGGTTTCAAACTCGCCCCGGTGGACACCAACCTTTACCCTGGCGGCTGGAACAACCTCACCCCCGAAATGTTGCCCCTGGCGGTGCAAGCGGCCATGGCCGCCATCGAGAAAATTTGCCCCGAAGCGCGCAACCTGTTGCTCATCCCTGAGAACCACACGCGCAACACCTTTTACTTGAGCAATGTGGCCCAGCTGGCGCGCATCTTCAATATGGCGGGTTTGAATGTGCGCATCGGCTCGATCAACCCCGAGATCAAAGAGGACACAGTCATTGATTTGCCCAACGGTGAAACGGTCAAACTCGAACCCGTCATTCGCAGCAAAACCCGCTTGGGCCTGAAAGACTTTGACCCATGTACGATTTTGCTCAACAACGACTTGAGCGCTGGTATTCCCGGTATTTTGGAAGACTTGCACGAACAGTTTTTGCTGCCCCCGCTGCATGCGGGCTGGTGTGTGCGGCGCAAAAGCCAGCACTTTGCCTGTTACGAGGAGGCTGCCAAGCGCTTTGGCAAATTGCTGGGCATAGACCCCTGGTTGATCAACCCCATGTTCAACCAGTGTGGCGAAGTCGATTTCAACGAAAGCGCAGGCTTGGAGTGTTTGCGCAGCAATGTGGACATCTTGTTGACCAAAATCAGACGCAAGTTCAAAGAGTACGGCATCAATGAAAAGCCGTTTGTGGTGGTCAAAGCCGACAATGGGACTTACGGCATGGGCATCATGACAGTGCGCGATGTCAAAGACCTGGAGGCGCTCAACCGCAAAACCCGCAACAAGATGAGCGTCATCAAAGACGGTCAATCGGTCAATGAGGTCATCATCCAAGAAGGCGTGCTCACCAATGAGCGCATCAACGCCGCCGTTGCCGAGCCGGTGATCTATATGATGGACCGCTATGTGGTGGGCGGCTTCTACCGTGTCCATGCCGAGCGCGGCGTGGACGAAAACTTGAATGCACCCGGGTCGAGCTTTGTGCCCCTGGCCTTTGAGCAAAGCGCCCACATGCCCCAACCTGGCCTCAAGGCCGGGGCCAGTGTGCCCAACCGCTTCTACATGTATGGTGTGATCGGTCGTTTGGCCATGTTGGCGGCCAGTTACGAGCTCGAAACCACCGACCCTGACGCAGAAATTTACGACTAAGGCAGTAGTTGATGACATTTAGAGTCGTCAGACGGACAAAAAGCCGTTTGAACGGCTGAGAAACTCGCATAATGCCGACCTTGCTGGCCTTTGCGCGAATCTTTCATGCAACATCAAAAATCTTCTCTGGCTACCCTGACCCTGGGCGCCATCGGTGTGGTCTACGGCGACATTGGCACCAGTGTCTTGTATGCGGTCAAAGAGGTTTTTGGATCAGGCCATGTGGCTTTCACGCCCGACAACGTATATGGCATTTTGTCCATCTTTTTTTGGACGCTGACCATCATTGTTTCGCTCAAATACGTGACGTTGGTGCTGCGCGCTGACAACAACGGCGAGGGCGGGTTGGTGGCCATGTTGGCGCTGGCTTCGCAGTCGGTCAAGGACAGGCCTCAACTGCGCCGGGTCTTGTTGGTGGTGGGCATTTTTGGCACCTGTTTGTTTTACGGCGACGGGGTGATCACCCCGGCCATATCGGTGCTGTCGGCGGTGGAGGGCTTGGAGGTGATTTCACCAGCCTTCACCAAGTACGTGGTACCGCTGACCTTGTTGATCTTGTTTGGCTTGTTTGCGGTTCAAAAACATGGCACCAGTGGCATCGGCAAACTGTTTGGTCCCATCACCTTGGTCTGGTTCTTCACGATTGCGTTGCTGGGGCTTTATCACATCGCCACCGAGCCCATGATTTTGTGGGCCCTCAGTCCGCACCATGCCATCCGCTTTATTTGGAACGACCCGGGCACCACGTTCATCATCTTGGGCGCGGTGGTGTTGTGCGTGACCGGTGGCGAGGCGCTGTATGCCGACATGGGCCACTTTGGCAAAAAACCGATCCGCCTGGCCTGGTTCTCGGTGGTCATGCCCGCGCTGACCCTGAATTATTTTGGCCAGGGTGCCTTGCTGCTCAACAACCCTGAAGCAGTGAAAAACCCCTTCTTCATCATGGCCCCGGATTGGTTGCTATTTCCCCTGGTGATCTTGGCCACCGCCGCGACCGTGATTGCCTCGCAAGCCTTGATCTCGGGGGCATTCAGCGTGACCAAGCAGGTGATTCAGTTGGGTTTTGTGCCGCGTTTGCAGGTGATGCACACGAGCGTGCGAGACACGGGTCAAATCTACATTCCCTTCGTCAACTGGGGATTGTTTGTGGCGATTGTGTTGGCGGTGGCTTTGTTCAAGTCGTCGAGCAATTTGGCCGCTGCCTACGGCATTGCGGTTTGCACCGACATGCTGATCACCACCGTGCTGACGTTTTTTGTCATCCGCTTCAGCTGGAAGTACCCCCTGTGGCTGTGCGTTGCTGCAACCAGTTTCTTCTTTATGGTGGACTTGGCGTTTTGGGCCTCCAACTTGCTGAAATTGTTCGAAGGTGGCTGGTTTCCCCTGGTGATTGGCGCACTGATTTTGTTGCTCATGCTGACCTGGCGCGATGGCCGCGAACTGCTCAGCAGCAAATTGCGCGACGACGCCATCGATTTGCGATCCTTTTTGGACTCGGTGTTCACAGCACCGCCTGCTCGGGTGTCGGGCACAGCGGTTTTTTTAACCGCTGACCCTGGTGTGGTGCCCAATGCCTTGTTGCACAACCTCAAGCACAACAAAGTGCTGCATGCACAAAACCTGTTTGTCACGGTGCGCAACCATGAGGTGCCTTGGATCGGTTTGGACAAACGCATCGAGACCGAGTCGCTGGGCCATGATTGCTGGCAAGTGACCATCCATTACGGCTTCAAAAACGACCCCGATGTGCCACTCGCCCTGAGCCTGATGCATGGGCGCGGCTGTGACCTCGAGCCCATGAACACCAGTTACTTTTTATCGCGTGACAGCATTGTGCCCACGGTCAACGGCGAGATGGCGCAGTGGCGCGAAAAATTGTTCGCGCAAATGCACCTCAATGCCAGTGCGGCGGCCGACTTCCTGAAGTTGCCCAGCAACTCGGTGGTAGAGCTGGGCAGCAAGATCGAAATTTGACCGCCCCTGACTTGCTGCGGCCTGCCAAGCTCGATCGCCATGGACCTCTTATTTGTTGCCGATCCGCTCACGTCTTTCAAGATCCACAAAGACAGCACCTTTGTGATGATGCGCGAAGCCCAGCGCCGCGGTCACGCCATTTGGGCCTGTCAAACGCAAAACCTGTCTTGGCAAAGCGGTGGCGTGGTGCAAGCGCCCGTGCAACACATCGTGTTGCAAGACAATGGTGACAACTGGTTTGTGGTGCGTGACAGCGCTGTGCGCCCCTTGCACAGCATGGGGGCGGTGGTGATGCGCAAAGACCCTCCATTTGACAGCGAGTTTTTTTACGCCACCCATTTGCTCGAGCGGGCCGAACGCGAAGGCGCACGCGTGTTCAACAAGCCAGCGGCCTTGCGCGATCACCCGGAAAAGCTCGCCTTGATGGAGTTTGCCCAATACGCCAGCCCCACCTTGGTCACCCGCAGCGCGCAAGATGTGCGCGACTTTCATGCCCTGCACCAAGACATCATCTTGAAGCCGCTCGACGGCATGGGCGGCATGGGCATTTTTCGGGCGCGCGCCGATGGCCTGAATCTGGGCGCCATCATTGAAACCCTCAATCGCGATGGGGCCCAAAGCCTGATGGTGCAAAAGTTCATCCCGGCCATTGCACAAGGTGACAAACGGGTGCTGGTCATTGGTGGGCGGGCCGTGCCTTTTGCGCTGGCGCGCATCCCCCAAGGTGGCGAGGTGCGGGGCAACTTGGCCGCTGGCGGCAAGGGGGTGGCGCAACCGCTGAGCGCACGCGATCAGGCAATCGCCGCTGACCTGGGCCCCGCATTGGCCCAGCGCGGGCTGCTGTTGGTGGGCCTGGATGTGATTGGCGAATGCCTGACCGAAGTCAATGTGACCAGCCCCACCTGTTTTCGGGAAATCATGGACCAAACCGGCTTTGACGTGGGTGCGATGTTCTTGGATGCGCTGGAACAAGCGATTGGTTGACGCGCCCAACAAATCAACAAAATTGACGAGGCCCTGCATGGCGCATCCGTGCACAATCTGCACCCTGGTCGCGTCATGCTCATACTGCCCGAATTTCCTCCCACGCTGGAAGCCGCACACAGCCGATTGGCGGCTGTGAAGGTGCACGATTACGCACGCACCCGCCATTCGCTTGGCGGCGCGGTCACCCAACTCTCGCCCTACATCACCCATGGCTATCTGAGCCTGCCCGAAGTGGTGCGCCCCTTGGTGGCCCGCTACCGCATCGGTGTGCAGCACCGATTGGTGCATGAATTGGGTTGGCGCGAATATGCGCAACATTTGTATGCCCATTTGGGAGATGCCATGGGTCAGCAAAGTTTGTACCCAGGTCCCTTGAAGGAAAGCGATTTCAAAGCCGAATTGCCGCTGGATGTGCGCCACGCTGCCACCGGCATTGCCGCCATCGATATGGCGGTCAATATGTTGTACAACTGTGGATACCTGCACCACCAGGCACGCCAGTGGCTGGCCAGTTACATCGTGCATGTGCGCAAAATTGACTGGCGCGTGGGGGCCCAATGGATGCAAGGTCATTTGATCGACGGCGACTTGGCCAGCAACTGGCTCAACTGGCAACGGGTGGCCGGCTTGGCCGGAGATCCACCCTGGGTGTTCAATGCCGACACCATTGCCCGTCATGCCAGCGCAGAGTGGCACAGCCGTGGCTCGATGATCGACAAGCCCTTAGAGATGATGGAGATCATGGCCCATAACCCCGCCTCATTCACCATCTCGGAGGCCATCAAGCGCATCCCTTGGGCGATGTCCGAGCCCGAATTGCTGCGCCAACCGCCGGCATTGCTGCAGTGGCAAGCCCCCGATGCCAGTGCATGGGCTGGGCGCGATGTGTGGTTGGTGCATCCCTGGTCGATGGGGGCTTTACCCGCCGACCTGCCACCTGGTGCGGTGGCCGTCGGCCTGTGGTGCGAGGAATGGATGCAAGACATGCCTTGGAGTTTTCGGCGTTGGATGTTTGTGGCCCAGCGCATGGGCGTGATCACATCGGTGTGTGCATTTGGTTCGGCCGCCGTGTGGCAAGTCGCACTGGCCCAGGCCCAAACCGTGGCTTGTTGGGACCATCCGCGCTTGCCTGCTTGGGATGGATTGTCAGTGGTGCGCAGAGCCCCACAGCGCTTGTTTAAAAGTTTGGATGAGCCTTGCTTGTCGTTTGCCAAGTGGTGGCAACAGGTCTCGCGTGGCGTGCGCCACTTCCGTCACTTGGGCGTTTGATCGGCTTCGCTGTCCACAGGGGCAGGCCGGACACCAGTCACAAAATGCTGGGTATCGCCAAAACAGCTGGGCAGGCCTTTGTGCTGTGCGTATTCGAGCACCACTTTTTGGCCAATGCGGGTGTTGATCTGGTCCACCACTGCCGGGTCGCGCACAGTGAAGGCAAACTTCTCTGGCACGGCTGGCACCACAGACAGGGCACGCACTTGCTCGCCCTCCCAGGTTTTGCAGACCCAGCCCTTGTGGGAAATTTTTTGCACGAAGCCCACGCTTTCGCCACGCGAATATGCAAAGTGATAAGCGGCATACAAATAAGCCACGATCAACAGCAGCGCGGCCACACTCAGCCACAGCAAAGTGCGAACCAACTGCAAAACCCATCGGCGCAGGGTTTGAAAGACGTGGTCAATGGTGTTGGTCATACAGTCATGGTAGCGCAGGACCCGTCACCCCAGCGCGCCTGGGTGTGATGAAATCACCCATTGGCGGTGGGTATCCCCCTGCGCATCGCCATCAACAGGGCTTGGCATGAAAAAATTTGCAATCGGTGCGTTGACTTTGGCCTTGGGAGCCGTGGTGGTGTTGCTTGCGCTGTGGCATGCTGGATTACCCCAGCGCGATGGCAAGCTGACCGTGAGCGGTTTAAGCGCCACCGTCCAAGTGCATTACGACGACTTTGGCGTGCCTCACATTCAGGCGCAAAACGACAGTGATTTGTACCGGGCCCTGGGCTTTGTGCATGCCCAAGACCGTTTGTTCCAAATGGAGGTGTTGCGCCGCCTGGCCAAGGGCGAGCTGGCCGCAATCCTGGGGCCCAAACTGCTGGATACCGATCGCATATTCCGCACCCTGGGTTTGCGCCAGTATGCCGAGCAAGCCGCCGCCCGTTTAGATCTGGACAGCCCAGCCGGTCAGGCCATGCAGGCTTATTTGGACGGTATCAACCAATTCCAAAGCAGCCGGCCATTGCCGCTGGAGTTTCACCTGCTGCGCATCCAGCCCCAGGCCTTCACCGTGGCAGACTGTTTCAGTGTCGCGGCCTACATGGCCTACAGTTTTGCCGCAGGCTTTCGCACCGAGCCGGTGCTGTCCCACATCAACGATGAGCTGGGCCCTGCTTACAGCGCTTTGTTTGATCGGCCCTGGCAAAGCGATGGGGTATGGCGCCAGCCTGCGGCGGTCCCCCTGAGCGCGCCGCCAGTGGCCTTGGCCCAGCAAGCCGATCGCACCGATTCAGGCCATGTCGCCACACCCGAGGTGCGCGATGCCCTGCAATGGCTGCGCTGGTCACAATCGGCCATGGATGTGGCGGGCTTGCCCGTGCTGGAAGGCAGCAATGCCTGGGCCATTTCGGGCCAACGCACTGCCAGTGGTCGGCCTTTGTTGGCCGGAGATCCGCACATCGCTTATGCCGTTCCCGCGGTTTGGTATGAGGCGCATCTGAGCAGCCCGGGATTTGAGTTATATGGCCACTTTTTGGCGCTCAACCCCATGGCCTTGTTGGGGCACAACCGCGCGTTTGGTTGGAGCCTGACCATGTTCCAAAACGACGACACAGACTTGGTCGCTCTCAGTGTGGACCCGCACAACCCCAACCGCATTTGGCACCAAGGCAAATGGGTGGACTTGACCCTGCGCGAGGAGACGATTGCCGTCAAAGGTGAAGACAGCGTGGTGATCGAAGTGCGCAGTTCGCCCCACGGCCCGGTGATCAATGATGCGCTGCCGTCACCCTCCAACGGCAAGCCACTGGCCCTGTGGTGGTCGCTCTACCACACGCCCAATCCCATCGTGGAGGCTTTTTACCAACTCAACCGCGCCGACACTTTGGACAAAGCGCGCCACGCGGCCAGCCTGATCCATGCGCCCGGTTTGAATGTGGTATGGGCCCATGCCGGAGGCGATATTGCGTGGTGGGCTGCTGCCCGTTTGCCCATCCGCCCAGAAGGGGTGGACCCATCGCGCATCTTGGACGATGCCCGTGGTGAGGCGCACAAATTGGGATTCTTGCCGTTTGAGCGCAACCCCCAAGAGGAAAACCCGGCGCGTGGTTTTGTGGTGTCGGCCAACCAGCAACCAGCCGCTGCCATACCGATTGCGGGTTACTACAACACCGGTGACCGTGCGCGGCGCTTGTTCCACCAGTTGTCGCAGGATGCGGTGCGCTGGGACACCGCTCTTTCGCAAGCCCTGCAACTCGATGGACAGACCGATTACTTTGCACGCATTTGGCGCTCCTTGGCCGATGAATTGCGGGCCGCTGCCGCCAATGATGAGGAACGCATGTGGGTCGAACTGTTGCTGGCTTGGGACGGCAACCATGGGGCTGACAAGATCGCGCCCACCTTGGCCAACCAGCTTGCTTTTGATCTGTTGCAACAAGCGATGGCCGATGAACTTGGACCCCAGTGGATGGCTTTGTTGCTGCGCACCCGCATGGTGGACATGGCTTTGCCGCGTTTGGCGGCCGATGCCCACTCGCCCTGGTGGGACCGGCGCGGCACCCCTGGGGTGGAGACCCGCGCCCAAGTGGTGGCCGATGCCTGGCGCGCCAGCCTCGCGCATTTGAAAAGCCAGCTCGGGCCGGTGGTGCAAAACTGGGCTTGGGGGCAGGTGCACAGCTTGACCCATGTTCATCCTTTGGGTCGGATCAGCCCGCTGGACCGGGTCTTCAATGTGGGTCCGTTTGCGGTGGCCGGCGGTCGAGAAATGCCCAACAACCAAAGCCACCCTTTGGCGGCTGCGCCTTGGCGCGTGAGTTATGGCCCGTCGACCCGGCGGGTGATTGATTTCGCCCAGCCCCAAGCTGCGCAAGGCGTCTTGCCAGTGGGGCAAAGCGGGGTGTGGGGCGACCCGCACTACAGCGATCAAGCCTTGCTGCATGCCCAAGGGCGCAGCCGAGGCCAATGGTTGGATGCGCCCGATGTGGATGCGCACACCCGCAGCGTGCTGTTTTTGCGCGCCCCTTGATGTGCGCCCCTTCCGGCGCGCAACACTCACTCCACCTGAATGCCTGCGGCCTTGACCACCGGCCCATAGCGGTTGAGGTCGCGGCGAATTTCCTCGCGGAATTGTTCAGGGCTGCCGGGTGCGGCTTCGATGCCCAGCACCCGCAGTTTGTCGCGCACCAGCGGGTCGTTCAAGGTGGCGTTGAGTTCGGTGTTGAGTTTTTGGATGATGGCTGCAGGCGTTTGGGCGGGGGCCAAAAAACCCACCCAGGAATAGGCGTTGAAATCGCTCACGCCGCTTTCGCCAAAGGTGGGCACATCGGGCAGCGAGCCCGCCCGCTGTTGGCTCGATACCGCAATGGGTTTGAGCTTGCCCGACTTGACATGGTTGTATGCACCGGCCACAGCGGTGTATACGAGCGGAATGCTGCCCCCCATCACATCAATCATGGCCTGGCCACCGCCTTTGTAGGGCACATGGGTGAGTTGGGCACCTGATTTGATTTTCAGCAACTCGCCAGCGATGTGAGGCGTGCTGCCCGTGCCCGATGTGCCGTAAGACAAACCGCCTGGGGTTTTCTTGGACAAGGCTATCACCTCTTGCAGGTTTTTGGCGGGCACATTGGGGTTGGCCACCAAGATCAAAGTGGCATCGCCAATCTTGCCAATCGGCGCGTAATCGTTGATGGGGTCGAAACCCACTTTGGCAAAAACATGGGGGTTGATGACCATGGTGCCGTCAAAGCCCATCACCCAGGTATAGCCGTCGGGCGGGGCGGCTTTGACCATGGCCATGCCAATATTGCCCGATGCGCCTGGTTTGTTGTCGATGACGATTTGCTGGTTCAGCCGCCGCCCCAGGTGCTCGGCCACCAAGCGCGCGCTGGTATCGGTCACACCGCCAGTGGTGAAGGGCACGATCAAGCGAATCGGTTTATTGGGGTAGGCATCGTCGGCGGCATACAAGGGGCCCAGCAGTGCACTGGCGCACATTGCCAGCGCCAGGCGCCAACCGGATCGGCGAAATGGGTTCATTGGGTCAGTCATGGTCGCTCTTTCATCAAAAAAATGTTGGCATCAGGGCATGTATGCGCCGCCGTTGACGAACAGGGTTTGCCCGGTCATGTAGGCCGATGCGCCAGACAGTAAAAACAGCACTGGGCCCACGATGTCTTCAGGCGTGGCCATGCGGCCCATGGGGGCGAGTTTGGCCAGCGCCTCGGTGGGCACCGGTGGTGCGCCTTGCTCGTCGGAGCGGCCAGTGCCGCCCCGTAAAAAAGCCGTGTCCACCGGGCCTGGGGCAACCGCGTTGACGCGCACCTGGGGCGCGTTTTCCAGAGCCAGTTGGCGCATCAGCAGCAGCAAACCGGCTTTGGCCGGGCCATAAGCCCCATACATGGGTCTGGCCCAGGCCCCCAGGCCTGACGAGATGTGCACCAAACTGCCACGTGCGCTGGCACGCAAATGGGGCATCACCGCGCGTGAAATGTAGAAAGCGGAATCCAAATTCCCATGCATGACTTCGTGCCACACCTCATTGGGGGTTTCGGTCAATGCCAGCGGAGCCGACATGAAGCCCACAAGGTTCACACAGGCATCGATGCCGCCGAGTTGTTGGTGGGCTTGGGCCACCGCCTGGTCGACGCTGGCGGGGTCGTTGGCATCCACCGGCAGCAGGTGAACGCCGGGCAAGGGGTGGCGTGCCATCGATGCGGGCAGGTCCAGCACTGCCACCTTTGCGCCAGCTTGGACAGCGGCGCTGGCCACGGCGCGGCCAATGCCGCCACAGCCGCCCACCAGCAGCAAACGCTGGTTCGCCAGGTCGGTGGGCAGGGCAGGTGTCGTTGGGGCCATCAGGGAACTCCAGTGTTGAAAACAGATGTTCAAAGGCGTGCACTGCTTTGGGCACCTCGGGCACCAAAGCCGTACGCTCGGTAAGGGGATGTTAAGGGCTTTTCCTAGCGCAGGCAGAAATGTTTTCTGGCATCATGGATTTAATTCATTTGAATTGAATCCATTGCAACTCATTCAACAAATCATCAATGGTCTGATGCTTGGCGGGGTCTTGGCTTTTGTGGCCGTGGCTTTTACGCTCACCATTGGAATGCTCAACTTCTTGAACTTCACCATCCCCGCGTTGTTCATGTTGGCGGGCATGGTCACCTGGGCCTTGTCCACCGCTGGGCCGCATTGGCTGGGCCTTGGCGTGCATTGGGCCTGGGCGGCTTTGGCCGGGGTGTGTGTGGCTGTGCTGGCCTCGTTGTTGATCGAGCGCTTCACCTACCGTTACATGAAGGCGCGTTTTGGCGATGCCACCGAGCACGCCTTGCCCCTGGTCAGTTCATTGGGGTTTTTGATTGTTTTTGAACACCTGGCCATGACCTTGTGGGGCGGCGATCCGCAGCGTTTTGAGTTGCCTTTCAAAGACACCAACTTGCAATGGGGTGGGTTGATCGTGGGCGTGCCGCACCTGATCAGCCTTTGCCTGGCCATTGCCTTGGTGGCGGTGTTGCATCAATTGCTGGCGCGAACCCGAATTGGACGCGCCCTGCGCGCGATTGCCGAAAACCCCGATGCCAGCACCTTGATGGGTGTGGAGGTGCAGCACATCGTGCCATTGGTGTTTGTCATCGCCGGCATGTTATCGGCCTTGGCGGGCATTTTGTATGCGGCCAGCTACGGCACGGTCACGCCGTTCATGGGCGACGCCGTGGCCACCGATGCGATTGCCGGCATGGTGTTGGGTGGCTTGGGCAATATTTGGGGGGCCATCGCGGGGGGCTTGTTGGTGGGCTTGGTCAAGGTCTTGGCCATCAGCGTGTTTGGTGCCGAAATCGAGAAGATTCCCGTTTGGGGCTTGTTGCTGGCCATCTTGATCGTTCGCCCCGCCGGTCTGTTTGGACACACCCACATTGGCAAGGGGAAGTTTTGATGTCCGGCTACATCAGTGGCTTGTTGGCTTTGTTGGCCATCAACACCATCATTGCCTATTCGGTGTTTGTACCGGCCTCGGCCGGCTTGCTCAACCTGGGGGCTGCCGGTTTTGTGTTGGTCGGTGCCTATTGCGCTGGTGCACTCACCGCTTTGTGGGACGTTTCATTGTGGTTGGCGGTGCCTTTGGGTGCCATGGTGGCTGGTTTGGTGGCCTTTTTGATCGCATTTCCCATTTTGCGCACCCGTGGCATTTACATGGTGTTGGCCACTTTTGCGTTTGCCGAAGTGGTGGGCGGTGTGCTCATCAATATTCCCGCGCTGGGTGGGGCGGCGGGCCTGTCGGTGATGGCTTATGCAGGCTTGCCGGTGGTGGCACCGGTGGCGGTGCTGGTAGTGTGTTTTGTGGCTTGGCTGATGGCCACCCGTTTTGGCCTGTCGGTGCGCGCAGTGCACGACGATGAAAACGTGGCCCATTTATTTGGTGTGCACCTGCGCATGACCCAGGTGGTGGCGCTGACGATTGGTGGCGCGATCGGTGGCTTGGGCGGTGCTTTGTTGGTGCACCAATTCAATTTCATCGATGTGCAGTCCACCGGCGCCATGTTCAGCATTTATGTGTTGTTGTACGTGCTCATGGGCGGCACCCAAACCGTTTGGGGGCCATTGTTCGGCGCCTTCTTCTTCACCCTGGTGCCCGAAGGTTTGCGCAAACTGTCTGAGCAAGACCCTTCACTCAAATTTTTGGAGGGCGGGCGCTACATTGTGTTTGGCTTGGCCGTGGTGTTGCTCATGATGTGGCGGCCCCAAGGGGTGGTCACCCGCACCATGCTGGAGAATCTGCGCGCGGTGCGGGGCGGGCCACACCAGCCCCAAGCCGGGGGGCGCTCATGAGCACGGTGCTGGAACTGTCTGGGGTGAGCAAATCTTTTGGTGGCTTAATGGTCATCGATGATGTCAGTTTTGCCGTGCCCCAGGGCAGCCGCACCGCCTTGATTGGCCCCAACGGGGCTGGCAAGTCCACGGTCTTTAACCTCATCTCAGGGGTTTACCCCATCAACCAAGGCCGCATCACCGCCTTGGGCCATGACATCACCGACATGTCCGTGGCCAACCGGGTGGCCCATGGCCTGGCCCGCTCGTTTCAAAACATCCGGCTCATGCCACATTTGTCCACGGTGGAGAACGTCATGCTGGGCGAACACCACCTGCGTTCACCCTGGTCTTTGGCCCGTGGCCAGCGCGCCAGCGAGCGCGCCCGCGCGGCTTTGGCCGATGCCGGCTTGGGCACCTACCCGGGCCAAGTGGTGGCCGATTTGCCTTACGGCATCCAAAAGCGCATCGAGGTGGTGCGCGCCATCATGGCCCAGCCCCAAATATTATTGCTCGATGAGCCGGCCGCTGGTCTGAACCATGTCGAGACCAACGAACTGCGCCGCTTGCTCGAACGCCTGTCCCAGCAAGGCATCACCTTGCTGGTGGTCGAGCACGACATGCCATTTGTGCGCACCTTGTGCAACCATGTGGTGGTGCTCAACTTTGGTAAAAAGATTTTCGAAGGCACCCCTGAGGCGGTGCACCGCGATCCCGGAGTGCTGGAGGCCTATTTAGGCACGCCCGCACCGGCAGGGGGCAGCCATGCTGCTTGAAGCCCAAAGTTTGGATGTGGTGTATGGACGCACCCATGCGGTCAGACAGGTGTCGGTCAAGGTCAATGCCGGTGAGATCGTCGCCGTGCTGGGGGCCAATGGGGCGGGCAAAAGCTCATTGCTGCGGGCTTTGCAAGGCATGGTCAAGCCCCAGCAAGGTGAGTTGCAATTCAAAGGCCAATCGGTGTTGCGCGAAAGCGCTGCTTGGCGAGTGGGCCAAGGCCTGGTGCTGGTGCCCGAGGGACGGCAAATTTTTGTCAGCCTCACCGTGAACGACAACTTGCTCATGGGGGCTTACACCCGGCGCGACAACCCCCAGCACGATATTGATGCCATTTATCAGCGCTTCCCCAACCTGGCCGCGCGCCGCGATATGCTGGCTTCGGTGTTGTCGGGGGGTGAGCAACAAATGCTGGCGATTGGCCGCGCTTTGCTGAGCAAGCCCACCTTGATGATGCTTGACGAGCCCTCCTTGGGTTTGAGCCCTTTGCTGGTCCAGGCCTTGTTTGGACTGCTCAAAGATTTGAACCATGAAGGTTTGTCGATCTTGCTCGTAGAGCAAAATACACACATGGCCCTGGCCACTGCCCACAGGGCCTATGTGTTGGAACTTGGGCGGCTGGTTTTGGAAGGCAATGCCCAGGACATTGCAGCGGACCCGCGCATGGCCGCCGCTTACTTGGGCGCTTGATCACAGGAGTATGAAATGAACAAACGGATATGGACTTTGGCGATGGCCGCAGGCCTTGCCCTGCCGGTGTGGAGTCAAGAGTTGGTGTTGGGTCTGACGCATGCCAAAACCGGTCGATTTGCGGGCGTGGGCGTGGGCACGGAAATCGCTGTGGACATTGCGGTGGCTGAAATCAATGCCGCGGGCGGTATCAATGGCAAGAAGATCCGCATTGAAAAATTCGATACCGGCAGCGATGCCAAAAACGCCCAAGTCGCGGCGCAAAAATTTGCCGAGGATGCCAAGGCCTTGGGCATCATCGGACCGTTTTCCAGTCAAGAAGCCCAAGTGGCTTTTGCCGCTGGCGAGCGCCTTGAAATTGTGCAGATTCCCAACGCCGCATCGGCCCCTGGCCTGACCAAGGACCGCAAGTGGGCCTTCCGTGTCACCGAAGACGAGGGCAAGCAGTTCGGCCGCTTGCTCAAGACCATGGCCGCCAAGGGCGGGGTGAGCAACAAGACCGCTGCGGTGATGTACCCCAGCGATGAGTTTGTGGGCAAGTCCTTGGCCACCTGGATGCCCAATTTGCTCGAAGCCAATGGCTGGAAGATGGTCATCCCCGCTGAGGGTTTTCCCACCAATGCCACCGACTTGTCACCCCACATCACCAAGTTACAAGGCAACTCGCCCGGTGTGTTTGCCTTTGCAGGCCTGCCCGAAGGCACGGCCAAGGTGATGAAAGAGTTGCGCCGCCAAGGGCACAACAGCATGCTGATTGGCGGACAAATTTTTGCCGACCCCGATATCGCCAAAATTTTGGGCTCCGACGGCGAAAATGCCACCTACGTGTCTTGGTATTGGTGGGACTTCAACGACCGCACACGCCAGTTCGAAAAGAAATTTTTGGACGAGGCCAAAAAGCGTGGCGTCAACAAAACCGGTGCCCACCATGTGGACGCATCGGCTTATGACATCGTTTATGTGTACGCCGATGTGATGCGACGGGCCGGTGTGACCGGCGACCCCGCCAAGCTCAAGGCCGAGCGTTTGGCCATCCGCGATAGCCTGATGGCCACCAATCTCGATGGTGTGGTGGGCAAGGTCTGCTTCAGCAAAGACCACGACTCAGAGTTGTCGGCCTACATCATCCGCATCAAAAACGGACAGCGCACCCTGCTCGACGCACACGCGCCCGACCGTTGCATGTGATGGTCGCGACCCGTTGGAAGGCCCACTCAGCCGATGTGGCCGTGGTGGTTTTCCAGATACCAACTGGAGATTTCTTCGCGGGTGGTCCACCACACATCGGGGTGGCCCATGGCGTGCGCCAAAAACTCGCGAAAACAAGGCATGCGGTGGGGGTGGCCCGACACATGGGGGTGCAAGCCGATGCTCATGATGCGGCCTGACTCGGCGCTTTCGCGGTACAACTCATCAAACTGGTCTTTGAGCATGCGCGCCGCATCCCAGGTGGACATGGCACGGCGGTGGAAAAAGGTGAAGTCGTTGAGTTCTATGGTGTAGGGCACATTGACGATGGGGCCCGATGGCGTGCTGATCAGGTAGGGCTGTTCATCGTTCATGTAGTCACAGAAAAACTGCATGCCTTGCTCGGCCAGCAGATCGGGTGTGTTGGGTGTGCTGCGCAATGAGGACGACAACCAGCCCTTGGCCTTGCGGCCCACGGCTTTTTCGTACACCGCCAAGGTGGCGGCGATGAGTTGGCGCTCTTTCTCGATGTCAAAGGTGTATCGGGTCAACAGTTCGCCTTGTTCGTAGTTGTGGGCCACGATCTCCCAATGGCGCTCGTTGGCATAGGCCACGATCTCGGGGCGCTCGAGCGCGGTTTTGGCGTTGATGGTGATGCCCAATCGCGCACCCATGTCATCAAACAGCTTGAACATGCGCCACACGCCCACCCGCTGACCGTACTCGCGCCAGGTGAAGTTGGGAAAGTCCGCCACATTGCCGGGCAGGGCATCGGGCAGCATGGGCGGGCCACCGGCGTAATAAGGCTCCGTGGTGTCTTTGGTCAAGTCCCAGTATTCGCAATTCATGGTGATGATGACCGCCAGTTTTTTGCCATTGGGCCAGCGCAGGGGTTTTCGGTGGATCATCGGGGACCAGGGATAGTGCATGCAAAACTCCTTTTAAACTCGGGTGGAAGTGGCGGGGCCCGCTGGGCCGCCGTGTGAAAACAAACCAGCAGGGCGAGGGGTCGCCCATGAACCAAGGGCATCCTCATGAAAACGCAACAACTGGGGCATTTCACCATCGATCGGGTCACCGAGTTCGAAGGCTCCTTTGCGCCGCTGAAAAACATTTTGCCCAGCATCACGCAAGCCGACATCGATGCCCACGCCAGTTGGCTCAAGCCTTGGTATGTGGATGCACAAGACCGGGCCATCATGTCGTTCCACAGCTATCTGATCAACACGGGTAAGCACCGCATTTTGGTCGATGCCTGTGTGGGCAACGACAAAGAACGGGTGCACCGACCGGGTTGGCACCACGCGCAGTTTCCTTATCTGCAATCGCTGGCGCAAGCGGGGGCTTCGCCAGCAGACATTGACTTTGTCTGCTGCACCCACATGCATGCCGACCATGTGGGTTGGAACACGCGCTTGCAAAATGGGCAATGGGTGCCCACCTTCCCCAATGCCCGTTATGTGTTTGCGCAAACCGAATACAGCCATTGGGAGAAAACCCACCGCGAAGCCCTGGCCAATGGTGAGCCTGCGCCCAACCATGGCTCGTTTGCCGACAGTGTGTTGCCGGTGGTGGATGCGGGTCGCGCCCTGATGGTCCAAGATGACTTCGAATTCGAGCCCGGCCTGTACCTCGGTGCGGCCCACGGCCATACCCCGGGCAACTGCGTGCTCCATGCCCACAGCCAGGGGCGGCGGGCGGTGTTCAGCGGCGACATCTTGCACACGCCCGCCCAACTGATCAACACCGATTGGTCGTCGCATTTTTGTTTTGACCCCAAGGCTTCGGCCCAGGTGCGCAAAGACCTGGTGCATGCCATTGCCGACACCGATACCTTGCTGTTGACCGGGCACTTTCCCACCCCGGTGGCGGGCCGCGTGGTCAGCCATGGTGACCACTTCCGATTTGCCGGCGCAGAGCGGCCTGCGGTTTGAAACGGTTTGGCCCCTCACAGCAGGCCCAGCATGATTTGGCTGTTCTCCACCATCGCCTTGGGGCGGGTGGAGATGATGTGGGTCTGGGTGCGCATTTTGGCCAATAAGGGGTCGCGAGCGCGCAAGGCCTCAATGATTTCCAGGTGTTGCTGATTGGAGCGGCGCACCGACACCTCGCCAGGCCAGTTGTGGTTTTTCATTTGTACCAAGGGCAGTTCAATCAGCGGTTTGGCCAAAGCGTTCAGGCGCACCGAGCCGCTGGCGCGCAGCATCACGCCATGAAACTGGTTGTTGCTGGCCTGGAACTGGGCAAACAAGGCTTCGTTGTCCATTTCGGCCAGCAGCAGGTCTTCGATGTGGGCGCAGATGTGGGCCAATTCCTCAATGTCTTCGGGCTTGGCATGCAAAGCGGCCAAGGCGCTGGCATGGCCTTCCAAGGTGGCGCGCAGCTGAAAAATTTCTTCAATTTCGGCCATCGATAACTCGGCCACAAAAGTGCCACGGTTGGGCTCGCTGCGCACCAGGCCATCGGAGGCCAAGCGGCGCAGGCTGTCGCGCACCGAGGTGCGGGAGACACCCACGCGATGCGCCAGTTCCTCTTCGATCATGCGCTGCCCGGGCTGATACGCACCGGCCAAGATCAGGCTGCGGATGGATTGATAGGCGAGATCGCTGGCGCGGGTCATGGGGCAAGGAATGTTGGCGCAATTGTGTACAAGTTTGCCGAAAAAAAGACTTTCACGCATCAATTTAAGGGTAAACACCCGCTTAAATAACCATTAATCCGAGGAAATAGCGGGGATTTGGATGAAGAATTCGAATAGGTTGGCTTGATTGTGTACATTTTCGGCCTTATCCACCCTGAAAAGAGGTTTCCCTTGAGTCAAGCACATGTGATGATTTCCGGCGCTGGCCCGGTTGGCATGGTCAGCGCCTTGGTGTTGGCCCGCGCGGGCGTGAAGGTCACCTTGGCCGAAGCGGCGCCTGCCCTGAGTTTGGATTTGCGCGCATCCACCTTTCACCCCCCCACCTTGGACATGCTGGCCCCATTGGGTCTGACCGATGAGTTGATTGCGCAAGGCTTGGTCGCCCGCTACACCCAGCAGCGCGATCGGCAAGAGGGTTTGATCGCCGAGTTCGACATGGCGTTGATCAAGGGCGACACCGATCACCCTTACCGCTTGCAGTGTGAGCAGTGGAAGCTCACTCAGTTGATCAAAAACCAACTCGACAAAATGCCCCACGTCACCATGCACCTCAACACCAAGGTGGAAGGCGTTGAGCAAACCGCCGATGGCGTGGCCACCCGCTTGAGCACCGATGGCCAGGCGCACACGGTGCACAGCGACTATTTGATCGGGGCCGATGGCGCATGGAGCGCAGTGCGCAAGAGCCAAAACATTGAGTTTGAAGGCTTTACCTATCCAGAGCGTTTTTTGGTGGTCTCCACCGACTTTGAGTATGCCGATCACCTGCCCAAGCTGTCTTATGTCAATTACTGTTCAGACCCCAAAGAGTGGTGCGTGTTGCTGCGCGTGCCTACCTTGTGGCGTGTGCTGTTTCCCACCAAAGTGGAAGAAACAGACGACGAGGTCATGGGTGACGAGTCGGTGCAGCGCCGCTTGCAAGGTCTGTTGCCCCAGCCCGTTCCCTACCAAACCGTGCACCGCACCCTGTACAAAGTGCATCAGCGTGTCGCGAAAAACTTCCGCCATGGCCGCGTATTATTGGCTGGCGACTCGGCCCACATCAACAATCCCCTGGGCGGCATGGGCATGAACGGGGGTGTGCATGATGCGATGAACCTGTGCCACAAACTGCTGGGCGTGATCCAGCAGGGCCAAAGCACCGATGTGCTCGACCGCTACGAACGCCAACGCCGCAGCATTGCCATCGAGTACATCAATGCCAATACCGCGCGCAATAAAAAAGAAATCGAAGAGCGTGACCCGGTGGCGCGCCAAAAAACCCAAGACGAGTTGCGAGCGATTGCCAGCGACCCCAAGGCGGCCAAGGCTTATATTCGCAAAACGTCCATGTTGGACGCGCTAGAGCGCGCAGAGGCCATTGCATGAGCACCATTGACCAAGGCATATCCACCATCAGCGGCAAAGAACGCCGCGCCCAGTTGCGCGCCAAAATCAAAAAAGGCGAGTTGGTCATCGCCCCAGGCGTGTTCGAGATGATTTCGGCCAAGGTGGCCGACCGCATGGGCTTTGATGCCTTGTACATGACCGGCTACGGCACTGTGGCCTCTTATTTGGGCTTGCCCGATGCGGGCATCGCCACCTACAGCGACATGGTCAACCGCGTGACGCAATTTGCCAGCATCACCGTCACCCCCATGATTTGCGATGGCGATACCGGTTATGGCGGCTTGCTCAATGTCATGCACACGGTGCGTGGCTATGAAATGGCCGGGGCCTGCGCGATCCAACTCGAGGACCAGGAATTCCCCAAAAAATGCGGCCACGTGTTGGGTCGACGGGTGGTGCCGGCCCAGGACATGGCGGCCAAAATCCGTGTGGCGGTGCAAACCCGCAGCGATCCCAATTTCTTGATCATCGCCCGCACCGATGCGCGCACCACCCATGGTTTGGACGAGGCCTTGCGCCGCGCCGAGTTGTATGCCAAGGCCGGTGCCGACCTGCTGTTTGTGGAAAGCCCCGAATCCGTGGAAGAAATGGAGCGCATTGGCCGCAGTTTTGATTTGCCCTTGGTGGCCAATATGGTCGAGGGGGGGCGCACACCGGTGTTGCCTTTCGAGCAACTCAAATCGATTGGCTATGGCCTGGCAATTTTTCCGGCCACCGCCTTTTTGGCCGCAGGGGCTGCCTTTGAAAGCGTCTACAGCACTTTGAAGCACGACCGCTCGACCACCCAGGTCCAGACCCCTTTGTATGAGTTCCAAAAATTCTCTTCGCTGATGGGGTTTGATTGGGTGTCGGCCTTTGACAAAACCCATGCATCCAACGAATAAAGGGGTGGGCATGAACCGCGATGAAATTTACCAGCACCAAGGGCTGGGTGGCACTTCGGGCATTGGTCAGCGCTGTGGCCTGATCCTGGTGGACTTTGTCAACGGTTTTGTGGACATCGATCAGCTGGGTGGACCGCACATTGAGGCCGCGGCCAACGCCACCGTGCCTTTGCTGGCTGCGTTTCGTGCCAAAAGATTGCCGGTGGCCCACACCCGTGTGGTGTTTGAAGACGATGGGTCCAACTTCAATGTGTTTGCCCTGCGCGTCAAACCTTTGCAAAAGCTCACCGAGACCGCGCCGGGCTCGCAAATCGTGCCGCAGTTGCAACCGGTGGCGGGTGAATGGGTGGTGCGAAAGCAAACCGCTTCCGCGTTTTTCAACACCGGCTTGGCCGATTGGCTGCACCTCCAAGGTGTGGACACGGCCGTCATCGTGGGCTGCACCACCAGTGGCTGTGTGCGCGCCAGTGTGGTGGATTCGATGCAGCACAACTTTCGCACCGTGGTGATCAGCGACTGTGTGGGCGATCGTGCCATCGAGCCGCACGATGCCAATTTGTTTGACATGCAGCAAAAGTATGCGGATGTCATGACCCGCGACGAATTTTTGGCATTACTGACTTAAGGAGAACCGCCATGGCCGACCATCTGGGCTACCGCAAAAAAATGGGCACCTTGGGCCCATCCACCAACACCGTCGTGCAGCCCGACTTTGACGATTTGCGGCCTGTGGGGGTGACCAACCACTACAGCCGCATCGCCATCCCCAACGACCCGGTCAATGACAACGAAAGCTTTTTGAAGCTGGTTGACAACATCAACAAAGCCACCGTGGAAGCCGTGGACACGCTGACCTCGTGCGAGATGGACTACCTGGTCATGGGCATGTCGGCCGCCACCTTTTGGAACGGGCGTGATGGCGCGGCGAAATACCTCGAGATGATGACCGAGCGTGCGGGTGTGGGCGTGTCGTGCGGCTCGTTTGCCACCGAAGCCGCGCTCAATACCTACAAGGTCAAGCGCATCGCGTTCATGTCACCGTACTTTGAAGTGGCCAACGAACAAGTGAAACGCTTCTACCAAGACTGCGGCTTCACCGTGGTGCGCGACATTTGTTTCCACCGGCCCAGCCCGGTGCAAATAGCCCACACCACCGATGACATGATGCGCAAAGCCATCTTGGAACTCGACGGCGACGATGTCGACGCCATTGTGCAGGTGGGCACCAATATGTCGATGATCCGCTTGGCTGCTGCGGCCGAGTTGTTTTTGGGCAAGCCCGTGATCGCCATCAACACCGCCACCTACTGGCATGCCCTGCGCGCTTGCGGCATACATGACAAAAAGGCGGGTTTTGGCGGGCTGATGGAACACCACTGAGACTGCCCCTTGGGGCTGGTCTCAAACCCCACCGTCCGCCACCGCCACCCTTCCGAGCACTTCGTTTTCGTACATGTGCAGCGCGGGCAAACCGCCGGTGTGCATGAACAGCACTTTTTCGCCGGCTTTGAAAAAGCCTTTGCGCGCCAAGCCCATCAGCCCGGCCATGGCTTTGCCGGTGTAGACCGGGTCGAGCAGGATGCTTTCGGTGCGGGCCAGCAGTTGCACGGCCTCGACCATTTTGGCGTTGGGCACAGAGTATTTGGGCTGCCAGTAGCCGCCGTGGGTGACCACGGCTTCGCGCGGCACTTGGATGCCGGTGCCCAGCAAATCCATCACCGCTTGCGCGTCTTTGTGCACCAAGGGGTCTTGGTCGGCCGGGTCGCGGCTCACGCCAATGCCGATCAAGGGGATGTGGATGTGGTTGCCCAAAAAGCCCGCCAGCATGCCGCCGTGGGTGCCAGAACTGCCCGAACCGACGATCACCTTGTCAAAGGCCATGCCCGCGTCGTACCACTGTTGCTGCATTTCTTGCACGCAGGCCACATAGCCCAAGCTGCCCAGCGCATTCGAGCCGCCGCCGGGGATGATGTAGCCCTTGCGCCCTTGGGCTTGCAAGGCGGTGGCGATTTGGCCCATGGCCTCGGCCATGTTGCTGCCCGCAGGCACCAGGGTGATGTTTTCCACGCCGAGCAGGTGGAACATGAAGTTGTTGCCCGAGGCCTCGGTTTTGTAGGTGCCGGGCACGCGCTCTTCGATCACGAACTGGCAGCGCAGGCCTTCTTTGACCGCAGCGGCCAAGGTGATGCGGCAGTGGTTGGACTGCGGAGCGCCGCAGGTGATCAAGGTGTCGGCGCCTTGGGCCAGCGCGTCAGCCGCCAAAAACTCCAGCTTGCGGGTTTTGTTGCCCCCTGGAAACAGGCCCAACATATCGTCGCGCTTGATCCAAATGTCGGGGCCCTCCCCACCCGGGCAACTCGCCGCCAGGGCCTGGGAAAAGCGCGGTGCGTGGTCGATGGGGGTGGGCGCGTGGGTGTAGCGGCGGCGGGGAAAGCGGGATAAGTCCATGAGGATTCCAGGTGGCGGGGGCAAATATCAAGTGGCTTTGACGCGCAAGCGCCAAGCATGCAACAAGGGCTCTGTGTAGCCACTGGGTTGTTCCCTGCCCTTGAATACCAAATCCAAGGCCGCTTGGTAGGCCTCGGAGGTATCAAAGTGACCGGCCATTTTTTGATACAGCGGGTCGCTGGCATTTTGTTGGTCGACCACCGCGGCCATGCGCTCAAAAGTGGCGCGCACCTGGGCCTCGCTCACCACGCCGTGCTGCAGCCAGTTGGCGATGTGCTGACTGGAGATGCGCAAGGTGGCGCGGTCTTCCATCAGGCCCACATTGTGGATGTCAGGCACCTTGGAGCAGCCCACGCCTTGGCCGACCCAACGCACCACATAGCCCAAGATGCCTTGGACGTTGTTGTCTAGTTCTTGTTGCTTCTCGGCCTCGCCCCAATCGGCTTGGGCGACGACGGGCACGGTCAGCAAGTCTTTCAACAAAGTGGCACGCTGTTTGTCGGCATCGATTTTTTCCAGTTCTTGTTGCACGTCGCTCACCAACACCTGGTGGTAGTGCATGGCGTGCAAGGTGGCCCCCGTGGGGCTGGGCACCCAAGCGGTGTTGGCGCCAGCTTTGGGGTGGGCGATTTTGTGTTTCAACATCTCGGCCATCAGGTCGGGCATGGCCCACATGCCTTTGCCAATTTGGGCTTTGCCGCGCAAGCCGCAGGCCAGGCCGACCAAGACGTTGTTGCGCTCGTAGGCTTGAATCCAGGCGCTGCTCTTCATGTCGCCCTTGCGCAGCATGGGGCCGGCCAACATGGCGCTGTGCATTTCGTCGCCCGTGCGGTCCAGGAAACCGGTGTTGATGAAAGCCACCCGGCTGGCGGCGGCTGCGATACAAGCTTTCAAGTTGACGCTGGTGCGGCGCTCTTCGTCCATGATGCCCAGCTTGACCGTGCTGTCAGGCAAGCCGAGTATCTGCTCAACACGACCGAACAATTCGGAGGCAAACGCCACCTCGGCCGGGCCGTGCATTTTGGGTTTGACGATGTACACCGACCCGGTGCGCGAATTGCGAATGCCGTTGGCCCCGTGGCCTTGCAAGTCGTGCAAGGCGATGGTGGTGGTGACCATGGCGTCCATGATGCCCTCGGGGATCTCGTGCCACTGGTCGTCCGTGCCTTGGTAAAGGATGGCAGGGTTGGTCATCAAGTGACCGACATTGCGCAAGAACAACAACGATCGGCCATGCACAGTCACCTCGACGTCGCCCTTGGGTGCATGGTAGACACGATCGGGATTCAAGCCCCGCTTGAAACTGTGGCCCGCTTTGTGGACCTCTTCGGTCAAGGTGCCTTTCAAGATGCCCAACCAGTTGCTGTAGGCCAGGAGCTTGTCTTCTGCGTCCACCGCGGCCACCGAGTCTTCCAGGTCGAGGATGGTGGAGAGGGCGGCTTCCACCACCAGGTCGCAAACGCCAGCTGGGTCGGTGGCGCCAATGGGGTGTTGGGCGTTGATTTGGATGTCCAGGTGCAAGCCGTGGTGGATCAGCAAAACCGAGGTGGGGTGGGCCGCGTCGCCTTGGTAGCCGACGAATTGCTTGGGGTTGGCCAAGGGCGAGTTTTTGCCACCTTTGAGCATGACCACCAACGCACCTTTGACCACGGCATAGCCGATCGAGTCGATGTGCGAGCCTGATTTCAAGGGCACGGTGCGATCCAGCACATAGCGGGCGTATTCAATGACTTTGGCGCCGCGCTTGTGGTTGTACCCGGGGCCTTTGGCACAGCCATCGGCCTCGGAGATTGCGTCGGTGCCGTACAAAGCGTCATAAAGGGAACCCCAGCGGGCATTGGCCGCGTTCAAGGCGTAACGCGCGTTCAAGATGGGCACCACCAATTGGGGGCCTGCTTGGGTGGCGAGTTCGGTGTCGACGTTTTGGGTGCTGATGCTGAATTTTTGGGGTGGTGTGACCAAATAACCAATGCCCTCCAGAAAAGCCTGGTAGGCGTCCATGTCGGTGATGGGCCCGGGATGGGCTTGGTGCCAGTGGTCCAGTTCGGTTTGCAGTCGGTCACGCTCGGCCAACAGGGCCAGGTTCTTGGGGGCAAGGTCGGCCACCAAGCGGTCAAAGCCATGCCAAAAGTGGTCGCTGCTGATGCCGGTGCCGGGCAAAACCTGTTGGTCGATGAATTGCTGCAAGGCGGTGTCAACATGCAGGCAATGGATGGCGGTGCGTGCGGTCATGGTGTGGGGCCCAAATGGGTTGAAAACCATTCATCTTAAATTAAGAGTGATCTGCCACTCTAAGGCCGGGCGCACCGCCCGTAAAATCGCGTCCCTATGCTGCTTGTCAAACAACAACTCCTGGCCGATTTAGGTCAGGCTCTGTCGGCGCTCGCGCCTGGCCATACCCACTCCCCTGAACTGGCCAGCCCCAAGGTGGCCTCGCACGGCGATTGGGCCATCACCGCGGCCTTGCAATGGGCCAAGCCTTTGGGTCAGTCCCCGCGCCAAGTGGCAGAGCGGCTGCGCGCCGATTTGCAGGCCCGCCCGGCTTTTGCGCAGTGGGTCGACAGCTTGGAGATCGCTGGTCCGGGTTTCATCAATCTGCGTTTGAAACCTGCCGCCCAGCAAAACATCGTGCGCGAGGTGCTGCAAGCCGGTGCCCAGTTTGGACACCAAGCCACCACAGGCCAACGCATCCTGGTGGAGTTTGTGTCGGCCAACCCCACAGGGCCATTGCATGTGGGCCATGGCCGTCAAGCGGCTTTGGGCGACGCGATTTGCCAGTTGCTGGAGAGCCAAGGCCATGCGGTCTACCGCGAGTTTTATTACAACGATGCCGGTGTGCAAATTGCCACCTTGGCCAACTCGACCCAACTGCGCGCCCAAGGCCTGCGCCCGGGCCAGCCCGGTTGGCCCGAGCAGGCCTATAACGGCGATTACATCCAAGACATTGCCGATGCTTTCATGGCGCGCCAGACGGTGCAAGCCGATGACCGCAGCTTCACCGCCAGCGGCGACCTCAACGATTTGGACGGCATGCGCCAATTTGCCGTGGCCTATTTGCGCCATGAGCAAGACCTGGATTTGCGGGCATTTGGCGTGCGTTTTGACAACCACTACCTGGAGTCCAGCCTCTACACCAGTGGCCGGGTCGAGCAAGCTGTGCAACGCCTGCAAGCCGCTGGCAAAACCTATGCGCAAGACGGTGCACTGTGGTTGCGCAGCACCGATTACGGCGATGACAAAGACCGGGTGATGCGCAAGAGCGACGGCAGTTACACCTATTTCGTGCCCGATGTAGCCTACCACATCACCAAGTGGGAGCGCGGGTTCGCCCGTGTGGTCAACATCCAAGGCGCCGACCACCACGGCACCATTGCCCGGGTGCGCGCGGGTTTGCAAGCAGTGGGTGTGGGCATCCCCGAGGGCTATCCAGACTATGTCTTGCACACCATGGTGCGGGTGGTGCGCGGTGGCGAGGAGGTCAAAATCTCCAAGCGTGCAGGCAGTTACGTGACCTTGCGCGATTTGATCGAGTGGACCAGCAAAGACGCGGTTCGTTTTTTCTTGCTCAGCCGCAAACCCGATACCGAATACGTGTTCGACATCGACTTGGCCTTGGCGCAAAACAACGACAATCCGGTTTTTTATGTGCAATATGCACACGCACGCATTTGCTCGGTGCTGTTGCGCCAGGCTTGGCCCGAAGAGGCCCAGCGCAGCGCCCTGGATGAAGCCCAGCGCCAAGCGGGCGTGGCCCAGGCCATGGCGCATTTGCAGTCGGTGGACTTGTCGCCTTTGACCAGCCCGCCCGCCCAGGCCTTGATGCTCAAGCTGGCCCAGTACCCAGCCATGCTGAGCGCGGCAGCGCGCGACTTTGCGCCCCATGATGTGTCTTTTTATCTGCGCGAATTGGCCGCCTGCTACCACAGTTATTACGATGCCGAGCGCATTTGGGTCGACGAATTGCCCTTGCGCCAAGCCCGCATGGCCTTGGTCGCAGCCACCGCGCAGGTGTTGCACAATGGTTTGAAGGTGTTGGGTGTCTGCGCCCCCACCAGCATGTAAGGACAGGGCACATGAGGCAACAAAAAGGCGGCACGCTGCTGGGGTTTATTTTGGGATTGGTCGTGGGCCTGAGCGTGGCTCTGGTGGTGGCCGTGTATGTGACCAAAGTGCCGATCCCCTTCATGAACAAAGCCCCAAGCCGCAGCGCAGAGCAAGATGCGGCCGAGCAAAAAAAGAACAAAGACTGGGACCCCAACGCACCCTTGTACGGCAAAAACCCCGCCAAACCGGCGGCCCCCAGCGAGCCCATCGATGCCGCCCCACCAACGGTCGAAGACAAAAAATCAGACGACCCTTTGGGCGACCTGGCCCGCGCCAAAGCCGGCGCTGATCCATTTTTGTATTTTGTCCAGGCCGGCGCCTACCGCAGCGAGCCTGAGGCGCAAGCGCAAAAGGCCAAGCTCGCCCTCAAGGGCTTGGAATCGGGCATCAGCGAGCGTGAGCAAGACGGTCGCACCGTCTTTCGGGTTCGACTGGGGCCGTTTGACACCAAGGAAGATGCCGAAGTCACCAAGAAAAAACTCGATGGCATCAAAGTAGAAGCCGCTTTAGTGCGTGTGCAGCGCTGACCCACCACACCCCCTGTATCGAAAAGGACCAAACCATGAAACGCCGTGATTTCACCCTGGCCGCTGCCGCTGGATTGCCCACCTGGGGATTTGCCCAAGGGCCTGCCCCCAGCCGGCCTGCGCCCCAAGAGGGCATTGAGTACGTCACCTTGGACAAGCGGGTACCGGCCGAGTCCAACGACGGCAAGATCGAGGTGATTGAGTTCTTTTGGTACAGCTGCCCTCACTGCAATGCCTTTGAACCCCGCTTTGCCCAGTGGCTGAAAACCATTCCCAAAGATGTGCTGGTGCGCCGCGTGCCGGTGCGCTTTCGCGATGACTTTGAACCTCAGCAACGCATGTTCTACACCCTGGAGGCGATGGGCAAGTTAGAGGCCCTGCATGCCAAGCTGTTTGCCGCGATTCATGCTGAAAAGCAAAAGCTCGACACCTTGGACACCCTCAGCGCTTGGGTGGCCAAAAACGGTGTGGACAAATCCAAATTCACCGAGATCTTCAACTCCTTTGGTGTGGCCACCAAGGCCAAGCGCGCCACCCAGTTGCAAGAGGCCTTCAAGGTCCAGGGCGTGCCCTCTTTGGGGGTGGCTGGTCGTTTCTACACCGACGGCACTTTGGCCTCGAGCATGGAATCGGCTTTGGGCGTGGTCGAGTATTTGCTGGGCCAAGTTCGCAAAGGGCGCTGAGCCTTATTCAAGGAGCCCGACCCGCTGGTGGGCACGCCGCCCTCCTCCAGTCGCTGCGCTCCCATGTCGTCGGGTCGACGCACCCCAAGATGGCGGTTTCAGAGGGGGAGTTCAATCCTTGAACCCCCAAAATGACCCATTTGAGAGGGGAAAACGAGCAAACGCCACCCCGCTACAATCGCGCCCAATCATGTCCAGCAAGATTCATGCCTTCTCTTTATGTGCCAGTTTGATCCTGGTCATGGGCCTGTGGCCTGCCGGGGTGTGGGCGGAGCGCGCGGACCGTGACAAGCCGCTCAACATCGAGGCCGATAACCTGCGTCACGACGAACTCAAAAAAACCAGCGTTTTCACCGGCCGGGTGGTGGCCACCAAAGGCAGCATCGTCATGCGTGGCAACCGCTTGGAGGTGCGCCAAGATGCGGATGGCCATCAGTTTGCCGTTCTCAGCGCCAGCGAGGGCGAACGGGCGTTTTTTCGGCAAAAGCGCGAAGGTTTCAATGAATTCATGGAAGGCGAGGCACAAACCATTGAATACGATGGCCGCGCTGATCAGGTGTTGCTCAGGGTTCGCGCCGAGTTGCGCCGCTTGCGTGGCACGGTGGTGAGCGACGAAATTCTTGGTCAAACCATCTCCTACAACAACCTCAGTGAAGTCTTTATCGTCGACGGCAAGGCCACAGGGGGTAAAACAGAGGCGCTCGCACCCATCAATCCCGATGGCGGGCGTGTGCGTGCGGTGCTCTCTCCCCGTCCCGCCAGCGGGGACAAAAAGTGATTGCCGTCTCGGGCGCGCTGTCGGCATCCGGTGCGGACAGCCGCCTGCAAGCCCAGCACCTGCGCAAGTCCTACGGCAGCCGGGTGGTGGTGCAAGACGTGTCGATCGGTGTGAACAAGGGTGAGGTGGTGGGTTTGCTGGGACCCAATGGCGCGGGCAAAACCACTTCGTTTTACATGATCGTTGGCTTGGTTCGCTCCGACGCGGGCACGATCAGCATCGATGGCCAGCCCATCGAGCGCTTGCCCATCCACCGCCGCGCCCGCCTGGGTTTGAGTTACCTGCCGCAAGAGGCATCGATTTTTCGCAAACTCAATGTGCAAGACAACGTGCGCGCGGTGCTGGAGTTGCAACGCGACGAGAACGAACAGCCGCTGTCGCCCGCCGACATTGAGCAACGCTTGAACACCTTGCTGGCCGAATTGCGGGTCGACCATTTGCGCGACTCTCCAGCCCTGGCCTTGTCCGGTGGCGAGCGGCGCAGGGTGGAGATCGCCCGCGCCTTGGCCACCCAGCCACGCTTCATCTTGTTGGACGAACCCTTTGCCGGCATCGACCCGATTGCGGTGATTGAGATCCAGCGCATCATTGGTTTTCTCAAGTCGCGCGGCATCGGTGTGCTCATCACCGACCACAATGTGCGCGAAACGCTGGGCATTTGCGACCATGCCTGCATCATCAACGACGGTCGTGTGCTGGCCCAGGGCACGCCCGCTGACATCATTGACAACGCCGATGTGCGCCGGGTTTACCTCGGTGAGCACTTCAAAATGTGATGAAGCAAGGCCTGTCACTGCGCGTCTCCCAACATCTGGCGCTCACGCCCCAGTTGCAGCAGTCAATTCGCCTGCTCCAACTCTCCACCATGGAGTTGAGCCAAGAGATCGATCAAATGCTCGACGACAACCCGTTTCTGGAAAAAGAAGTCGAAGAGGCCCCCCGGGAAGAGTTTGGCTTGGCCAAGGCCGATGCCCCAGCCCAAAACGATGGCGAGGAGGCGATGGACTTTGTGCCTGGCGCTGGCGTGAGCGAGGTGGCGGTGGACAACAGCGCCAGCGACACCGAGCCCACGGTGGACGGTGTGGCCGAGAGTTGGGAAGGCGACGGCAGCACCGACACCCATGCCGACGATCCCGAGTGGGGGGGCGACGCGCCGGCGCGCAATGGGGCCAATGAGGGCGACGACACCGATGCCACCGAGTTGGCGCGCAGCCAAGAGTCGCTCACCGCTTTCTTGCACCGCCAAGCCTTGGCCCTGCGCTTGAGCGAGACCGATCGCGCGGCGCTGCGCTTTTTGATCGAGTCGCTCAACGACGATGGCTATCTCGAAGACAGCTTGCGCAGCCTCGCCGAAGGCCTGGCCGGCGACGACGAAGAGCAACTCGAAGAGTTGGAGCAGCGCTTTCAAATGGCATTGCACCTGTTGCACAGTTTGGAGCCAGTGGGCGTGGGTGCGCGCGACCTGGGCGAATGCTTGACGCTGCAACTCAAGGCCTTGTCGCCCAGCACCGAGGAGTACATCGGCGTGCGCGACTGCGCCTTGCGCATTTGTGCCCAGCCCCAAGATCAGTCTGCGCCCCAGCCCCTGGAGTTGTTGGCGCGGCGCGACATCAAGCGCTTGGTTTTGGCCGTGAGTGACAGCGAGGCCACCATCAAGCTGGCCATCGCGCTGATCGCCCGGCTGGAGCCCAAACCCGGCCGGCGCTTCATCGATGTGGAGCGCAATGCGGTGGTCCCCGATGTGCTGGTCACCCGGGTGGGCACCGATCGCCAGGGCAACCCCAAGTTTCGCGTGGCCCTCAACCCCGATGTGATGCCCCGGCTGCGGGTGCACGACATTTATGCCAATGCGCTGAAATCAGCGGGCAAAGGCGAGGGCCACCAAGGTTTGCAACAGCGCTTGCAAGAAGCGCGCTGGTTCATCAAAAACATCCAGCAGCGGTTTGACACCATATTGCGCGTGGGCACTGCCATTGCTGAGCGCCAAAAAAGTTTTTTGCAGCACGGCGAGTTGGCCATGCGGCCCATGGTGTTGCGCGAAATCGCCGACGAGTTGGGCTTGCACGAGTCCACCATCAGCCGCGTGACCACCGCCAAATACATTCACACGCCTTTCGGTACGTTTGAGTTGAAGTATTTCTTTGGCTCGGGCCTGGGCACCGAAAGTGGCAACAATGCATCGAGCACGGCGGTGCGCGCCCTGATCAAACAATTCGTGGCCAACGAAAACCCCAAAAAACCACTCAGCGACAACCAGCTCTCGGACATGCTCAAGGAGCAAGGCATCGACTGCGCCCGCCGCACCGTGGCCAAATACCGCGAATCTTTGCGCATTGCGCCCACCAATTTGCGCAAAACGCTCTGAGGCGCAGCCATGAACCAACTGGACTTGTTTTTGCCCTGTGCGGCGGGGGTGGAGCATTGCCTGGCCCACGAGGTGCGCATGGTGCTCGCCGACCCTGGCTTGCACGTGGGCGTGGCCCGTGGCGGTGTGCGCTTGTCGGGCTCGTGGCGCATGGCCATGCAACTCAACCTGCACAGCCGATTGGCCATGCGGGTCTTGGTGCAACTCTCGCACACCCCGTACCGGCATGAAGACGATGTGTACGCCGGTGCCCATGCCGTGGCCTGGGAGGCCTGGTTCACGCCCCAGCACAGCTTCAAGGTCGAGGTCACGGCCCAACACAGCCCGCTCAAAAGCCTGAACTTTGCCACCTTGCGCGTCAAAGACGCGGTGGCCGACCGCTTTCGCGCCAAAGGCGGTGAGCGCCCCAGCGTCAACACCCAGTGGCCCGATGTGCGCTTGTACGCCCACCTCACCACCGACCTCATGACGTTGTACATCGACACCTCGGGCGAGCCGCTGTTCAAGCGCGGCTGGCGCGTGGACAAAGGCGATGCCCCTTTGAAAGAAACCTTGGCTGCGGCCATGTTGGCCGCCAGCGGTTGGAGCATGCCCTTGCTGGGCGCTCCCGGCGAAGCGCCACCCAGCACACCCCAGGCCAGTGGCGTGGCGATGGGCGTGCCCTTGTACGACCCGTGTTGTGGCAGCGGCACCATTGCCATCGAGGCGGCTTCCATCGCGTGCAACATGGCGCCGGGCTTGATACGCCGCTTTGCCTTTGAAAAACTGCTGCCCTACCAAGCCCATGTGTGGGACGGTTTGCGCGACCACGCCCGCGCTGCCCAAGTGGCCCCACGCGCCCCGGTGTTTGGCAGCGATGTGGCGTTTCGCATGGTTGACTTTGCCCAGCGCAATGCCGATCGGGCTGGCGTAGCGCACGCCCTGGTGCTGCGCGGTGGCGACGCCTTGCAACGCATGCCCCCGTGCGAAGCGACAGGGGTGATGCTGCTCAACCCGCCGTATGGCGAACGCATCGAGGTGGCAGGTGTGGCGGGTGCGCGCGAGCAAGCGCAAGTCACGGACGGGGGCGACTTCTTTGTTCAATTGGCCAGCCACTGGAAGAAAAACTACAGCGGTTGGAGCGCCTGGGTGCTCACCCCCGACCTCAAACTGCCGGGTCGCATGCGGCTCAAAGAGTCGCGCCGCGTGCCCATGTGGAACGGCCCCATCGAGTGCCGCTTGTTTCGCTTTGACCTGGCAGCGGGCTCCATGCGCCGGTCGAACCCAAGCGCCGCACCCATGGCCTGAGCTCTGCGCATGCAGCCGGTGGTGATCGACACCAACATCGTGCTCGATATGTGGGTGTTTGACGACCCGCGCTCACGCCCCCTGAACCAGGCACTGCAAAGCCCCGGTCTGCGTTGGTTGGCCAGTGAGCCGATGCGCGAAGAGTTGTTGCGGGTGCTGGCCTATCCGCATTTGGTGCAACGCCAGGCCACGCGCGGTGTCAGCGCCCCACAGGTGCTGGCCCAGTTTGACCGCTACGCCGAGACAGTCGCCGCTGCTGCGCGCACGCCCTATGTCTGCAAAGATGCCGACGACCAAAAATTCATCGACCTGGCCGTGGCCCACCAAGCCCTGCT